>Ga0180927_1206_pt1 | contig 10771 bp, 11 predicted proteins | sample Deesub1362A_J573_FD_124291 | JGI IMG/M metagenome (GOLD analysis project Ga0180927, IMG submission 124291) | Desulfarculaceae bacterium JdFR-95 | reverse complement strand
CGCAAGTGATACTCGCCCTGGGTCTCTGCCGGCTGTTGGTCCTGGTGCCGCAGAGCCGACTACACCACCCTGGATCGCCTGTGGTCTTGGTTCGCCCCAGAGGGGTGTTGGGAGGGTTGCTGCGGGGCGGAGCAGGTGATTCAGAGGGCTTTACCACATAGAGGCATGGCTCTTGTTTGCCCTGGACAGCCCCGGCCGGGACGAATCAATGATTTTGTCAGGCATTACAGCATACTGAAATACATTTGTTCTATGAACTCGAAATTGCGCCGCAGGTTGTCCGCGCCCTGCAGCAGGGGGCCGTGGCCGGGCAGGAGCAGCTCCACGTCCAGGCGGGCCACCTTGCGGATGGAGGCCTTGAGGGCCTCGCCGTCGCCGCCGGGGAAGTCCACCCGGCCCACGCCCTGGACGAAGACCAGGTCGCCGGAGACCAGGGCGCGCCANCGGGGCAGCACCAGGCAGATGTGTCCCGGCGAGTGGCCGGGGGTGTGGATCACCTGCAGGCGGTGGTCNCCNGCGTTGAGTTCGCCTTCCTGGAGGAACATATCCACCGTGATCTGGGGGAAGTCCAGGCCCAGGGCTGCGGCCAGTTGGCGGCCTTCGCTCTCCATGTACTGCACCTCGGCCGGGTGCATGGCCAGGAGGCTGCCCTTTTTCTGCAGCTCGGCCGCGGCCTCCATGTGGTCGGGGTGGCAGTGGGTGATGACCACCAGGTCGGGAACTTCCTTCACTTTGTCTGCGGCCAGGCCCATGGCCACGTGGTCGTAGAGCACCCGGTGGCCGGGGTCGATCATGAGGGTGAATTCTCCGCCCAGCACATAGGTGTTGCAATTGTTGGCGGTGGTCTGGGACCATGGATAGGCGAACAGATCGTCGGCCAGCTTCATGGCAGTCTCCCGGTTGGGGGTGTCGGCCTCAAATTCTGACTGTTCGGGTCCGCCCTGTCAATCGCAGGACCTATCAGGAGGACGGTTGCGAGATGCAGACCATCGAGGTGCAGACCAGTGAGCACAGCCAGGCGGTGGACATCACCCGGCGGGTGGCCGAGGTGGTGGCGGCCAGTGGGGTGCGCGAGGGCTGGTGCGAGGTGTTCGTGCCCCACACCACCGCGGCGGTGGCCATCAACGAGGCGGCCGATCCCGCGGTGATGACCGACGTTCTGGAGACCCTGGACCGGCTGGTGCCCTGGCGGGGGCCCTACCGCCACACCGAGGGCAACGCCGCCGCCCACGTCAAGAGCGTACTCACCGGCAGCACAGTGCGGGTGCCGGTGCAGGGAGGGCGGCTGGCCCTGGGCACCTGGCAGGGCATCTTCTTCATGGAGTACGACGGCCCCCGGCGGCGACGGGTGGTGGTGGACGTGCATAGCGGTTGATTCCAGCGCCGTTTTGGGTTATTTGCTAGAAGCCGCCGTGTGGGAGGCGGGGGCCCTGTTCCCTGTACCATTGAGCCTGGGATCGAGAACTTTGCGTGTGGACCTGGAAGACGCCCTGGCCCGCCTGGAGGAGGCGCGCTACCTGGACCGGGACGAGCTGGTGGCCAACGCCCTCATGCGGGTGGGTGTGGCCTGGCTGCAGCGGCGGCAGTGGGAGGCGGCCTGGGAGGCCCTGGACGAGGCCCACTACCTGTGCCAAAAGCTGGACAATCCCACTGGCCGCGCCCAGGTGTGCCTCTACCAGGCCGAGGTGGCGCGGGCGCGCGGCGAGCTGGAGGAGGCCGAGGCGCGCNTGCGCGAGGCGCTGGCGGTGTTCCAGGAGCNGGACGACGTCTCCGGGCGGGTGCGGGCCCTGGAGGGCCTGGGGGAGGTTTTGACCCNGGGCGGGCGCCTGGAGGAGGCCAGCGCGGNCCTGGAGGAGGCNCTGGGGCTGGCCGAGGCCGGCGGCGACCGGGTGGCGCAGCTTTTGTTCCTGCAGTACCTGGCGCCGCTGTACCGCCGCCGGGGCCTGGGGGATCGGGCCCTGGCCACCTATCGCCGCCTGGGGGAGCTGGCCGGGGAGCTGAACGAGCCCCAGCGGGTGGCCCTGGCTGCGGTGGGGGTGGGGACCCTTCTGGCCGAGAGTGGAGACTGCCAGGGAGCGCAGGCCGCCTTTGCCGAGGCGGAGAGGGTCTTCCGCAGTCTGGGACTGATGCAGCGCGCTGCCCAGGTGGCGGCCGAGTGTGCGCGCCTGTGCGGCGAGCGGAGAACCGAAGCTGAGGAGGAGAAATAGATGAAGCGATTTGCCAAGGCACTGGTGGTGCTGGTGGTATTGGCCTTGTGCGCAGGTCCGGCCCTGGCCCTGGACAAGTTCGAGGCCGACCTCACGGTGCAGAAGGCGGCCATGGTGATCAAGCAGTTCATGGCCTCGCCCGACGCGGATGCCGCCCGCTATCTGCTCAAGCGGGCGCGGGCGGTGGTGATCGTGCCGGACATGGTCAAGGCCGGGTTCGTGATCGGCGGCAAGTACGGCCACGGCGTGATGCTGGCCCGTACCAAGAAGGGCTGGAGTGCGCCCAGCTTCGTGACCATCGCCGGGGCCACGGTGGGCTTCCAGATCGGGGCCCAGTCCACGGACCTGTTCATGTTCGTGATGAACGCCAAGGGGCTGAAGGCCTTGATGAAGGACTCGGCCAAGTTCGGCGTGGACGCGGCGGTGACCGCAGGTCCGGTGGGGCGTGACGCGGCCGCCTCCTTGGCCGCCACCAAGGCCCTGGCCGACATCTACTCCTACTCGCGCTCCCAGGGCGCCTATGCCGGCGCCACCCTGGAGGGCTCGGGCATGGAGCCGGACCTTGAGACCAACAAGGCCTACTACGGCAAGGCCTACCGCCCCGCCGACATCCTGCTCAAGGGCAAGGTGCCGGTGCCGGCCAGTGCGCGGGATCTGATCAAGACCTTGGAGAAGTTCGCCCGCTAGCAGGTGCCGCAGCCCTTTTCCCGGTGCTGGTCGTACCAGGACTTGATCAGCCGGCGGCGTTCGGCCGGGCTCAGCTCCAGGACGCGGGCGATCTCGGCCTTGGTGATGAGCCCGGTGAAGAAGGCGAAGCGGCAGAGGTAGATCAGGCCGTCCCGGTCACAGCGGGGGGCCTTGTCCTCCACCCACTGCTCCAGGCCCTGGGCGCGAATGTGCTCCAGGAGCCTCTGGCAGCGGCGGGGGATGTCGGGATGGTCGGGCGCGATCATAGCGGTGGTTTCACCTCCTGTAGCGGGCGCGCAACAAAATGTATGGCTTGTGCGTAGGCTTGGCAAGGGGTGGTTTTTTTGGTTGACACCGCTGGTGGTGGTTCCTATAATCACGAACATTGTGAAGCTGGGGACTTTTGCTTCCCATCAGAAATAACGGCTAGTTAGCCCGAGTGCGGCACCTGGGGGCACATGNTGGGGCCGCCGGCGGCAGGGGGTGAGGTCCTGTCGGGGCATATTTGGCCGGCAGNGAGCCCGTGGGGCTCTCTGGCCGGAGCCGTTTCACATATATAAAGGCTAGTTCCCCTTTCAGTAACTCAGACGGAGGTACCTACGAATGGCGATCAAGCATCAGACTCCGATGCTGGATGAGCTGGAGAAGGGGCCCTGGCCAAGCTTCGTTACCGACATCAAGGCGATGGCCGAAGCCGGTAAGGACGCTTGCGCCGACCTTCTGGGCCAGCTCGAGCTCTCCTACAAGGACAAGGAGGGCCACTGGAAGCACGGCGGTATCGTGGGCGTGTTGGGCTACGGCGGCGGCGTGATCGGCCGCTACTCCGACGTGCCCGAGCTGTTCCCGGGGGTGGAGCACTTCCACACCCTGCGTGTGAACCAGCCGGCCTCCAAGTTCTACAAGACCGAGCGCCTGCGTGAGATCATGGACATCTGGGAGCGCCGGGGCAGCGGCATGGTGAACATGCACGGCTCCACCGGCGACATCATNCTCCTGGGCGCNTTCACCGATCAGTTGGAGCCCATCTTCGCCGAGCTGACGGCCAAGGGTTGGGACCTGGGTGGTTCGGGTTCGGCCCTGCGCACCCCCTCCTGCTGTGTGGGCAAGGCGCGCTGCGAGTGGGCCTGCATCGACACCCAGGACATCTGCTACACCCTGACCATGGAGTACCAGGACGAGCTGCACCGCCCGGCCTGGCCCTACAAGTTCAAGTTCAAGATCGACGGCTGCCCCAACTGCTGCGTGGCCTCCATCGCCCGCGCCGACTGCTCCATCATCGGCACTTGGCGTGATGACATCCGCATCGACGACGACGCGGTGGCGGCCTATGCCGAGGGCAAGTATCCCGCCAACGGCGGCGCCGGCGGTCCCGACGTGAAGCTGGACATCCAGCGCGACGTGGTGGACCTGTGCCCCACCGGCTGCATGAGCTGGGACGAGAAGAAGAAGAAGCTGACCATCAACAACCGCGAGTGCACCCGCTGCATGCACTGCATCAACATGATGCCTCGCGCCCTGCGTCCCGGCACCGACACCGGCGCCACCATCCTGGTGGGCGCCAAGGCTCCCATCCTGGAGGGCGCCCAGATGAGCTCGGTGGTGATCCCCTTCATCAAGATGGAGCCGCCCTACGAGGAGTTCCGCGAGTTCGTGGAGAAGATGTGGGATTGGTGGGACGAGAACGGCAAGAACCGTGAGCGCCTGGGCGAGCTGATCCAGCGTCTGGGCCTGGCCGCCTTCCTGGAGGCCTGCGACCTCAAGCCCGATCCGCGCATGATCAAGGAGCCGCGTTCCAACCCCTACATCTTCTACCGCGAGGAGGAGGTGCCCGGCGGCTTCGAGCGCAGCATCGAGGACTACCGCAAGCGTCACGCCCGTTAACGGCGTTCGATGAAGGAGGTGATAATCCATGGCTGATATGGCGGAACGTATCACTGACATTGGACCGCCCAAGTATGACGAGATGTGGCCCGACGTCATCAAGGACAACTATGGCAAGTGGCTCTACCACGAGATCCTGGAGCCCGGCGTCCTGATGCACGTCTCCGAGACGGGCACCACTCTCTACACTGTGCGCGTGGGCGGCACCCGCCTGATGACCGTGAAGATGGTGGAGGAGTACTGCAAGATCGCCGACGAGTTCTGCGACGGCTACTTCCGCTTCACCACGCGCAACAACATCGAGTTCATGGTCACGGACAAGGAGAAGCTGGAGGGGCTCAAGAAGGCCCTGGCCGAGAAGGGCAACATGCCCATCGGCGGCACCGGCCACAGCGTGACCAACATCGTGCACACCCAGGGCTGGGTGCACTGCCACACCCCTGCCATCGACGCCTCGGGCATCGTCAAGGCGGTGATGGACGAGCTGTTCGAGTACTTCGGCTCCCACAAGCTGCCCGCCCAGGTGCGCATCTCCCTGGCCTGCTGCCTCAACATGTGCGGCGCCGTGCACTGCTCGGACATCTCCATCCTGGGCGTGCACCGTAAACCCCCGGTGATCGAGCACACCCACCTGGACAAGATGTGCGAGATCCCCACCACCATCGCCGCCTGCCCCACCGCGGCCATCAAGCCCGCCAAGGTGGACGGCTACAAGAGCGTGCAGGTCAACGTGGACCGCTGCATGTTCTGCGGCAACTGCTACACCATGTGCCCGGCCATGCCCCTGGCCGACGCCGAGGGTGACGGTATCGCCCTGTGGGTGGGGGGCAAGGTGAGCAACGCCCGCACCGCCCCCATGTTCTCCAAGCTGGCCGTGCCCTACATCCCCAACGAGCCGCCGCGCTGGCCCTCCACCGTGAAGGCCATCAAGCAGATCCTGGAGACCTACGCCGCCGACGCCAACAAGTACGAGCGTATCGGCGAGTGGATCAACCGGATCGGCTGGGAGCGGTTCTTCGAGAAGACCGGCCTGGAGTTCAGCCACCACCACATCGACGACTACCGTCTGGCCATGACCACCTGGCGCACCACCACCCAGTTCAAGTTCTAGGCTGCGCCAAAGGAGNTTCGGCCCGGCGCCGATCCAAAGGTGGCAATACCGCTACCCGGGGCCCCGCGGGGCCCCGGGTAGCTCGTTTGGGCCATGAGCGACACCGTCTCCATACCACGCCTGGTCATCGCCGCCCTGCGGGGAGGCTCGGGCAAGACCACCCTGGCCTTGGGCCTGATCCAGGCCCTGCGCGACCNGGGCCTGCGGGTGGCGCCCTTCAAGAAGGGCCCCGACTACATCGACCCCTTCTGGCACCGCGAGGCGGCCGGCGCCCCCTGCCGCAACCTGGACCCCTTCCTCATGGGCCGCGACCAGGTGCTGGCCTCCTTCACCCACTTCGCGGCTGGTTTCGACGCCGCGGTGGTGGAGGGCAACCGCGGCCTCTACGACGGCATGGACGCCGCGGGCAGCCAGTCCACCGCGGAGCTGGCCAAGTGGCTGCGCGCGCCGGTGGTCCTGGTGCTGGACTGCACCATGGCCAGCCGCACCGTGGCCGCGGTGGCCCTGGGTTGCCAGCAGTTCGACCCCGAGCTGAACCTGGCCGGCTTCATCCTCAACCCCGTGGCCACCGCCCGGCAGGAGCGCCTGGTGCGCCGCGCGGTGGAGGAGACCACGGGCCTGCCCGTGCTGGGGGCGGTGCCCCGCCTGGAGCTCAACCTGCCCGAGCGCCACATGGGCCTGGTGCCGCCCCAGGAACACCCCGAGGTGGCCGAGGCCCTGCACCAGGCCGCGCGCAGCGTGGCCGCCCACGTGGACCTGGAGGCGGTGTGGAAGGTGATGCGTTCGGCCCCGTCCCTGACCCGCACCGGCCCCCCCCGGGGACTGCTCCCCTCCCGGCCGCCGGCCGGCCCGCCGGTACGCATCGGGGTGGTGCGCGACGCGGCCTTCGGCTTCTACTACCAGGAGAACCTGGAGGCGCTGGCCAACTTCGGGGCCGAGCTGGTGTACTGTTCCGCCCTGGCCGACGAGCGCCTGCCCGCGGTGGACGCGCTCTATCTGGGCGGCGGCTTCCCCGAGACCCACGCCGCCCGCCTGGAGGCCAACGCCTCTTTCCGCGACTCGGTGCGCGCGGCGGCGGAGGAGGGACTGCCGGTGTACGCCGAGTGCGGCGGGTTCATGTATCTGGGGCAGCGCCTGATCGTGGAGGGGCGCGCCTACGCCATGGCCGGGGTGCTGCCCCTGGACTTCGAGCTTCATCCCAAGCCCCAGGGCCACGGCTACAGCCGCTGCCGGGTGGTGGCGGACAACCCCTTCCTGCCCCGGGGTCTGGAGTTTCGCGCCCACGAGTTCCACTACTCGCGGCCCTTGTGGCGGGGCCGGGGCTCTCCCCGCTTCGCCTACCAGGTGCTCAGGGGCAAGGGGATCGCGGGGGAGCGGGGCGGCCTGCTGTGGGGACGGGTGCTGGCCACCTACCATCACGTGCACTGTCTGGGCCTGGAGCCCTGGGCCGCGGGGCTGGTGGCGGCGGCCCGCGGCGGGGCACAAATGGCTTGACAGTCTGGCAGGGGCAATATAAGGTGGTGCATTGTGAAAATAGCTTCAATCCAAGGAGGATGTTCTGATGGGTGATATCGAGCGGGCCAAGGAGCTGGCGCTGCAGGTGCTGGAGAAGAAGCAAAAGCGCATGATGATGAAGGACCTCCTCAAGGAAGTCCAGAAGATCGACGACAGCATCGACAAGCGCACGCTCAAGAAGGCCACCAGCCAGATGATCATGGAGAAGACCATCGCCTACTGGTCCAGTGGTTCCACCACCTACTTCTCCCTGCCCGGCACCAAGCATGCCGAGGGCGAGGACTAGCGGGCTGGTTCCTTTTCCTTAGCTCTGGCATTCTGGCCCAAAACGCCCCCTCGTCCGACAGAGGCCGAAGATAAGGGTGTGCTCTGCCGGGGGAGGGGCTTTCTTTGGCGGCCCCGCCAAGAAAAGGCGCCATGAGCAAGATCACCACCGAAAGCGGCATCCCCGAGGACGAGTTCCAGCGCGAGGGGCTGATCGACCGCCTGCAGCAGTACCTCCAGGCCGAGCCGCGCGCCTGGCACGTGCGCTACAACCTGGGGGTGGCCTTGATGCACGCGGGCCGGGCCGACGAGGCCCTGGAGCAGTTCCGCCTGGTGCTGAAGGACGCCCCGCGGCACATGCAGAGCCTGATCAACATGGGCGGCATCTACCTCTCCCGCGGTGAGGCCGACCAGGCCCTCAAGGCCTTCACCAACGCCCTGGCCGGCCAGGACCACCCCCTGATCCGCGCCAACCTGGCCGTGGCCTACCTGCAGTTGGGCCACCTGGACGAGGCCGAACGCGAGCTGCGCCGGGCCCTGGAGATGGAGCCGGGCATGCCCGACGCCTGGGCCAACCTGGGCTCGCTGTTGCTGCAGACCGACCGCCTGACCGAGTCGGTGGAGGCCAGCCGCAAGGCCTTGGAGATACGCCCCGACCTGGGTATCGCCCACAACAACCTGGCCGTGGCCCTCCTGGAGCTGGGCCAGGAGGACCAGGCCCGCCAGCACGCCCAAAAGGCCCTGGACAACGACTACCCCGTGCATCCCCAGCTCCTGGAGCGCCTGGGCCTGCAGCCCCCGGCCTGAACGAGTCCCGCGGCCACGGCCGCTCCCACCGCTCGGCGCTGTCAACCGCGAGGGATTGGCCATGCCCGTCCTGGCCTGGCTACTCTACCGGCTGCTTCCCTACCTGGCCCTGGGGGTATGCCTGGCCGGGATCGTCTGGCGCCTGGTCCGCCTGGCCCGCACACCGGTGGCCCTGGCCGTACCCCTGTGGCCCGCACCCCAGACCCGTCTGGGTTGGCTGGGACGGCTCGCGGCCGCCTGGGCCTGGTGGCCGGGGCGAGGAGAGGTGCAGGGGGGGTGGTGGCTGGTGGCGGGGCTGTTCCACTTGAGCCTGCTGCTGGTCTTGCTGGCCCACCTGCGCCTGCTGGTGAATCCCGTACCCTCGCCGCTGGTATGGTTGGCCCAGGCCGGGAAGGTGGCGGGGTGGGCCTTTGTGGCGTCGCTGGTGCTCTTGCTCCTGTGGCGACTGATCTCGCCGGTGCCACGTCGTCTCACCACTGCCGGCCACTGGTTGGTGCTGGGGCTCCTGTTGGCCTTGGCCCTCAGCGGACTAGGCCTGCGCCATTGGCTGCGTCCCGACCTGGTGGCGGTCAAGCGCCTCACCTGGGGCCTGGTGTGCTTGGAGACCTCGGCCCCGCCTTTGCTCTCTCCCCTGATGACCCTGCACCTGTTGTTGGGTCTGGCCTTGGTGGCGGTGTTTCCCTTCACCCGCCTGGTGCATGGCCTGTGGCTGGNCTTCAGCCCGCTGCGTGCCCTCTGGCGCTCCCGCGACCAGGTCCTNGCCAACCCCTGGGACCAGGACTTCCAGGGCGACCTGCCCAGCGAGGAGGCCCTGCNTCCGGGTGAGCCGGGGCTCTACACCCTCGAGCGCTACCGCGAGCACCTGCGTCGCCTGCGCGCCCAGAGCCAGGAGGAGGGTGGGAGATGAAGCAGGTGGGGTGGCAGCTCGACCCGCCCCCCCTGCAGGAGGGGGCCGGCCTGGAGTTGGCCCTGCCGCCGGGAGACGAGGCCGACCAGCGGGCCTGCGGCCTGCCCGGCGCTCTCCTGCCCGACTGGCAGGAGGCCTTCCTGGCCGCCTTCGGTCGCGCCCTGCGCCGCTACCGTGCCTTCCGCCATCACCTGGAGGCCTGCGTGGGCTGTGGGACCTGTGCCCGGGCCTGCCCCTTCTTCCTGGCCACGGGCGACCCTGTGAACATCCCCGCCGCGCGGGCGGAGCTGGCCCGGAAGGTGTACCGCCGCCACTTCGCCCCGGGGCGGCGCCCCCGGCCCCAGGCCCTGAGGCGTCCCCTGGTGGAGCGCTGGCACACCTACTTCTATCAGTGCTCCCTGTGCCGGCGCTGCGCCCGCTGGTGCCCCCTGGGCATCGACACCGCCGAGGTAACCCGCGTCTGCCGCGAGATCCTGGCCGCGGTAGGGCTCACCGCCGCCCCGGCTGCCGCAGGCGCGGCCCAGACCTATCGCACCGGCAACAGCCGCGGCATCTCCCCCGCCTCTTGGATCTCGCGCAACCGCAACCTGGAGGCCGAGCTGAAGCGCCTCACCGGCCAGGACATCGCCTGCCCGGTGGACCTCCACGGCGCCGAGGTGCTCCTGGTGGCTCCGGCCGCCGACCTGGCTCGCTTCAAGGCCACCTACCGCGGCTATGCCAAGGCCTTCCACGCCGCCGGTGTGTCCTGGACCACCAGTACCTACCTGGCCGAGGCCGACGACTGGGGCGGCTACCTGGACTACCGCAACCTGCGCCTCATCCACCGCCGGGTGCTGGAAGCGGCTCGGGAGCTGAAACCGCGCCTGATACTGTGGGGCGAGAGCGGCCACGGCTGGCGGGTGGCACGCATCTGGGGCGCCACCCTGGCCGGCTCCTGGGCCCGCGAGGACTACCTGAGCCTCAAGGCGCCCATGCACGTGCTGGAGTGGGCCCATCACCTCCTGCGGCGGGGGGCCTTTGCCGGCCGCCTGCAGCGGGAGGCCAACCAGGGCCGGGTGGTGACCTACCACGACCCCTGCCATCTGGCCCGTTCCTGCGGCCTGGTGGCCGAACCCCGTGACCTGATCCGCGCCGCCTCTCCGGCCTTTCACGACATGCCCCCCGACAGTGTGGGCCCCCAGACCCTTTGCTGTGGCTTCGGTGGCGGCCTGGCCGGCTGGGAGGACCGCACCGACCTCGTGTGCCTGGCCGGCTTCCTGCCCCGGGCGCGGGCCCTGGCCTGGAGTGCACGCCACCACGGCACCAACTGGGTGGCCACGGCCTGTGACCTGTGCAAGCGGGGGCTGTCCGCCGCCCTCAGCCACTACCGCCTGGACTATGCCTACGGCGGGG
>Ga0180927_1067_pt1 | contig 10841 bp, 12 predicted proteins | sample Deesub1362A_J573_FD_124291 | JGI IMG/M metagenome (GOLD analysis project Ga0180927, IMG submission 124291) | Desulfarculaceae bacterium JdFR-95 | reverse complement strand
CTATTGGCTCCTGCGCCGCCTGGGCCCAGGCATCACCGGCGGCGCGGTCGGAGGCGGCACCCTGCGCCTGGTGGGGCGCCTGGGCCTGGGCCAACGTAAATACCTGGCCCTGGTGGCCGTGGCCGACCGCATACTGGTCCTGGGCGTGGGACCGGACGGCATCCGCCTGCTCACCACCCTGGACGACCCCGACCAAGTGGCCGCCCTCACCGCCGCGCCCACCCCCAGCTTCGCCAGTATCCTGGGCAAGAAGACCCGCCCACAGGAGGAGCCCAAATGAAGCCCCGCCTCATTGCGCTCGTCCTGGCTTGTCTGACCCTGGGCCTCCTGGCCGCACCCGCCGCGGCACAGGAAGGAACCTTACGCCTGCCCACCATCACCCTGGGCGTGACCGANGCCACCAGCCCGGAACAGGTCTCCACCGCCCTGCAAATCGTCATCCTCCTCACNGTGCTCACCCTGGCCCCGGCCATCCTCATCATGATGACCAGCTTCACCCGCCTGGCTGTGGTCCTCTCCCTNNTNCGCAACGCCCTGGGCACCCAGCAGATGCCCCCCGCCCAGATCATCGTGGGACTGGCCCTGTTCCTCACCTTCTTCATCATGGCCCCCACCTTCAACCGAATCTACGACCACGCCCTGGGACCATACCTGGACGGCAAAATCTCCCAAAACCAGTTCCTCTCCGAAGCCCAAAAGCCCCTCAAGGAGTTCATGCTCCGCCAGACCCGCAAGAAAGACCTGGCCTTGTTCCTCAGCATCTCCGGCGAGGGTAAACCCCTCAACCCTCAGCAGGTGCCACTCACCAGCCTCATCCCGGCCTTCGTCATCAGCGAGCTCAAGACCGCCTTCGAAATCGGCTTCCTCATCTACGTACCCTTCCTGGTCATCGACATGGTGGTTGCCTCGGTGCTGTTGTCCATGGGCATGATGATGCTGCCGCCCATCATGGTCTCCCTGCCCTTCAAATTGATGCTGTTCGTACTGGTGGACGGCTGGTATCTGATCGTGGGCAGCCTGGTCAAAAGCTTCTTCTAGGCCGGAGGGTCCGGCTCCCGTAACGGGTCGGGTGACCTCGCCAGGAAACGCCCCCTCGCGCGCTCCCGCTGAAGCCATCTGCTCCGTTCCAAATCTCGGCCGAAGGCTTCGGCCCCCATAACGGGTCGGGAAACTTCGTCAGGAGACGCTCCCCCGCGCGCTCCCGCTGGGGCCATCTGCTCCGCCCCCACCTCGGCCGAAGGCTCCGCCCCCCGCAACGCGTCGGGTGGGCTCGCCGACAGCCATCACCCCTGCCAAAACCCTGACGGCCCCCACCCAGAACATCGCCACACAACATATTGTAATCGCTGAAAAATTTTCTTGGCGCCTTGGAACGCGATTTGCATCCCTCCCCCGCAGGGCCGCGCTCCCCGGCGGCCGCGAGTGTGAACCCTGACAAGGAGCGTCTGCCACCGTGACTCCAGACTTCATCGTAGGCTTTGCCCGTCAGGCGGTGGAGATCACCCTCTTGTTGGCCCTGCCCATGCTGGGCTTGGGCATGATCGTGGGCCTGGCCATCAGNGTGTTCCAGTCCGTGACCCAGATCCAGGAGATGACNCTCACCTTCGTGCCCAAGATCCTGGCCGTGATGCTGGGNCTGATGCTGTTCGGCCCCTGGATGCTGACCAAGCTCATGGAGTTCTGCGAGGGGATCTTCCGCAACTTCCCCCTCTGGATACGCTGAGGGAGGGCTTTAGGCCGTGATCTTCGGGGACTTGAGCTACCAGCAGTGGGCGGTGTTCCTGTTGGTGCTGCTGCGCTGTTCCACTCTCATGGCCACGCTGCCCTTCTTCGGCTCGCCCAACATACCGCCCCTGGCCAAGGCCGGGCTGTCGTTGGCCCTGGCCATCCTGCTCACCCCGGTGGTGCCGGTGCGGGCGGAGCAGTTCCCCACCACCGCCCCGGGCTTTGCCCTGCTCGCCGCAGGCGAGATGGCCATCGGCGCCATCTTCGGGCTCTCGGTGCGCCTGCTCCTGACCGCGGTGCAGATCATGGGCCAACTGGTGGGCTACCAGATGGGCTTCGCCGTGGCCAACGTGATCGACCCCATCGGCGGGGGCCAGGTCTCGGTTCTGGCCCAGTTCGCCTTNNTNATGTCACTGCTCATCCTGTTCGCGGTGGACGCCCACCACTGGTTCTTCCGNGCCCTGGCCGACAGCTTCCGCCTGGTGCCGCCGGGACGCTTCGCCATGAGCCGGGGGCTGTTCGATCANATGGTGAGCATATCGGGCCAGATGTTCTCCCTGTCGGTGCGTCTGGGGGCACCGGTGATCGGGGCGCTTCTGTTCACCCAGGTGGTGCTGGGCATCCTGGCCAAGACCGTGCCCCAGATGAACATCCTCATGGTGGGCTTCCCCATCACCATCACCGTGGGGCTGGTGTTCCTGGCCTTGGCCCTGACCTACATGCTGCCGGCCCTGGCCCGGGTGTTCGCGGGCTTCGGGCCCATGTTCACCGCCCTCATGCGGGGGATGTGACACCATGGCCGAACGCGGCGCCCAGGACAAGACCGAAAAACCCACCCCACGGCGACGCCAGAAGGCCCGCGAACAGGGCCAGGTGGCCAAGAGCGCCGAGGTGGCCAGTGTAGGCGTGCTCTTGTTCGGCGTGGGCGCCCTGTGGCTGACCGGGGGATGGATCTACCAGCAGATCACCTCCTTCATGCGCTACCAGTTCATGGGCCTGGCCACCCCTTACCTGAGCCAACCGCGGATCATCGACCTGAGCGCCTGGCTGTGGAATCACTTCCTCAAGACCGTGGCCCCGGTGTGGATCGCGGTGTGCCTGGGGGCGGTACTGGCCAACTTGTGGCAGGTCGGCTTCATGTTCACCACCAAGCGCCTGGTGCCGGACCTCAACCGCATCAACCCCATCAGCGGCTTCAAGCGCTTCTTCAGCCTCAAGATCCTGGTGGACCTGTTCAAGAACCTGGGCAAGCTGGCCGTGGTGGGCACCGTGGCCTACCTCACGGTGTGGGCGGAGTGGGACAACCTGCCCCGCCTGGGAGAATGGGACCTCGAACAGATCATCCTCTACATCATCGGGGTGTGCTTCAAGATCTTCTGGCGCGCGGTGCTGGCCATGGTGGTGCTGGCCTTCCTGGACTGGGCCTACCAGAAGTGGGACTACGAGCGCAACCTCAAGATGTCCAAGCAGGAGGTGAAGGACGAGTACCGTCAGACCGAGGGCGACCCCCAGGTCAAGAGCCGCATCCGCAGCCTGCAGCGGGAGATGGCCCGCAAGCGCATGATGACCTCGGTGCCCGAGGCCGACGTGGTGATCACCAACCCCACCCACCTGGCCGTGGCCCTAGCCTACCGCCCCGAGGAGATGGAGGCCCCCAAGGTGGTGGCCAAGGGCGCGGGCAAGGTGGCCGAGAAGATCAAAGCCACCGCCCGCGAACACAACATACCGGTGATCGAAGACCCGCCCCTGGCCCAGGCCCTTTACAAGCAGGTGGAGGTGGGCGATACCATCCCCGCCGACCTCTACGAGTCGGTGGCCACCATCCTAGCCCACGTCTACCGCATGAAGAACAAGCACCGCCGCTTCCTGTCCCAGGGGGGCATGGCCGGCGCGGCGCCCTGAGAGGTGAGACATGGCACAGACCCTGATAGATACGGACAAGGCGAAGACTCGCTGGGGACAGGTCTGGGACCGGGCCAGTCTGAGCGAGGTGGGGCTGGCCGCGGGGGTGGTGGCCATCCTGGTGGTGATGATCCTGCCCCTGCCCCCGTTCCTCCTGGACATCCTGCTGTCCTTCAACATCACCTTCGCCCTGGTGATCCTGCTCACCTGCATGTACACGCTCCGGCCCCTGGACTTCAGCGTGTTTCCCTCGGTCCTGTTGGTGACCACCCTGTTCCGCCTGTCGCTCAATGTGGCCTCCACCCGCCTCATCCTGCTGCACGGCGACGAAGGCACCGCCGCCGCGGGACAGGTGATCCGGGCCTTCGGCATGTTCGTGGTGGGAGGCAACTACTTCGTGGGCCTGGTGGTGTTCGTGATCCTGGTGGTGATCAACTTCATCGTGATCACCAAGGGCGCCGAGCGCATCGCCGAGGTGAGTGCCCGCTTCACCCTGGACGCCATGCCCGGCAAGCAGATGGCCATCGACGCCGACCTCAACGCGGGGCTCATCGACGAAGACGAGGCCAAGGCCCGCCGCGCCGAGATCAGCCGCGAGGCCGACTTCTACGGGGCCATGGACGGCGCCAGCAAGTTCGTGCGCGGCGACGCCATCGCCGGCATCGTCATCACCCTGACNAACATCATCGGCGGCCTGCTCATCGGCGTGCTGCAGCAGGACATGGACTTCTCCGAGGCGGCCAGCACCTACACCGTGCTGACCATCGGCGACGGCCTGGTGAGCCANATCCCGGCCCTGATCATCAGCACCGCNGCCGGCATCATCGTCAGCCGCGCCGCCTCCGACGCCTCCATGGGCCGCGAGTTCTCGCGCCAGTTCGGCATGCAGCCCCGTGCCATCGCCCTGGCCGCGGGCATCGTGTTCTGCTTCGGGTTGGTGCCCGGCCTGCCGCACGTGCCCTTCCTGACCCTGGGGCTGGGCATGGGCGGCCTGGCCTGGATCATGTTGCGCCAGCAGCGCGAGCTGGCTGCCCGCGCCGCGGCCGAGGAGGCCGCGGCCGCCGAGCCGCCACCCCCCGGCCCGGAACAGGTGCAGGCGCTATTGCCCCTGGACCTGCTGGAGCTGGAGGTGGGCTACGGACTCATCCCCCTGGTGGACGAGGAGCAGAACGGGGACCTCTTGGACCGCATCCGCAGCATCCGCCAGCAGCTCGCCCTGGAGCTGGGCATCGTGGTTCCGCCCCTGCACGTGCGCGACAACCTGCAGCTCAAGCCCGGCGGCTACAGTATCCTGATCAAGGGCAACGAGGTGGCCTCCGGGGAGCTGATGATCGACCACCTGCTGGCCATGGACCCCGGCGACGCCAAGAAGCCCATCGAGGGCATCCCCACCACNGAGCCGGCCTTCAACCTGCCCGCCCTGTGGATCCCAGAGTCCAAGAAGGAGGAGGCCCAGTTCGCGGGCTACTCGGTGGTGGACCTCTCCACCGTGATCGCCACCCACCTGACCGAGGTGATCAAGCGCCACGCCCACGAGCTGTTGGGCCGGCAGGAGGTGCAGAACCTGCTGGACAACCTGGCCAAGACCGCCCCCAAGGCGGTGGAGGAGCTCAACAGCCTGCTCACCCTGGGGCAGGTGCAGAAGGTGCTGCAGAACCTGCTGGCCGAGCAGGTCAGCATCCGCGATCTGCTGACCATCGTGGAGACCCTGGCCGACTACGCCCCGGTGACCAAGGACCCGGAGGTGCTGACCGAATACTGCCGCCAGCGCCTGGCCCGGGGCATCATCCGCTCCATCCTGGGCCCGGGGGTGAAGGACCTGCACGTGCTCACCCTGGACCCCCAGGTGGAGGACGTGATCACCGCCAGCGTGCAGCAGACCGAGCACGGCACCTATCTGTCCATCGAGCCGGACCAGGTCCAGGCCATCCTGAACGGCCTGCAGGAGCAGATCGAGAAGTTCAACCAGCTCACCCAGCCGCCGGTGATCCTGTGTTCGCCGGTGGTGCGGCGCCACCTGCGGCGGGTGGTGGAGCGCTTCCTGCCCAGCCTGGTGGTGCTGAGCCACAACGAGCTGGTGCCCGAGCTGAACGTCCATTCCCTGGGGGTGGTGCGGATGGTGAGCCAGCCCCAGGCCCAGGCCCAGGGACAGTAACCACACCAGGGACAGGATCGAGCGACCATGAAGGTGAAACGCTATACCGCCCCCACCATAACCCAGGCCATGCGCCTGGTGCGCCAGGAGCTGGGCCGCGAGGCGGTGATCCTGGCCACCAGTCGCCTGCCCGACGGCGGGGTGGAGATCAGCGCCGCGGTGGAAGAGCCGACACCCGGAGATACCACCGCGGTCCAGGAGCCCATCGCTCCGGCAGAGCCCGGCGGCGAGGGTTCCGATCCCCGCGCGGCCATCGCCGCCCTGGCCCGCCGGGTGGAGGGCCTGGGCCGTATGCTCTCGCGGCACCTGATGGTCTCCGAGGCGGCGGTGGGTTTTGCCGCCCGTCCCGAGGTGGCCCCCCTCTACCACCACTTCCTGCGCCAGGAGGTGGACCCGGACGTGATCGTGCGCCTGCTGGACGGGCTTTCCGCTCCCGGAGGCACGGGACTCTTGCCACGGCTGTCCATTCGGCTTAAAAAGATGCTGAGGGTGGACCGCCCCTTCCGGCCCGACCCCGCCGGTGCGGTGGTCTGGGCCCTGGTGGGACCCACTGGGGTGGGCAAGACCACCACCGTGGCCAAGCTGGCCGCGGGCTTCGCCCTGGGCCAGGGGGTCAAGGTGGGCCTGGTCACGGTGGACACCTATCGCATGGCCGCGGCCGAGCAGCTCAAGGTCTACGGCCGGATCATGGAGGTGCCGGTGGCAGTGGCCTCCTCTCCCGCCGAGCTGAGCGAGGCGGTGGAGGAGTTGGGGGACCGGGAGCTGATCCTGGTGGACACCGTGGGCCGGGCCCCGCGGGACGAGGACAGCCTGGAGGAGTTGGCCGCGGTGTTGGCCGGGGTGCGGGGTATACGCTGCCACCTGGTGCTGGCCGCGCCCACCCGCGAGGCGGACCAGGAGGAGGTGNTGGCGGCCTTCGCCCGTTTCCGGCCCGTGAGCCTNGTGTTCACCAAACTGGACGAGACCGCCACCTATGGGCCTATACTGAACCGAGTGGTGCGCAGCGGCCTGCCCGTGAGCTGGCTGGGCACGGGCCAGCGGGTGCCCGAGGACATAGAACCGGCCACCCGCCAGGGCCTGGCGCGGCGGCTCTTGCCTGCGCGGCGTGACCTGGAGAACTTCGCCGACTAGGAGCCAGCCATGGACCAAGCGCAATCCCTCAGACGCGTGGCCGCCCGGCGCCGCGCTCCTGCCGCCGGCGGCCGCGGCCTGCGGACCATCGCCATCACCAGCGGCAAGGGCGGGGTGGGCAAGACCAACGTGGTGGTCAACCTGGCCCTGGAGCTGGCCGCCCAGGGACGCAAGGTGCTGCTCATCGACGCCGACCTGGGCCTGGCCAACGTGGACGTGCTCCTGGGCCTGGCCCCCCGCTACTCCATCAACGACGTGATCCACGGCGACAAGAGCCTGGAGGAAGTGGTGGTGGAGGGGCCGCGCGGCATCCAGATCCTGCCCGCGGCTAGCGGGGTGAGCGAGCTGACCAGCATGTCGCGCGACGAGAAGCTGATGATCCTGCAGGAGCTGGACGCCTTCCAGACCGATGCGGACACGGTGCTCATCGATACCGCCGCCGGCATCAGCGACATGGTGCTCTACTTCAACACCGCCGCCCAGGAGCGCGTCGTGGTGGCCACCAGCGAGCCCACCAGCCTCACCGACGCCTACGCCCTGATCAAGGTGCTGCACACCCAGCACCAGGAGCGGCACTTCAAACTCCTGGTGAACAACGTGACCGACGCACGCGAGACCAAGGAAGTCTACCGCAAGCTGGCCGTGGCCGCCGACCACTTCCTGGGCGGACTGTCCCTGGACTACCTGGGCTACATCCCCGCCGACCCCCTGGTGAACAAGGCGGTGATGCAACAGAAGGCCCTGGTGGAGGTCTACCCCGCCTCGCCCGCGGCCAAGGCCTTCAGGGAGCTCGCCCGCACCATTCTCCAGATGCCGCCCGCCGACGCCAGTGGTAATATCAAGTTCTTCTGGCGCCGGCTGGTGAACATATCGTAGAATTCGGGCAGTCGGCGAGGGAGGGTCGGTCAGGGCGAGGTGTAGCAACGAAGCCCCGGCGCGCCGCAAGGGGGTGCGGACAGGGAGAGCATCGACAAAGGACGTGGCCAGGCAGCGCCAGCGGGCAGCGGGCCCACCGCCGGGCGCCGCTCCGCGAAAAGGACGGCGCCGGCAAAGGGACGGACAGGGGCAGCCATGACCAAGCAGGCCGACAGCCGCTACCTGCGGGCCAAGACCGACCCCAAGGTACGCGAGGAGCTGATCCTGGAGCATACGCCCCTGATCCGCTACGTGGCCGGCCGCATCGCCATGCGCCTGCCCTCGCACGTGTCCCTGGACGACCTGATGAGCGCCGGGGTCCTGGGCCTGATCGACGCGGTGGACAAGTATGACCCCGCCAAGAAGGTCCAGTTCAAGACCTACGCCGAGTTCCGCATCCGCGGCGCCATCCTGGACGAACTGCGGGCCATGGACTGGGTGCCGCGCAGCGTGCGCCGCAAGTCCAGCAATCTGGAGGAAATCTACAACAAGCTGCAGAACCAACTGGGCCGCCCCGCCGAGGACGAAGAGGTGGCCGAGGCCCTGGGCATCAGCCTGGAGGAGTTCTACCGCCTGCTGGACGAGGTGCGCGGTGTGAACCTCCTCAGCCTGGACGACAGCGAAGGGCCCCTGAGCAAGCTGGACTCCGAGACCGTGCTCAAGGCCCTGGGCCGCCAGGAGGAAGGCGAGGACCCCCTGGTGCTGCTGGGCCTGGCCGAGCTGCGAGAGCAGGTGGCCCAGGCCATCGCCGGCCTGCCCGAGAAGGAAAAACTGGTGGTCTCCCTGTATTATTATGACGAGTTGACCATGAGGGAGATCGGTGAGGTGTTGGGTTACACCGAGTCGCGTATCAGCCAGATGCACACCAAGGCCATCCTACGGCTGCGGGCCAGGCTGCGCGACTTGTCGGGATCCGTTACCTAGGGAGAGAGTGGNACCATGGCCCTCGACACCAAGATGAAGATCCTGGTGGTGGACGACTTCTCCACCATGCGCCGCATCGTCAAGAACATCCTGCGCCAGTTGGGCTTCGAGAACATCGTGGAGGCCGACGACGGCGAGACCGCGGTGGCCAAGCTGCAGAGCGAGCGCATCGACTTCATCATCAGCGACTGGAACATGCCCAAGATGAGCGGCCTGGAGCTGCTCAAGTGGGTGCGCAGCCACGACGAGTTCAAGGACATCCCCTTCTTGATGGTCACCGCCGAGGCCCAGAAGGAGAACGTGCTGGAGGCGGTGAAGGCCAAGGTCTCCAACTACATCGTCAAGCCCTTCACGGCCGAGACCTTGAGCGAGAAGATCGAGAAGATCTTCGCCGACAAGTAGCCCCTCACCGCCGCTGGCCCAGGCACGGGTGAAGTGCCATGAGCCCGCAAGGAAACCAGGCCCAAAGCCCCCCGGATCCAGACAAGGTCGCCCTGCCCGACCTCAATCTGGACGACCAGGTCCTGGCCGAGATCGAGGGCGTGGCCGCCAAGGCCAAGCTGGGTTCGGCCGGCGAGAAGGTCGAGCTGGACAAGGCCGACCTGCCCATCTTCGAAGAGCCGGAACCAGAGCCAGAGCCCCAACCGGAGCCCGAGCCAGAGGTGGAGGTGGACCTGGCCGAGGACCTGCCCGAGGAGGAGGCCGAGCCGCAACAAGAGCCGCCCCGCTCCAAACGGCGCCTGCTGTGGTTGGGGGGCGTGGTCCTGGCCGTACTGGTGGGCTTGGGGTTGGGCCTGTGGTACGGCTACCTGAAACCCAAGGAGACTCAAAAAGAAGAGGTCTGGGTCTTCCGGGCCCCCATGCCCGACCCCAAGGACACCCTGCGCGTCTCCCTGGAGCCCTTCCTGGTGCCCCTCATCCCCTCCCAGGACGGGCGCCTGCTCAAAGTGGCGGTCACCCTGGAGAGCCCCGATGTAGAGAGCCTGGAGGTGCTCAAGGAACGGCGGCGCCTGCTGCGTGACGTGATCTACCGCCTCCTGCGCGACCGTCCCGCGGCCGAGATCAAGAGCCTCCAGGGCAAACAACTGTTGCGGGCCCAGATCAAGGCCGAGCTCAACCACGCCCTGAACAAGCCCGCGGTCTATCAGGTCCTGTTCACCGACTTCGTCATCACCGGCTGAGGTCCCATGCCCAACACCGACACCAACATGCCCATCGTCCTGCAGCAGACCGGCCAGGTGAGCCGGGTGCAGGAGGGCGTGCAGCGTGTGGGCGAGATACAGCAGACCGCAGCCCAACAAGAGGTCCTGCAACAACAGGAGGCACAACGCACCTCCGTACAGCAACCCCAGCCCTCCGACGCCCAGAACCGCGTGCGCGCCGACGACCAGAGCCGCCGCGGCCGACCCCGTGCCCGCGCCCGGGCCAAGGCCCGGGCCAGGAAGAAGGAACAAGCCCGACTCCTCCGCCGGAGACCCGCCTCCGGCCTGGTGGACCTGGTGGTGTGATGTCTCCCCTGTGGTGGATACAGATCGCCGCCGACCTGGTGTTGGCCGCGGCCGTGGCCCTGCTCCTGCTGCGTCTGCGCCGCCGGGGCCAGGGCGGCCTGCCCCCCGCGCCCAAGGAGCTGGAGCGCTTCGTGACCGAGGCCCGCGGATTGGCCCAGGAGTTCGACCGCCTCCTGAGCGAGAAACGCGAGCTGGTCAACACCACTCTCTCCACCCTGGACGCCCGCATCGCCCAGATGCAGAAGATGGTCCAGGAGCTGGAGGACCGCCTGGCCCAGTCCCGATCCCAACCCGCCGCCGCCCTGGATGCAGACGGTATGGCCGCCTTCCGGCGCAAGGTGCTGGAGTTGTCCCGCCAGGGCCTGGACCCGGCCCGCATCGCCGAGGCCACCGGCCGTCCCCGCGGCGAGGTGGAGCTGGTCCTGGGGCTCAGCAGCAGCTCCTAGGCCGGCGGGCCGGCGCCCGCCCCCCGGTAAAGCCCACGAAACTTTCTCTGGTTACGCCGGGTTGTCCGGCCAGGTCCTCCGGCGCCTCCGCGCCGCCCCGCCTCTCCCTCGCTAGGCAATAACTTCCCCCCCGCC
>Ga0180927_1432_pt1 | contig 10948 bp, 10 predicted proteins | sample Deesub1362A_J573_FD_124291 | JGI IMG/M metagenome (GOLD analysis project Ga0180927, IMG submission 124291) | Desulfarculaceae bacterium JdFR-95 | reverse complement strand
CGGCGGGGAGCATCCGCTCCCCGCCGGCGCCGCCCACACACAACCAGACCCTGCGTCCGAGGACCCGCACACACCTTGCTGGAAGGCATCCTGATATACGGGCTGATCAACAGCGTCAACCTGATGCTGTTGGCCCTGGGCTTCAACCTCACCTTCGGCGTCAGCGGGGTGGCCAACTTCGCCTATGGCGCCCTGTACGTGGCCGCCGGCTTCCTGGCCTGGCTGGGGCTGCACGCCCTGGGTCTGCCCTTTTGGCTGGCCGCGCTCATGGCCGTGGCCGCCACCAGTATCTTTGCGGCTTTGATCTATCGCCTGGTCTTGCTGCGGGTGCGGGGCCTGGTGGTCAGCGAGGTCATCGCCACCTTCGGCGTGGGCCTGGTCATCCTGGAGGGCTTCCGCTTCCTGGGCTTCATCGGCTACGAGTACACCCTGCCCGTGTTCTGGGACGCCACCTTCACCATCGGCCAGACCGTGGTGGACGCCCAGCGTGTCATCATGGTGGCCGCGGCCGCGGGCCTGGCCCTGTTCGCCTGGGCCTTCACCCGCTACACCCGCCTGGGCCGGGCCTTCCGCGCCATCGCCCAGGACGAGCATACCGCCCTCACCCTGGGCATCGACGTGGACCTCACTGCGGCCCTGGCCGTGGGCTTCGGCACGGCCTACGTGGCCGTGGCCGCCCTGGTGATCCTGCCCCTGGGGCACATCGCGGTCAACGAGGGCTACCTGGTGCTGCTCAACGCCCTGGCGGTGTGCATCGTGGGCGGCCTGGGCAGCACCACCGGCGTGATCCTGGCCAGCCTGCTCATCGGCTACGCCCAGTTCATCACCTCCACCCTGTGGGAGTCGCACTGGATGATGATCGTCAGCCTGGTGGCCCTGCTGGCCATCCTGGTGGTCAAGCCCTCGGGCCTGTTCGGCCACCACAAGGAGCTGGAGGANCGCATCTGATGCCCGCCCCCGCCCCGCCAGACCGCCCCGCCCGCCGCCGCGAGCGCATCGACCGCGGCATCAAGGTNCGCAGCGAGGACATCTTCGCCCTCACCTCCTGGCGCGAGATGCTCTACCTGCTGGCCCCGCGGGTGGTGCCGGTGCTGGCCCTGCTGGCCCTGGCCGGCCTGGCCACACCCTACTGGCGGCGGGTGATAATCTACGCCTCCACCTATGGCCTGCTGGCCATATCCTGGGACCTGCTGGCCACCAGCGGCATGGTCTCCCTGGGCCAGGCGTTGTTCTTCGGGGTGGGGGCCTACATCGCCGGGGTACTGAACCACTACTACGGCCTCAGCCCCTGGATCACCATCCCCGTCGGCACCCTGGGGGGCGGGCTGTTGTGCACCCTGGTGTTGCTGCCGGTCCTGCGCCTGCGGGGTATCTACTTCGCCATGGTCACCCTGATCCTGCCGCTGATGATCGAGCGGGTGATCGAGGCCACCAAGATCTTCGGCGGCACCGAGGGCCTCAGCGGGCTCTCCCCCCTGCCTGCGGGCTGGGTGGAGCTGCTGGTGGCCATGGCCGCGGTGTGGACCGCTCTGTTCGGCTTCCGCCGCATGATGGGCACCGACTACGGCCTGGTGCTCAAGGGCATCAACGACAACGACCGCGCGGTGATGGCCGCCGGCCTCAACATCTACTGGTACAAGGCCCAGGCCCTGTTCCTGGCCGGGTCGGTGGGGGCCTTTGCCGGGGCCTTCAGCACCCATGTCTACACCTTCGTGGGCATGCCGGTGTTCGCCCTGGACTACTCCATCCTGCCCATCGCCGCGGCGGCGGTGGGCGGGCTGGGCACCCTGGCCGGTCCCTTGCTGGGGGCCTTCATCCTGGTGCCCTTGAACGAGTCCTTGCGGGCCTTGGGGGGCCTGCGCATCGTGATCTACGCCGTGCTGCTGGTGGTGTTCACCGTGGGCCTGCCCGAGGGGGTGTTCCATTGGCTGCGGCGGCGCTACAGCCAGTTCGAGCGCTGGGTGGAGGTGAGCCGGTGAGCGAGCCGCTGCTCAGGGTGGAGGGCCTGACCAAGTCCTTCGGCGGGGTGCGCGCGGTGGACGGGGTGAGCTTCACCCTGGCCCCCAACGAGGTGTTGGGCATCATCGGGCCCAACGGCTCGGGCAAGACCACCCTGGTCAACCTGATCACCGGNTTCGTCAAGCCCGACGCGGGACGCATCTGGTTCCAGGGCCGCGACATCACCGGCCTNCCTCCCTACAAGGTGGCCCAGTTGGGCATCGCCCGCTCCTTCCAGATGGTCAAGCCCTTCTATCAGCTGCCCGCCTACAAGAACCTCAACGTGGCCTTGTTCGGGCCGCGGGTGCGGCGGCTCAAGGGCGGGGCCTACGGCGACCGCGACGCCGTGGCCAAGGACCTGCTGGAGGAGGTGGGCTTCGAGCGCGACTCGGACGTGATCAACAAGCAGGCCAGCGTGCTGCCCCACGGCTACCTCAAGCGCCTGGAGTTGGCCCGCTGCATCGCCCTGGAGGCCGAGCTGATGGTCCTGGACGAGCTGTTCTCCGGCCTGTCCCTGGCCGAGGTGGCCAGCCTGGTGCCGGTGATCGAGAAGCTCAAGTCCCAGGGCCGCACCATCGTCATGGTGGAGCACCGCCTGCGCGAGCTGTTCCGCATCGCCTCGCGGGTGTTGGTGCTCAACTTCGGGCGCAAGATCGCCGAGGGCTCGCCCCAGGAGGTGATGGACTCCCCGGAGGTGAAGCAGGCCTACCTGGGCAGCGAATAGCCCCCCCGGCGCCGGCGTCCGGCCGGGGGCGGAGGAGGCCAAAAGGGCCGAGGCGAGGGGAGCGAGCGAGGGAGCGGGGGCAGGCGGGCCGAGGGGCGGCAGGACAGAGGCAGGGCCGGAAGCCGGCCGGCGAAGAGGAGAACGAGGCGTGAGCAGCCAGGCGGAGCACAAGCGGGCCCACGGAGGCCCCCAGGCGGCGGCCGAGCCCCTCATGGCGGTGGAGGGGCTGATGGTGTTCTACGAGAACGCCCTGGCGGTCAACGACCTGAGCCTCACCGTGCCCGCGGGACAGATGGTGGGGGTGATCGGCTCCAACAGCGCGGGCAAGACCACCCTGCTCAACACCCTCTCCGGCCTGATCCTGGACCAGCGCATCAAGGAGCTGCGCCGGGGCGGGGAGCGCATCACCGTGTTGGGCCGGGTGCTCTACCAGGGCGAGGACATCAGCGACCTGCCCGCCTATCGCCGCGCCCGCCGGGGCATCGTGCTCTGCCGCGAGCGCCATCCCGTGTTCCCGGACAGCAGCGTGGTGGAGAACCTGCGCATCGCCGCCCACCTGGTGGACCGGGCCCGCATGAGGCAGGGCATGGAGCTGGCCTTCGAGCTGTTCCCCAACCTGGCCCGCCTGCGGCGCAAGAAGGCCGGCTTCCTCTCCGGGGGGGAGCAGCAGATGCTGGCCATCGCCATGGCGCTGATGGTGGGTCCGCGGCTGCTGTTGCTGGACGAGCCCCTGTTGGGCCTGAGCCCGGCCATGCAGAAGCAGTTGGTGGAGGCCATCGGCCAGGTGCGCCGCCAGACCGGGGTGACCATCGTCATCGCCGAGCAGTTCGCCCGGCCCATCCTGCCCCTGATCGACTTCGCCTACGTGATCGAGAACGGCATGCTCACCCTCACCGGCACCGGTGCGGAGCTGATGGACAACCCTGAGATCAAGAGCGCCTACTTCGGGGTGTGAGCGCGCGAGGCAAGGACACCATGACCGGCCAGGGTCCCTACGCCACCATACCCGAGACCTTCCTGGAGACCGCGGCCCGCTTCGCGGACAAGCCCGCGGTGTACTACCTGGGCACACCCTACACCTACGCCCGCCTGGCCGAGCTGAGCGGCCGCTTCGCCGCCGGCCTGCGCCGCCTGGGCCTGGAGCCGGGCGACCGGGTGGTGATGTACCTGCCCAACTCGGTNCAGTGGCTGGTGGCCTGGCTGGGCATCCTGCGCGCNGGCTGCGTGGCCGTGCCCATCACCCCCATCTACACCCCCTTCGACCTGGCCTACATCGCCGGCGACACCGGGGCCCGGGCCGTGGTCTGCACCGACCGCAACTACGGCTACGTCACCCGGGTCATGGACCAGACCCGGCTGGAGAAGGTGATCGTGGCCGGGCTGGTGGACCTGCTGCCCGCGGTCAAGCGCCTCTTCGGCTGGGTGTTCGACAAGGTGCCCAAGGGCAAGGTGGCCCGGGCCGAGCACACCATCTCCCTGCGCCGCCTGCTGGGCCTGGCCCCGCCCATCCCCCCCGCGGGAGGCGACCCCCACGCCACGGCCGAGATCCTCTACACCGGCGGCACCACCAAGCACCCCAAGGGCGTGCCCATCAGTCATCATCTGGTGCAGGCCTGCGCCCACGAACAGCTCTCCATCCCCGCGGCCCTGTTCCCGGTGGAGGAGAACGTGCTCATGGGCTCGGCCCCCATGTTCCACATCCTGGGCCAGACCTGCGGCCTGGGCACGGTGGTGGTACACGGCGGCACCCTGATCCTGCAGCCCCGGGTCAACCTGGACGCCATGTTCGACGCCATCGCCCGCCACCGGGTCAAGACCCTGATCGGCGTGCCCGCCCTCTACCGCATGATCCTGGAGCACGACCGCCTGGACCTCTACGACCTGTCCAGCCTGCGCTACTGCTTCTGCGGCGGCGACGTGCTGCCCCTGGAGGTGGCCCGGCGCTGGCAGAGGCGCTTCGGCCAGCCCATCCACGTGGGCTACGGCTCCACCGAGACCGTGGGCGGGGTGTGCATGTGCCCCCCCGACCGCGACAACCCCGAAGGCACCATGGGCCTGGTCCTGGCCAGCAAGACCATCCGCATCGTGGACCCCAACACCCTGGAGCCGGTGCCCCCCGGCGAGCCCGGCGAACTGTTGGTCCACTCCTCGCCCATGGTCACCGCCTACTGGAACAAGCCCGAGGAGACCGCCCAGGCCTTCGTGGAGATCGAGGGCAAACTCTACTACCGCACCGCCGACATCGTGCGCCAGGACGAGCAGGGCTACCTCTACTTCGTGGACCGCACCGTGGACACCATCAAGCACAAGGGCTACCGCGTCTCCGCCTCGGAGGTGGAGTGCGTGCTCCAGGAGCACCCCGCGGTGGTGGCCGCCTGCGTGGTGGGGGTGCCGGACGAGAAGGTGGGCGAGCGGGTCAAGGCCTTCGTGGTGCTCAAGAAGGACATCAAGGGCATCACCGGCTACGACCTCATCGCCTTCTGCCGCAAGCGCCTGGCCTCCTACAAGGTGCCCAGCTACATCGAGTTCCGCGACATGCTGCCCAAGTCCAAGGTGGGCAAGCTCCTGCGCCGCGAGGTGCGCGACGAGGAGCGCAGCCGCCGCGAGCAGTCCTGAAGCACGGAAGAGAGGATCATCCGGCAAGCGCGGGGGCGGGGTAGGTCGTCCCGGACCGGACTCCCTCCAGGCCGGCCCCGGACCACCCTGGTTGGACTCATGGCCTCGAGCTGGCCGGCCCGGGATGAACCGGATCGGGCGCTGGTCTTTGCCGGGAATTCATGGCCCCGGCGCCGCCGTCCGCGGGCCAGGCGAGAAACCACGCCATTTTCCAGGCGAAGGCGACGGAACATCCTCCCATCTCCTGTGCCGACGCCGGGGCCGCATGTCCTCCCGCCATTTGCTGGATGAGCCGGGAGACGAAGCCCGCGGCAGAGGCTGGCCTTTGCCCTTGGCGGGGCGGCGGCCCTTTGGCTATACTCGGGGGCAGCCCGCAAGGGAGAGACGCCATGGCCCTGCATTCACACCGCTTNGTGGAGGAATACCGCGGCCTGGTGGGCTACGGCTTCGACCGTGCCACCGACGAGGCCACCCTGCAGATATACCTGCAGAAGTTCTCGGACGACGAGTGTATGGCCCACATCCTGCCCCGCCTGAGCCGCGAGGAGATGGACCAGCTCTTCGAGCTGATCAGCACCCTGCTGCGTCGCCACCTGGACGACCAGGAATACCACCGCCTCTTTCTCAAGGACCCGGAACATGACTGAAGAGCCTGCCGCCCGCACCCTGGACCCCCGCCTGGCCGTGGTGCAGGGCATCCTGGACAGCGCCTTCTTCATCCCCCTGTACAAGAACGACTGGCTGGCCTACCGCCTGGGCCAGCCTGCACTGTTGCGCCTGGAGGACAGCGAGGCCTTCGACCTGTTCGTGCGCACCGCCCTGGTCTGCGAGGTGCTCCACCCCCAGGCGGCCGAGGGCCGCGACCCCCTGGCCTGGGTGGCCTCCCTGGAGGAGCCGGCTCCAGTGTTGGCCCAGGTCCTGGCCAGCCTGCGCCGCGACCGGCCCTTCTTGTTCCACCGCGTGTTCCTGAGCCTGGAGGCGGTGCGCCGGGGCGAGCTAGACCCCAAGGACTTCGAGCTGGTGGAGGACCTGCTGGCCCAGGCCCTGGCCGCCGAGGAGATGGACCTGGCCGAGGCGGCGGCCGAGGAGCTGGCCACGGTCTGCCGCCGCGCCCTGCAGGCCGCGGGCCTGGACGACCCCCAGTCCCCCCCGCCCCGCCTGGAGGAGCTGGCCGCGGCGGTGCTGGCGCGGGAGGAGGCGGTGGAGATGGACAGCGAATACGGCCTGCGCCTGTGGCTGGCCCTGGGCGAGGGGCTGGAGGACGTGCCCGCGGAGGACCGGCCCGCGGTCATGGCCCTGGCCTGGCGGCGCTGGGTGCAGGCGGTGATCGGCCGTCCCCCCGACCTGGAGCTGTTGGCCCGCCTGGTGCCCCAGATGGCCCTGAGCGCCTCGGAGCTGGCCCTGTTCGCCCCGCCCTCCCTGGAGAGCGAACAGGTCATCACCGCCGAGTGCCCCTTCTGCCATAGCCGCTGCGCCCTGGCACTGGGCCAGCAGGTACGCCCCCGCCAGACCTGCGCCCACCTGGTCTACATCGGCACCAGCGACGAGGCCCACCTGCTGCAGGTGCTGGGCCACTTCGACCTGGGGGACGACTTCCGCAAGCTGCTCACCTCCTACTACCAGTCCCCCACCGACCTGGACCTGTTCAGCACCATCGTCAACGACCTGTTCGAGCTGCTGGTGGGCGAGGGACGCCTGGCCGCGGTGCCGGTGAGCGGCGAGGGGTCCCCCAAGGGCTTCTACTACCTGCTGGCCTTCTTCCGCGCCCGTTCCCCGGAGGAGGCCGAAGACCGCAGCCAGGACCAGACCACACACTGAGACCACTACCCCTGGAGCGAGACGGTCATGGACTGGAGCTTCCCTTCCTTCTACCGCCTGGTACCCGAGACCATCCTGCAGGCCCGCTGGCAGCGGGCCGCAGAGCTGTTGGCCGAGCTGGGCCTGGACGGCATGCTGGTCACCAACGCCGTGGACCTGTACTACCTCTCGGGCACCAGCCAGCAGGGGGCGCTGTTCCTGGACCGGGCCGGCCAGCCGCGCCTGTTCATCCGCCGCCACCCCCCGCGGGCCCGCGCCGAGAGCCCCATCCCGGTGGAGGAGGTGCGCGGCTTCAGCCAGGTGGCCCAGGCCCTGAGGCTCCCCGCAGGCACCCGCCTGGGCCTGTTTATGGACCTCATGCCCGCGCGCGAGTACCTGAGCTGGGGCCGGCGCCTGCCCGGGGTGGAGCTGGTGGACATGGCCGGGCCCTGGCTGGAGCTGAAGGGGGTCAAGGACGCCTTCGAGATCGAGGCCATCGGCCGCGCCGGGCGGATCGCCCTGGAGGCCTACGCCCAGGTGCCGCGGCTGTTGGCCGAAGGCAAGAGCGAGGCCCAACTGGCGGGCGAGATCCTCACCTACGGCATGGCGCGGGGAGGCATGAACCTGGTCAATTCCCGCGGCGGGTTCATGGGCAACTACAACTGGCACCTGGTGGCCGGTCCGCCGGGGGGCCTGCCCAGCACCCTGGACGCGGCCTTCGGGGGCCTGGGGCCTTCGCCCGCCTTCCCCCAGGGTGCCAGCCTGCGGCCCATCGGTCGCGGCGAGCCGGTGATCGTGGACGTGGGCTGGTCGGTGGAGGGCTACATGACCGACCAGACCCGCACCTACTGCCTGGGCCCGGCCGCGGACGAGCTGCACCGCGCCCACCAGTGCCTGGAGGCGGTGGAGGCGGCGCTGCTGGCCGAGCTCAAGCCCGGGGCGGTCTCGGGCCGGCTCTACGAGCTGGCCTGGGAGGTGGCCCGCGAACACGGGATGGCCGAGTGGTTCCTGGGCAGCCCCGGACACCGTATCCGCTTCGTGGGCCACGGCGTGGGCCAGGAGCTGGGCGCCCCGCCCTACCTGCTGGAGGGCAGCCAGGCCCGGGTGCGCGCGGGCGAGGTGTACGCCCTGGAGCTGAAGATCGTGCTGCCGGCCGGGCCGGTGGGCCTGGAGAACACGGTCCTGGTCAACCCCCAGGGCCCGCCCACCATCCTCACCCCCATGCCGGGCCGCCTGCAGGAGGTGTGAATCCCCGGCCTTGACCGGGGCCAGGGGCGGTGGCAGGATTTGGGGGCCTGCCCATGCGAGCCCGGCAACCAGAGCGAGGGAGGTAGCAAAGGACATGCGCCCTGTGCAGAACGTCGTCGTCACCCTGGTGCTGATCCTGGCCGGCCTGGCCCTGGCCGCGGGCTGCGCCGCGCCCACCGCCACCCACTCCGGCTTCCTGTCCAACTACGACCGCCTCAAGCCCGACCCCAGCGACGAGAGCGTGCGCTGGTGGGAGAAGCCGGGGGTGGACTGGAAGAAGTACAAGCGCCTGATGTTGGACCCGGTGGAGGTGCGCCTGGACTCCTCCCGCGCCCAGCGCGAGCTGACCCCGGCCGAGCTGAAGAAGGTGGCGGCCAGCTTCCGCCGCATCGCGGTGAAGGTGCTCTCGCCCCGCTATCCGGTGGTGGACCGGCCCGGCCCGGACGTGCTCCGGGTGCGGGCGGCGCTGACCCACGTGGTGCCGGTCAACCCGGTGGCCAACATCGCCTCGGTGGTGATGATGGGCATGCCCGTGGACCTGGCCGAGGCCGGCATCGAGGTGCGCTTCTCCGACTCCCTCACCGGCGAGCTGTTGGCCGAGATGACCGACTTCAAGCGCCACAGCGCACTGACCCTCAACATGGGCTGGCGGCGCTGGAGCCAGGTGGAGGACCTGTTCGAGGAGTGGGCNCGGGAACTGAAGAAGGCCATGGACGAGATCCACGGCGCCGAATAGGGCCGCCGGCCCGGCGGGGAGCGGTGGGCCGGAAGAGGGGGACTTAGGCCAAGGGTAGGGCGGAGGCCAGAGGGTGGCGCCAGAGGGGGCGCGGGAGACACTTGCGTGACCGCGATGCCTCCGCGCCGCCAGCGGCCCCCGCTGCCGGCCCGCAGGCCGCGCGGACAGGTGCCCCCGCAGGAAAGACTTGCGCCGGGCTGAAACCCTTCTCGCCGGGCGTTGACCGGGCCGGAGATCAGTGTCGCGCCCGCCATCCCACCCGCTTTCCCTGCCGGAGCGGCATACCCGGAGCCGACCTCTAGTCTCCCCCCAGGGCGCGGTAGCAGGGCAGGCACAGGGTACGCCCCTCCAGGCGCCGGGTACGGGTCTCCATGGTCATCTCCCCGCACCGCTCGCAGGGCAGGCTGGTGCGGATGCGCGCCCGCCGGGGCAGGGGCTCGGCCGGCTCCCCCACCCGGAACAGCTCCTCCAGGGGTGCCTCCATGATGCGCTGCGAGCGCTGCCGGCGCAGGCGATGCAGCTCCTCCTGCTCCGCCGCGGTGAGCAGGCCGGAGGAGGCCTTCTGGTTCAGCTCCTGCATGCGGGGGTCGGGGCCGCGCAGGTGGTCGGCGGCATACACCAGGCGCAGGGCCTTGCCGTCGCCGCGGCGCCAGAAGGTGAAGGCGCTCTTGCCGTAGTCGCGGTGGATCAGGTTGCCCTTGCCGAAGGTGCACCCGGTCAACACCTGGATGGCGTCCACCCCGCACATGTCGGTCTCCACCACGGCCACGATGTCTTCGTCTCCGTCCCGGCCCAGCTCGGCCAGGGCATACTCGCTGGCGCGGATNCCGATGGCCAGGCCCGGACACCAGTGGCCGTGGAAGGCGATCACCCGCTCGATCTGCTCCTGACTCAGGCTGCATCCCGACATGGCTGGCCTCCGTTGCGAGGGGGTTGAGAGGAGTTGCTACACCCCCAGTTTACTCCCCCGCCCCATCCCTGGCGAGGGGCAAAAAACCCAGTGTATCGCCTTGCTTACCATGAATTTGGGTCTATGATATGATAAAGACAGGCTCGGCCCGAGTTCCACCAGTATCACGACCAGATTTCCCCAGAAAGGAGAGAGAGCCGCTACCGAGACGAGTCCACGTCCACATACTCCTGACGACCTCGCCACTGGCACCTCGCAGCACCGTGTAGTTGGCGGGCCGAGCCAGGGAAGACCGGTTCGGTGCGGGAAGGAGGTGACGCATGGAGGTCCTGGAGCGCCTGAAGGAGCTGGGAGCCCACAAGGCCGCGCAAACTATCGTCCAGATGCTGGACAGGGCGTCGGACGAGCGTCTGGTGCAGATGATCCGCATGGCCCGGGCCCTGTCCGACGACCCGGAGGTACACCACGCCTGCGATGAACTGGCCCGGATGCTGGAGAGCGAGCATCCGGCCAAACACCTGTTCCGCCGGGTAATGCGCGTGTTGCCCACCGAGAACCAAGCCCGGCTGTTCTACACCCTGTTCTACAATGCCTGGTTCCACGGCGGCCGCCGCCGGGACCAGATCGAAGCCGAACGCGGCTTCCGTCCCCCCTTCATCATGATCTTGTCACCCACCCTGCGCTGCAACCTGCGGTGCAAGGGATGCTACACCCTGGGCTACGGCCGCCGGCCCGAGCTGGAGTATGCGGTGGTCAAGGACCTGTTGGCCCAGGCCATGGACCTGGGCATCTACTTCGTGACCATCCTGGGCGGCGAGCCCCTGCTCTATCCCCATCTCCTCCAGATGCTGGAGGAATTCCCCGACATCTTCTTCCAGGTCTACACCAACGGCACCCTGATGAATGACGAGACCGCGGC
>Ga0180927_1431_pt1 | contig 10963 bp, 8 predicted proteins | sample Deesub1362A_J573_FD_124291 | JGI IMG/M metagenome (GOLD analysis project Ga0180927, IMG submission 124291) | Desulfarculaceae bacterium JdFR-95 | reverse complement strand
GGGCGCGGCCGGGGCCAGGTCCCAGCACAGGGCCTGGGCCAACAGGCGGTTGGCCTCGGGGTAGCGGGGGTGCTCGAAGTGGGGCCCCAGCAGGTAGAGCACCCCCTGGCCCTTCTCCACCCGCAGGGCCGCGGCCCGGCCCACCAGGGTCTCGGCCGCCAGGCCCGGGTCCACCAGGAAGCGGGTGCGGGGAGTGAACTCCAGATAGCGGGCCAGGACCTGGCCCGGCGCGGCCTCCACCATGGCCGGCCCACCGTAGAGAGGGGCGACAAAGGGCGGCTGGCCGGCCCAGGGCTGGCGGCCGCAGGTGGCCAGCCTCACCTCCTCCCGCACGGGGTGGAAGACGTAGGCGCAGCCGTAGGGGGTGGCGGCCTTCTCCGGCAGGTCTATGGCCACCGGCAGGTGCCGGGAGAGGTTGGTGATGCGGGCCGGCACCCAATTGAACAGGTCGAGGGGGCTCTTGCTGGAATTCAGGGGCAGGTAGGCCCCGGCGCAGGTGCCCAGATACAGCCCGCCGCGGGCGATGAACTCCTCCAGGGCGGCGGCGCCCGCAGCCCCCAGGGCCGCAGCCACGCCGAAGGTGTCGCCCCCGCTCATGGCCAGGGCGTGGCAGCCGGCCAGGCCCCCCGCGGCCAGGCGGCGGTGGTCCAGGAACACCAGGTCGTACAGGCCCAGGCGCTCGAACAGCTCCGCGAACCACAGCCAGGAGTGCGAGCTGCCTCCCCCGGTGTAGACCGCCAGGCGGGGATAGCACGGCCGTCCCCGGCGGGAAGGAGGGGGGGCCTGGCCCGGGGAGGGGTGGGGGAGGGGCTCTCCCCGGGCCAGGCGGAGGAAGTGCTCCCGGTATGCCCGCAAGCCCGGCGCCATGGCCCTATCCGGCGATGGCCTCCACCACGGCCTCCAGGGTGTCGGTGGTGATCTCCAGCTCGGTGCCCAGGGCGGCCAGCTCCACCAGCTTGTCCTCGCTCAGCTCCGGGGCCATGAGCATGAAGATGGGGTCCAGGCCGAAGACGTGGGCCACGGCCATACGCCGCCGCCAGCTCGCCTCGTCCGGGGCCAGACCCAGCGGGGCCCAGGTGCTGAAGGGACCGCTCAGGCCCTCCACCGGCCCGGAGATGTCCTCCAGTGCGGCCAGGATGTCGGCCGCGGCGGTGATGCCCCGCCCCTGGCAGACCTTGGCCACCCCGGCCGCGTCCAGGCCCGCCTTGGCGCAGGCCTTGAGGATGTCGCCGGCCTCCTCCACGTTCAGGCCCAGGGCCTTGAGCGCGCCCAGGGCGCCGGGGTCGCCCACCAGCACCCCGGGCTCGTCCGCTTGGGGCTCGTTCATGGCCTTGGGGTCGCCCTCCAGCATGAGGAAGCCCAGGTAGGCGAAGGGGGTGTTGAAGGCGGCGTGGTGGCGGTGGAGCTTGGGCTCCAGCCAGGCTGCGAAGTCGTCGTAGCCCAGGGCCGCGCCCAGCTCGCCCAGGCCCTGGCGCCCGCCCCAGGCCCCGGCCTTGACCGCCTTCAGCAGCTCCAGGCAGCCGGCCAGGAAGTCCTCCTCCTCGGCGATCTCCAGCAGGCCCATGCCGCGCACCGCGATGAGCTTGACCTTCTTGGCCGCCAGGGCCCGGCCCAGGCCGAAGCGGTCGCCGCTGGCCCACTCGTTGATCATGAGCTGGCCCAGGTCGCTGCCCCTTTCGGCGGCAGGTCCGGCGCCGAGCACCTGGATCAGCTCGTCGCCCATCTGGGCCCGCACCTGGCTGACCGCCTGCCACACCTCGGCCCCCCACAGCTCGCCCGCGGGCTCGATGTCGGCGATGCCGTCGTGGATCCAGAGGAAGACCGGCTCGGGGGCGGTGCCTTTTATGACGATGTAGTCGAAGCCGGAGTATTTCAGCTCCTGGCCGGCGTACTGGGTGAGGGGGGCGTGCACCAGGGTGCCGGTGAGGGGACTTTTGCCCGTGGCCACGGCCAGGGAGGAGGCCGGCACCAGGGTGCCGGTGAGCAGCCCCGCGCCCAGCACGATGGGGTCTTCGTCCTGGTATTGGGCGTAGAGGTGGCTGGTGATGCCGGCGCCGCCGATGCGCTGGGCCACCAGCTCCTCGTCCAGCTCCAGTTCCTCGACCTCGCCCGCAGCTAGGTCGATCACCGCGATCTTGTCAGAGGAGAGATATTCCATGACCTTTCGTCCTCCGGGACGCCTCCTTGCTTGTAGCGGGGGCGTGGTTTGGGCTTTGGGGTTAGTCCTGGTAGACCGCCTCCACCGGGCAGACCTGGATGCACAGGGGGCCGTCGTCACGGTCCTCGCACAGGTCGCAGGCCTCGCGCAGGAGCATGGGCTTGGCCGAGGCGTCGCCGCCGCCGGAGTCCTCCTCTGCGGCGCCGATCTTTTTCACCTCCAGGCCCTCGGGCCGGGCGATGACCAGGCTGTCTTCTTCCTTGAGCACCACGCCGAAGTAGTCCTTGCGCTCGCGGGTGCGATAGACCACCACGCAGGAGGAGAGCAGGGCGAAGGCGTCGTCGCGGTGGTAGCCGCAGGCCAGCTCGCAGGCCATGCAGGCGATGCACTTCAGTGGATCGATCTTGATACCCATGGCAGCAGACCTCTTCAAACTGGGGTTGGCTTGGATGCGTTTGGGAAGGGGTGACACCCTCTCCTNGCCCTGGCCTTGGGGGCCTGGGTCTTCCACGGGGACATTCTAGGCACACCTGGGCGTGGGGAGTCAACCAAAAAATCATAATTAATATAATATTTCTCGCCTGCCTCCGCAGGAGTGGGGGATGGGGTGGGGGCAGGGCGGCCCTCCAGTCCCTCTCTGCAGGGGGGATATGGATTTTTATCCTTCTATTCTGATACGTTAGGTGATATGATTTGTCCGCGGCTTTGGGGTTGGCGGGGGTGTGGCGGTTGGCCTGGCGGCGGTCAGAAGCGACATAAAAATTATAATATTTTGCTTGACAACCAATTCCCCACCCGACTATAACCATCTCAGACCACCCGAAAGAGCGGCAAGGCTCAGCCTGCTCTCCCCTGGCCCCCGGCCTGCGGGACCGGCGGCCAGGGGAGAGGCCACAAAGCAATTCCCATAGGGAGACAGACGGATAGAACCAGATGTTCGAGGCCGCCAGCAAGACCGAGAGAGTCTCGGACCGGATCATCGAGCAGATCCGGGACGCCATCCTGTCGGGCCGTCTGAAGCCGGGCGACCGCCTGGCCTCGGAGAAGGAGTTGGTGGCCCAGTTCGGGGTCTCCAAGGCCACCATGCGCGAGGCGCTGCGCGTGCTGGAGGCCATGGGCCTGGTGGAGATACGCAAGGGCACCCAGGGCGGGGTCTTCGTGGCCGAGGTGGACATGAAGACCACGGTGCACAGCATCATGAACTTCCTGCACTTCAAGGCGGTCTCGGTGCGGGACATCACCATGCTGCGCTTCATGATCGAGCCCTCGGTGGCCCACCTGGCGGCCCTGGTGCGCAGCGGCGAGGACATCGTGCGCCTGCAGGAGATGGTGGAGGCCGACCCCGGCGACCGGGGCGGCGCGGCCGGCAAGGAGATCGGCTTCCACCGCTATCTGGCCCGCATGACCGGCAACCCCATCCTGATCCTGATCATGGACTTCCTGGACAACCTGCTGCGCGACCTCAAGGAGCAGTTGGACCTGGGGCCGGATTTCTATGCCCAGGTCAAGGAGTCGCACCGGCGCATCCTGGACTGCATGATCGCCGAGGACTGCGTGGGCGCGCGGCGGGAGATGGCGGCCGACCTTCTGGCCGTGGGTGACTACATGGCCCAGGCCACGGGCAGCCCGCCCTTCGACCCGGCCATGCTGGGTTTTTCCCGCGCCGCCCTCTACCTGGGAGGCGACAACGGCGACTCGCCCCTGGAGTCGCCCCAGCGCATGTCCACCGCCCTGCTCAAGGCCCTGTTGGGCGAGGGGGTGGACCCGGAGATCGTCAAGCGGGGCATGGTGGTCAAGCAGGTGGCCTCGGGCGACCTGTACGTGATCGTGCCCCGGGAGCGGAAGGAGAGCGAGTAGGTCCCGCGCACCTTCGGGGCGAGCGGATTGCAAGCGATGAACGGCTGCGGTCGCGGACGAGTGGCGGATCGCGGCTCACACTCGGGAGGATCGAGACATGGCCCTGTTGGAAGAACCCATCAAAGGAACGCCCAAGGCCCTCAACTACATCGGCGGAGAGTGGGTGGAGAGCAAGGGCGAGCACATCGACGTGGTCAACCCGGCCACCATGCAGAAGATCGGTGAGGTGGGCATCTCCACCAAGGAGGAGCTGGACCAGGCGGTGCAGGCGGCCAAGGAGGCCTACCACGACTGGCGGCGCACGCCGGCGGTGACCCGCTGCCGNTACCTGTATCGCCTGCTCCACCTGCTGGAGGAGAACTTCGAGGAGCTCAGCCGCATCCAGACCCAGGAGCACGGCAAGTGCATCGACGAGAGCCGCGGCGAGACCCGGCGCGGCATCGAGAACGTGGAGGTGGCCTGCGGCATCCCCACCCTGATGATGGGCGACTCCAGCGAGGACATCGCCAGCGGCATCGACGAGTACCTGATCCGGGTGCCCCTGGGGGTGTTCGGCATCATCGGGCCCTTCAACTTCCCCTTCATGATCCCCCTGTGGTCGGCGCCCTACGCCGTGGCCACGGGCAACACCGTGATCATCAAGCCCAGCAGCGAGGTGCCCTTCAGCCAGACCCGCCTGGCGGAGCTGGTGGAGGAGGCCGGCTTCCCGCCCGGGGTGTGGAACGTGGTGCACGGCGGCCGCACCGTGGTGGGGGCCATGCTGGAGCACCCCGANATCGAGGGCATCACCTTCGTGGGCTCCACCCCGGTGATGGAGAACGTGATCTANCCCGGCTGCGGCAAGACCGGCAAGCGCTGCATCGCCCAGGGCGGGGCGGCCAACATCCTGGTCATCATGCCCGACTGCAACGTGGACGCCACCATCGCCGCCTGCATGACCTCCTTCTTCGGCAACGCGGGCCAGCGCTGTCTGGCCGGTCAGAGCCTGGTCATCGTGGGCGACGACGACAAGTTCTACAACGAGTTCATGGAGAAGACCCGCGAGCGGGCCAAGAACATCGTCATCGGCTACGGCCTGGACGAGTCGGTGCAGATGGGCCCGGTGCGCGATCCCCAGAAGAAGGAGCGCATCCTCAACTACATCGAGATCGGGGTCAAGGAGGGGGCCAAGATCACCCTCGACGGCCGCAAGCCCAAGATCAAGGGCGACTACCCCGAGGACTGTTTCCTGGGCCCCACCATCCTGGAGAACTGCGACCGCTCCATGCGCATCGTGCGGGAGGAGATCTTCGGCCCCACCATGAACGTGCTGCGGGCCAAGACNCTGGACGAGGCCATCGAGATCTGCAACGAGAGCCCCTATCACAACGGGCACGCCATCTTCACCTCCAGCGGCAAGCACGCGCGCCAGTTCCAGTACGAGGTGATCAGCGGCAACGTGGGCATCAACATCGGCATCGTGGCGCCCATGGCCTTCTATCCCTTCAGCGGCATGAAGGGCTCCTTCATGGGCATCCTGCACACCCAGGGCAAGGAGGCGGTGCGCTTCTTCACCGAGAGCAAGGTGTGCATCCACCGCTGGCTGTAGGGCGGTAGAGAGGAAACCCGGACATGAAGCTGAACACGGCATCGGAGACCTTGAGCTTCCTGCGCGAGCAGGAGGAGCGCCTGGCCGTCTTCTACGAGGACCTGGCCCAGCGCTTCCCTGAACACGCGGACACCTTCAAGGCCTTCGCGCAGGAGAACCGGAAATACAACAAGCAGATCCAGATGGCCTACCAGTCGGTGATCACCGACGCCATCGAGGGCTGCTACGCCTTCGACCTGGAGAGCGAGGACTACGAGCTGGACACCACCCTGGCCGAAGGCGCCGACCTGGCCCAGGCGGTGGCCAAGGCCCTGGAGCTGGAGGAGCGCATCATCGCGGCCTATTCCAAGGGGGCGGAGCAGTCCGGCTCCCTGATGGCCGACGTGCCGCGCAACTTCAAGATCGTGGTGCGCAAGCGGAACGCCCGCCTGGCCAAGCTGCGGGAGCTGGCCTGAGTCGGCCGGGGTCTTGGGCGGCCTCTCGCCGGGGGAGGGGCGGGAGGGCGTCACCTCGGGAGGGCGCCGGGTGGAAACCGTGAAGGGAGGGGTTTCCCCAGGCATGAGCAAGGATCGGGGCACATGCTGGCAACATCCGGTCCGGTCTGTCTGCGGGCGGGTGACCTGCAGGCCCTGCCTTCCCGCTGATTCCCTCCCCCCACAGTACGAGCTCACACGCGCCGCCGGAGCCGGCCGGGGCACCGGCGGGCGGTAATCGGGAGTCCTGCGCCGCGCGCGCAAAGGAGGTTTTGTCATGGGAACTGCCACGGCCAAGAAGACGGACCCGGTGCTGGCCGCGCTGGTGGACATCGTGGGTGAGGGCAACGCCACCGATGCCCTGCACATCCGCTACGCCTACTCCTACGACCTGTCCTTCGTGGAGCCCAAGCTGCCGGACTACGTGGTCATGGCCAGCACCGTGGAGCAGATCCAGGAGATCCTCAAGCTGGCCAACCGGGAGAAGATCCCGGTGGTGCCCTACACCGCGGGCACCAACATCGGGGGGCTGACCATCCCGGAGCGGGGCGGCATCCTGTTGGACCTCAAGCGCATGAACAAGATCATTGAGATCGACACCCAGGATCTGGTGGCCATCATCGAGCCCGGGGTGAGCCACGCCCAGTTGGCCGCGGAGCTGGCCAAGCACAACCTGCGCTTCGGCTGGCCGGTGGGACCGCCCTCGGCCTCGGTCAGCTCCTGCGCCATCAGTCACGGCATCGGGGGCATGAACGCCCGCTACGGCCTGCAGAGCCAGGAGATCACCTCCATGGAGGTGGTGCTGCCCACGGGCGAGCTGGTGCGGGTGGGCTCCTGCGCCATCCAGCCCAAGGCCTGGCACAGCACCCTGCCCCTGCCCAAGCTGGACGGGCTGTTCAAGGGCTGGCTGGGCACCACCGGCATCGTGACCAAGCTGGCGGTCAACGTGCATCCCGCCCCGCCCATCCTCAAGATCTTCACCGTGTCCTGTGACACCGTGGAGGACATGGTCTCCTACATGTTCAACCTGTCCAACTACGAGATCTGCGACGACCTCACCGCAGTGAGCTGGTGGTTGTCCCAGGTGCCCATCCCCTACCCCTACCGGCCCAAGCCCGACGACGCCCCGGAGTGGAACAGCTACGCCACCACCTACTCCTGGACCGACAAGGAGCGCGAGGCCCGCGAGGAGATCTGGCAGAAGGTGGTGGAGGAGGAGCAGGCCAGGGGCTCCAGCGTCAAGGTGACCCACTACCCCGAGGAGGCCCTGCGCGGCCGCACCCAGTTGCCCAGCCAGGTGGTGGGCTCCACCAAGAACTACTGCAAGATGGCCGGTGCGGGCATCTCCTGGCCCGGCACCTTCACTCCGGCCAAGAAGTGGGCTCCGGTCTACACCCGCTGGAAGAAGATCCTGATCGAGCACAACCTCTCGCCGGCAGTACGCATGAGCATGTACCGCGGGGTGCACTACGGCATGCTGCGGGCCATGATCCCCTTCAACAAGCAGAGCAAGGAAGAGACCGAGAACGCCCGGCGGGCCATCATCGAGTGCCTGAAGATCGACCTGGACGAGGGAGGCATCCCCTACAAGCCGCCGGTGGACTTCGCCCGGGAGATAAACGCCCGCGCCCACCCCGGCTACCTGATGCTGCTCAAGCGGGTGAAGGCGATGCTGGACCCCAACGACATCATGAACCCGGGCAAGCTGGGCATCTAGCGGAGGGAGGTTGGTCATGGAGTGGAAGATCCCCAGCCTGGAGGAGCTGGAGCACTATGTGTGGCGCTGCACGGCCTGCGGCACCTGCCGGGTGGCCTACGACTTCGGGCCTCCCCCCTTCTACGCCCCCATCTGCCCCGCGGGCGAGGAGTTCGGCTTCGAGGGCAACATGTCCTCCAAGGGCAAGATCGCCTTTGCCCGCGGCATCCTGGACGGCACCCTCAGCTTCGAGGACCCCGCCTTCCTGGAGGCCATCTACAAGTGCACCGTGTGCGGGGGCTGCCAGACCCAGTGCCAGCTTGATCACAAGCCCTTCATCCCCGAGATAATCGAGGGCATGCGCCGCAAGGCGGTGGAGCAGGGCTACGGCCCCCTGCCCCCGCACAAGAACCTGGTGCAGTCGCTCAAGAGCTACGACAACCCCTACCAGGGCCCCCGCCGCATGCGCACCGACTGGATGCGGCCCTTCAAGAAGGCGGGGCGTCCCATCAAGGACATCAACAAGGAGCCGGCCGAGACCCTGTTCTACGTGGGCTGCACCGGGGCCTTCAACAAGCAGGCCCAGGGGGTGCCGGTGGCCACGGCCTCCATCTTCCAGAAGCTGGGCATCGACTTCGGCTGCCTGGGCCAGAACGAGGTCTGCTGCGGCTCCACCGCCATGCGGGTGGGTGACGCCGAGGCCTTCAAGCGGGTGGCCACCCAGAACCTGGAGACCTTCCGCAAGCTCAAGGAGGAGAAGGGCGTAAAGCGCATCGTGACCTCCTGCGCGGGCTGCTACCGCGCCATCAAGAAGGACTACGCCCTGGCCTCGGACTACGAGGAGATCATGGACGGCCTGGAGGTGATCCACACCGCCGACTTCCTCCACCGGCTGTGGAAGGAGGGCAAGCTCACCTTCAAGGGCGAGCTGGACATGAAGGTGACCTACCACGACCCCTGCCACACCGGCCGGCACCTGAACAAGTTCCGGGTGGACACCGAGGGCGAGGAGCTGTGGCCCGGCGCCTACCTGGATGTCAGCGAGGAGGAGTGCCTCTACGACCAGCCGCGGGAGTTGCTCAAGGCCATTCCCGGGGTGGAGCTGGTGGAGATGGCGCGCATCCGGGGCAACTCCTACTGCTGCGGCGGAGGCGGCGGGGTGATGACCGGCTTCGGCGACTGGGCGGCCAAGAACGCGGGGCTGCGCATCGCCGAGGGCATGTCCACCGGCGCCCAGCACATGGTCTCCATCTGCCCCTTCTGTCACTACAACCTCAACGCCGGCGCCAAGCTGATCGGCAGCGAGATGAAGCTCTACGACCTGACCGAGCTGTTGGACCAGGTGTTGTAGGCGGGGCCCGCACAAAGGGAGGGAGGATGCCCCGGAGGCGTCCCCAAGGGCCCCGCAGGAAGAAAGAAGGCGGAAACCACAAACCAGAGAAAGGGGGTGCAGAGCCTTTTAGGAGAAGCGTCTTTCGGGTGGTTTGACTTGGTTACGTCTTGGCACCGCCCGCACAGAGGAGAGCCGCGGCGGTGCCGGACCTGGAGAAACGGAGGGGAGAGATGAAGAGAATAGCCATCGTGGCCCTGAGCCTGGCGCTGGGGCTGGCCTTGGCCCTGCCGGCGGTGGCGGCCGAGCCCATCAAGATCGGCGTGCTGGTGCCCCTGACCGGCATCGTGGCCAACGGCGGCCAGGAGATGCGCAACGGCATCGACATGGCGGCCAAGGAGAAGAAGACCATCAACGGGCGTCCCATCCAGCTCATCGTGGAGGACACGCGGGTCAAGCCCAAGATCGCGGTGCAGAAGGCCGAGAAGCTGGTCTTCAAGGACAAGTGCGTGGCTCTGGTGGGCGTGTTCAGCTCCGGGGTGGGCCTGGCCCTGGCCAAGAACATCGACAAGCTGGGCGTGCCCCTGCTTTCCACCCACGTGATGACCACCAAGTTCTACGGTCTGCACCCCCTGGTGTTCCGCAGCGGCCAGTTGGCCAACGACCAGACCGCCATCGGCAACGTCAAGGGCATCCTGGCCACCCCCAGCCTGCGCAAGCGCAAATACTACGTGCTGGTGCACGACTACGCCTGGGGGCATGACGCGGGCAACCGCTTCGTGGCCCTGGCCAAGAAGTACGGCATCAATGTGGTCAATCCCGACTACGACAAGGCGCCCATCAAGACCAAGAACTGGTCCTCCTACATCAGCAAGATCAAGGCCTCCGGCGCGGACGNCATCTACATCGCCCTGATCACCGACGTGATCCCGCGCTTCGTGGCCCAGGCGGCCGAGTTCGGCCTGACCAAGACCTGCCGCATCGTCAGCGGTGCCGCCCCCGGGGCCATGGACCTGGAGAACGCCGGCGTCAACGGCACCGGCATCTTCGGGGCCAGCGACTACGCCTGGGACCTGGAGAACCACCCCAAGTACGCGGCCAAGGCCAAGGCCTGGAACATGCGCTACTACAAGAACTACAAGGCCATCCCCTGCGACGCGGCCGCGCACTCCTACGTGGGGGCCATGAACCTGTTCAACGCCATCGAGAAGGCGGGCAGCACCGACGCCAAGGCCATCGCCCAGGCGCTCAAGGGCATCAGCTTCGACGGGCCCTACGGCAAGGTGTGGATCTGCCCCAAGGACAACTGCATGCGTAACGACGCGGTGCTGACCGAGACCATGCCCGCACCGCCCAACCCCTATGGGGCCAAGATGTACATGAAGGTGATCAACATCTTCCCCGCCAAGGAGTTGGGGCCGGCTTGTCCGGGCTACAGCTTCTAGGCGAGGCGTGGTTGACGCAAGTGTGAATCCCCCCGGGGAGGGCGGGGGCCCTTCGGCCTCCGTGGGGTTCCCGCCCTCCCTCCACCCCCAAGCCGTCGCGAGGCAGGTGGAGCCATGGGTCAGACCTTTGCCACCGTGGTGGACATAATCCTCAACAGCCTGGTGCTGGGAGGGGTGTTCCTCATAGTCGCCATCGGGCTGAACATCATATACGGGCTCAACCGGGTGATGAACCTGGCCCACGGCTCCTTGTACGCCCTGGGGGCCTATTTCGGCTACACCGCGGTGGCCCTGGGGGCCAACTACTTCCTGGCCCTGCTGTTGGCGCCGCTGGCGGTGGGGCTGGTGGGCCTGGGTCTGGAGCGGGTGTTCATCTCGCCCATGCGCAATCGGCCCATGGTCTACACCCTGATCCT
>Ga0180927_1287_pt1 | contig 11006 bp, 10 predicted proteins | sample Deesub1362A_J573_FD_124291 | JGI IMG/M metagenome (GOLD analysis project Ga0180927, IMG submission 124291) | Desulfarculaceae bacterium JdFR-95 | reverse complement strand
GAAGTGGCTGTTGGCCTTGACCACGCTGGTGGCCAGGGGCACCTCGTAGACCTTGTTGGTGCCGGAGTTGGTGGTGGTGAAGGTGGCGTTGACTTCCTGAAGGGACTTCACTGTCCCCCGCGGGGGATAAAACTGTACACCCATCAGCTCACCTCCGCGCCGTGGATGGTGGCCACGATACTGTCCGCGGCCGAGGCGAGCCCCTGGAGGGAGTCGCCCTCGGACAGCACCAGCCCTCCGCCGCCCAGGGAAATGAGCAGTGTCTCATCTACGTCCAGCGAGCCGTGGAATATCCGGTTGCTCGCCCCGGCCGTGCCTCCGCTGGGCACCAGGTGCAGGGTGTAGGTGGCGGCGGCCGACCCGGAGTTGTGGAGCAAGATCTCGTGTACGAGGGCCGTCTTGCCGGCGGCCCCCGTGAACAGGGAACTTGCCGAGGTCGCTAAGTGTGCTGGCCCATAGAACCGCTTGCTTTCCAGCGACGTGATCATGCCCGTCCTCCCATTACCAGGCCCACGTAGATCGCCATATCCAGGGGAACCAGATGGTAGGCCGGCTGGCCATTACCATTGAGAATGACGGTCCGTTTCGCCTTCCCCCCCTCCAGCTCGGAATGGATCAACCCCTCCGTGCCGGTGGGGCGGGCGTCGGCGGTGCCGATGCTGGCGGCGACCGACCCGGACTCACCGTGCGAGTGGTTGAGGTCGGCCTTGCCGTCCAGCTGGGACTGGATCTCATCCAGTGCCGGGTTGTATCTTTTTGTGCCCCAGAAGGGCTCTCCCGGTGTCATCTTGTGGTCTTTGAGTGCCATTTCACCAGCTCTCCCGGATATCGAGGACCACCCCGCCCCAGATGCCGCGCGTCAGCTTGATGGGCGCCAGCTTCGTGAGGTGGCCGTATATTTGGTTCCTGATGCGGAGCACCTGGGAGGGCGCGTCGGGAAAAAAATCGGCCACGAACGACTTCCCCACTCCCACTTCCTGCAACAGGTCGTACCAGCCGCCCGCGACTTGCTCGCCGCGGACGAACTGGAACTGATATCTCCCCATACGATATGCGGGGCCCGGATCCCTGAAGCATTGCCCCCCTTCCGAGTAGGCCAGGCGGGAGGAGTCCTGAGGGCCGAGGGGTAGGGGTCCGCTGGGGAGACGCGCGGACTCCAAGGCATACCCCACCACCAGGACGCCACACTGGATCTTGCCATCGGGGTTGAACTGGTCGGCCCAAGTAGGGCCCAAGAAGCGAATGCGCACCCACCGGGCCACTATGAGCTCATCCAGGTAGACGAGCCGAAGCGAGCCGGCGGGGAAATATCGCTCCCGCTCCTCGCTGGAGAGATATCCATCGGCGCCATGTTCGTCGGCGCCGCATTCATCGACCCCCCAAAGCGGCTCCCAGGCCTCCAGGGATATATTCAACGCGTCCGCACTTCCCTGCGAATCACCGGCAGCGATCTCGAAGCTTCCTTCGTAGGAGAGGTTGTGGTTCACGACGGCGACGGCGTTTATGGGGAGCGCCTCCCCCAAATCGACATCCACCCACGCCTCACTGGAGGAGGGGGCCCGCCAGACCAGGGACCGAGCCTCGTCCAGCAGGTTTCCCGCCCCCAGGCCCGGCTCCTCGCCGGAGGCGAAAACTTGGGCAGAGGCCATATACCGTCGCGTGAGGAATCGGCTTCCCATCAGCCCCACAACTCCAGCTTGATCTCACGCCGGCGATGGTCTTCTTCCGTGCCCAGTACACGGAAGAGGACTCCTGCCGACATGCCATGCCGCGGCCGCCGTATTTCGATCAGATCTCCCGGGGATGCCGCCGGCAGGGTTTTCAATTTGGACACGACCTCCACCCGCCGCCGCTCCCGAGAGAAGAGATCCAGCCACATCGAGGCCAAGGCATCCAAGTGAGATGCCTCGACCAGGTAGGTCTGGAACGGGCCCAACTCTTTGGCCTTGGGATAGAGATCCCGAACGGAGTCGTCTTGGGCCGCGCGCGAGACGAATCTTTCACGGAGCCACTGCCGGTCCTCCTCCCCCACACTGTCGGCGGGGGATGATATGGGGGTCCAATTCCGCTGGCCCTCCACCACAACCCGCCACGCGGGAGAGAGACGATCAGGCCTGCTCCGAAAAGACCCCTGTCTGATATCGCTCTCGGTGATGCGGAGGGACGGATCTCCCGAGGGAGGTTCCAGCGCCCGTAGGGCCAGCTTCCCGTCGGGAGTATCGGAGAATATGGCCAGGCATCCCGTCAGCAACGCATCAATCACCTCCTTGATCGAGCGCTGGCGGTCCAGATAGATGCCCGCCGGCCAGGGGCGGGCCTGATTGAACGCGGAGAATGACTCCTGGTCGATGAGTCCAGGATCCACCCCCGCAAACGTCACGAGGAGATCTTCGATCAGCTCGCCCAGCAGTGCGCTGGGCACCCGCCCCTGCACGTCCAGGGTGGGCTGGCCGGCCGGCTCGGCGAAGGTGATGGTACCCTGCGCCAGATCGATGGCATACCCACTGCTCTGAAGGGCGCCATCGATCCGAACCGCCTGGACCGCCTCAACCGGCCCGAAGGCGGGGTCGTGGAACTGGTAGCGGTGGGCCGCCTCGTCGATCAAGATTGGGGTGATGTTCCTGCACCGCCCCAAGACCAGTGGGACGGCCCGCCCCACCACGGACTCTGGCACCCCGCTGCCCGCCTGATATTGATTCGGGGGAACGAGCCTGTCCAACAGCTCGGCCGTAGGGCTCACGAGTGGGATGCGAGCCCGGGCATTGTCGAACTCCGGCTGCCCCATGCTCCCCTGAAACAGCACCCACCACTGGGAGTAGGGCAAGCCGGGTCCGCCCACCCGGATGACCACGGGCCGTCCCTCGAAGGTGTAGTGGGCGAGGATGTCGTCTGCGGTGAGCGACCCGTCCGAGTCGAGGAATTGCCCCTCTACGGCGGCAAACTCGAGACGGCCATAGGCCGCCAGTTGAGAGCGACCCGTGGCGCCCTGGGCGCTCCGCCGCAGGCGGGACGGCGCCACCAAACAGGGGCGGAAGTTGTGGAGGCCGTCCCACTGCCCACCGTGATCCGCCAGGTAGAGGGAGATTTCCTCCCCGCTGTTCTTGTGGGCCACTTTCAGTTCGGCCGCATAGACGATCTTGGCGGGCCGGGACGCTATCCACTCCGCGAAACTCATCAGATCGACACCTCCATCGACCGTTCAGGCCCCCAGGCTTCGCCGGCTGCGGCGCGGCCGGCCAGGGCCTCCATCACCGCCTGTGTGGCCCCTTCTTGAGCTGNGGCCTGGATGCGCTCCATCGCGGCCCCGTCCCCCAGGACATCGCCATGCACCTCCACGTGCACGGAGACATGAACCTGCGGCGGAGCGGGAACCACTGCAGCGGGTGGCGCTGCTATCGACGGCCTCTGCGGCGGCTTCACCGCAGCCGCGCCCAGGCGATTGATGGCTTCGAGGATCGGCAAGGTCTGGGCATCGACGCTCGCGGCCCGCACCACGAACTCGCCCCTCTGTAGGATCGCGGGGACTTCGTCCCGCGCCAGGCGTGGCCAGAACGCCCCTCCGCCGCCATGCAGACGCCGGGCGCCGCCGTGCCAGGAGATCAGCCCGACAGAGAGGGCCCAGTCCGCCAGCCCTCCCGCATGCATGATGAGCCCTCCGTGATGATGGCGGTCGCCGGCTCCGGCCCCTGCGCGCAGGGCGGAGATCAGGTCCTTGATCGCGGGCAGGAAGTCCTTGTTGATGGCTTCGACCATCTGGCCGATGCCGTCCTGGAGTCGGGCGAAAGCGGACTCGCCCAACCCCAGCTCCTCGCGGAGCTGCCGGCCCCGCGCCACCAGCCGCTTGATCTCCTCCTTGGAAAGCTCGTGGGCCTTCTTGAGCTGTTCCTCGATGGAGCGGTACTCCTCCATCTTGGCTTGCAGCTCCTCGTAGGAGGCCGTGCTCTCCATGAGGAGGTCAATGAGCTGATCGGTTTGCTCGGCGGAGAGATTGAAGCCGCCCAGCAGGGCGTCAATGGACTGGGCCACCTTCTGCTGGGCGATGTCCAGCTCGTTGAGGCCCTGGGCCCGGGCCTCGTCGGCTGCCTTCTGGATGAGGGTGGCGGGGCTGAGCTGATCGCGCAGCACCTCTACCCACTCTCCGCTGGCAAGCTGGGCGGTGGTGAACTGGCTCATCAGCTCACCCAGCTCCACATCGAAGCCGGCCGCAAGCTCCTTCACCCGGCTGATGCTCTCGCCCAGGCGGTCAATGGCCTCGTCGGAGAGTCCCGCCAGGGCCTCCCTGATCTGCTCCCAGGGCGTGCCGCCCCAGGCTTCGCCGCCGCCGGCGAACCACCCCTCCAGCCCCAGGGTGCCGGTGCCGCCCTCGGTGCCGCCGTACAGGTGGAAGCGGGCCCACTCCTGCTCGCCCCACCCGCGGCGGGTGGCTACGCCCATCTGGCCGCCCGTGGGCGCCCACCAGGGGAGTCGCTGCTGGGCCATCAGCTCGGCCCGCAAGGCGTCCATCGCCTTGACCCCCACGCGATTGTCGCTGCGGTGGCCCATCCTGAGGGCCTCAAGATACTCCTCGATGCCCCCCTCACCACTCCGCAGCTTGGCCGCCAGCTCGGCGAACCTCCTGGCATCTGCCTCGCGCTCGGCGGTGTCGTCGTCGCCACCAAACAGGTCTCCGAGCAGGCCCCCACCCAGGAACCCCACCGCCCCACCAAGCAGGGCGCCCCAGGGGCCAGCCATCGCTCCCAGGCCGATGGCATTCATCAGTGTGCTGCTCATGCCCGCCATCGCCCCCAGGCCGGCTCCCAGGCTGGCGAACGACCGCCCCCGACCGCTGGTGAAGAGTAGTGGCGCCAGGAGGGATCCCCCGGCAAACCCCAGCCCGCCGGCAAGGAGATAGCCGCCCCAGCCCGTCTTGGTGCCGAAGGATGCTGCTCCACCGATGTCCCAATAGCCTTCGTTCCCTGTGGGCTGCGGGCTCGGGAGCCCGAAGGGAAAGCCGCCTCCGCCTGGCAGGAGACTGGTGAGCGGAACGTAGCCGGACCCCCGGATGAGGCCGGCGATATTGGCGCTGGCCCACAGAGTGGCGATCTGGGCCAGCAGGGAGGCGAAGACGTTGAGGACGTTGTCGGCGAACGATTCGAATGTGTCGCCGAGGTCCTCGATCTCGCCCGTCAGGACTCCCTTGAAGGTATGGGTGAACTCCGCCTGAATGCCTTTCAGGGCATCGACGGTGAGCTGCTCGATATGGTCGCCGAAGCTGGCCCAGTCGGCCAGCATCCGGTCCACGGCCGATTGTTGGGTCTCTGCCAGCTCACGGTAGTAGGCGGCCCACTCCGCCTCCCGGAGGCGATTGAATGGGGTCTCGCTGATGTACCCCCGCCGGAGCTGCTCCCGGTAGTGGGCGAGGGTACGTTCCACCTCCAGGCGGCGCTTTTCCTCGGTGGTGCCAGTGAGCTCCAGCAGGCGGGCGGACAGGTCCTGCTGGGCCTTCAGGCGCTCCTGGTCCCAGCGCTTCTCAGCCTCCAGGGCTTGCTGTTCCAGGCGCTGGCGCTCCTGCGCCACCTCTCGGTGGATTTTGATGATGTCGGCCGCCTGGCGCTCGGCCGCCCGGCGGCGTTCGTCCGCTTGGCGCCTGGCCTCCTCTTTCCACCGCTGATATTCGCGGGCCGCCTCCTTCACCCGGACCATGAGCCCGGCATACTTGTCCTTTGGGGTCGGCTCGATGTACCCCTCGGCGTTGGGGACGCCACCCAGCTCCTCGATGCGGCGCACCAGGGTGGCGATGGAATCGCCGGCTTTGCGCGCGCGATCCGTGAAGTCCCAGATCGCGGCGCTGAACTCATGCATGTCCTGGGCCCGCCCCCGGAGCGCGCCGCCCAGACGCTTCAGGATGTCGTACATGTCGCCCAGGCGGGCGCGGACCGTCTCGTTCCGGTCCGCTAGGGAGCCCAGCTCCTGGATGAGCCGACCCACCTGCTCCCGGAGGATCGCGATCCGCTCGCGCTCCCTGCCGGCCGGCAGTTTGATCTCCAAGGCCGCCAGCTTGTTGAACTCGGAGATCATCTCCCGGGCCACCTTCTGGAGATCCACGAGCGGAGAGCGGAAGTGGGCCAGGCGCTCGAGGCCGGCCGAGAAGGCAGCCCAGGAAGCGGGGTCCGCCGTCTTCAGCAGCGCAAACCGGAATTCCTCCAGAGCTTCCCCCGCCGACCGGGTGAGCTCCTGAGCCTTGGCGAGCATCTCCGCCTGCTTCGCGGCGACCTCCGCCTCCATCTGCGACAGCATGACGCCGCGCTTCTGGTTGATCGTCTCGATGGCCTCTCCGGTGGACTCATACTCTCCCCGGAGCTGCGGATACTTGCTCAGCAGCGAGTCCAGCAGCCTGGACTCGGCCTCCTGATTTCCGAGAGACTCGGCCAGCCGGCGGTCGAACTCCTCCATGTCGGCGCGGAACGCCTGGAGCCGATCACGGCTCCGGCTCCACTGATCCGCCAGCCGCCCGGTCTGGGCGGTGAGTTCCTGGAGCCGCTCGACGGGCCGCCCCAAATGATCCTGGAGAGCCGCCAGGCCCACCACTACCGCCCCCAGGGCCGAGACCATCAAGCCAAAGGGGTTGGCGGCCAGGCCGAAGGCCGCGGCCAGTCTGGCCGCGCCGCCGGCGGCGGCAAGCGCTTCGACCTTGAACGCCGCCAGGGCGGCTCCGGCCGCCCCGGCCGCCACGACCAGGAGATCCAGATGCTCCCCCAACCAACGCAGGGCCTGGACCAGGTCCGCCAGCGCGCCCCCCACGGACCGCGCCCATTCCTGCAAACTGCCATCCTGGGCCGCCTGCTCGATCCGGGCCAGGATGTCCTGGAGGGCGGCCTTGAGCTCGTCGAAGGCGCCGGACGCCATCACCTCTTGCTGGAGCCTGGCCCACCAGTATTCCATCTGCTGGATGAGCCCCTGCCAGGTGTCCAACAACCGCTGAGTCGCCCCGCCGTGGCGGCGCTCCAACTCGTCCAGCATGGCCGCGATGCCGGTGGCGGCATCGAGCGCCCCTTTCTGGATGAGGGCGCTCATCTCCGCCATGCTCATCCCCAGGCCTGCGGCCATCGCCTGGGCCGCGTCGGGGATCCTCTCCCCGAGCTGCTGTCGCAACTCCTCCAGGCTGACCACGCCTTTGCCGGCCATCTGTTGGATGGCCATTGTGACCAGCTGGATCTCTTCGGCCCCTCCGCCGAAGGCGGCCACAGAGTCCGCCAGGATCCGCATGGCACGATCCACGTCGCCTATCGTGGCGCGGACCGACTCTAGCCGGACCACGCCCTTCCGCGCGGCCTCGAACCCGAAGACCTTGCTGTAGTCGCGGCCCAGGAGGGCGGCTATCCTGGAGGCGGCCGCCTGGGCTGAATATCCCAGCCCTTCGAGCTGTGCGCGGGCCAGCTCGACGTTGGCGGCCATATCCAGGAACCCTTTGGCCACGTAGGCGAGCCCCAGGCCCGCCAACGCCGTCCGCAGGGAGAACACACGGCGCGTCAGGGAGTCGGCGCGGGACTCCACCCGCCCCATGCCCCGCTCCAGGCCCTGCGCCTCACGCGCGCTCCGAGCGAACGTCTCCTGGGCGACACGCCCGAACCGCACCAGCTTGGGCGTGCCCTTGTCATCGACGGTCAGCTCGATGCCTATGGTCCGCTCGCGGGTCATTTTTGGCCGTCTGTTGCAGGACCTCCATCCTGACTTCGTGGATCGTGCGCAGCTTCAGGAGCATCTCCTCACGCTCCTCCATTCCGCCGGGCCAGCGCCCCAGCGCCCGCAACACGACGATCACCGCCCGCATATCCAGGGGCCCCATCCCCGTCCAGGTGGGCCGCCACTGATCGGCCACCAGCTGGTAGGCCTCCCAAGCCTCCCGGTTGGCCGGGAGCAACTCCAGCTCGGCAAGCGGGCATCCCTGGCAGTCCAACCTCTCGGACAGGAGTTCATGATCGTCGATGCACTCCCTGCACTCGGCCCGGCCGGGCGAAAACCACCACCGGGCCCACTGGGTCAGTTTTTTTGCTCGGCCTCCAGGGCCGAGGCCCGGAACGCGGCCAGGTTGGTGATCTCGTCCAGCAACAACGTGGAGAACTCCACGCTGTGCTCCAGGAGCTCCCGGACGTTCTCCCGCGAGAAGGGCAGTTCCGCGGGCAGTCCGCCGGGGTCCACGGGGATCAGCTCAGCCACCACCTGGGGGGAGAGCCCGCGCCACCCGACGACCGCGCTGGCCAGGAGGTCGCGCAGGCGTCCCTCCAGAGCAGCGTCCCGGGCCGCCGGGTTCCGGATCTTCTCGACGCTCCGCGTCACCCGCCTCCACTCCTCGCGGGACAGATATCGGATGGTGATCTCCGCCCCGGGACGGATCTCCACGGTGCGGGTCAGGTCCTGCTTGCTTGCGGCCACATAGCCGGCCAGGTCGAATTCCGACATGAGACCTCCTCTACTCGTAGGTGAGGGTGAGCTCGTCTTCTAAGCTGGCCGACGCCAGCCCGGTGAGCTTGACCGACATGGTGCGCTGGATCTCGTCCCCGCCCATCTCCGGGGTGTCGAACACCCCGTGGGGGACCTCCACCCTGAGCTTGCCGCCGGCGACGTCCCCCAGGGCGACCACCAGAGCGCCCTGCTCCTGGCTGCGGGCCTGGGCGAACCAGGCCGCATACTTGCGCAGGAAGCGGGCGTTGATCGTGGCGGTGACCTGGCGCGGCCCCTCATAGATGGCGCTGGGATACTGATCGCCGGACAGCTCTTCCTCGTCCGGCTTCAGGGCGTTGGAGAGCTCCAGATCCAGCGAGGTGACGAGCAGCGAGGCTCCGTCCAGGGTGATCTGACCGGCCGCACTGCGCCCCTCCACCGGCGCCCCGGCCAGGCTGGGGGTGGGCAGGAACCCGGCCACAACGACCCCGGCCGACGGGGCCGCAGACAGGGCCGGGCTGATGGTGATGGTGTCGGCCGAGGTATCCACTGCGGTCACCGAGAAACCGGCCCCGCTGTTATCCTCGCTGCCCACCTTGATACGGGCCCCGACATCGAACAGCTTGGCGCCATCGGCCGACAGTTTGAGCACCTCGGTGGTGGAGCCGTCCACGAGCTCCTCGGTGCCGGCGCGGAGGAGCTGACGGAACATCCCGCTGAATTCCAGCGTCACGGCCCCCTTGGCCTCGAGGTGGAGCTTGAGGCTGTCCACCTTGCAGCCCAAGGCCCAGAACACGGTGTGCCCCTCGCGATAGGCCAGGGTGAAGCTCGGGAGCTCGATGCCCGGCGAGTAGACCACGTTGGTGCCGGCGTTGACCTCCTTGCCCCCCAAGGCGGCCTCCATCAGCACATCTTCCACCGGCGGGGTGCCGGCGCTGCCCGAGGGGCGGGCATACACCGACAGGCTCCACGAGCCCGCCGGGGTCGCGTCGCGGAAGCGGGTGGAAAGGGACCGGGAGTTGACGATCTCCTGGCTGGGCGTGAAGCTCTCGGCCTGGCTGGCCAAAGGCACGTCCAGCACCGCGATGGCGTCGGTGCTGGTCGGCGGCGCCAGCTCACCGAAGTTCGACTCCTTCGACACGAAGGCAATCGTCTCACGAGTCAGGGCACGCTCAGGCAGCGCCATCCGTCACCTCCTTTCCCTTCCGCTCGGCCGGCTTGGGCCCGGCCTGGCGGCGCGGGTGCGCCGCCACCTCTTCCCAAGCGCCGCTCGCCACCAGATGCACGGCCACTGCGGCCGCCACCCGGAGACACTCGCCCGGCGCCGCATCACCCCAGCCCGGCACCATCTGCCGGACAGGGGAGACGTTTCGTACCTCGATCTTTTTCTCCTTCATTGCGAATCCTCCACGAGGGCGTCCAACAACACCGCCGCCACGACGAAGTGGGCTCCCCCAATCGTCTCCCAGCCGAATCGGGTGCGCCGCGTGAACGAGGACAGGGCGGCGCCGCCCAGGGAGGGGTCGTCCTCCAGGGCACGCCGGAGCCGCCCCTGGATGTCCACCACATTGTCGCGGGCGGAGACGGCGGCGGCCGCGTCCGGCTGGAACCGATCAAGGACGACCACACTGAGGCGAACCATGAGCCGGCGAGGCTCGGAGGGGGCGCCCAGTTCCCGCGGCTCGTCCTCCTGCAGGGACAAGAGCTCCACCGCCACGGCGGGGGTGAGCTGCACCCGCTCATAGGACGAGCGGTGGACGACCAGCACTCCCTCCACCCCTTCGGCGATGGCCGCCACCGCATCGATGAGATTCCGAATCGCGCTCATACTTCCCCTCCGAGCCTCCTGAACAGCGCGACGATCTCGGGGCGCGCCCGCTCCGCAGCCCGATCCATGAAGGGATTCGGCCGCGCGCCACGCACTTGCGCGACGGGATGCCTCGCGCCCTCCCAGAACAGGGCCCGCTTCACGCGCGGGCGGATCGGCTGGCGACGAGGTCCGAACAATCCCGTGCCCTCGTGCACGAACCGGGCGTAGGGAGCGCCCGGCCCCACGAAGATCCGCCCACCCGTGGCGGTCTGCTCTACCTGGATGGCGTTCACCAGGTTCCCCGTGCGGTGGGGGGCCTCCTCCACCGCCAGGGATTCGATGGCCTGCAGAGCGAAAAGGATGGTCCGCCTCACTTGTTGCCGCCAGCTCGTGGGTAGCTCGAGGATGTCAGCGATCCGCGCCTCAAACATCGTCCAGCCCTATCTTCCGGCCAACGGGCAGGCCGTTGGACAGGAGGTAGGGCCCGGCCAGTCGCTCAGCTGCGGCCAGATGCCGCTGCATCAGACGTTCCACCTGGCCGGGCGTGAGATAGTTGGCCGATCCCTCTCCCAACGAGCCGCCACCCACGAAGCCCTGCCCGAGCTGATAGTTTCCCGCCAGGGAGGTGAACAGCTCGGCCAGGGCCAGGTGGGTCTCGGCCAGCTTGAGGGCCTCGGCCCGGGCCTGGTCCACGGGGCTGGCCGCGCCGGCGTCGGCGTAGGCCGCCTCCCCCACCCAGCGCCGGAGTCGCGCGCTGGCGGCCGCCAGGGGGGGG
>Ga0180927_1394_pt1 | contig 11066 bp, 8 predicted proteins | sample Deesub1362A_J573_FD_124291 | JGI IMG/M metagenome (GOLD analysis project Ga0180927, IMG submission 124291) | Desulfarculaceae bacterium JdFR-95 | reverse complement strand
GCGCCAAAAAGGGTTCCCCCCACCCTCAACGCCGACGGGCGGTACGGCCGGTATAGCCCCGGCGGTGGCGGATGCGTGCGTCGATCTCGTCCTGGGCCTCGCGCAGGAAGGCCAGGATCTTCTGGGCCTGGGCCACCACCTCCTCGCGCTTGCCCTTGGCCACCAGGCGCGCGGGCATGAGCAGGTGGCGTGCGGCCAGAAAGGCGATGATCTCGTCTTCGGCGTCCAGCTCCACCTGGAAGCGTTCGGCCAGCTTCACCAGGCGCTGGCCGAACTCCTGGGGGTGCTCCATCAGCTCGGCGGGCACGCCCATCTCTCCTGCCAGCTCGCGTCCCACNCCNGGGTGNAGGCGGGAGCCTTCCACGTAGTCCAGGGCGTGGGCCAGCTGATGGATCACGGTGGAGTCGTCGGCCTGGGGGTGGAGGGCCATGTAGATGGTGTAGCGGTCCAGCGCCTTGGTCTTCTCGGGGCTGATGAACAGGCCGCCGATCTCCTGGGCCGAGCGCTGGCGTCCGTCCAGGCCCAGGGCCAGGTAGGCGGACAGGTCCACCAGCTTGAGAGTGTAGCGCCGGCCCGCGGCCGAGACCAGCTCCAGCTCGTCGGCCCAGGCCTGGGCGCGGGGGTGGCGGCAGGGGGGCAGGGCCTCGATCTTGCGCGCCACCTCCACCGGGTCGGTGCTGAACATGGCCTCCATGAGCTCGGACTCGCGGCCCAGGTGACAACGCTTGAACTTCTTGCCGCTGCCGCAGGGGCAGGGGTCGTTGCGCCCGATCTTGAGGCCCTCCATGCGTGTCTCTCCCTATTCGGGGACGATGCCGTCCTTGCCGTCTTCCTCGCTCTTGACCGGGAAGGGGCCGGTCTGGCCGGTGTTGGGGTCGTAGCGGTGGCGGTAGCTGGCGCGGATGCCGATGGTGCGGAAGGTGTGATCCCAGCCCCGCACGTAGTAGCCGCACTCGTCGTTGAAGCAGATGTACTGGTATTCGCTGCCCCAGCTCTCCACCGCCGGAGATTCCCAGCGGCTCATCTTCTGGCCGCAGTGGGGACAGATGGTGGGGTCGTGTTCTTCGCTCATCACATCCTCCCAGGTGAGGTGGGTCTGTGGTGTGTGGGTCTTTTTCGACCCAGCCCTTCAAGTGTGAATCATCCCGGGGGATGGTGCAACCGGGGTCAAAAGGGGGGCCGCCCCCGGAGATTCGGGGGCGGCCCGTGGCCGGTATGTCTCTAGAAGCCCTTGAAGGGGTTGGGCCCCACCTCCTCGATGGTTTCCATGAACTGGTTGATGATCTCGGGGATCTTCTCCAGCTCGTTGATGGCGATCTCGTAGACGCCCACGCGTTCGGACTCCAGGGCCAGGCGCTGCAGGGTCTCGGAGATCTTGGACATACGCACGTTGGCCAGCTCGGAGCCGCGGATGAAGTGGCACTGGTAGTCGTCGCCGCGGCGGCAGCCGAAGAGGATCACGCCGTCGATGCCCTTGGACAGGGCGTCGGCGATCCAGACCAGGTTGACCGAGCCCAGGCAGCGCACGGGGATGAAGCGGATAAAGGGAGGCCACTTGAGCCCGCGCTTGGCCGCCATCTCCACTGCCGGCAGGGCGTCGTTCTCGCAGGCCAGGCAGATGATGCGGGGCCGCTCCTCGGGGTCCTCCTCGGGGATCTCGAAGGACTTGATCATGGAGCCGATCATGTCCACGGAGTAGTTCTTGAAGGAGATGATGCGCTCGGGGCAGGCCCCCATACAGGTGCCGCAGCGGCGGCAGCGGGTGATGTTGGGCAGGGGGTTGGCCTTCTCGTCCTCGTTGATGGCGCCGAAGGGGCACTCCTCGGTGCAGCGCTTACACTGGGTACAGCGCTGCATGGCGAACTCGGGGAAGGACTCGTCGCCGGAACGGGGGTGTACGGCACAGCCCACCTCGGCGGCGCGGATGGCCTGGATGGCCTTGAGGGCCGCGCCCACGCCGTCGTCCTCGGCCTGGTTGATGCGCTGGGGACGGCGCACGGTGCCGGCGGGGTAGATGCCGGTACGGCGGCTCTCGTAGGGGAAGCAGATGAAGTGGCTGTCCGGCATGCCGTACTTGAGGGTGGGCAGGTTGGGCCCCTGGCGGTAGGCCAGGTTGAGGATGGACCAGTCGTCGCACTTGGCCTTGGCCTCCTCGGTGAGCTTCTTGCCCTCCTCGTCGGGCATGTCGAAGGGGATCAGCGGCATGTCCACCATGACCGGGTTGTTGGCCTTCATGCCCGTGGCCAACACCACGTGATCCAGCTCCTCCAGCACNACCTCCTCGTTCAGCAGCACGTCGGTGGTGGTGAGGCTGAGCTTNCCGNCGCTCTCGCTGATGGTGGGATAGGTGTCCTCGGGCCGGCGGATGAAGATCACGCCCTTGCGCTGGGCCTCGCGGTAGAGCTCCTCGCTCTGGCCCGGGGTGCGCAGGTCCTTGTAGACGATGAATACGTTGGCCTCGGGATTGGCCTCCTTGACCATGATGGCCTGCTTGCAGCTCACCGAGCAGCAGAAGGCGGAGCAGTAGGGCAGGTGGTTCTCGTCGCGGCTGCCCGCGCACTGCACGAAGGCCACCGCGGAGATGCCGCCCAGCTCGCCGGCCTTGGCCTTCTCCTCGAACTCCACGTTGGTGAGCACGCCGGGCAGGTCGGAGGCCAGCTCCTCCTTGAGGTTCTCCTTCTCGTAGGGGGTCCAGCCGGTGGCCTGTACGATGGCGCCCACCTTGATGGTCTCGCCGTTGGAGAGGCTGACGGTGAAGGCGCCGGGCATGCCCTCGGTCTGGTCCACGGTGGTGCTGGTGAAGACCTTGATCAGGTNGTTGCCCTGCACCTGGGAGACGATCTCGTCCAGGCGGGTGTCCTCCAGGTCACGGTAGGGGGCCTTTTCCGGGGCCCGTTTGGCCATCTTGCGCAGGAAGCCGCCGATCTCGGCCTCCTTCTCCACCAGGTAGACCTGGGTGCCGGCCTTGGCCGCGGCCAGGGCGGCGCTCATGCCCGCGGGTCCGGCGCCCACCACCATGATGGCCTTGCTGACCTCGTCCTCGAGCTGGAAGGGCTCGGGCGGCTCGCACTTGTCCAGCTTGGCCGCGCTCATGCACAGGTAGTCGTTGGCCTGGGCCTGGCGGAACTCGCCCTCTTCCTCCTCGTTCTCATAGCTAGGCTCGGAGCACCACACGGCCAGCTCGCGCAGGGCGCAGCGCTCTATCACCACCCCGGAGAAGTCGAAGACGTCGGTCTTGACCCGGGGGGAGCAGCCGGCCAGAAGCAGGTGGGTGTANCCGTCGGCGATGTCGGCCTTGATGGTCTCCACGCCTTCGGGGGCGCAGAGCACGTCCACCTGCTTGACGTCGCTGATGCCGGCCTCGTTGACGGCCTCGGTGAGCTTTTCGAAGTCCAGGGCCTCGCCCAGTCCGCAGCCCTTGCAGAGATAACAAATAGTCTTCTTTTCCATGATCGCTACCTCCCAACCACCGTCTGGATCGCCTCGAGGGCCGCTTTGGTGGCGTCCTGGCCGCAGCTCTGCACCTCCATGGGGGACCGGCAGGTGCCGGCGATGTAGATGCCGGGCTGCGAGATGGCGAAGCCATACTCATCGTAGGAGACGTTCGCGGGGATCTGGTTCTCCGCGGTATTGGGCTGCATGCCGGTGGCCAGGACCACCAGGTCGTGCTCGGCGGTGAACTTCTCCCCGGTGGCGGTGTTCTCGCCCTCCAGCACCAGCTTGCCGCCGGTGGCCTCGATGCGGGCGATCTTGGACTTGACGAACTTGACGCCTTCGTCGGCCTTGACCCGGGTGTAGAAGTCCTCGTTGCGGCTCATGGCCCGGATGTCGATGAAGTAGATGGTGCACTCGGTGTCGGGCAGCTGCTCGCGTACGTAGGTACACTGTTTGAGGCTGGCCAGGCAGCAGACCGTGCTGCAGAAGGGCAGGTGGTTCTCGTCGCGGCTGCCCGCACACTGCACGAAGGCCACGCTCTTGGGGGGCTGGCCGTCGCTGGGCTTGAGGATCTTGCCCCCGGTGGGCCCGTTGACCGCCGCCAGGCGTTCGAACTGCACGTTGGTGATCAGGTCCGGGCTCTTGGCGAAGTCGTAGTTCTCCAGCTTGGTGGGGTCGTAGGGCGTCCAGCCCGCGGCCCAGACGATGGCCCCTACCGTAAGGTTGATCTCCTTCTCCGAGTCCTCCAGGTCCACCGCGTCATAGGGGCAGGCCTCCTTGGCGCGGTTGGCGTCCTCGGTGCCGATGATGGAAGGGTCGATCACGTACCGGTAGGGGTAGCACAGCTCGTGAGGCAGGTAGGCGGCCGGAATCTCGCTGAGGCCGTAGTCGAAGGGGTTCTTGATCTTGGCCTCCACCGCCTCGGAGCACTTGCCGCAGGCCGTGCACTTCTCGTTCACGTAGCGGGGCCGCTGTTTGATGGTGACCGAGAAGTCGCCGGGTCCGCCGTCGATGGCGGTGACCTCGGCCATGGTGTACACGGTCAGGCGCGGGTTGGAGCGTATGCGCCGGAAGTTGATCTCCAGGCCGCAGTAGGGCGGGCAAAGCTTGGGGAAGTAGTGATGGAGCTGGGCCACCCGTCCGCCCAGGTAGGGTGCGCGCTCCACCAGCACCACCTCATAGCCCGACTCGGCCGCTTCCAGGGCGGCGGTGAGGCCGGTGATGCCTCCCCCCACCACCAAGATTGCCTTGTTCTGATCCGTCATCTAGACACCTCCGCGGTAGTTCTTTCGCACCCGCATGTCCCTTGGCGCCCTTTGTGGGGGTGGGCCGCCGTGGGTCACCCCTTGTGTTCGGGCAGCCGTCCTCGTTCTCTCGGAGCGGGCCGTGCTCGGCTGCCCCTCGTCGCTCCCCGGCGCTCCGCCCCGGGTCTGTTCAGGGCGGGTGGCCCTTGGGGAGGTCGCCCCTGCCCTTGACCGCCGGCTTGAGTCTACCGCAGGCGGCCTGGGCGTCCCGGCCACGGGATGGTCCCACCCGGGGAACCGGGGCCTTGCGCTTTGCATGCGCGGTGGCGTCCCTGGGGCCTCGCCCCGGCAAATGGGGACGCGCTTTCCGCGAGCCAGGGGCCGGCTCCCCTGCGGGCCCTTGTCCACCGGGGCGCCGCGTACGTTTGGGGGCGGGATGGATGCGCCTCTTTTCGGGCCTTGGGGCACAGCCACCCCAATATACACACATGCGCGGCACCAGTAAAGCAAAAGCCGATTGACCCGCCGCAGGGCATATCTGCGGCAACTTCCCGGAATCACGGGGCGTGTAGGTCCCGTCCGCCGGGGTCTTTTGTCCGCCCCGGGCGGTGGCACCGGCCGGGGCGGGCAAAAAACTCCAGGCGCCACCCCCCACAGGGGGGGCGCCTGGAGTTGCCGTCAGTCAGCCATGGAGGCTAGACCTGGATGGGCACCACGTCGCGCTTGAAGAACTGCCACTCGCCGTCCTTGTACACGCAGTTGACGAAGCACTTCCAGTTCTCCTCGTCCATCGTGGGGAAGTCGGCGCGGAAGTAGTAGCCCGGCCAACGGGTCTCCTCACGGAAGAGGATGGTGCGCACGTGGGCCTCGGCCTGCCACATGCGGTGCACGTTCTCCCAGCAGCGCTCCAGCTCGTAGGCGTTCTCGGCGGCCAGCTTCTCGCTGTCCTCCTTGAGCATGGTCAGCAGCTCCAGGGCGCGCTCGAGCAGGGCCTTGGAGGTCTTGAAGGCGCTGGACACACCGCCCGCATACTCGTCCATGATCTTCTGCAGGCGGAACATGAACTGCATGGGCCGGATGTAGTTGGGGTTGATGTTCGGGTCGGTGGTGAAGCCCTTGTTCTCCTCGAAGATCTTCATGGGCTTGAAGGTGGCTTCCTTCAGAGCCTCGATGGTCTCGTCGGAGATGTTGGGCATGGTGTTGTTGTTGAGGATGAAGCGGATGGCCTGCTTGCCGGCCCAGCGACCCTCGGCGTGGGAGCCGGAGGAGAACTTGTGGCTGCTGGCCCCGGAGCCGTCACCGGCGGTGAACAGGCCCTTGACGGTGGTCATGTTGCCATAGACCTTGCCGTCCACGTCCCACTTGTAGGGGGTGTCGATGTCCTCGGGACCGCACACCCAGGCACCGGAGGCGCCGGAGTGGGAGCCGATGAAGTAGGGCTCACAGGCCGCGATCTCGGAACGGCTCTTCTCGGGATAGATGTTGTGGGCCGCCCAGAGGATGGACTGGGAGACGGTCATGTCGAGGAAGTCTTCCCAGGCCTCGCTCTCCAGCTCCTTCAGCTTCTTCTTGAAGGCCTTCTCGTCGCCCTCGTACTGCTTGGCCAGGTTCTGGATGGCCTCGGCGGTCTCCATGTACAGCGGGCCCTTGCCGGCGTCGGTGTCCAGCATACCCAGGTAGTTACGCAGGTTGGCCGGGATAGGCTTGACCAGGCCGTAGGGAGCCCAGTTGGCCAGCTCGTCGGCGTGCTCCTTCATGTAGTCGCCGCCCACGGCGCTGGTGGCGCGGGACTTGAACAGCAGGAACCAGGCGCCCACCGGACCATAGGCGTCCTTGAAGCGCACGGGGATGAAGCGCACCTCCTGGCAGGTCATCTCGGCGCCGGCCTGGATGGTGAAGTAGGCGGTGGCGCCGCTGTTGAAGGGCGGATACCAGGAGCGGCCCAGACCCTCGCCCACGGAGCGGGGACGGAACACGTGCACCGCGCCGCCCATGCCCACGTACACGGCCTTGGCCTTGAAGATGTAGAACTTGTTCTCGCGGGTGCTGAAGCCGTAGGCGCCGGCGATGCGGTCACCGTCCATGATGGGGCCCACGATGAACACGCGCTCGTAGATCTCGAAGCCGGCCTCGGTCATGGCGTTGATGGCGGCCTCGGACACGATCACCTTGTAGGACTCGCCGTTGATCATGATCTGCCAACGGCCCTCACGGACGTACTTGCCCTCCTCGTCCTTCCAGATGGGCAGGCCCCACTTCTCGAACAGGTGGACGCTGCTGTCCACGTGGCGGGCGATGTTGAATACCAGGTCGTCACGGGCGATGCCCATCAGGTCCTGGCGCACGTACTCGATGTACTGCTCGCAGGTGTTCTCGCCCTTGGAGTAGCCGATGTACTCGTTGATGGCCGACAGGCCCATGGCCACCGCGCCGGAGCGCACCGGGGTGGCCTTGTCCACCATGGTGACCTTCAGGCCGTTCTTCTTGGCCCAGTAGGCGGCCTCCACCGCACAACCGCAGGCGCTCATGCCGCCGCCGCAGATCAGGAGGTCAGTTTCGACCACTACGGTTTCCCAGTTTTCCATGCCTTGTTCCTCCTCCAAAAATCTTGAGGGCTTGCTCGCGTATGTGTCCGGTTAACCCAGGGTGGGCATCTTGTCCACGCCGGCGGAGGCGGGCTCGGTCATCAGGTTGATGCTGTCGATGTCGCCGTCACCCTCGGGGAACCCGCCCATCGGCTCCGCGCTGCCCTCAGGAGTGGTGCGGATGGGGAACTTGAACCGCTTGACGTTGCCGTCACGGAACTTGACCGTCCACATGATGTCCTGGCTGCCGCGCAGAGGCACCACCGAGGCGCCCAGGGGCACGAAGTCGGCGTAACCGCGCACGTCGATCGCCTGCTGGGGGCAGATCTTCACGCAGTTGTAGCACTCCCAGCACATGCTGGGGTCGCGGTTGAACGCCTTCATCTCACCCACCCCCAGGGACCCGTCCTTGTCCAGGAGCATCAGGTCGTTGGGGCAGATGTACATGCAAGCGGTCTTGTCCTGACCCTTGCAGCCATCGCACTTCTCAACCATTACGAAACTTGGCATTCAGTTTCCTCCGTTGCCTGTGGGTTGACGTTGATACGCTGCAACCTCTTACAAACCTTCTGACCGGACGAGAGGACACACCCCTCGCCCCTGTCTTGCTCCTCTTGCCTCACACCTCCTTCATCTGAAGACTCGATTGGGTTTCCCCCTCAACCACTCTCTGCCGGAGGCGACCATCCCCCTGTCGGCCCCGGCGGTGTCCACCCCTTGTGCGGGTTGGAACAAACTGGCCTGTAGCTCCCCCCTTTCCGGTGCGGGATTCCCTATATCCGGGCCTCCCTCGACCACCCGATCTTGGCTTGCGCGGCGGGCGACTCACCCCTCCACCCGCCGTCACCCTGGGGGATTCCGTACCCCTTCTAACTCACCCCTAGTGCGCTTGTCAAGAAAAATTGTATCTCCCGTCACAAGCGGCGCCGCCATGCAACCCCGCCCGACTTCATAGCATAACACTCTGTCGATATTGGTATTTCTTGCCGCAATCCTGAAAAGCCCCCCCACGCCCAGGGCTCAGGACTTGTCGCCCTCGGCGGCTTTGCTGCTCTTGCGCCGCCGTGTCCGCCGGGAGCGTTTGCGGGGGGTGGTCTCGCCGTTGTGGTTGGCGGCTGTGGTTTGGGAGGCGGTTTCGGGGGTGTGGTTCTCGCGGGCGGGCAGGCTCCAGGCGCTCTCCAGGCGCTCCAGGCGCACCTCCTCGGCCCCCAGCTCGGGGTCGGGCCAAACCTCCAGGCAGATGCCGGTCTTGAGCTCCAAGGCGGACAGCTCGGCCCGCTTGACGTTGGCCAGCCAGCGGGCCACCTCCGGGGCCAGGCGCAGGCGCACCGCCGCCCCGGGCTGGTAGCCGGGCAGCTTGTGGGTCAGGCTGCGCAGGACGCTGCGGCCCACCGCCTCGGGGGTGCGCACCACCCCCCGGCCCGCGCAGTGGGGGCAGGTGCGGGTGGCGCCGTAGTCCACCGGGGGGCGGATGCGCTGGCGGGACATCTCCACCAGGCCGAAGCGGCTGAAGCTGCCCACGCTGACCTTGGCCTTGTCCTTCTTCAGCTCGGCCTTGAGCCGGCTCACCACCTGGCGCTGGTGCTTGCGCTCCTTGAGGTCGATGAAGTCGATCACGATCAGGCCGCCCAGGTCGCGCAGACGCAGTTGGCGGGCGATCTCGGCCGCGGCCTCCAGGTCCACGTTGAGGGCGGTCTCCTCGATCTCCTTGCCCCCCACCGCCTTGCCCGAGTTCACGTCTATGGCCACCAGGGCCTCGGTGGGCTGGATCACGATGGAGCCGCCCGAGGGCAGGCGCACCTGGGGCTGGTAGATGGTCTCCAGTTGCTTCTCGATCTCGTAGCGGCTGAAGATGGGCCGCCTCTGGCGGGTGAGCTTCACCGCCTGTTTGCGCCGGGGGTTGGCCAGGGCCACGAAGCGCTCCACCCGCTCGTACACCTCTGGGTCGTCCACGATGATCTCGGAGACGTCGCTGGTGAACAGGTCGCGCACCGCCCGCACCGCCAGCTCCTGCTCCTTGTGCAGCAGGGCGGGGGCGCGCACCGCCTTGGCCCGGCGCAGGATGTCCTCCCACAGGCGGCGCAGCATGCGGGCCTCGGCCTGGAGGTCCTTCTTGCTGCGCCCCTCGGCCGCGGTGCGCGCGATCAGCCCCATGCCCGGCGGCGGCTTCACCTCGCTGAGTATCTTCTTCAGCCGCGCCCGCTCGGCCTCGTCGGCGATCTGGCGCGACACCCCCCACGACTCCCGCCCCACGGTGAGCACCACCATCTGGCCGGGCAGGGAGATGTAGGTGGTCAGGCTGGCCCCCTTGCTGCCGCTCTCCTCCTTGACCACCTGCACCAGAAGCTCCTGGCCCTTCTTGAGCACCTTCTCCGCCGGAGGGACTCCCTTGCCCTTCCAGGGGGCGGCGTACTGCTCCGGGGCCAGGTCGTTGACTTGGAGGAACCCGTGGCGGGGCGCGCCGTAGTCCACGAAGGCGGCCTGCAGGCTGGGCTCCACGTTGACCACCACGCCCTTGTAGATGTTGCCCCGGGTCTGCTCGCGGGCCGCGGTCTCCACGTAGAAGCCCTCCAGGCGGCCGTCCTCCACCACCGCCACCCGCAGCTCGTCGGGGTCCGAGGCGTTTATGAGCATCTTCTTGACCATGGCCGTCCCATGTTACCGCGCCGGGCCCGCTTTCGCCAGGGGGCAAGGGAGTCCCGCCGCGGAGGCCACTCCGCGCCGGAGGGGCCGCCTGCCCTGCCCGCCTCAGCCGGCCTGCGGCCGCTCGGCCACGTGCAGCCAGGCCACCCCTCGGGTGAGGGCGTAGGAGCGCGGCGCCACCAGCCCGGCGGCGCGCAGCTCGGCCCGGAACTGGGCCGGGGCGGGAAAGGCCAGGATGGTGTCGGCCAGGTACTGGTAGGCGTCCCCCTGTCTGGAGATCAGCCCCCCCAGGCGGGGCAGCAGCCCCTGCAGGTATACCCGGTACAGGCGGCGCAGGCGGGGGCTGGTGGGGGTGGCCAGCTCCAGGACGTAGAGCCTGCCTCCCGGCACCAGCACCCGCGCCATCTCGGCCAGGGCGGCCACGCGGTGGGGGATGTTGCGGATGCCGAAGGCGATGGTGACCGCGTCGAAGCAGGCTTCGGGGAAGGGCAGGTGCAGGGCGTCGCCGCAGACCAAGGGCAGGCTCAGGCCGCGGCGGGCGGCCTTGGTCTGGGCCGGGGCCAGCATGGCGGGCAGAAGATCCAGGCCGATCACTCGGGGGCGGGCGGGGCTGGTGGCCAGGGCCAGGGCCACGTCGCCGGTGCCGGTGGCCACGTCCAGCACCCGGCCGGTGGGCCCGGGCCGCACCGCGCGGGCCAGGAAACGGCGCCAGCGGCGGTCTTCGCCCAGGCTGAGCAGGTGGTTGAGCAGGTCGTACACCGGCGCCACCCGGGTGAAGATGCGCCGCACCAGGCGTAGCTGTCGTTCCGGGGTGATCACCGCTCGATCACCAGGCCGCCCACGAAGGCGGGTTCGATGGGAGCCCGGGGGTCCAGGCGGCCCAGCTCCTCGCGCAGGCGGTTGAGCACCCCCTGCAACAGCACCCGGGCCATCTCCGCCTCGGCGGGCTGGGCCAGGGCCTGGCAGGACTGGCTCAGCTCCCGCCCCAGGGGTCCGGCCAGGCCCTCTTGTATGGCGGCGATGGCCGGGCCCAGCTCCTGGCGCGCTATGGGAGCCAGGCCGGGCCGGCCCAGGGCGCGCTGGGCCAGCCAGGTGCCGATCAGGTGGGTGAGCTTGATGTCGGTGGGGTCACGGGGCCAGACCGGCTCGCGCAGGATGG
>Ga0180927_1010_pt1 | contig 11105 bp, 10 predicted proteins | sample Deesub1362A_J573_FD_124291 | JGI IMG/M metagenome (GOLD analysis project Ga0180927, IMG submission 124291) | Desulfarculaceae bacterium JdFR-95 | reverse complement strand
TGGGCCACGGCCCCTGCTTTCAAAAGCAGGGGCGGCCCCTTTCAGGGGCCACCTCGCTGTGGGGGGGCGGCGCAGCAGCCGCGACCCTCACGCCTGGTTCACCAAGGGAGGCTGGCCAGTGGCCTCGCGTACCGCACGCCACAGGCCACCGGCCGGGTCCACCTGGGCGCGGTAGCTGGTGGCCAGCTCCAGGGGCACGTGTACGTTGTGGTTGCCCCACAGGGAGACCATCATGTCGGTCTTGCCCGCCATGGCCGCATGCACTGCGCTGTGGGCCAGAAAGCCGGTATAGACGCGGTCGTTGGAGTTGGCGGGCATGGAGCGGATGATGTAGCTGGGGTCGATGTACTTGAGGGTGAGGGGCTTGCCCCGCTTCTTGAAGTGGGCGGTGATGCGCTCTTTCAGGTAGTGGCCGATGTCGCCCAACAGCAGGTTGCCGCTGGCGTCGGTGCCACGCTCCTCGTCGGTGAAGTATTTCTGGCCCGCGCCCTCGGCCACCATGATCACGGCGTGTCCGCGGCGCTCCAGACGCTCTTCCAGGCTGGCCAACAGTCCTTGGGGGCCGTCCAGGTCGAAGTCCACCTCCGGGATGAGGCAGTAGTTCACGTCGGACAGGGCCAGGGTGGCGTATGCAGCCACGAAGCCGGAGTAGCGGCCCATGAGCTTGACTAGGCCCACTCCGCCGGGGGCGCCGGTGGCCTCGTTGTGTGCGCCCAGGATGGCGTGGGTGGCGGCCTCCACCGCGGTCTGGAAGCCGAAAGTGCGTTCCACGAAGCCGATGTCGTTGTCGATGGTCTTGGGGATGGCCACCACCCCGGTCTTTACGCCCCGGTTTTCGATCTCGGCGGCGATGGCCTTGGCCGCGCGCAGGGTGCCGTCGCCGCCGATCATGAACAGCACGCCGATGTTGAGCCGCTCCAGGGCGTCCACCACCTGGTCGATGGGCTGGGCTCCGCGGCTCATGCCCAGGAAGGAGCCGCCGCGGCCGTGGATGTTCTGTACCGTCTCGGGGGTGAGGTCCACCAGTGGGTGTCCGTATTCGGGGATGAAGCCCTGCAGTCCGTAGCGGATGCCGATTATGTTGCGCACGCCGTAGATGTAATGGAGCTGGAGCACGATGGAGCGCACCAGGGAGTTGAGGCCCGGGCACATGCCCCCGCAGGTGACGATGGCGGCCTTGAGTTTGGAGGGGTCGAAGTAGATGTACTCGCGGGGCCCGGCGTGCTCGAAGCAGGCGCCGGTGTTCTCTTCTCCCGGGCGGCGGAAGGGGTCTACGAACACTCCCTCGCCCTCGGGAATGAAGCCGGGGTGCTGCTGGTGGGCCGGGCTGTTGCGGGCGATGGGGTTGGGTATGCGGGCCGGGCCCAGGGTCTTGATGCGGGTCTGTTCGGGGCTTACGAGGGGTGCGTTCTCGCTCACGGGCTTCTCTCCTCCCTGGGGGGCAAACCTGGGGCGATCAGAACTCGGTGACCTCGCCGCCGGTGATGCGGCGCCGCTGGCCGGTGTTCACGTCGAGCACCTCACCCGGCTCGATGCGGGCCTGGCGGCTGAAGCCGCGGTCCTCCCAATAGCCGCCGCGCATGCGGTCGGTGAACTCCACCTCCACCAGCCACTTGGCGCTCTTGTAGCCGTAGAGGTGGGGGATGAACATGCGTAAAGGGCCCCCGTAGGTCACCTCCAGGGGCTCGCCGCCCACGGCGTAGCACAGCAGTACCCGGGGGTGGTCCAGGTCAGCCAGGGACACGGTGGTGGTGTAGTTGCGGCCNTAGCTGACGAAGGTGGCGTGGGTGGCCTCCGGGTCCGGGGAGAGTTGGGCCAGGAAGTGGCGCCACAGGACTCCCTGCCAGGGGGCGCGCACGGAGAAGCCCGACACCGAGGTGAGGCGGGCGTCCACCGTGGTCTGGGGCATCTTTTTTAGCTCGGCCAGGGAGAAGCGGCGGGGCTGGCTCACCAGGCCGGTGACGGCCAGTTCCCAGCGCTGGGGGTCGGGGTCGGGGGGCACGCCGCCGGCGCTGAAGGCCGGGGTGTTGAGGCGGCTGAGCAGGCTCACGGGGCACTCCGGGCTTGGGGGGTGGGTTTAGTCGCCTATGCGGTAGCCTTCCTCTTCCAGCTTGGCCAGGATGGGGGCCGTGTCCTTGGTGTGGACGCGGATGTGCAGGCGGTTGCCGGGCTTGGTGCGGTGTGGCAGGGAGAACATGCCCAGCACCGGCACGTCCATGCCTTCGATGATGCTGGCGATGCGGCTCATGGCCCCGATGCGTTCGCGCAGGCGCACGTTCTCCAGCACCACGATGGAGTCGGTGGCGGGGTCGCCCAGAAGGTGCAGGAAGGCGCGGATGATCTCGGTCTCGGTGACAATGCCCACCAGGCGGCCGCGGTCCACCACGGGGAAGGAGCCGATGCCCTTCTCTTGTCCCAGGCGGATGGCGTCGATCACCGAGTCTTCGGGGCTGACGCAGATGGGGTCGCGGCGCATGACCTCCTCCACCTTCATGTTGGCGATGAGGTAGTTGAGTTCATGCACCGACAGGGTGGTGGCGGCCGAGGGCGCGGCCTCCAGGAGGTTGCGATGGGTGACGATGCCCACCACCTTGTCCTTGTCCACCACCGGCAGGCGGCGGATACCGTGCTCCTTCATGATGCGCGAGGCCTCCACCACCAGAGTAGAGGGCTTGACCGTGATGGGGTTGCGGGTCATCCAGTGCTTGATCTTCATGGGTGGTCTCCTCCGGGCCAAAGGGGTGCAGATGCAGGGGGCCGGCGGCCCCGAGAGGCAATAGCGCCCTCCCGGCCAGGATAGCGCATGGCCGCCCCCGGGGCCAAGGGGTTGTCCCGGCTTTTCGCTAAGGATTCCCCCTCCGGGGGAAAGCGGGAGATTGTCCCCTGCGGCGATCCCCCGACCCCGCAGGAGTGGGAGCAGGTTGCCTCGGTATGAGACGGCTGGTCCAAGGGGGGAGGGCGTCCGGGCGCCCTCCCCTCCTCGGCGCCGGCTGTCAGCTCTGGGCCAGCTCGCGCAGGCGGTGGCGCTGGATCTTGCCCGAAGGCGTGGTGGGCAGCTCCTCCACCAGGCGCACCACCGCCGGTACCCGGGTGGGGTCCAGCTCGCGGCGGCAGTGCTCGAGTATCTCGTCCTCGGAGAGCGCGGCCTCGGGCTTGANGCGGACCCACAGGGCGATCACCTCGTGGTCGCCCTCGGGGGCGGGCAGGCCGAAGGCCGCGGCCTGGGACACCTGGGGCAGTTGATAGACCGCCTCCTCCACCTCGGCCGGGAACACCTCGCCCGCGGCGGTACGGATCATCTCCTTGCGGCGGCCGCTGAGGCGCAGGCGTCCCTCCGCGTCCAGGCTGCCCTGGTCGCCGGTGTGCAGCCAGCCTTCGGTGTCCACCACCTGAGCGGTGAGGCCCTCCATCTGCAGGTAGCCCTTCATGAGGAAGCCCTTGGTGCAGACCTCGCCCTCCTGGCCGGGGGGCAGTTCCTGACCGGAATCCGGGTCCACCACCTTGACCTGGCAGCCCTTGAGGGGCTTGCCCAGGGTGGTGGCGCGCACCTCCAGGGGGTCGTGGGGCTCGGTCATGGCGATCCAGCCTGCGGCCTCGGTGATGCCGTAGGCAATGGTGATCTCTCCCGCGCCCAGCTCCTCCACCACGCGGCGCAGGAGTTCCAGGGGACAGGGNGCACCGCCGATGATGCCGGTACGCAGGCTGGACAGGTCANGCTCGCGGCGGGAGGGGTGTTCCAGCAGGGCGCTCATCATGGCCGGGGCGCCGAACAGTGCGGTGCACTTCTCCTCGGCCATGGCCTCCAGCACTGCACCGGGCTCGAAGCGGTAGCCGGGCATGACCAGGGTGGCGCCGCGGATGAGCCCGGTCAGGGCCACGCAGCAGTTGCCGAACATGTGGTGCAGGGGGAAGAACAGGGCCAGGCGGTCTTCGGGGCCGAGGCCCATGCGCTCGGCNGCGGCCTGGTTCTTGGCCANCAGGCTCTGGTGGTCCAGCATCACGCCCTTGGGCCGGCCGGTGGTGCCGGAGGTGTACATGATGGCGGTCAGGTCCCGGGGCTTTATCTGGGAAACCAGTTGGGCCATGTCTCCGGGGGAGACCTCCTTGCCCTCGGCCAGCATCTCCGGCCAGCTCAGGATCTCCAGGTCGGGGTCGGGGGCGGGGCAGCTCTGGTCGGGCCAGGTGACCACCAGCTCGGGCAGGGCATCCTGGGGGATACGGGACAGGGCGGGGGTGAGCCCCTGGGCCAGGACCAGGGCCGTGGCCTCACAGTGCTCCAGGAGCCAGGCCAGCTCCTCGGGCTGGCAGCCGGGGTCGGCCGGCACCCACACCGCGCCGATGTGGGCGGCGGCCCACTGGGTATAGAGCCAGTGCGGGGCGTTGTCGCCCCAGATCACCACCCGGTCGCCCGGGTCCACTCCCAGGCCGTAGAGGCCCCGGGCCGCGGCCATGACCTCGGCCGAGAAGTGGCGGTAGGTGAGGCGCACCTCCGCGGCGCGGTGGATCAGGGCCAGGTTGTCGGGATACACCAGGGCCGACTGGGCGAGCAAGGCGGGAAGGGTCTGCTTTATCCGCTCGTGTCGCATGGGCCGTTTCACCTCCTGTAGCGGGATGGAGCCAAGATACCACAGGCCGCGGCGGCGGTCAGCCTGGAAGCACGGTTTTGGGACCTCCGTGCAGGGCCTGGCGGGCCAGCTCCAGGCTGGGCAGCTCGCGTTCCAGTTGGGCCTGGGCGAAGCGGGCCAGGAAGGCCAAGGCCTGCAGGGCCAGGGCGGGAGGGAAGCCCAGCCGGCCCAGGGAGGCGCTCTCCAGGGTCTGGGCCGCGGCCAGGCCCCTGACCAGGCCGGGGGGCACCTCCTCGGCCCGGCTCCGCCCGGCGCAAGTAGGACAGAGCAGGCCCCCTTCCAGGCCGAGGAAGGCGCGTTCCAGGCGGGAGGCCGGCCGCTGGCAGCGCAGGCAGCTCTCCAGGTGCAGGCCGTGGCCCAACAGGCGCAGGAGGCGGACCAGGTACACCACCAGGGCCGAGGCCATCTCGCCGGGGGCGGTGGCCCGCTCCAGGCGCTGCAGGGTCAGGCGGGCCAGGGCCAGGAGTCGGGGCTGGGGTTCCTCCTGGGGGGTGGTGCGCCACAGGGTCTCCAGCACCGGCCCGGCGGCCAGCCAGCGCCGCCAGTGCTCACGCAGGGCGCGGTGGTGGTGGCGCAGGGCGGCCACGGCCAGGCCCCAGGGTTCACCCCTGCGGGGGGGGCTGAGGTGCAGCTCCAGGTCGTGGCCGGTGAGGAGCAGGCCCACGAAGCGCTTGCGGCTGCGCCGCGCCCCCCGGGCCAGGGCGGTGAGCCGTCCCCGGTGGTGGGTGTAGAGCTCCACCACCAGGTCGCTCTCGCGCCGCTCGCGCGCGGCCAACAGCAGACCGGTGGTGACCAGGGGCAGAGGTCTCATGCCGTGAGGTAAGGGTAGAACACCGTGGCGATGGCCAGGTAGATGGCTAGGCCCACGATGTCGTTGGCCGTGGTCACGAAGGGCCCGGAGCTGATGGCCGGGTCCACCCCCAGCAGGCGGAAGAAGAAGGGGGCCAGGGTGCCCATGAGGGCGGCGGCGTTGATGGCCGCCACCATGGCCAGGCCCACCACCACCCCCAGCATGGGGTTGTGGTGCCAGAGGTTGGCGGCCAGGCCCACCAAGGTGCCGCAGGCCGCGCCCATCACCAGGCCCACGCGGAACTCGCGCCACAACACCCGCCAGAAGCTCCGCAGGGTGATGCGCCCCACGGCGAAGCCGCGCACCATCAGGGTGGAGGACTGCAGGCCCGCGTTGCCCCCCATGGCGGTGATCACCGGCACGAAGGTGACCAGCACCAGGGCGTCGGCCAGGGTGACCTTGAAGTGCCAGAGCAGGGCTCCGGTGACCAAGCCCCCCAACAGGTTCACCACCAGCCAGGGCAGGCGCAGGCGGCTGATGCGGAAGACCCGCTCGCTGTAGAACAGGTCCTCCTCGGCCGAGGTACCGGCCATGCGCATGAGGTCCTCGTGGGCCTCTTCCTCCAGGACCTCCATCATGTCGTCGATGGTGATGCGGCCCAACAGGTGTCCCTGGTCGTCCACCACCGGTGCGCTGACCACGTCGTAGCGCCGGAAGCGGTGGGCCACGTCCTCCTGGTCCTCGTGGGCCCGCACCACCAGGGGACACTCTTCCACCAGCTCGCGGATGCGGGTGTGGGGCTCGGCCAGGATGAGGCGGGTGACCGGCACGTAGCCCAACAGGCGCCGATCGGGGCTCACCACGTAGATGTTGTGCAGCTCGCCCACCTCGTCCTTCTTGCGCCGGATCTGCTCGATCACCTCGGCCACGGTCTGGTCCTCGCGCGCGGCCACCAGCTCCAGCTGCATGAGCCCGCCGGCGCTGTCCTCGGGGTACTGGAGCAGCTCGCGCACCTCGTCGGAGTCCTGTTGGTCGATGCGCTCCAGCACCTCCCGGGCCACGTCCTGGGGCAGGTCGGCGATGATGTCGGTGGCCTCGTCCGAGGGCATGTCGTCCACCATGGCCGACAGGCGCCCGGTGCCCAGCCCGGAGAGCACCTGTTCCCGGGCCGCGTCGGACAGCTCCACCACCACCTCGGCCGCGGTGGCGGGTGACAAGGCCCCGAACAAGCGCAGCTTGTCCTCCTCGGAGAGATACTCCACCACCATGGCCAGGTCGGCCGGGTGCAGGTCCTCCACCGCGGCCGCCGCCTCGGCCGCCCGGCCTTGTGCCAACCGCTCGCGCACCGTCTCCAGGATCCTGTTCAGCTCGGCGTCCATGGCCCAAGGCTCCTCCGTACGGTTCGGCTCTCCTGCGGGCTAGAGGCGGATACTGCACACATCACCACGACGCGCCTAACCTTATCCCCTGACGGGCGCAAAGTCCAGCCGCGGCGGCGCCGGCGGCGGCGTTTCCCCTTGCCGCCCCTGCCCTGGCCTAGTATGCTCTTGTTTAGGTCGGGCTTTCGGGGCCTTGGCGCAGCCGGAGGCCGACGGAGCCACTGGAGGGAAGCGGCGAGGCATCCCAGACGAAAAGCGGTTTCATGGCCAAGCGAACCACCCAGAGCAAAGAACGGAAAACAAAGGGCAAAAAGAGGCGCACCCGCCGCGGAACCAAGCCGCGGGCGCTGGAGCCGGAGGTACTGCCCCAGGCGGACGGCACCCTGGAGTCGGCCTCCGGGGACCTGAACCTGCCCCAGCCCGCCACCACCGCCCCTCCGGCCCAGGTGGACGCCCTGCAGCGCTACCTGTGGGAGATCCGGCGCTATCCCCTGCTCTCCCGCGAGGAGGAGGAGCGCCTGGCCAAGCGCTACTACGAGACCGGCGACCCCGAGGCCGCGGCCAAGCTGGCCACCAGCAACCTGCGCCTGGTGGTCAAGATCGCCATGGAACACCAGCGCTACTGGATGAACAACCTCCTGGACCTGATCCAGGAGGGCAACGTGGGCCTGTTGCAGGCGGTGCAGAAGTTCGACCCCTTCCGCGGCATCAAGTTCTCCTATTACGCCTCGTTCTGGATCAAGGCCTACATCCTGAAGTTCATCATGGACAACTGGCGCCTGGTGCGCCTGGGCACCACCCAGGCCCAGCGCAAGCTGTTCTACAACCTGAGCCGCGAGAAGGAGAAGCTCAAGGCCATGGGCATAGACCCCGGGCCGCGCCTGCTGGCCGACCGCCTGGGGGTGAGCCAACAGGACGTGATCGACATGGACCAGCGCCTGGACTCCTGGGAGCTGTCCCTGGACGCACCGGTGCGGGACGAGTCGGACGAGCCCCACCAGAGCTTCCTGTCCGACGACAGCCAGCCCTCGGCCGAGGACGCCCTGGCCGACCACGAGCTCAAGGAGCTGTTCCACCAGCGTCTGATGGACTTCCGCCAGACCCTGGACGAGAAGGAACGCGACATCCTGGACCTGCGCATCCTGGCGGAGAAGCCCATGACCCTGAACGAACTGGGCAAGAAACACGGCATCAGCCGGGAGCGGGTGCGCCAGTTGCAGGTGCGGCTGATGGACAAACTGCGCGCCTACATGGAGCAGGAGATACCCAACTTCCAGAGCCTGTTCGCCGACCTGGCCCAGGGGCTCTAGACCGGGACGGCGCAGGAGGAGGCCCCTATTGCGGTGGTTTTCCCTCACAGGATGGCTCCTGGTGGGGATGGCGGTGTTGGCCCTGGCGGGCTGTGCCGCCACGCCCGAGCCGGCCCCTCCAACCAAGGTCCCGCGCCAGGTGCAGGGAGACGACGCCCTGGCCCTGTTCGCGGTGGGCGAGCTGCACCTGCGCCGGGGAGACACCCGCGGCGCCCAGCGCTACCTGGCCCGCGCCGCCCAGCGCGACCCCAGAAGCGGCTTCCTGCAACTGGAGCTGGCCCGGCTCTACCTGCACCAGAACCAACCCGCCCGCGCCCTGGCCGCGGCGGAGGAGGCGGTGCGGCGCAACCCGCGCCTGGTGGACGCCTGGCTGGTGCTGGGCGGGCTCTACAGCTCCCGGCGCGAGCTGGAAAAGGCCATCGCCGCCTACCAGCGGGTGATAGAGCTGGACCCCAAGCACCAGGAGGCCCGCCTGTTTCTGGGCTCGCTCTACCTGGAGGACGACCGGCCCCGCGCCGCGGCCCGAGTGCTGGCCGAGCTGGTGAAGCTGCGTCCCGACCTAGCCGTGGCCCACTACTACCTGGGCCAGGTGCTCATGAGCCTCAAGCACTACCAGCAGGCCGAAAAGGAGCTCAAGGCCGCCAGCGAGGTCTCGCCCCACTTCCTGGCCGCCCGCTTCGAGCTGGCCAAGCTCTACGAGCTCACCAACCGCCTGGACGAGGCGGAGCGCACCTACCTGGACATCCTGCGGCGCAACCCGGAGTCGGCCCGGGCCCACGACCTGTTGGGCCGGCTCTACCTGCGTCGCGGTCGTTACCAGGCCGCGCTGCACGAGTTCGCCATCGTCAAGGGGCTGTCGCCCGACGACAGCCAGGTGCGCATCAAGATCGGCCTGGTCTATTACGAACAAGGCCGCTACGACCTGGCCGCGGACGAGTTCCGCGGGGTACTGCAGAAGGAGCCCGACAACCATCGCGCCCGCTACTACCTGGGGGTGGCCCTGCAGGAGGCGGGCAAGCTGGAGGCGGCCATGCGGGCCTTCGCCGCCATCGGCCCGGGCCAGGAGCTGTACGTGGACGCGGTCCTGCACCGGGCCGAGATCCTGGACAGCCAGGGCAAGCGTGACCAGGCCATCGCCCTGCTGAAGAAGAGCCTGGCCGCCGACCCCCAAGAGGTGGACCTGGTCATCGCCCTGGCCGCCCTGCGCGAAGCCCAGAAGGACTACGCCGCGGCGGAGAAGCTCCTGCGGCGGGCCGCGGAGATGGAGCCCAAGAACGCGGAGGTGTACTTCCGCCTGGGCGTGGTGCTGGACAAGCAGGGCCGCCGCGCCGAAGGGCTGGCCCTGATGCGCAAGGCCATCTCCCTCAACGACCGCCACGCCCGCGCCCTCAACTACGTGGGCTACACCATCGCCGAGAAGCCATCCCCCACCCCCCAGGAGCTGGACGAGGCCGAACGCCTCATCCGCCGCGCCCTGGCGGTGGAGCCCTACAGCGGCTACATCCTGGACAGCCTGGGCTGGGTGTTCTTCCGCCGGGGCGACTACCAGCGCGCCTACACCTACATCAAGCGGGCCGTGGCCACGGGAGAGGAAGACCCGGTGGTCTTCGAGCACCTGGGGGACGTGGCCGTGAAGCTGGGACACTACCAGGAGGCGGTGGAGGCCTACCAGAAGGCCCTGAAGCACAAGCATCCCCATCCCCAGACGGTGCGGCGCAAACTGGAGGCGGCCCGCCACGCCCAGGAGGCCGGTGAGCGGTGAGGCCGCGGCGGCCTGCGACCTTGGGCGCGCTCATGCTCTCCCTGGCCCTGACCACCTGGCTGCTGGGGGCCTGCGCCACCCTTCCCGGCGCCCCCCAGGTGGGCGAGCTGCCCTCGCCGGCGCAGGCCATCCAGCGCCTGGAGGAACGCCGCCAGGCCGTGCGCAGCCTGGTCCTGCAGGGAGAGATCTCGCTCAGCGGCGCCCAGGGCGAGTTCTCCGGCGAGGCCCTGATCCAGGGCCAGTACCCCGACCGCCTGCGGGTGGAGGTGAGCGGCCCCTTCGGCCGGCCGGTGCTGAGCCTGATCAGCAACGGCGCCTGGCTCATCGCCGTGGACTACCAGGCCGGCCGGGCCTATGCCGGCCGGGCCTCGCGGCGCAACCTGGCCCGCTTCCTGGGTCTGGGGCTGTCCTTGCGCGAGGTGTACGCCCTGCTCTCCGGGGCGGTGCCCCTGCTGGCCCGGCCCGAGGGTACCCGCCTCACCCCCGGCCCCGGTCCCGGTCAGGCCACCTTGCACCTGCTGGGCGCCGGCGGCACCCTGGCCCAGGAGATCGTCTTCGCCCTGCGGGACTACACCGTGCTGGGGGGCCGGCTACGCCAGTGGGGCCAGGCCGCGGCGCTCAGGGTGCGCTTCGGCGACTTCGCCCCCACCCCCCAGGGCCTGCGCTTCCCCTACCGTATCTCGGTGCAGGACCGCCGGGAACGGGAGGTGTCGCTGTTGGCCGACTCGGTGGTGATCAACCAGCCCCTGGACGGGGTGCTGTTCGAGCCCCAACTGCCGGGCGGCGTCCCGGTGGAGAGGCTGCCTTGAGGCCATGCCGGGAGAGCCTGCATTCCTGGTGGAGCGTCATCTGGGCCGGCTGGCCCGCTGGCTGAGGCTGTTGGGCTACGACGCGGCCTTGGTGGAGCGCCCGCCCGCGGTGGTGCCGCCGGGACGGGTCTTGCTCACGCGGCGGCGGCGCCTGTGCGGCCGGCGGGGGGTGGTGTGGGTGGCGGCCGACCGCCTGGAGGACCAGCTGCGCCAGGTCATCACCGAGCTGGGGCTGAGGCCCTCTCCCGCGCGGCGCTTCAGCCGCTGTCTGGACTGCAACCGGCCGGTGGAGCCGGCCTCCCGCGAGGAGGTGGCGGGCCTGGTGCCCGACTACGTGCTGCACACCGCCGAGCGCTTCACCCGCTGCCCGGCCTGCGGGCGGGTGTTCTGGCCGGGCAGCCACGGCCGCCGCGCCGCCGCCCGCCTGGCC
>Ga0180927_1069_pt1 | contig 11130 bp, 10 predicted proteins | sample Deesub1362A_J573_FD_124291 | JGI IMG/M metagenome (GOLD analysis project Ga0180927, IMG submission 124291) | Desulfarculaceae bacterium JdFR-95 | reverse complement strand
CTGGCCGGGTGAGCCGGTGGTTGGTAGCCGGGCCGCAGCCGGGTTATAGTTGGCTCATCCGGCAGACGCCGGGATGGTTGCAGGACCATCCCGGGCCGGCCCGGGATGAACAAGATCGGGCGCTCGTCTTTGCCAGGAAAATGATATGAAAAATGATATGAAAAAGGATGCCGGACGGATTCATGGCCTCGGCATTGTCGGTTGTAGTCCGAGAGAAGAACCATATCGCTTTCCTGGCAAAGACGGCGAAATATCATCCAGCCTCCTGTGATGACGGCCGGGGCCGCAATCCCAAGGTGCCCCATTTGCCGGACGAACCTTATAGGTGCCGGGGTTACCTCTGTTGATCATGCCTTCGCCCAGGGAGCCGATTCCATGACTTTGCTCCGCCGACCTCGTCTGCCCCTGGCCATGGCCGTGATCCTGTTGGCCGCGGCCGCGGGCGGGCTGGTGTTCAACCTGGTCATGCCCCAGGGTGTGGGCTGGCTGCCGGAGGCCGTGGCCCGGCCCTTGTGGCGGCCGCTGGAGTTGGCCGGGGCGGTGCGCCTGCAGCGGCAGGGGGCGCTGATGGTGGACGCCCGCGACCCGGGCCACTACAAGGCCGCGCACCTGCGAGGGGCGGTGAACCTCTCCCCCCAGGAACGCGACCTGCTCTGGCCGCTGTTGGAGCCCCAACTGCGCCAGGCTCCGGCGGTGGTGGTCTACGGCCGCTACCGCAGCCGCTGGCCCGCGGCCGAGATCGCCCAGTTCCTGCGCCGCCAGGGGCTGAGGCGGGTGTTCGTACTGCAGGCCAGCCTGGACCAATGCCGCGCCGCGGGCCTGCCGGTGCGCCAGCGCCGCCCCCGGAGGCAAGGGCCATGAGCTGGCTCCTGTGGTTCCTCACCCTGGGGTCGCGGCTGTTTCTGGCCGGGGTGTTCCTCTACGCCTCCTACGACAAGGTGTGGAACCCGGCCGCCTTTGCCTCGGCCGTGGCGGCCTACGACCTCTTGCCCCTGTGGGCGGTCAACCCGGCCAGTGTGCTGTTGGCCTGGCTGGAGCTGGTGGTGGGGCTATTGCTCCTGGCCGGGGTGTGGGTGCGGCCGGCCGCGGCCTGGGCGGTGTTGATGTTGTTGTTGTTCATGGCGGTATTGGTGTATGCCGGGCTGACCGGCGCGGGCTACGACTGCGGCTGCTTCCCTGGCCAGGAGGGGGGACACGCCGCCGGCTTCGGCGCCGCCCTGCGCGACCTGGGCTTCCTGCTGCCGGCCCTGTGGCTCCTGTGGCGGGGGGAGTCCCCCCCCTCNCCCGCCCGCCACGCCTAGCCCTCGCCTTGCCGCCCCTCTGGCGGGGTGATAAGGTAGGCTCATCCGGCAAATGGCGCGGCGGCGGGCACCTTGGGATTACGGCCCAGGCCGTCGGTACAGGGGATGGGATGATATTTCGCCGTCTTGGCAAGGAGAATGACACGAGAAGGGATACGCGACGGATTCAGGGCCTCGGTATCCGGTCGTGGTCCAAGTGAGAAACCATGTCATTTTCCTCACAAAGACGAGCGCACGATCTTGTCCACCACCACCCGGCCTCTGCCGGATGAGCCTAGGGTAAGCCCACGAAGGGAGGCGCCAATCGTGGCCTACTACCCGGCCTTTCTGGACCTGCGCGGGCGCTTGGTGCTGGTGGTGGGCGGCGGCCAGGTGGCGGCGCGCAAGGTGAACAGCCTGCTGGCGGCCGGAGCGCGGGTGCGCTTGGTGGCCCCCCGCCTGGGGGACGAGTGTGCAGCTCTGGCCCGGCGGCCGGAGGTGGAGCACCTCCCCCGCGGCTTCCAGCCCCAGGACCTGGAGGGCGTCTGGCTGGCCATCTCGGCCACGGACCAGCCGGAGGTGAACCGCGCCGTGGCCCAGGAGGCCGAGGCCAGGGGCGTGTTCGTCAACGTGGTGGACGTGCCCGAGCTGTGCAGCTTCATCGTGCCTGCGGTGGTGCGGCGGGGGGAGCTGGCCCTGGCGGTGAGCACCGGAGGGGCCTCGCCCGCGGTGGCCCGGCGCCTGCGCCGGCGCCTGGAAGAGGAGTTCGGCCCGGCCTGGGAGCCCTACCTGCGCCTCCTGCGGGAGCTGCGCCGGCGCCTGCTGACGGAGGTGGACGACCCCGGCGCCCGCCGCGAGCGCTTCCACGCCCTGGCCGACTCGGAGCTGCTGGAGCAAGTGGCCGACGGTGACGCGGCCGGGGTGGACGCAGTGCTGGCGCGGGTGTTGGGGCGTGGATGGTCGTTGGCCGCGTTGGGCTGGAGTGCGGAGGACCTGGCTCCGCGGGAGGGGCGCCCATGAGCGTGGCCCTGCACTGGGCGGCTCTGGCCTGCTATCTGACGGGCACGGGGATATACCTGGCCTTCGTGCTCAGCCAGCGCCGGGCCCTGCACCGGGTGGGGGCCACGGTGTTGGGGGCGGGTTTCCTGTTGCACACCCTGGCCTTGGGCACGGCCTGGGCCGAGCGCGGGGTGCTGCCGGCGGCCACCCTGCGCCAGTCCCTGGACCTGCTGGCCTGGGCCTTGATGGGGGTATCGCTGGCGGTGAACTTGCGGGTGCGGGTGATGATCCTGGGCGCGGTCACCGCCCCCTTGTGCGCCCTGCTCATGCTGGCCGCGGCGGTGCTGCCTCCGGCCGCGGCCCCGCCCTCTCCCCTGGTGCGCAGCCTGTGGGTGGCGGTGCACGTGATCGCCATCATGCTGGGCTATGCCCTGCTGGCCCTCAACTTCCTGGGCGGGGTGCTCTACCTGGTACAAGACCGCCAGATCCGGGGCAAGAAGCTGGGCGCGGCCTTCCGCCGCCTGCCCCCCTTGAACCGCCTGGAGGCCCTGAGCCACCAGGCCCTGGTGGCCGGCTTCGTGCTGATGACCCTGGGGCTGGTGATCGGCGCCGCCTATGCCCAGGCCACCCTGGGCTCCTACTGGCGCTGGGACCCCAAGGAGGTCTGGGCCCTGGTCACCTGGCTGCTCTACGCCGCCCTGATCCACACCCGCCTGGTGCAGGGCTGGCGCGGGCGGCGGGGGGCCTGGCTGGGCGCGGTGGCCTTCGCCGTGCTGGTGTTCACCTACCTGGGGGTGGGGCTGCTGGTGCCCGGCTACCACGCCTTTGGTACCATAGACCAGATACGGGGGCCGTTGCCGTGAACCTGCTCCTGATCGGGCTCAACCACAAGACCGCGCCGGTGGAGGTGCGCGAGTGCCTGGCCCCGCCGCCGGAGGAGCTGCCCGCGGCCCTGCGCCGGATCATGGCCCTGGAGGGCGTGCGCGAGGCCATGCTGGTCTCCACCTGCAACCGGGTGGAGGTGCTGGCCGCCTGCGAGGGCGACCCCCAGCGCTGTGCGGAGGAGATCTCCCGCTGGCTCTGCACCGGCCGGGGCCTGGCCCCGGAGCAGGTGGAGCCCTGCCTCTACCACCACCAGGACCGCGAGGCCGTGCGCCACCTGTTCCGGGTGGCCTCCAGCCTGGACTCCCTGGTGGTGGGCGAGCCCCAGATCCTGGGCCAGATCAAGCAGGCCTTCCGTGCCGCGGCCGAGGCCGGCGCCACCCACACCGTGCTCAACCGCCTCCTGCACAAGACCTTCCAGGTGGCCAAGCGGGTGCGCAGCGAGACCGACATCGGCGGGGCCGCGGTGTCCATCTCCTATGCCGCGGTGGAGCTGGCGCGCAAGATCTTCGACGACCTGAGCGGACTCACCGCCCTGCTGGTGGGCGCGGGCGAGATGGCCGAGCTGGCCGCCGAGCACCTGCTGGGCCACGGCGTGAGCCGGCTGTTGGTAGCCAACCGCACCCTGGAGCGGGCCCTGGAGCTGGCCCGCGGCCTGGGCCGCGGCCGGGGCGAGGCCCACCCCCTGGAGGACCTGGCCGAGCTTCTGCCCCGGGCCGACATCGTCATCACCAGCACCGGCTCCCCCCGGCCCATCCTGGGCCCGGAGACGGTGCGCCCGGCCCTGCGCGCCCGCCGGGGCCGGCCGGTGTTCTTCATCGACATCGCCGTGCCCCGCGACGTGGACCCTGCGGTGGGCCAGATCGACGGCTGCTTCCTCTACGACATCGACGACCTGGCCCAGGTGGTGGAGGCCAACCGCGCCGCCCGCCGGCAGGCCGCACGCCAAGCCGAAGGCATCGTGGCCGAGGAGGTGGTCAAGTTCGAGCAGTGGCTGCGCTCCCTGGAGGTGGTGCCCACCATCAGCGCCCTGGTGCACAAGGCCGAGGACATCCGCCGCGCCGAGCTGGCCCGTACCTTGCGCCAACTGGGTCCCCTGAGCCCGGAGCAACAGACCGCCCTGGACAACCTCACCCGCGCCCTGGTCAAGAAGCTCTTGCACGACCCCATCATGTTCCTCAAGGCCAGCGCCCACGACAAGAGCCCCGAGACCAAGCGCAGCCACCTGGCCCTGGTGCGACGCATCTTCCGCCTGGGTGAAGACGAGCCCCGTACCCTGGCCGCGCCCGCCTCCCGCGCCGCCGGTCGAGGCAAGGAATGAACCACCTCCACCGCGCTCCCCTATAGAAAGGTGTCGTCCATGCGTCTCCGACTCCAAGCCTGGCTGTTGGCCCTGTGCTTGGTGTGGTTGCCCGCCCTGCCCGCCGGGGCGGTGCCGGTACGCAAAGTGCTGCCCTCGGGGCTGACCGTGGTGCTGGAGGAGAACCACGAGGCCCCGGTGGCCGCCTTCCAGGTCTGGGTGGGCGCGGGCAGCGCCATGGAGCGCCCCGGCGAGTACGGCATCACCCACCTCATNGAGCACATGATCTTCAAGGGCTCGCCCCGCTTCCCCCGCGGCGACATGGCCCAGCGCATCGANGCCCTTGGCGGGGAAATCAACGCCTACACCACCCTGGACCACACCAACTACTACCTGAGCATCCCCAGCCGCCACGCCGCCCTGGGCCTGGAGATGCTGGCCGAGGCGGTGGTGAGCGCCTCCTTCCCCCCCAAGGAGCTGGCCCGGGAGAAGGAGGTGGTGATCGAAGAGATCCGCATGAACTTGAACGACCCCGCCCGCCGCTTCGCCCGCGCGGTGATGCGCGCCACCTTCGGCCCCGACCACCCCTACGGCCGGCCCGTGATCGGAAGCATCCAGAGCGTGCGGGCCATCACCCGCGACCACATCCTGCACTACCGCGGCCGCTGGTACACCGCGCCCAACATGCTGGTGGTGGGGGTGGGAGACTTCTCCGCCGGCGAGATGCTCAAGCGCATCGCCCGTGCCTTCCGCCACCTGCCCACCCACCGCCCGCCCGCTTGGCGCCTGCCTCCGGTGAAGCTGCCCCAGGGCCCGCGCCTGGTGGTGCTGCGCGAGGAGGTGAAGCAGGCGCGCATCGCCCTCACCTGGCGCATCCCCGGCCTGCCCGACCCCCGCACCTATGCCCTGGACATGGCCGCGGCGGTGCTGGGCCAGGGCGAGGCCAGCCGCCTGTATCAAGAGCTCAAGGAGAAGCGCGGCCTGGTGGATGCGGTCTCCGCCTCCTCCTACACCCCCCGCGGCATGGGCATGTTCCAGGTGCGGGCCGCCCTGGACCCGCACAAGCTGGAGCGGGCCTGGCCCGCGCTCCTGGACCAAAGCCTCTCCCTGGCCCGCCGCCCGCCCCAGGACGAGGAGATGCAACGGGCGCGGATGAACCTGGCCGCCTCCTTTGTGCGCGACCGCCAGACCATGAGCGACCAGGCCCAGACCCTGGGCAGCTTCCAGATGTTCTACGGCGGCTATGAACAGATGTACGCCTACCTGGCCCGCTTCCGCCAGATGAACCCCCGCCGGGTGACGGCGGTGGCCCGGGGGCAGTTGCGGCCACAGACCCTGGCGGTGGTGGTGCAGATCCCCAAGGACGCCCCCGCCCCCCGCCTGGAAGCGCTGCAGGAGGCGGCCCGCAAGCTGGAGCACGAACTCCCCCCTCCGCCCCAGGCCGCCCCCGCCCGGCCCACCCGCCGGGTGCTGGCCAACGGGCTCACCCTGATCACCCTGCGCCGCAGTGCGGTGCCCCTGGTGTCGATGGTGCTGGCCGCGCGCGGGGGCCTGGAGGGAGAGCCCGCGGACAAGCCCGGCCTGAGCGAGCTGTGGGCCCGCAGCCTCACCCGGGGCACGGCCAGGCACTCCTACGGCGAGCTGGTACGCATCCTGGAGGACATGGCCGGCGAGCTCACGGGGTTCTCGGGCAAGGCCACCTGCGGCCTCAGCGGCGAGTTCCTGGCCCGCGACTGGCGCCGGGGCCTGGAGCTGATGGCCGAGGTGTGGCAGAGCCCCCGCTTCGCCCCTCAGCAGGTGGAGCGGGCCAAGGCCGAGATGGCCGCCGCCCTGCGGGCCCAGGCCGGCTCGCCGGTGGCGCGGGCCTTCAAGGCCTTCCGCCGCTTGCTCTACGGCGACCATCCCTATGCCCGCGACCCGTTGGGCAGTCTGGAGGCCCTGCCGCGGCTGAGCCGGGACGACCTGCTGGCCCTGCACCGCCGGCGCCGGGGGCCCAAGGGCCTGGTGCTCACCGTGGTGGGCGACGTGGACCCCGCNGCGGTGCNNNGNGAGGTGGAACGCCTGTGGGCCCAGGCCAAGGGTGCGGTGCAGGTGCCCGCGGTGCCGGTGGTGCAGCCTCCCCGGCAGCCGCGACGGCAGGTGCTCAAGGAGCCAGGTACCCGCCAGACGCAACTGATCGTGGGTTTCGTGGCCCCGCCCGCCCGCGACCCCCGGCGTCCGGCGCTCAACCTGCTGGAGGCGGTGCTGGGCGGCATGGGGGGACGCCTGTTCCGCGACCTGCGTGACCGCCGCTCCCTGGCCTACGCGGTGCAGCCCTTCTTCTCCACCACGGTACACGGCGGCGGCTTCGGGGTCTACATGGGCGTGGGACCGGGCAAGGAGNAGGAGGCCCTGGCCGGCCTGGAGGAACACCTGGNCGCGGTGCGCCGGGAACCGCCCCGCCCGCAGGAGCTGGCCCGGGCCAAGTCCTACCGCGTGGGCAACCTGGCCATCGCCCGCCAGGAGTACGGCCACCTGGCCGCCACCATGGCCGCGGACGAGCTGTTGGGCCTGGGCTACGACTACTACCTGCAGCGGGCCCGGGTGCTGGAGGGCGTGAGCCCTGCCCAGGTGCAGGCCGCGGCGCGGGCGGTGTTGGACCCGTCCCGGCGGGTGGTGCTGGTGGCCGGNCCCTGAGGCCCTTCCCGTCCTTCGGCCCCGCGCGGGGCCGGGGGCTCACTCCACCCGCAGGTACTGCGAGGCCACGTAGTCCACCAGGGCCTCCCCCAGGGGCGAGACCGGCTGCAGGTCCTCCAGCTCCAGGCGCACGTGGTTGAGGTACTGCAGGCGCAACACGTCGCTTTCGCCCCCCCGCCGGGGCAAGAGGCCGGCGAAGAAGAAACCGGCCATCTCCAGACTGGCGCAGGTCTCCTGGGCCGCGGGATGGTCCAGGGGCAGGTCCAGGTGGATGCAGGCCATGTCCCGCAGGCACAGGTCCTTGAGCTGGGCCCGCACCTGGTCCTCCAGGTCGCGGCCGTAGCGGCTGACCGTGATCAGGGCCCGGCCCTGGGCGCCGTGCATCTCCACGTCCAGCAGGCTGACCTTCTCCAGCTCTTGCTTCTGGCTGCCCGGCGGCACCAGATTGCGCTCCAGGCCCACCTCCTGCAGGATGCGGCGCACCATGCCCTGGTGATGGAAGGGCACGTAGATGTCGCGGGTCTGGTCCTCGTGCAGGCGGCGGTGGAAGACCACCGCACTCAGGCGGGGAGACGGCCCCTCGCCGGAGGCGTCCTTGGCCGGGGGCAGGCCGCCCAACAGCAGGGCGGTCTCGTGGAAGCCGGCCTCCACCAGTCCCTGTTGTTCCTCTTGGCGGTGGGCGGGGGCCTGATAGAACAGGCCCTCCAAGCCCCGGCCGGCGGCGTGCTCCACCAAAAGCTCCAGCAGCCGGGTCAACAGCCCCTGGCCGCGGTAGCGTGGGTCCAGCACCGCCAGGCCCACCTCGGCCACCGGCGCCCGGCGGGGCGAGGGCATCAGGGCTTGGTGGGCCACCACCTCCTCGGCCAGGTTGAAGGCCGCGGCCGAGATCAGGCGTCCCTCCTCGATGTGCCGGCGGGTCTGGTCGGGGAAGTAGAGCAGGTCTTCGGGGTAGTGGTAGCGCCAGGCGCGGTACACGCAGCGGGCCAGGGCCACGGTCTCATGGGGTTCCAGCAGGCGCACCTCGAACACCTCGGGGGTCTGTTCCTCCTCCTCCGACGCCTGCTCGTCTTCGGGCTGGTACATCTCGCCGGCGGCCTCGGGGGGCAGGTACTTGACGATCTCCAGGCGCTTGCCCTGGGGCCCGCGGTTATAGAGGTGCAGCTCGTCGGCGAAGGTCTTGAGCAACACGAAGCCCAGGCCGGTGTGGTCGCCGCGGCGGAAGCTCTCCAGGTCGAAGGGCATGCCCTGGTCCTCGATGGCCACCACCACCTGGCCTGGCCGCAACAGCAGACTGAGGGTATAGCTGCCGCGCTCGCCGGGGGCGAAGGCATGCTGGATCACGTTGGTGGCGGCCTCGTCCACGGCCTGCTCCAGTTGCCGGGCGCGGGCTTGGTCCAAGCCCATCTCCTGGGCCAGGCCGCGCACCAGACTCATGGCCTGGGGCAACAGCCGGGTATCGGCCGCGATAGTCAGGCGGGCCACTTCCTCTGGGCGCAAGCTTTCGGCCATATCTCTCCCCTCTGCTCCTGGAGTCGGCCGGATGGGGCTCACCCCTGCAGATATTTAAGGTATAATATGCAGCCTGCTCTGCCAACCGGGGCCGGAGGGAAGAAGGCATCATGAAGCTTACGTTTTGGGGCACGCGGGGTTCCATCCCGGTCCCTGGTCCAGATACGGTGCGCTATGGAGGCAACACCACCTGTCTGGAGCTGGAATTGGCCGAGGGCCAGAAGGTGATCGTGGACGCAGGCAGCGGAATCCGCCCCTTGGGGCGCGCTCTATGTCGTGCCGCGCCGGAAGGTGAGCTGTTCCTTCTGGTCACCCACCTGCACTGGGACCACATCCTGGGTTTCCTGTTCTTCGAGCCGGCCTTCAAGCCGGGCTGGCGCATCCAGGTGGCGGGCTGGCCCCTGGCCCTCAAGGGCCTGCGCAACATCTTCGACTCGCGGCGCAGCGACGGCCACTTTCCCGTGATGTGGGACGACCTGCCCGGCCGGGTGGAGGCGGCGGCGGGCCTGGAGGCGCCCCGTTTCCGCCTGGGGCAGACCGAGGTGAGCACCGTGCCTCTCAACCACCCCCAGGGCGGCGTGGGCTTCCGCTTCCAGGAAGGAGACACCGCCCTGGTGTTCATCACCGACAACGAGCTGGGGGCCGACTCCCCCCGCTCCTTCCAGGACTATGTGCGTTTCTGCCGCGGCGCCCAGGTGCTGATCCACGACACGCAGTACCTTCCCCAGGAGAGCGCTGGCCGCCGCGGCTGGGGGCACTCGGACTGGGGCCAGGCTCTGGAGCTGGCCCGGCGGGCCGAGGTGCCCCGCCTGGTGCTGTTCCACCACGACCCCGCCCGCACCGACCAGGAGATGGACCTGCTTCTGGCCGAGGCGCGCCGCGCCGCCGGCCGCGAGGTGGTGGTGGACGCAGCCCAGGAGGGCATGGTCATCGAGCTGTAGCCCCCGGCCTCCCCTCCGAGCCTGCACCCAGAGTCCGCATCCCAGGGCCGATCTTCCCAGACGGCATCCCGAGACGCCCCTCCGCGCCGCTCCCCGACCTCCCCTCCGAGCCTGCATCCCGCCGCGCCATCCATACCGTACCACGCCCCGGCCCTGCCTCCCCCCCGCCCGGCCCACGGCGCCGCAGACCGCGCTAGCCGCGATGATTGTGGCGGTAGGCGATGACCCGCACCTTCTCCAGGGTCACCAGCCCCTCCTCGATCATACCGTCCAGGCGGGGCAGAAAGGCCTCGATCTTCTCCGCCGCGTCCACGATCTCCACCACCACGGGCAGGTCTTCTGAGAGCCGCAACACCTTGGCCGTGTGGATGCGGCTGTTGGCTCCGAAGCCCAAAAACCCCCGTATCGCCGTGGCACCGGCCAGACCCTGGCGCCGGGCCTCCTCCACGATCACCTCATAGAGCGGCCGCCCCCCCACCTTGTCGCTCTCGCCGATGAATATGCGCAACAACGACGCCTCTGCGGGCAACTTCACGGCTCTACCCTCCCTCAAACCATGCGTCCCAAGGCCATGCCCAGGAACAGGGCCACGAACCCCACCCCGTTCTGCAAGACCAGGTTGGCCGCGGCCTGTATCCACTCCGCCGCACGCACCAACTCCCCCGTCTCCAGAATGAACGAGGAGAAGGTGGTGAAGGCCCCCATGAAACCCACCATGACCAGGGTACGCGTCTCGCCCGCCACCGGCCAGCGGTTCTCGAACAGGGTCCACAACAGCCCGGCCAGGAAACACCCCGAGATGTTCACCACCACCGTACCCCAGGGAAAAGAGACGCCGTTGAGACGATGAACCAACCCCGCCAGACCATAGCGCGCCAAAGTGCCCACCGCCCCCGCCAGGGCCAACCACACCAACCTCTGCAGCACGAGGGCCATCCTTTCCCGCAGCAAAAACGAAACCCGCCTCCAACGCGGGCTGTATCCTCAACCAAGCCACGACTCCCCGCCGAGCCGGACCCACCGGCGCAAGCAGGAGTCATCAGCCCTCATGGGCGGTTGTACGGGGGACTCCATCCCCGAAAACGACGCCGGGAGTGTAGCAAGAGCCGTACTCCCTGACAACCCTCTTCCCCGCGCTTGACGCCGCAGCCTGCGGGATTGAATAATTAGGCTGGTCCTGACACGCGGAAATGGGGGGCGCGCATGGATAGGACCCCACCTGCCACCGCGGGGGGCACGCCCGAACAGGCTGTTGCTCAGGGGTCAACGGAGGGAAGGCCTGGAGGGGGGAGGCAAGGGAACAATACCGCCTCCGCCCGCCCGCAGGGCGGCCCCTCGTTGGAACACGGGGATCGGACCGCCCCGGCCCTGCCCTTCGCCCGCTACACCTTCACCTGCTGCTGTACCAGCCCCGGCTACCTGCCTCCTTACAAGGGCTCGGCCTTGCGGGGGGTGTTCGGCCGCAGCCTGCGGCACGTGGTCTGCAGCCTGGTTCGACAGAGCTGCGCCCACTGTCTCCAAGCCCCGCGCTGCCTGTACGCCC
>Ga0180927_1068_pt1 | contig 11133 bp, 7 predicted proteins | sample Deesub1362A_J573_FD_124291 | JGI IMG/M metagenome (GOLD analysis project Ga0180927, IMG submission 124291) | Desulfarculaceae bacterium JdFR-95 | reverse complement strand
TTGGCGGGTGCGGGGTGATATCGGCTGGCGAGGCAGAATCCGATCCACCACCCGCCAACAAGCTGCCAATCCCACCACGGTGGCCAGGGCCTGGACACCCAATGCCCCTTGTAATCCCAGACCCAAAAGCGGTATCCCTAAACCCAAAAGCAGATTGGCGATCCCGAGCAATACGAAGAGCAATCCGATGGCCACAAATCTTTCCAGACTCTGCAGGAACCCCAAATAGTAGTTGAACAAAGCGGCGGCCACCACCATGCTTCCCGCCAAGAAGAAAACGCTCTGTGCTTCAATCTTGGCCAACGGGGCCAGCCATACCCCCAGGACAAAAAACAGGAACCACACAGCCACCGCCCCACCCCACAATACCCGCCGCCGCCGTTGAAAATACCAGCGAAGGTTACCCCCCTGGGTCTCGGTGGGGAAGCTGCACCCAACCCGCGCCACTATGATGGTGAAAAGGAGAGTGGGCTGGCTACACAGGTTGACAATGGCCGATACAAACTGGAAGTCACCAAAATCCCCCTGATCCAAGCAACGGGCCACGATGAGGATGAAGGCCAGGAGAAAGACCTTGAAGACCAGCTTACACAGGAAAAGGAAGGAAGAATCCACTAATAGCATATGTCTCCCCACCCCCTCCCGCCAAAGCAGAGACAGGGGTGGCAAAGCCCACCGCTGCATTCAGACCAGCTCCTTGATGAGCAGGGCACCCAGACGCCGAGTGAGCGTACGGGGAAGCCGGGAGTAAAGTCGGGGGAACCAGGCGGGTGGGGCGCTCTCTTGGGGAGCCGGCGGCAGGTCCTGCTCTTTGCGTGCCCAGTAATAGTAGTAGAGCGGCTGTTCCTGCGCCCCCAGACGCCGCTTGAAGTGGTAGGTACCACTGCCGCGCAGGCTGCGCCCCAGGTCGAACCTCTCCATGCCGCGGCGACAGCCCAACTTTACGATCTCATGATACAAGAGGGTGTTGGCGCACTGGGGACGGTAGCGCCGCAGGCTCACGGCCCAAGGATTGGCGACCGTACGCCGGTGGAAGAACAGCACCGTCCCGGCCACCGGGAGGTCTCCGTCGAAGAGCACCAGAAACTCCACTTGGGGGCCGAAGTGCTCCACCGCGCACCGGAAGATGGACCGCGGGGGACAAGGAGAGCCCAATTCACGCATCCCCTCGTGCAGGACCTCCCAGAAGCGAGGCAACAGGTGGTGGCCCTGTTCCACGCGAAACCCATACTTGCGGGCCTTACGGACCTGGTTGCGGGTCTTGTCCCGAAATATCCGCCGCCACACGTGCTCCTCGCCTTGCGACAGATCCAGGCTGAAAGTCACATATCCCTCGCGCAGCCACCACTCTCCCGCCCGCAAAGGCCGTGTCAGGCGCAAAAGCACATAGCGCCACCCCTCCTGCCGGGCCAATTCGCCAGCCAGGGAGAGCAGCGCCTCCTCGGCCTGGGGGGTGGCTGCCACCAACCCCCCTCCGCTGGAGGAAAGCGGACCGCTGATGGCATGCCGGGCTCCCAAGCCCAGCCGGCTCCGGTTGAGGAACAGAGCCAGCACCCCCACCACCTCGCCGCCGTTTTCGGCCACCAGGAGCCTATCGCTGAGAGCCAGGCTCTCCACCAACACGTCCCGCCAGGCCAGCCGCTCGGAATACAGGCTCTCCGGGCGCGAAGCCACGAACTGGTCCCACCAGGAACACTCGCTACGTTCCGCCAGATATACCTTCACCCCGCTTCTCACACAGCTTTGATAACCACCAGCCGCCGCTCGAAGAACAGACTCACCACCAGTTCTACCACCCCGTCTCGGTCAACGTCCACCGCGGCCCCGATGCGGGGATTGGGCAGAGCAAGCCGCGCCACCCGGCGATAAACCCCCCCCTGATCCTTGTATATCTCCACTCCTCCCGGGTGCCGCCGGTCCCGGGGCCCCAAGCCGCTGCCATAGTTGAGCACTGCCACCTCTACCTCGCCGTCCCCGTCGAAGTCGCCCGCCACCACATCCGTGGGATGCACCCCTGCGGGTGACACGGCCAGGCCTCCCAGCGCTCCCTGCCGGTCCAGGTCCACGAGCAGGAGCTCGCCCCGCTCCACCGAATTCAGCTCGCGGGGGTCTCCGCCCCAATGGGCCAGGGCCAAGCGGTGTCCCCCGCCCCCGGCAGGAGGCTCCACCACGGCCAGGGAGGAGCGGCTGGGATGGGGCAGGGGATAAACCTGCGCCAGGTGAGGTGCGGCCTCCCACGCGCACTTGACGGCCAACACCTCTGGCTGGCCGCGCAGGCCAAGGTAGCAGACCGCCCCCTCCGCCCCCGGGCCGAGGCGGTGCAGAACCAGGCCAATGGGCTCGCGCCCCTGACCCAGCTCCAGACGCCTCTCCTGGGGGGAGAGCAACGCCCCCTCCAGCCGGCCCTGCAAGAGATGGAATCGGCTGCGGTCCCGATCCACCGAGGCGATGAGATAGTCCCCCGCCTCGCTCCGCCAGGCGGCAACCCCCCGGAAACCGCAAATGCCATCCCGCTGGAGCAGGACATGAAGCTCCCTCTCCACCTCCTCCACCGCCTCGGCCTTGAGCAAGGAGGCGAGCTCCGGTACCTCCACCAGATAACTACGCGGGATGCGTTGACCTCCCCCGAAGTTGAACAAACACACCAAGAGGCGGTCCCCCTTCCGGGAATCGGGGAGCACCGCCAGGTGTATGGGTGTGATGCGGTAGGGCAGACGCAACACCCGGCGCTCCCCCAGGCGCCCGTCGCCCTGCAGGGGGAAGAAAGACAGGGTGTCGTCTCCCACATCGGCGGTCACCAGCCCCCGGCCGGTTTCGCCCTCCAGCAAGNCGATACCGCGGATAGCGTATCCGGCCGGGGCCACGTCCACCACCCGATAACGAAGCNTGGCTCCCTGGGAACGGGCTCTGCGGTTGGTCATACGCCCCCGCCACCGCTCCGCCTCCACCCGGAGCAGGGCGCGGCGGGGGAGCAGCTTCTCCCGCTCCCAGTTACGCAGTCTCCGGCCCGCCTCTCGGGTCAGCAGCCGCCACCGCGTTGCCCCCCCCTTGCTCACCCGGCTCAGGTGCAGGCCCTCCACTTTGCCCTCCACAGGCTGGCCCTGGCCGGTGGTGCAAGCGGCCACCACTACCCGCAGGCCCCTGCTTCCCCAAGTCAGCTCCAGGAGCAGATGCCCTTCACCGCTCTCGGCGTGGTTACAGGTAACCAGCCAGCCCCGCCGCGGGTGGAGCACTCCTACCGTGAGGCCGCCCTGCTCCAAGGCCACCTGATAGGTGAGCCGATACACGCCCGCAGCCAGATCCAGGGGCGGACTCTGGGCCAAATAGTCATACTGCCCCGGGCTACAGCACAAGTGCAGTACCCGCTCGTATTGGCGGGAAAGGGGGCCCGCCTCGGGGGTCAGTTCCCAAGACTCCCAGGTGATCGGTGGCTCCTCGCCGCCCGCCGGAGGCANCGGTTNCTCATCGGCACCTTCCAGGACGAAGGCGGGAGCTGTCTCTTTCCCTGCCTGACAAAGCTCTCGATAACGGGTCANTGCCTCGTCTGCTTCCTCGCCCCGCCCNAGGCAGTAGCAAGCCAAGGCCAGAAACCGAAGGAAAAAGGCGCGTCCACAGCCCTCCACCGGTCTGCGCACCGACAGGACCTCGCGGCAGACCTCCCCCACCTCCTGGTAGCGGCCCAGCCCCCAAAGGACCTGACACAGCTCGGCCTGGAGCTGGAAATAGAAAGGGCAGCCCGTGGGGCAGGGACAGTTGAGTAGACAAGGACGAGAAGCCAACGCTTGATGAAAGAGTTCCACCGCTTGCTGGTACTCTCCCCGGCCCACCGCGCGGCGGGCAGCACGGAAGTGGCGGTAGCAGGGTTCGGCGGCCAGGTCGGGCTCCTGGCCATTGTAGCGGAGGCGGATGACAGCCTGGGTCTGGTTCTTGAGAAAATTGTATTGATAATACAACTGGTTGGTACGCCGGGATATCTTCNGGTTGGCTTCCTGGATGAGATGGTGGAGACGCTCCAGAGGGATCTGGCAGAAGCTGCGGCTCTTGCCCACATTGAGCATNCCCACCTCGCGCCAGTTCATACGGCGCCGGTCCAGCTTGCCTTCCTGGATCAGCCGGTAATAGAACTCGCAGCCCGGTAGAGGGGTGAACAGGTTGAAACCGGCGTTGTCGGGCTGGATCTGCTCCAGGAAATCCATGGAGGCGGCGAAGTCTTCTTCGGTCTCCCCCGGCATCCCCGCGATCATGCTGGCGCTGACCAGTATCCCATTCTCTTTGGCCATCTGTGCCGCAGCTATGTTCTGGGCCACGGTGGTGCGTTTGTTGCAGAGGTCGAGCATCCGCTGGGAGCCGCTCTCGAAGCCGAAACACAACCACACGCATCCGGCCTCCTTCATCAAGGCCAGGGTCTCGCGATCCACCACGTCCGCACGGGCATTGGCGGTCCAAACCACCTCTCGGCTCAGGCCCCGCGCGATCATCATCTCGCAGAAGCGGCGCACCCGCCTCTTGTTGGTGAGAAACATCTGGTCGGCGAAGACGATACAACTGACGGGATAGGCCCCGATCACATGCTCGATCTCCCGGATCACGTATTCGGCAGAATGTGACCTGACCCGGGGAGACATTCGGCTGGCCCCGCAGAAAAAGCAACGCCCCATACACCCCCGGGAGCTGATAAAGGTGGCCGGTTCCGTGTGCAGACCGGGCACGGCCGAGGAATTGGAGGAGATGTAGAAGTCCATGTCCAGGAGGTCGCGGGCCGGGAAAGGCAGCTCATCCAGAGAATGGGGGAGCGGCTGGCGGGGAACGTGCAGGAAGCGCTCGGGGCCATGCTGCAGGCGCAGGGTGGCCCCCGGAACCTGTTCCGGGGGCACGCCGTTGACGAAGTCACGGAAGGAGTATTCCGCCTCGCCGGCGATCACCATGTCTGCTTCGGGGCATTCCTCCAAAACCGACTCCGCCTCCACCGTGGCGTGGAACCCGCCCATCACCAGGGGACGATCCCCAAACCCGGGCAGACTACGCACCAGGCGTGCCACATGGCAGGCATCGGAGAATATGCCGGTGAGGGTGGATATGCCTATGATGTCGGGGTCGAAGTCCAACAGGGCCCGACGGGTGAGGCGATCCACTGGCTCACGCTGGAAACCAGCCCGGAAATGGGCGGGGGCGCGATCAATGATGAGGACCTCATGTCCCTCCTGCCGCAGCACGGCGGCCAAGTANGCCAAACCCAAGGGGCTCCGCCCACCCACCAGGTAGTCCCGGTTGTACTGATCCACCTTAACCCCTTCATTCTCGGGATTGAGGGGCTGTATGAGGCAGACCCGGCGGCTCTGGGACGGGCGCCCCCCCTCCCAACCGGCCCGGGCGGACGTTGAAACGCTCTTTCGGTTCATAACCCAGTCCAGTGGAGGCCTTGGCTTTAGGTATGGCTCATCCGGCAGACACCGGCCCGGGATGAAGAAGATCGTGTGCTCGTCTTTGCCAGGAAAATGACATGGTTTCTCATTTGGACCACGACCGAGATACCGAGGCCCTGAATCCGTCTCGCATCCCTTCTCATGTCATTTTCCTCGCAGAGACGACGAAATATCATCCCATCCCCTGTACCGACGGCCTGGGCCGTAATCCCAAGGTGCCTGTCACCACGTCATTTGCCGGATGAGCCTCATGTATGACCTTATCACACCTCAAACGCCCTGGCCTGGGAGTATCATCAGAACCGCGCTCTTGTGCGGAAGCCTGTCCTCCAGAGGGCGTACACTGGAAATAAACACCCGACCAGATGGCGGGTCAATGGAAAAGCGACTTGACTTATCTATGGCGATGGGCCAAGTTAAGCCATTGTAAAATATAGAGTAAATCCGGTTTTGTCCTGGTGGACAAGGGAGGAGAGCCGGGTGGGGAACAGGCCGCCGGAAGTATCGGCGAACCATGGCCGGGCGCAACCAAACCCTATCTTGCTGGATCTCCAGGAAAACAGGGGAAGCAACCCTTATCTGCGGCAGGTCTGGATCAGCCTTCCGCGCCTACTGGCCTTGTTCGACACCGATCCCCTCAGGCCATCCCAGGGTCTGGGAGACCGTCTCTTCTGGGGCTGGAAGTTGAGCGACTTCGCCAATGGCACCTTTCAGGGTGCTGCCCACGGGTTGGCGCGGTTGTTGGTCCACGGCCTGCTTCCCCCCTGGCTGGAACCACAGTCCGTGGCGAGCCGTATCGCGGCCATGTTCGCAGCCACCCGGCGCCTATGCCGTAGGGACGGCAGCCTGGAGGAGGCGTTCCCCTACGAGTCCTCTTTTTGTGTCACTGCTCTGGTGGCTTTCGACCTCCTCAGCGCCGTGGAGCTCCTGGAAGACAAATTGGACCCCGCGCGGCGGGCGGAGTACCTGGCCACGGTTCGGCCCCTCATCCGCTTCCTGCATCAGGCCGACGAGTACCATGGCTTTATCTCCAACCACTTGGCCACGGCAGCCGCGGCCTTGTTCAAGTGGAGCCACTTGGCCAAGNAACCAGGCGCCGAGCGCGGTCGCATGTTTCTGGAGCGACTGCTCTCTCATCAGTCTCCCGAGGGTTGGTTCCCAGAGTACCAAGGCGCTGACCCCGGCTATCTCACCTTTACTCTCTACTATCTGGCCGACCTCTACCGCCTGGTCCCAGAGCCGGCCCTGTACCGGGCCTTGGCCGGCGCAGTGGATTTCCTGTCCCTGTGCATCCACCCTGACGGCTCCCTGGGGGGACTCTATGGCAGCCGCCACACCCGATTCTACTGCCCCGCCGGTCTGGAGGCCCTGGCTCCACGACTGACCCAGGCTGCCGCCTTGGCTCAGTTCATGCGCGGCTCGGTGGACCGCTTGACCACGGTAACCTTGTTGAGCATGGACGAGCCCAACCTGGTCCCCATGTTCAACGCCTATTGCTGGGCTGCGGTCCTGGTGGCGAAGCAAAAGGAACAAACCACCAGGGCCGCTCCGCCACCCTGCTTGAGGCCGGGCACCTGGCGCAAAAAGCTTCCCCAGGCAGGATTATTGTTCGACAAAGGGCCCTCCCATTATACAGTGGTGTCCTGGCACCAAGGCGGAGTATGCTACCACTTCCGGGAGAAACGCATGGTGGTGGCAGATGCAGGGGTGGCGGCCCGGGGACCCAGGGGGAGGATCTTCACCACCCAGGTCTACTGCACCGCCAACACCCTTTGGCTGGAAGGCGATACTTGTGTAGTGACCGCACGTTTTGCCGCCGCGCATCACCGCCTGCCTACGCCTCTAGGCTTCTGTCTCCTGCGTCTGGTGGCGGCGACCCTGATGCGCTTCTCCCCGGTAAACCGGGCATTGAAGTGGTTACTGGTCCGGTTGCTCATTACCGGACGACGCTGGGCTCCGCTGTGGAACCGGCGCGTCATCCACCTGGGGGCGGAGCTCAAGATAGACGACCGTTGGTGGGGACGAGTAGATCGCTTTCGGCCCCTGGAGGGACCACTGGCCTTCAGTGCCATCCACATGGCTAGTCAAGGCTACTGGCAACGACAGGACGACTCGCCATGATCCCCCGCCTGAAACCTGCCTTGGGCCTGGCGGAGCTGGCGGCAGCCCTCTCACTTCCCCGCGCAGACGACCTGGAACGCTTCGAAAAGGCCTTCGCCCGCCTGATGGGACAGCGCCACGCCATAGCCGTTCCCTATGGACGTACCGGCTTGGCCCTGCTCTTGGAGGCCCTGGGGCTTCGCAACCGCGAGGTGATCTGCCCGGCCTACACCTGCGTGGTGGTACCCCATGCCGTAGTGACCAGTGGCAACCGCCCTGTATTCGTCGACTGCGAGCCCGGCGGCTTCAACATGGACCTGGATCTGGCGGAGGAGGCCATCGGCCCCCATACCGGTGCCGTAATCGCCACCTCCATCTTCGGCTATCCGGTGGACCTGGACCGTCTGGCCGAGCTACGCCAACGACATCCCCAGGTGGCGATCATTCAGGACTGCGCCCATAGTTTTGCCGCCTGCTGGCGGGAACGCCCGGTACCGCGGGAAGGAGTGGCCGCCATCTTCGGACTCAACGTGTCCAAGCTGATCACCTCCATCTTCGGAGGCATGGTGACCACTGACCACGACGGGCTCGCCGCCAAGTTGCGCCAGCTGTCCCGACGGCGCCTGACACCAGCCTCCCGGAGCAAGGCCCTACGACGCTTGGCCTACCTGTTGAGTACATATCTCACCTTCACCGACCCCATCTATGGGCTGGTCAACCGTCTGGAACGCTCGGGACTGCTGGACCGTTTTGTAAAGTATTACGATCCGGCTCTCATAGACATGCCGGAGGATTATCTGGAAGGCATGGCCGGGGTAGAGGCCCGGGTGGGGCTGGCCCAGATCGGGAAGTATCATCGCATTATCGCGCACCGGCGAAAGGTGGCTTCCTTCTACCACGAGACCCTGCAGGGCCTGGAAGGGCTGCACCTGCCACCCCTGGTGCCGGGGGCGACCTATTCGCATTATGTCCCCCTGGCCGAAGATCGGCCCCGGCTGTTGGAAGCCATGTTGAGTCGTGGTATTCAACTTGGCATGATCATTGAGTATTCCATACCCCATCTGCCGGCTTACCGGCACAGTCGCGCCTTGTTGCGCGGGCATAGCCTGCGCTACGCTCGTACTGCGGTCAACCTGCCAGTACACTGGGGGATCGATCAATCTCGCCGCGAGCGGATCGTGGCCGAATTGCACGCCCTGTTGAAACGAAAGAGATGAGGACCACATGGACTACTCTGGCTTGCTGGAGGGACGCCATATTCTTATCACAGGGGGAGTAGGCAGTGTGGGCCGGGCCCTCCTGGAGGCAGTCTTGTCCTATCGGCCCGCCGAGGTGCGGGTGCTGGACAACAANGAAACCGANCTCTTTCTTCTCCAAGAAGAACTGCGCCACCGTCCCGAGGTACACGTCTTCCTGGGCGACGTGCGTGACCGCTTCAAGCTGGAGAACGTCCTGGGGGGAGTAGAGCTGATCTTCCACACCGCGGCCTACAAGCATGTGGTACTTGCCGAATACAACCCTTTCGAGGTGGTACAGACCAATATCCTGGCGACCCAGAATGTGATCCAGCAAGCTCTGCGGGCGGGGGTAGAGAAGCTCATCTTCACCTCCAGCGACAAGGCGGCCAATCCCACCAACGTGATGGGCACCAGCAAGCTCATGTGTGAGCGCCTGATAACCGCGGCCAACCTGTTGAGCCGCAACCCCCATCAGATATTCACTTCCACCCGTTTCGGCAACGTGGTGGGTTCCCGTGGCTCGGTGGTGCCTTTGTTTGCCTCCCAGATCGCGCAAGGAGGACCGGTGACCCTCACCGATCGGCGTATGACCCGTTTCGTGATGACTCCCCGTCAGTCGGCGGAGCTGATCCTCTCCTCGGCCATGCTGGCCAAGGGCGGAGAGGTGTTCATCGCCAAGATGCCCGCCCTGCGCATCTCCGACTTGGCCCGAGTGATGATCGAGGAGTTGGCCCCCGCTTGGGGGCATCGGCCAGAGGACATCGAAGTCCAAGAGATAGGCGCCAAACCGGGTGAAAAGTTTTATGAGGAGCTACTCACCGAGGAGGAAGCCTCCCACTCTCTAGAACTACCCGACCATTTCGTGATCCTGCCCGCCTTTCGTAGCATGTACCTCCAGCGGGAATATTCCTATCCGGGGGCCAAACCCGCCCGGGTCTCTCCCTATACTTCTCAGGCCGCCCCCCTGCTGGAACCTGAGGAAATACGTTCCTATCTGCGCCGCCATCGGGTTCTGGAGCCTTTCTTGCCCTGAGGGGAGGCGGGCACATGGGCCATCACGTACCTGGCTTAGCCCTCCCGCGTGTGTCTTCGGCCCGCGAAAGTGGGGAGAAGGCGCTCTTCTCAGGCGGGGTGGTCATGCTGGCCGAGAATCCCATTCCTGCGCGGCGCCGGGTCTCGCGCCCCCACTACCTGGCCCGCGCCTTGGCCGCCCAGGGCATCCCCGTGCGCACCATCACCTACCGCGCCGAACCCGGTCCGCCTCTGCCGGGCTGCCGCCACATCTATCTGCCCCTGGGTTTTCGTCAATTCGACCCCGTCTACCGTCTGGCCATATTGGGGGGGATACTGCCCCTGGCCCGCGAGATCCTCCGGCAGCGGCCGGCGGTGCTGCACGGCCAGGGTCTGCTGCCCGGCCTGGTGGTGGTGGCCGCCTCCCGCCTGTTCGGGGTCCCGTGTGTGGTGGGCATGCCCGATTTCGTGGAGGCGGTCTATTCCTCGTTCCGNTTCCCCTTGGCCGGGCTGGGCGCCCGGCTGCTGNGGCGGCTGGAGGTGGTGGTGGCCCGGGGGTGCAGCGCCCTGGTGGTGGAGAGCGAGCTGGCCCGCCGTATCTGGCGGCGGCGGGGCGTGGACCCGGCCCACATCCACCCCATCCACCACGCCGCCGACCTGGAGCGCTTCCACCCGGGAGTCGAGGGCGAAGGCGTACGCCGCGAGCTGGGCCTGGAGGGGAAGGTGATCGTCTCCTACCACGGCGACATCGGCGAGGACGACGGGGTGGACCTGCTGCTGCGGGCCTTCGCCGCGGTAGCCCNGGACTTCCCCCGGGCCCACCTGCTGATCATCGGGGAGGGCAACCCGGCCTACATGGNCCGCCTGCGGGAGCTGGCCCGCNNTCTGCCAGGGCGGGTCACCTTCACCGGCTGGGTGCCCTACCGCCTGGTGCCGCGCTACCTGGCCGCCAGCCACATCGGGGTGGCGCCGTTCCGCTCCACCCTCTACACCAACACCGTGGTGCCCACCAAGGCCCTGGAGGTGATGGCCTTGGCCAAGGCCCTGGTGGTGTCGCATCTGGAGGTGTTCGGCGCCTTCCTGGAGCACGGGCGGCACGCCCTGTTGGTCCCGCCGGGCGAGGTGGCCCCCCTGGCCGAGGCCCTGCGCCGGCTGCTGGCCCGACCGCAGCTGCGCCAGCGCCTAGGCCGGGAGGGACTGGCCCTGGTGCGGCGGCATTTCTCCTGGGAGCGCCAGATCGCCCAGGAGGTGCGCCTGGTGGCGGAGGTGGCCCGGTGCGGCCGAGGGAGAAGGATAGGGTGAGGCAGGCGCCGGTACTGACGGTGTGGGAGGGACGGCGGGAAGGATACCGTCCCGCCGCC
>Ga0180927_1208_pt1 | contig 11163 bp, 14 predicted proteins | sample Deesub1362A_J573_FD_124291 | JGI IMG/M metagenome (GOLD analysis project Ga0180927, IMG submission 124291) | Desulfarculaceae bacterium JdFR-95 | reverse complement strand
TGGTGGCCCGGCTCGACCGGACACAGGGGCCCGCTTGTGGCGGGAGGCACACCATCTGGCGCCTTCTCCCTCAGNTCCCTGAGGTGGCGGCGCGNATGATGCCCAGGAAGTCGGCGGCCTTGAGCGAGGCCCCGCCCACCAGGGCACCGTCGATGTGGTCTTGACCCAAAAGACCGGCCGCGTTGGCCGGCTTCACACTCCCTCCATACAGGATGCGGCAGGAGTTTGCAAGCCCTTTGTCATAGTGGGCGGCCAGCCAATCCCGGATGAAGGCGTGGGCCTGGTCGGCCTGCTGGGGGCTGGCGGTGCGGCCGGTGCCGATGGCCCAGACCGGTTCGTAGGCGATGATGAGCCGACCCGCCTCCTCGGCGTTCAGGCCGGCCAGGGCGCCGGCCAGTTGGCTTTCCAGCACGCCTTCGGTCTGGCCGCTCTCGCGCTGCTGGAGGGTCTCGCCGATGCACAGGATGGGGGTGAGGCCGGCGCCCAGGGCGGCGCGCAGACGGCGGTTGACCGTGGCCTCGGTCTCGCCGAAGTACTGCCGCCGCTCGGAGTGGCCCACGATGACGTGGCTGGCGCCGGCGGCCTTGAGCAGGGGGCCGCTGACCTCGCCGGTGTAGGCGCCGGAGTCCTCCCAGTAGAGGTTCTGGGCCCCCACCATGACCGGGGAGCCCTCCAGGGCCCGGGCCACGGGGTAGATGGCGGGGAAGGTGGGGCAGAGCAGGAGGTCCACCTCCGCCTCCAGGGCGCCCTGGGCCACCTCCCGGGCCAGGGCCAGGGACTCCTCCACGGTGAGATGCAGCTTCCAGTTGCCTGCGATCAGTAGCTTGCGTGACATGGGTATCTAGTCCATTCCGCCCAGGGCCTCCACCGCGGGCAGCTTCTCGCCGGTGAGCAGGGCCAAAAAGGCGCCGCCGCCGGTGGAGATGTAGCTGATGTTCTCGCTCTCGCCCGCACTGCTCACGGCCACGTCGGTGTCGCCGCCGCCGATGATGGTCAGAGCATAGCTCTGGGCGATGGTGGAGACCATGTTGTAGGTGCCGCGGCTGAAGGCGTCCATCTCGAAGGCGCCCATGGGGCCGTTCCAGATGATGGTCTTGCAGTCGGCCAGGGCCTCGCGGTAGAGCAGGCTGGTGGCGGGGCCGATGTCCATGATCATCCAGTCCTTGGGCACGTCCTGCACCGTGACCAGCTTGGTCTCGGCCTTGGGGTCCATGCGGTCGGCCACCACGCAGTCCACGGGGATGTACATCTTGACCCCCTCGCGCTTGGCCGTGCGCAGGAGCATGTTGGCGGTGGGCACCAGTTCTTCTTCGTAGAGGCTGCGGCCCACGTCAATGCCCACGCTCATGAGGAAGGTGTTGGCCATGGCTCCGCCGATGAGGATCTTGTCGGCGTGGGCCAGCAGGTTCTCCAGGGCGGGGAGCTTGGTCTTGGCCTTGGCCCCGCCGATGACCGCGGCCAGGGGCCGGGCGGGGTCGATCATGGCGCGGCGGAAGTAGCTGAGCTCCTTCTTCATGGTGAAGCCGGCCACGGCCACGGGCACGAACTGGGTGATGGCCACCACCGAGGCGTTCTCGCGGTGGGCCACGGCGAAGGCGTCGTCCACGTACACGTCGCAGTAGGAAGCCAGCTCGCGGGCGAAGTCGGGGTCGTTGAGGGTCTCGCCGGGGTGGTAGCGCAGGTTCTCCAGCATGAGCACCTCGCCGGGCTGGAGCTCGTCCACCATGCGCTTGACCTCCGGTCCCACGCAGTCCGGGGCCAGCTTGACCTCCTTCTGGAGCAGGCGTCCCAGGCGCCGGGCCACCGGGGCCATGGACAGCTCGGGCACCTTCTTGCCCTTGGGTCGGCCCATGTGGGAGGCCACGATCACCCGGGCCTGTTCGTCCAGGGCGTAGTTGATGGTGGGCAGGGCGGCACGGATGCGGTTGTCGTCGGTGATGTTGCCCTCCGCGTCCAGGGGCACGTTGAAGTCCACCCGGATGAATACCCGCTTGTGCTTGATGTCCACCTCGTTTATGTAGCGCACCTCGTCCTCCCTGTCTGGTCGTGGCTCACATGCTTTGGGCCATGTAGGCGGCCAGGTCCACCATGCGGCAGGCAAAACCCATTTCGTTGTCGTACCAGGCCAGCACCTTGGCCAGGCGGCGGTCTATCACCTGGGTCAGGGGTGCGTCCACGATGGAGGAGTAGGGGTTGGAGGTGTAGTCTACCGACACCAGGGGCACCTCGGTCACGGTGAGGATGCCCTTGAGCGGCCCCTCCGCGGCCTGGCGCAGGGCCTGGTTGACCTCCTCGGCCGTGGTCTCCGTGGCCAGGCGGCAGGTGAGGTCCACCAGGGACACGTCCGGGGTGGGCACGCGGATGGCCATGCCGTCCAGCTTGCCCTCCAGCTCGGGGATCACCTGGGTGACCGCCTTGGCCGCGCCGGTGGTGGTGGGGATCATGGACATCCAGGCGGCGCGGGCCCGGCGGATGTCCTTGAGCGAGCCGTCCAGGATACGCTGGCTCATGGTCACGGCGTGGATGGTGGTCATCAGGCCGTGTTCGATGGTGAAGGTCTCGTGCAGCACCTTGGCGATGGGGGCCAGGCAGTTGGTGGTGCAGGAGGCGTTGGAGACCACGTGGTGCTGTTGGGGGTCGTAGGTCTGGTGGTTCACGCCCATGACGATGGTGGTGTCCACGCCCTTGCCCGGCGCGCCCAGGACCACCTTGCGGGCGCCGGAGTCCAGGTGCCCCTGGCACTGCTCGCGTTTCTTGAACTTGCCCGTGGTCTCGAAGACCAGCTCCACCCCCAGCTCGCCCCAGGGGATCTGGTCCGGGGTGGGTCGCCGGGTCACCGCCACGCGCCGACCGTCGATGATCAGGGCCTCGTCTTCGTAGTCCACGGTGGCGTCATAGGTTCGATGCACCGAGTCGTACTTGAGCAGGTGGGCCAACTGGAATGAATCGGCGCGCGCATTGACGGCCACCAGCTCCAAGTGTTCGTGCCCCTTGGCCAAGATGCGGGTGAGCAGCCGCCCCACGCGACCGAAGCCGTTGATGCCTACTTTTATCGCCATCGACCTTCCTCCTGAAAAGGCTTCCCTCTCACCGCCACGCTCCAGCACCACACCCCTCCCACGGGGACGCCCGGCGCACGGCGGAACACACTGTCTCTACAGCCCCCTCTGAACACACTTCGCCTTGCCACCTCCCCCGGGTGCGGCAAGGCACCATGCATAACCCCTTTATAAATTAATCTAATTCGAGCGGCGCCGGTGGTCAAGCGCTTTCCCGGTTCCAGTGCGCAGCCAGGCGGCCTCCTCCAGGCGGCAGTCCAGCAACAAGGCGTCCTCGCCCTCGGCCTGGTAGTAGCCGGGGCGGCGGCCGGTCTCCACGAAGCCCAGAGAGGCGTACAGGCGGCGGGCGGCCAGGTTGGAGGGGCGTACCTCCAGGGTGGCCAGCCGGGCGCCACGGCGGTGGGCCTCGCGCAGGCCCTCGGCCAGCAGGAAGCGTCCCACCCCGCGGCGGCGGAAGGCCGGGTGTACGGCCAGGTTCTGCACCTGCACCTCTTCGGCCACCAGCCACAGGCACAGGTAGCCCACCACCATGCCCGCGGGCAGGCTCTGGGCCACCAGGGGCAGGGCGTGGCGATGGCGGATCTCGGCCTCGAACAGCTCCGGCGCCCAGGGCCGGGCAAAGGAGGCCCGCTCTATGGCCACCACCTCGGGCAGGTGCCGGCGGGTCAGCGGTGTGACCAGCAGGCGCATGCCGCGTACGGCAAAGGATTCAGGATGAGAGGAGCTCTCCGGCAACGGCGATGGCATCCCGTCCCGCGGTGCAGACCTGGGCGGCCAGCTCGGCCAGGGAGCACTTGTCCCGGGCCTCGGCCGCCTTGATCAGCATGGGCAGGTTGACTCCGGTCACCACCTCCACCTGGTCCGGCTCGTGCAGGGTGAGGGCCACGTTGTTGGGGGTGCCGCCGAACATGTCGGTGAGGATGAGTACGCCTTGGGAGCCGCCCACCTTGGCGATGGCCTGGCGGATCTGGTCGTGGAGGCGGTCGCTCTCGGTGGGGGACTCCACGCTGAGGGAGGCCACCCGCTCCAGGCCGCCCAGGATGAACTCGGCCGCGGTGATCAGCTCCCGGCCCAGACGGCCGTGGGTTATGACGATGATCCCGATCACGCTCCTGTCGCTCCCTGCTGTCCTTTCCCTCTTCTCCTTCACGTGCGGCGGCTGCGCTCGGGTCGTGCGTGGCGCCGGCTCAGCTTTCCAGGTCCTTGTCGCGGTGACGCAGGGTGAGGCGGTAGTGAGGCGAGCGCAGGCTCCGGGCCAGCCACTCCGCCACCACCACCGAACGGTGCCGGCCGCCGGTACAGCCGATGGCCACGGTGAGCTGGCTCTTGCCTTCCCGGTGGTACAGGGGGATNAGGAACTCCAGCAGATCCTTGAACTTACGCAAAAAGGCCGCGGCGACCTCTCCCTGGAGNACGTAATCTACCACCCGCGGGTCGCAACCGTCAAGCTCCTGCAAACCATTGACAAAATAGGGATTGGCCAGGAAGCGCACGTCCATGACCAGGTCCGCCTCCCGGGGCAGGCCGTACTTGTAGCCGAAGGACATGAGGTTGACCTGCAGGGGCGCGGGGCCGGCTTCCTGGGAGAACAGGCGGGTGAGCTCGCGGCGCAGTTCGTGGATGGTGAAGCGGCTGGTGTCCAGCACCTGGCTGGCCTGGGCCTTGATGGGCTCCAGCAGGCCTCGTTCGCGGGCGATGCCCTCGGCCACGGTCTCTCCCGGCCGGGCCAGGGGGTGTTGGCGCCGCGTCTGGGAGAAGCGGCGCAAGAGGGCCTCGTCGTCGGCCTCCAGGAACAGCAGCTCCAGATTGTAGCCCCGCGAGGCCAGGTCGCGGTAGATGCGGGGGAAGCCCTCGGCAAAGCGGGGGGTACGCAGGTCCATGACCAGGGCGGCGCGGAAGGGGTCGCCGGGCTTGCCCAGGGGCAGGTGCACGAAGGAGGGCAACAGCTCCACCGGCAGGTTGTCCACCGCGTAGAAGCCCAGGTCCTCGAAGGTCTTGAGCGCGGTGGACTTGCCCGCGCCCGCCGGGCCGGTGATGACCACGAAGCGGGCGTTGGCCGCCGGGCCGCTCATGGCCGCCCTCCTCAGAACTCCTCGTCTTGGGCCTGGATTATCTCGTAGATGGCCTGGGCGTCCTTGGCCTCCATCAGCTCGCGGCGCACCAGGTGGCTCTTGAGCAGGCGTGAGATGCGGGCCAGGGCCTTCAAGTGGGTGCCGGCCGAGTTCTCCGGCGCCACCACCAGGAAGAACAGGTGGGCCGGCTTGCCGTCCAGGGAGTCGAAGTCGATGCCCTCGCGGGAGCGGCCGAAGGACAAGAGCAGGCGGTCCAGGTCGGGCAGCTTGCCGTGGGGGATGGCGATACCGTCGCCGATACCGGTGGAGCCCAGGCGCTCACGCTCGATCAGCACCTCCATGAGCTTCTTCAGGTCCAGCTTGGGCTCCACGGTGGTCAGCACCGAGCACAGCTCTTCCATGGCTGCGCGTTTGCCGCGGGCCTTGAGCTCGGCGATCACCTGCTCCGGTCCCAATATGTCGGTCAGCTTCATGCCTTTAGCCTTCTAGGCTTCCGGTTCAATCAGGCCGAAGTTACCGTCCCCCCGCCGGTAGATCACGTTCAAGGTCTCGGTGCGCGCGTTGATGAACACCAAGAAGTCGTCCTGGGACAGATCCAGCTGCATGGCCGCCTCGTCCACGTCCATGGGCTTGGCCACCANGCGCTTGGAGCGGATCACCCGGGGACGATCCTCCACCACGCTGTCGGCCTGCAGGATGTCCACCTTGAAGGGCTTGGCCGGGGCGCGGCGGTTGTTGCGGCCGAACTTCTTGAGCTTGTCCCGGTAGCGCTTGACCTGCTTCTCCATCTTGTCCATCACCAGGTCGATGGCGGAGAACAGGTCGCCGGTGACCTCGTGGCCGTGGATCTTCAGCCCCGAGGCGTTTATGGTCACGTCGGCCTCGTGGCGGTGCTTCTCCACGGTGAGGGTCACGTTGGCCTCGATGGGCCCGTCCAGGTACTTCTGGAGCTTGCCCAGCTTCTCGCGGGCGTATTCCTTGACCGCCTCGGAGGGCTCCACGTGGCGGAAGGTGACTTGGATCTGCATCTGGGCTGGCCTCCCTGTGGTGCGGGGGACTCATCTGCACGAAATAAGGCTTTTATCCCCCCTGGAGCCAGTTGTCAACGGGCATTTTGGTTTTTTGTCTCTAGCGCGGGCGGCCCAAGGGCTGCCTGCGGCGGGAGGAGGGCAGGATGCCCAACATCTCCCGATACTTGGCCACNGTNCGCCGGGCGATGTCTATGCCTTCGGCCTTCAGGCGGTCGGCGATGGCCTGGTCCGACAGGGGGCGGGCGGGGTCTTCGGCGGCGATGATCTGGCGGATGCGCTCCTTGACCGCCTCGCTGGCCACGGCCCCGCCGTGGACCCGGTTGATCCCGGAGTTGAAGAAGAACTTCAGCTCGAACACTCCCTGGGGGGTATGCACGTACTTGTTGGTGGTGACGCGGCTGATGGTGGACTCGTGCATGCCCACGTCCTCGGCCACGTCGCGCAGGACCATGGGCTTGAGATAGGCGATGCCCTTGTCCAGGAACTCGCGCTGGTTCTTGACGATGCTCTCGGTGACCTTATAGATGGTGCGCTGGCGCTGGTGGATGGAGCGGATCAGCCACAGGGCGCTGCGCAGCTTGTTCTGCACGTACTCCCGCGCCTCGGGCGAGGCCCCCTGGGCCAGGGCCTCCTTGTAGAAGTTGTTCACCTTGAGCTTGGGCAGGCCGTCCTCGTTGAGTACGATCACGTATTCCCCGTCCACCTTGTAGACGTAGATGTCCGGGGTGATGTATTGGGGTTCCTCCTCGCTGATGGAGCGGCCCGGTTTGGGCTCCAGCTTCTGGATCAGCTCCAGGGCCTCGGCTACCTGTTCAATGCTCACGCCCAGTTTCTTGGCCACCTGCTGGTAGCGGCGGCGCTCCAGGTCGCCCAGGTGGTCGGCCAGGATGCGGTGCACCAGCTGGTGGTCGGGGTAGCGTTCGGCGGCCTGGATGAGCAGGCACTCCCTGAGGTCGCGCGCGGCCACCCCTACGGGGTCGAACTGTTGCACCTCCTTGAGCACCGCCTCCACCTCCTCGGGGGTGGCCTCGGCCGCGGCGGCGATGTCCTCCAGGGAGGCCTTGAGATAGCCGTCGGCATCCAGGTTGCCGATGATCAAGGCCCCGATGTTGCGCTGCCGGTCGTCCAGGGAGCTGAGGCGCAACTGCCAGAGGAGGTGCTCACGCAGGGAGGGAGCCCGGGTGAGGGTGGCCTCGTAGGAAGGCAGGTCGCGTTCCTCGTAGGATGAGCCCTCACGCGAGGCAGGGGCGGAAGAGTATTCACCCAGGTAGTTCTCCCAGTCGAACTCCTCCTTGGCCTCCTCGGCCACCCGGACCTCCTCCAGTCCGGCAGCGGCCTCTTCGCTCAGCAGGGCCTCGGGGTCTTCGCCGTCTCCGCTCGCCTCGGCGCCGGTTTCGGCCTCCCCCGCGGTGGGCTCCTCCTCGGGGCCTTCCTCGGCCACCTCCAACAGGGGGTTCTCCAGCAGCTCCTGGTTGATGGTCTCGGCCAGCTCCAGGCGGGAGAGCTGCAGCAGTTTGATGGCCTGCTGCAGTTGGGGGGTCATCACCAACTGCTGGGTGAGCTTGAGGGTTTGTTTGATCTCCAGGCCCATGGCGGCTTACAGGGTGAACTGCTCTCCCAGGTAGATGCGGCGGGCCACCTCGCTGGCGGCGATGGTGGCGGGGTCGCCGTGCTCCAGGATGTTGCCCTCGTTGAGTATGTAGGCGCGGTCGCAGACCTGCAAGGTCTCGCGCACGTTGTGGTCGCTGATCACCACCCCGATGCCCCGGTCCTTGAGCTGGCGGATGATGTTCTGCAGGTCGGCCACCGCCAGGGGGTCTATACCCGCGAACGGCTCGTCCAGCAACACGAACACCGGCTCGGTCACCAGCAGGCGGGTGATCTCCACCCGGCGCCGCTCGCCGCCGGACAGGGAGTAGGCCCGGTTGTGACGCAGGTGGGCCACCCCCAGCTCGCCCAGGAGGAACTCCAGGCGCGCCTCCTGTTCGGCCTCGCTCAGCTCCAGGGTCTCAAGGATGGCCCGGATGTTCTCCTCCACCGTGAGCTTGCGGAAGATGGAGGGCTCCTGGGGAAGGTAGGAGATACCCCGCCGTGCGCGCAGGTACATGGGCAGCTCGGTGATGTCCTCGCCGTCCAGCAGCACCTGGCCCTCCTCGGGGCGGATCAGTCCTACGGTCATGTAGAAGGTGGTGGTCTTACCCGCGCCGTTGGGGCCCAGCAGGCCCACCACCTCGCGGGCCTGCACCACCAGCGACACCTTGTCCACCACGCGGCGTCCGCCGTAGATCTTGACCAGGTTCTTCAGCTCCAGGCGCGGCATCTCGTCTCGCTGGCTCTCTCTGCAACGTGGGGGCGGTGCGGCGGCCTCTGCGGGGTGGGCGGGGCTACTTCTTCTTGCCTTTGGCCGCCGGGGCGATGGTCACCGCCACCCGCTTGCCCGGCCGGCCGTGCACCACGGCCCGATCCTGATCCAGGTAGAGGGTGATCTTGTCGCCGGAGACCTGGTTGCGGCCCCGCCACACCGTGGCCTTGCCCTCCAGGAGCATCTTGCGGCCCCCGGCCCAATAGGTGGCCTTGCGCCCCACCGCCACCCGGTCCTTCTGCACGATCTTGACGTGGCCCAGGGCCACCACCTTGCGCACCTTGCCTCCGCCGTCCAAGATCCCGGCCGCGGCCTCGCCCTGGGGGGCGGGCTGGCCGGGGGTGTTCTGGCGGTCGTAGTACACCTCCAGGCGGTCGCAGGTGATGGTCACGTCGCCCTGGGTGGCCTTTACCGCGCCGATGAAGTGGGCCACCTGGGCCTTGTTGTCCACCTCCAGGCGGTCGGCCACCACGTGGATGGGCTGGTCGCTGGCCATGGGCATGGTGGCGGCGTGCGCCGCGGCCACCAAGGCCAAGGCGGTGATCACAAGCAGGGCAGCGCTGGCTACTCGCCTCATCACACCTTCTCCTTGCTTACTCCACTTCATTCCGCGGTGGCGCCGGGGGGCGGCCCCTGGCCCTGGGGCACGAAGGTGGACTCCACTTGCCCCTTGAACACCACCACCTGCTGGGGTACCCACAGTTCCATGCCCTGGCCGCGCACCCGGAAACGGGGGCCAGAGACCGTCACCGGAGTACGGGATTTCACCATCTGTCGATCCTCGGCATAGGTCAGCTCATCACTCTGGAGAGTCAGACCATCACTGGAGCGTCCCCGCACGTTGCCACGTAGGGTGATGCGTTTGGCCTTGCGGTCGTAGCTGCCCTCCTCACCGGTGAGCACGATCCAGCCTCCGCGGGCGGGGAAGAACTTCACCCGCACCTGGTACAGGATGGCCGTCTGGGCCTTCTCGTCATAGCGGGCGCGCTCGGCGGACAGAGTCCATTTCTTCACCCCGTTCTCCACGTGGGTGTAGGTCAGACCCCGCACCCGGGGCAGGCCGTCACTGGGACCCGGCCCTGCCCCCTCCCCCTCCAAGTCGGGCAAGCGCACCGGTGGGTTGAGCCAGTAGGCAGCGAGCGTCCCCAAAAGCACCGCGGCCAAGGCAGCCACCAATATGAGCCGGATACGTCGCACAGGGCCTTGCCAGCCTCGCTTGGTTCGCTTCCACTTCCTCTCCGCCGTCGGTCCAAGCCTGCCCGCGCCCTGCCTTGAGCGGGTTCGCCCCCCGATGACGCCCGCATTCTGAGTATATCCGCCCCCACCTCCGCGGTAAAGGCAAAATTCTTGCATGCAGACCGCCACGAGGTCCCACTCGACCCAAAGGGGGCCTTGTGGGCGCCGGGAAAGGGCTGTTAACATCAGTAACAGGCACCATCAGGAGGCACACCTTGGCCATGGCCGGACTAAGGCGGCTGGGGGTGTTGGTGGCCCTGGGGCTGTTGTTGGCGTGGGGGGGTGCGGCCTTGGCCGAGCTGCCCTGGCCCATGACCCCCCAAGGGCAGGCCGAGATCCAGCGCCGCCGACAGGCTCGCCTGGACTACGTTCAGGGACAAGACGAGTTCAACGCGGGGAACTACAAGCGGGCGGCGGAGCTTTTCGCCCGCTATCTGGCGGTGTTCCCGGACGACGCCCAGGCCCGGCGGCGCCTGGCCCAGGCGCGGCGCCTGGCTGCCCGCCGCCACCTGGGCACCCTGGAAGTGGTCTCGCGGCCCTCGGCCCAGGTGTGGCTGGACGGCCGGCCGGTGGGACACACCCCCTTGCGCCTGCCAGAGGTGCCCGCCGGAGAGCATCTGGTGGAGGTACGGGCCTTCGGGGCCAGCAAACGCCTGCGCCTGAAGGTACGACCCGGGGCCACGGTCTCGGTGCGCTTCACCCTGGTGGGCGGCGCCCTGAACGTGGTCTCGCGGCCCTGGGCCGAGGTGTGGGTGGACGGCCGCCCCGTGGGCCACAGCCCCCTGGCCCTGGAGGGACTCACCCTGGGACCGGTCACGGTCACCGTGCGCCGGCCCGGCTATCAGGAACAGACGCGGCTGGTGATCCTGCACCGCGACCAGCGGGAACGGCTCAGTTTCGTGCTGCTGCCCCGCTGAGGGGCGAGGGGAGACCACCGTGGCGCCGCGAGTACAGATGGTGTTGAGCCTGGTCCTGCTCTTGATCCTGGCCGCACCGGCCGGAGCGGGCATGGGCAGCCGCCTGTTGGCCCGCGCCCAGCAGCTCTACTTCCAGGCCGACTTCCAGGCCGCCGGCGCCAGCCTGCGCGAGGCCATCGTGGGCGGAGACCTGACCCGCAGCGAACTGGCCCGGGCCTATGCCCTGCTGGGCTTGGTGTATTGGGCCCAGGGCGGGCTGGAGCACGCCGCCCGCGCCTTCCGCCTGGCCCGCCGCGCCGACCCCCACTACCAGCCCGACCCGGAGGTGTTCCCCCCCGAGGCCCTGGCCCTGTACCAGGGACGCCAGCCCCCGCCCTTCGTGCCCCAGAGCACTGCCCCGCCCTCCCCCCCGCCCCGCAAGCGTCCCCACCTGCGGGAGCGGTCACTCACCCGCTGAGGCCGCGCTACAAGGAGGCCCCCGCCCCC
>Ga0180927_1488_pt1 | contig 11280 bp, 6 predicted proteins | sample Deesub1362A_J573_FD_124291 | JGI IMG/M metagenome (GOLD analysis project Ga0180927, IMG submission 124291) | Desulfarculaceae bacterium JdFR-95 | reverse complement strand
GGTGAGCTCGTGGGCGCGGCGGCGGCGGGCACACTGGGGGCAGAGGCCGCGTTCCACGTGGTCCACGGTCTGGGGCCCCACGCGGTGTTTGAGGTGCTCCAGGTAGGCGCGGGTGATGTAGGGTCGGCCGCAGGAGCTGCAGGGTATGAGCTCGTGTTCGCGCACCACGGTGCCGGTGATGATGGTGCGGCGCACGTGGCCCTCGTCCACCACCTGGATGGCTCCGGTGGGGCAGACCTGGCCGCAGGCCCCGCAGCCCACGCAGCGGGTGGCAGGGCGGGTGAAGTCGTGGAAGGCCAAGCGGCCGGCGCTGGTCTCGGCCAGGCGCAGGGCCTCGGCTCCCACCTCGCAGCAGACCAGTTGGCACAGGCCGCAGCCGATGCACAGGTCGCAGCGCAGGCAGCGGCTGGCCTCGTTGTGGGCCATCTCGTCGTCCAGGCCCAGCTCCACCTGGTGGTAGTTGCCCTCGCGGTCCTCCACGTCCAGGTAGGGCATGCGGGCGCGGCGCAGGTAGGTACGGCGCTGGGCGTCCACTGCCAGGGGGGGCACTTCGGCGCGACGGGTGGGTTCCAGTCTGCGCTCGTCCAGCTCGCGGCCGCGCAGGTAGGCGTCGATGCTGGCGGCGGCGCGTTTGCCCGCGCGGATGGCCATGACCACGGTCTGGGGGCCGTGCACCACGTCGCCGCCGGCGAACACCCCGGGCTCGTCCGTGGCCAGGGTGCGGGGGTCGGCGCAGATGAGGCCGCGTTCGGTCTTGACCAGGCTTCCCTGCTCCACGCAGGCCAGGTCGGTGGCCTGGCCGATGGCCAGGATCACGTGGTCGGCCACGATCTTGGTGCGGCGTTGGGGGTTGAACTGGGGGCTGAAGCGGCCGCGCTCGTCGAACACCCGCGTACACTGCTGGAAGGTGACCTCGCCCTCGGGGGAGACACTGACCGGGCCCCAGGAGTTGTGGATGGCCACGCCTTCGGCCAGGGCCTGTTCCACCTCGTGGGGGCTGGCGGGCATCTCGCGCCGCTTCTCCAGGCAGAACATGTCCACGCGGTGGCCGCCCTGGCGCAGGGCGGTGAGGGCCACGTCGATGGCCACGTTGCCGCCGCCCACCACCACCACGCGCGGCCCCACGCGGGGGTTCTCGCCGGCATGCACCCGCTTGAGGAAGTCCAGGCCACCCAGCACGAAGGGCAGGTCCACGCCCTCGATGGGGATCAGGCGGCTGATCTGGGTACCCAGGGCCAGGAAGTAGGCGTCGAAGCCTTCATCGCGCAGTTGGTCCAGGCGCTCGATCTCGCGGCCGGTGTGGATGCGCACCCCCAGGCGGGTGATGGTCTCCAGCTCGGAGTCCAAGACCTCACGGGGCAGGCGGTAGGCGGGGATGCCGTAGCGCAGCATGCCGCCGGCCTTTTCCTGGGCCTCGAAGATGTCCACCTGGTGGCCGCGCAGGGCCAGGTAGTAGGCACAGGCCAAGCCGGCCGGCCCGGAGCCCACGATGGCCACGCGCTTGCCGCTGGGCTTGGCCGCGCGGGGTTTGAGGTATCCGCCCTGCTCCAGGGCGTGGCGGGCGGCCACGGCCTTCATGGCCCGGATGTGGACCGGGGCGTCCTTCTCTCCCCGCAGGCAGGCGCCCTCGCAGGGTGCGGGGCAGACCAGACCGCAGGTGTAGGGCAAGGGGTTGTCCTTGCAAATGGTGGCGGTGGCCTTCTTGTGCTCCTGGTGGCCGATCTGGGCCAGGAAGCTGGGGATGTCGATGTGGGCCGGGCAGGTCTGTTGGCAGGGGGCGGGGGGCTTCTGCAGGGGGCGGCGCAGGTAGGCCTCCCACTGGGGCAGGAAGTGCTCCAGGGAGCTGTTGAGGGGCCAGGCCGCGGCCAAGCCCTCGGCGGTGAGCTCCTCGCCCACCCGCTTGAGTTCGTCCAGGGTGTGGGGGGCGCCGCGGCCCTTGGTCACCTCGGTGACCAGGCGCAGGGCGCGGGCGATCAGCCGCCGGGCGGGGCTGGTCTCCTCCCCGGACAGGCGCCAGTAGCGGTACAGGGCGCGGCGGGTGTCCTCCACCAGGTCGGTGTCGCTCTCCAGGAGCCAAATGCTGCCGGGACTGGGGCACACCCCGGCCGCGGCCAGCTCGTCCGGGGCCAGCAGCAGCCCCTGGGCCGCCTCCACCGCCAGGTAGCCACCCATGCCGTGGTCCAGGGCCAGGGCCACGGGCTGGCGCTCCTCGGCCGGCCCACCGCCCAGGGTCTCCACGATCTGCCACAGGTCGCCGCCCAGGGGGGCCTCGGTGAGGCCGGGTTCGGCCACCGCACCCCCCAAGGTGACCAGGCGGGTGCCGTTGTGGCCCTCGCTGCCGGTGCCCTGAAAGCGCTCCGCGCCCAGGGCCATGATCAGGGTGAGATGATACCAGGTCTCCAGGTGGTGCACCAGGGAGGCGGCCTCTCCCTCCTCCTGGTCCCAGCGGGGGCCGTGGTCCCAGATGGAGGGCTGGGCGCCGCGCTCCAGCTCCACCACCAGGTCGTGTTCCAGGTGGAGGTCCAGGCGGTGGATCATCTCCACCGCGTTGAGCAGGGGGGCCTCGCAGGGGGCCAGCTCCGGGGGCAGGAGCACCACCGCCCGCTTCACCCCGAAGAGGTGGGCCGCCACCAACAAGCCCTCCACCAGGCCGTAGGGGTTGTGGGTGAGCAGGTAGGCGCCGGCCTGGTTCTGGGGGTCCAGTTGCACCGCGTCCACCACCAGGCGGCCGGGCTTGCGGCGGCGCAGGAAGCGCTGCCAGTCCAGGTACACCGGCTCGGCCGCCGGGCCCGAGTCGCGCAGGCCGCTGGCGCGCAGCTCGGCCACCACCTCGGTGGGGTCCATNTTGGTGCTGCGCACCAGGCCGGTGAAGCCGCCCAGCTCCAGGTAGCGGTCCAGGCTGGCGGGCTTGAGCTGGTCGCACCANGTGGTGAGCAGGCGGCCCAAGACCAGGGAGAGTCCCGTGGAATGCTGGAGCATGGTCCTTACCTATCCGTGAAGTAATTCCATGGTGATGGTCAACATCCCGGGCCAACGGACCCCTTCGGGTCCGTTGGCCCGGCCTTGTCTCCGGCTCGTGCCGGCGTCTAGCGGCCGGGGGAGGCCTCCAGGGTGGAGAAGGCCTCGGCGGCCACCGCCTTGGCGAAGCGCTCGCGGCGAGTGGTGGGCAGTTGGGTGGCCTCGCCGAACTGCAGGCATCCGGTGAGGCACTTGGTGACGCAGGCGGGTTTCAGGCCTGCGTCCAGGCGGTCNTTGCAGTAGTCNCACTTGATGGCCTTGTTGGTGGCCGGGTCCCACTGGCAGGCGCCCCANGGGCAGGCGGTGATGCAGCTCTTGCAGCCGATACACAGGGCGGGCTCGATATAGACGATGCCGTCGGAGGGGCGTTTCTTCACNGCCCCGGTGGGGCACACCGCCAGGCACCAGGGCTCCTCGCAGTGGAAGCAGGGCATGAACACGAAGCGGATGCGGGGCAGTCCTCCCACCTCCACCGGGCCCACGCTCATGTTCTTGCACAGGGCCGGACCCACGCCCAGGCCCTTGTTGGTCTTGCAGTGCACCTCGCAGGCCAGGCAGCCCACGCAGCGCTCCGAGTCCTGCAGCAGGTAGTATTTGCTCATCTCTTCGCCCCCTTTCTCTAGGCCTTACGCACCTGGACCACGGTCTCGCACAGGGTGTTGCCGCCGCCCACGGGGTCGTAGCGGGTCAGCATGCCCTTCTGCAGGCGTTGGTCGGCCATGCCGCGGCGGTAGGCCCGGGTCTGCAGGGGCACGGTGCGGCCGAAGCCGTGGAGCATGAACACGGCGTCGGGATGGATCCAGGGGGTGACCCGCACCTTGCCGGTGGTGGCATAGCCCTGGTTGGAGACCTCCACGGTGTCGCCGTCGCTGATGCCCAGGGCGCGGGCCCGCTCCGGGTGCATCCACAGGTCGTTCTCGGGCAGCAGTTCGTTGAGCAGCGGGTTGTTCATGGTGTGGCCGTGATTGTGCACCGCCGACCGCCCGAACAACAGCAGGAACTGATCCGGCCCCAGGGCCGGAGGCTCCTTGAAGGGGGCGATGCTGTCGAAGCCCAGCTCGGTGAGCTGCTGGCTGATGAACTCGATCTTGCCCGACGGGGTCTTGAACTTGAGCCCGGTCTCCCGGTCGTAGAACACCGGCTGGTCCACCAGGGAGATCACACCCTTCTCCCGCAGTTGGTCCAGGCTCACCCCGGTGCCCTCCAACTGGTACTCCCAGATCTCCTCGATGGTCTCGAAGTCGAAGTATTCGCCCACCCCCAGGCGGCGGGCCAGCTCGCGGAAGATCCACCAGGCGGGCCGGCTGTCGAAGCGGGGGGCGATGGCTTGGTCGCGGATCTGGAAGCTGGGCTTCAGTCCGCCCTTGCTGGCGATGATGTTGCCCCGCTCCAGGTAGGTGCACTCGGGCAGGATCACGTCCGAGTACCAGCCGGTCTCGGAGTAGTTGATGTCGATGGAGACCAACAGCTTCAGCTTGTCCATGGCCTCCTTCTGGGCGTCAGGATCGGGCATGGAGGTGAGGGGGTCGTGGCGATAGACGATCCAGGCCCCGATGGGATAGGGCTCGCCGCTGAGGATGGCGGGATACAGGCGGTGCAACAGGCCGGGACCGGGATCGATGTGTTTCAGCTCCCAGCCGGNGCCGTCCACCCGCTTCTCCTCCACCGCGGGGATGCGGTCGGCCAGCTTGTTCAGGTCCTTCTTGCCCACGTCGGCGGCCTTCTTCTGGAAACAGACGCCGCCGGGCACCTCGATGGCGCCGAACAGGGCGTTGAGGATGTGGGCGGTGCGGCTGGTGTAGAAGGACTGGGAGTGACGCGCGGTCATCCAGCCGGCGTGGAACATGATGTGCGGCGCGTCGGCCGCGATCTCGCGCAGGAAGTCCACCAGCTCGCTGGCCGGGATCCCGGTGTACTGCTCCTGCCACTGGGGCGTGTAGTCGCGTACCAACTCCTGGAGCTGGTCCAGGCCGGTGCACCAGCGCGACACGAACTCCTTGTCGTAGAGGCCCTCGCTCAAGGTGGCGTTAATCAGGGCCAGATTGAGGGCGTACTCGGTGTTGGGCCGGATCTGCCAGAAGCGGGTGGCCTTGCTGGCGGTGATGGTGGCCCGGGGGTCGATGTAGGTGCACTTGGCCCCGTTCTCCAGGGCGGTCATGAACTCCTTGACTTCCTTGACCTGCAGCGACTCCACGATGTTGCGGCCGTAGAGCACGATGTGGCGGGTGTTCTTGATGTCATAGACCACACCCTTGCGCCCCAGGCCGAACAGGCTCTTGGTGGCGTGATGGGCGTTGCGGCCGCAGGTGACGTCGTGGTTGAAGTAGTTGGGCGAACCGATGGCCTTGAGAAAACTCTTGGTCAGGTCGGTGAAGGGCCCACCCCGGTCGGAGAGGACCACCCCGCGGCCCCCCATCTCCTCGATCACCTCCTTCAAGGCTCCGGCCACGTAGTCCAGGGCCTCGTCCCAGGAGGCCCGGCGCCACTGGCCGCTGCCCCGTGGGCCGGTACGGATCAGAGGATACTGCGGGCGCTCGTCGTCGTACTCCATGGCCAGGCCCGCTGCGCCCTTGGCGCAGAGGCTGTTGCCCATGGTCTTGTCATTGGGGTTGCCCTGCAACCACACCACACGGCCGTCCTCCACCTCCACCTGGATGGGACAGCGCACCGCACACATGCCACACAAGCTGCTGACGATCCGGCGGCCGGGACTGTCCACGCCGCTCGCGTTGGGCGCCTTGCTCGAGTCCATGGTCTCAATACCTCCCAGGGGGAGAGGCGTTTCACCCCCGACCACAAATGCCGGCACCACCGGTACACCTCGGCGAAGGAGACCGGTCCGGCTCGGCCTTGGGGGTGGTTTCGCCTCCTGTTACAAAGATGTTGCACCTGTTGTTTGATAACATATACCAAGCGAGCTGCTTCGTAAAGTGCGCTCGTGAAATAGTAGCCCCTCCTAAACGGTTGACGCTGTGCGGGGGCGATGGTACAAGGTGAATCAGGGCCTTGGGACAGCCGTCGGCGGGGAGGGCGAGGGCCTCCGCGGCATGGCGGTTCCGGGATGTGAACGGGTGAAGGCGGAGCACGGCGGGGCATGCCGCTCCCGCCCCGGGGCTGGCCAGGGCCTGGGAGTAAGGAGCCGAGGCCGCGCGAGCAGACTTCACCTCGGCCCGCGCAGGAAGATCAGGCGAGGCCAAACGAGGGGAACAAAGCGCGGCCTGTGGAAAACCGCCGGAGCCGCCGGCCCGGTCGTGCGTTTTGGTCTCGAGCGTCCGCGCGGAGGGATGGCCGAGTGGTCTAAGGCGGCGGTCTTGAAAACCGCTGAGCCGTATCCCGGCTCCGTGGGTTCGAATCCTACTCCCTCCGCCAATTGGCAAGCGGGCTCCATCCACCGGGGCCCATGAGCGAGAGGCGGAACTCTGGAGCAAATAAAGTAGCGGAGAGATGACCGAGTGGTCGAAGGTGCTCGCCTGCTAAGCGAGTGAGGGGTTAAAAGCCCCTCCGAGGGTTCGAATCCCTCTCTCTCCGCCACTTCCCCCAAGACCAGCCAAGGCCCGGGCAGCCCACCCGGGCCTCTCTTGCTGGGAGGGCCGGACAGAAGCCTTGCTCTTCACCCAGATCATAGCCTTCGTGGTGGTGATGGTGGTCTGGGAGGCCTATCGCCCAGCCCCGCCCGTCATGACCCCCACCCAGAGCCTGGCCGCCGCCGCCGGCCTGACCGCCTGGCTGTGGATCTCCGCCCGCCTGAGCGTCATCGCCTACCTGCGCCGCCTGACCGGCCACCGCCCTCCCCCAGACCCGGCCCGCGGAGGCAACCGCCTGATCTCCTGGCTGCAGGCCGCCGGGGTGCTGGCCTATGCCCTGATGGTGACCCTCCTGGAGCTCAAAGCCCACCTGAGCGCCTGGCCCCTCCTCGAACACTCCGAGACCCTCTCCGGCCTGTGCGCGGTGGGCATCTACCTGGTGGTACTGCTGGCGGTGTGGAGCGCCATCCACCCCCTGGAGCGGGTGGTGTTCCAGCGCCAGCTGTCCCTGCTCCCCTACCTGGGCGCCCAGGCCCGCTTCGTGGCCCCGGTGGCCTTCCCCTGGCTGGCGGTGGCCATCCTGCGCGACCTGAGCGCCGCCTTCTGGCCCCGCGCCACCGCCTGGTGGGACACCGCCGCGGGAGAGCTGGTCTTCCTCTCCCTGTTCCTGGGACTGATGGCCCTGTTCTTTCCCCCCTTGGTGCGGGCCTGGTGGGGCTGTCGCCGCTGGCCCGAGGGACCGGTGCGCGAGGTGTGCACCCTGGTCCTGGAGCAGGCCGAGGTACGGGTGGCCGAGATCCTGCGCTGGCCGGTGTTGCAGGGCCGCCTGCTCACCGCCGGCATCCTGGGGGTGGCCGGCCGCTTCCGCTACCTGCTGCTCACCCCTGCCCTGGTGGAGGCCTTGTCGGCCGAGGAGCTGGCCGGAGTGGTGGCCCACGAGGCCGGACACGTGCGCCACCGCCACCTGGTGACCTACCTGGTGTTCTTCGCCGGGTTCTTCCTGGCCGCCTACGCCCTGAGCGAGCCCATCGGCCTGGGCCTGAGCGGGGTGGCACTGTGGCTGGCCGAACACCCCTGGGGCCGGGCCCTGCTCCTGGACCGGGGCCAGGCCAGCGCCGCCTTCAGCGTGATGATGGCCCTGCCCCTGGTGGCACTGCTCATCGTCTATCTCCGCTTCGTGATGGGCTTCTTCATGCGCCACTTCGAACGCCAAGCCGACTTCTTCGCCCTGCGTCTGTTGGGCCGGCCCGACCCCCTGGTCAGCGCCCTGGAGAAGGTGGCCCTGCTCTCCGGCCAGACCCGCGAAGTGCCCTCCTGGCACCACTTCTCCATCGCCCAGCGTGTCGCCGCCCTGCACCAGGCCGCGGCCCGGCCCGAAACCATGACCCAACACGCCGCCCGGGTGCGCTACTGGCTGCGTGCCTACCTGGTGGGCCTGGCCGTGGTGGTGGCCCTGGGCGCGGGCACCTCCCTCAGCGGCTGGCAGGACACCCTGCACCGCCGCCTGGTGGTCCGCCTGGTGGAGGCCCGCCTGCAAGAGAACCCCCACAACGCCCGCCTCCACCTCACCCTGGGTATCCTGGAGATGGAGGCCGGCCGCGAACGCCGCGCCTTGACCCACCTGGGCGCGGCGGTCCGCCTGGCCCCGGACGACCCCGAGGCCCTCAACTCCCTGGCCTGGCTGCTGGCCACGGCCAAGGACCCCGACCTGCGCCACCCCCGCCAGGCCGTGGCCCTGGCCCTGGCCGCGGTACAGCGCGCACCCCGGCCCCACATCTGGGACACCCTGGCCGAGGCCTACTTCCGAAACGGCCANCCCCACAAGGCCCTGGCCGCGGCCCGCGCCGCNCTGGCCGCCCGTCCCACCCGCCGCCTGGCCTACTACCGCCGTCAACTGGAGCGCTTCCAGAAAGCCGTCCGGGAGTCCCAGCCGTGAAGAAACAGGTGATAATCGGTCTGGTGGTAGCGGCGGCCTGCCTGGCCTACGTGCTCAAGGACGTGGACTTCGCCCACCTCTGGCAGCAGGCCCGCGACCTGAACCCCCTCTACCTCCTGTGGGTCAACCTGCCCATCGCCCTCACCTTCTGGCTGCGCGCCCTGCGCTGGCGCATCCTGCTGGCCCCGGTGGGCCGCTTCTCCCTGGCCGGGCTCACCTGGGCCAACCTCATCGGCTTCGGCGCCAACAACATTCTGCCCGCCCGCCTGGGCGAGCTGGTGCGCGCCTACGTGCTGGGCCGCCTGGAAGAGACCCCCGCGGCCGGTGTGTTGGCCACCATCGTGGTGGAGCGCATCCTGGACGGCCTGATGCTGTTGGTGATCCTGTTCGTCACCCTCCTGTTCGTGGACCCCTCCGCCGCGGCCGGCGCCTTCGACGTGGCCTACCTGCGCGGGGCGGGCTACTCCCTGTTGGGGCTCTACCTGGGGGTGCTGGCGGTGATGGCGGCCCTGTGGCGCTGGCCAGAGGCCACCCGCCGCCTGCTCACCGGCCTGGCCTCGCGCCTGTCCGCCCGCCTGGGCCAGCTGGTGGGCCGGCTGCTGGAGACCTTCCAGCAGGGATTGGGCATCCTGGGCCGGGCGGGACACCTGCCCGCCCTGGTGGCCTACACCGCCCTGATCTGGCTCAGCTACCTGGCCGCCTTCGGCGTGTTCCTGCCCGCGGTGGGGCTGCCCTTGCGGCCCATCTACGCCGCCATGGCCTTCTCCGGCTCGGGACTGGCCGCGGCGGTGCCCGGCGGGCCGGGCTACGTGGGCGCCTTCCAGCTGGCGGTCACCTGGGCCCTGATCATGGCCGGCGCCCCCCGNCAGGAGGCCATCGCCTACTCCATCCTGTTCTGGGCCGTGCAGTACTTCCCCCTCACCGCCGCGGGCCTGGTGGCCATGTGGAAGAAGGGCCTGGACCTGGCCAGCCTGCAGCGGGCCGGCCGCGACCTGGAAGCAAAAGACTAGGGCCCATCCGGCAGGCGCCGGGGTGGGGGTGAAATCCCCCCGGGCATCCCTGCCGGGCTATGGCCTCGGCGGGGCAGCCCGGGACGAAGAAGACCGGGCGCTGGCCGCGGCGCGGAAAAACGAAAAGACGACGGAATGTCACCCCTCTCCTGGGCCGACGGCCGGCGCCGCAATCCCAAGCCGCCTCTCACCCCGCCACCGGCCGGATGAGCCGAGACTAGTCTCCCCCGCCCTCGGCCAGTAGCTCCTCCACCGTGGCCACCCTGAGCAGCGGCCGCAAGGGACTGCGGCGGTAGAGGTCCAGACAGTTGCGGTGCTGCTCGTCGCTGGGGGCGTTGCTGGCGTCCTCCACCATCACCGCGGCGAAGTCGTGGCACACCGCGTCCAGGGCCGTGGTGAGCACGCAGTAGGGGGTCATGATCCCGCACACCAACACCCGCTCCACCCCCCACAGGCGCAAGGTCTGGTCCAGGTCGGTCTTGAAGAAGGCGCTCATGCGGCGCTTGGGCAGCCAGGTGTCCTCCGGGGCCTGCTCCAGCAGGGCCGAGACCTCGGCCCCCTCGGTCCCCCGCAGGCTGTGCTCGCCCATGCGGCCCCGGAACAGGAAGTCGCCGGGCAGGAAGGAGTCGGTGGCGAACACCACCGGCCAGCCCCGGGCCCGCGCCCCGGCGGTCAGCCGGTTCACCGCCGGCACGATGGCCTTGGCCCGCGCCGCCAGCTCCGGGTGGTGGCTCAGCTCCAGGTTGTCCTTCACCATGTCGATCACCAGCACCGCACTCTTCATGCCCGCGCCTCCTGTCGCTTCTCCTCGGCCCCGGCCAGCTCCGCCGCCACCAGCTCCGCCGCCCGGGCCACCTCCCTGGCATCGGGGCCGGGGTGAATCTCCAAGACCTTCACCGGCGCCGCCGCCAGCCGCGCCGCCTCCTGCCTCCAGTCCAGCTCCCCCGCCCCAGGCGGCAGGTGGTCCCGGCTGCCCACCGCGTCGTGCAGGTGGCAGCCCACCAGCACCTCCCCCGCCAAAGCCAGCCAGTCCGCCACCGGCTCCAGACCGGCATGCTCCCGCACCCAGCCGTGGCCCGTGTCGTGCCAGTAGCCCACCGGCGCCCCGGCGAAGCGCCGCAACAGCACCTCCAGCTCGGCCAGGTCCGGCACCTGGTGGGGATGAAACCGATTCTCCAGACCCAGGGTGATCTCCAAAGCCAGGGCCCGCTGGATCACCCGCTCCAGGGCGAACGACACCGCGTCCAGGTTCCGGCCGGCCTTGCCCCGCCGCGCCGCCAACAGCTCCCGCAGCCGCGGCGTGAGCCCTCCGGCCTCCACCGCCTCCTGCACCACGCCCGTCCCCTNCAGGCCCTCCACCCAGCCCAGGTGCAACACCACCCGGCGGCACTCCAGCCGGTCGGCCAGCTCCAGGGTGTGAACCGTGTGCCGCACCGCCAGGCGCCGCTCCTCCCAGTCGGTGGAGGCCAGATTGAACAAGTCCCCGCTGGCCCGCTCCCGCGGCATGCCCTCGGGCAGGGGACAGAAGTTGTGCACGCTCACCACCGCCAGCTCCCGCGGCCGCAGCTCCCGCGCCAGGCCCTCCACCACCGCCGCGGTCAGGCGATACTCCAGCTCCAGCCGCCGGAACCCGGTCTCCTCCAGGCGCCCCAATAGCTCCCCGGCCGTCTCCACCTCGGCCGCGCACCAGGCCGTGGACAAGGCTATGTCGCCGATCCCCTCCGCCATGCCTCAGTGGTGGCACGCATGGGGGAGGCTGTCAAGGTGTGGGGGGAACCCCTTTTCTTTAAAA
>Ga0180927_1211_pt1 | contig 11615 bp, 9 predicted proteins | sample Deesub1362A_J573_FD_124291 | JGI IMG/M metagenome (GOLD analysis project Ga0180927, IMG submission 124291) | Desulfarculaceae bacterium JdFR-95 | reverse complement strand
GCGGCTGGCGGGGGGAGCCGCGCCCAGGGGCAGCACCCGCCACTGGTGTCGCCGCCAGGCCGGGCCTTGTTCCTTTTCCAGGTACTGCTCCAGGCGGGAGACGGCCTCCTTGTAGGTATGGACCCAGTAGTCGGTCTTGAGGCCGCGTTTCACCGCCCCGGGCAGGCCGCCCACCAGGTGGTTGTAGAAGACGTACTGGTAGGGGTGCAGGCGCACCATGGCCCAGGCCTGTTGCAGGGCGAACACCAGGCCCAGGGCCGTGGCCGCGGCCAGCCAGGCGGGCCTCTTCCGCAGGCGCCGGGCCAGGCCCTCCAGGCCCAGGGCGGCCACCGCGGCCATGGGCGGGAGCAGGAAGGTGAAGTGACGGTTGTTGTCGTAGCTGGCCACGCCGGTGGCCATGAGCCAGAGCAGGGGGAAGACCAGGGCCAAGGCGGCGAGCGCGCGGGCCTGGGCCTGGTGGTCCCAGGGCTGGGCCCCGCGCCGCAGCCAGCTCAACCCCCAGATCAGGGCCAGGGCCAGGGCGGGGAGGTAGATCTCGGGGAGCTGGACCGCGAAATAGTAGGGGATGGTGTACCAGGGCTGGTGGCCGGCGCCCATCTGGGCGGGGATGGTCTTGAGCGCATCCAGGGCGCGGAAGGGGTGGCCCAGGGGGTCCAGCATCATGGCCGGCCAGAAGGCCGTCATCAGGGCAAAGGACAGGGCCGCCACCGGCAGGGCCACACGTAGCCCCAGGCCGGCCAGCTCGCGGGCCGCGGCGGGGAGGTTTTGCGCGCGGGCGGTGGCCGCGGCGCGGGCCAGGAGGATCAGTCCCAGGTAGAACCACAGCAGCAGCCCGCCGATACGCACCCCCATGGCGCAGCCCACGGCCAGGCCNAGGCGCACCAGCAGCCAGGCCGNCGGCCGGGGCAGGCGTGGGGGGAGGCAGGCCAGGTAGTACANGGACCACCCGTAGCCCACGGCAAAGGGGATGTCCTTGGGGTTGTTGAACATGTGGCCGTAGTAGGTGGGGGTGAGGGCCAACAGGAGCACGGCCAGGAAGGCGGCGCGGCTGCCGGCCAGGCGGTGGACCAGCTTCCACAGGCCCAGCAGGCCCAGCCAGCCCACCAGGGCGTTGAACAGGTGGCGGCCGGACCAGTAGTCTCCCGGCCAGAGGCGGGCGAAGAGGACCGAGAGGGTGTCGTAGAGCCCGCCGAAGTAGACGTGGTCCTTGTAGTTCAGCACGGCCCAGTTCTTGAGGCCAGAGCGGTACAGCTCCTGGATGAGCCAGCCGTAGTCGTCGTGGTCCTGTTCGTCGAAGGTGATGCCGTAGTGGCGGAAGGTGGCCACCACCAGGACCAAGAGGGCCAAGAGCAAGACCAGGGAGGCCCAGGCCCAGGGGTCGCGTTCCTGAGGAGTGGGTTGGGCGGGGCTGGCGGTGAGCCAGCGCAGGGGCCAGGGGTGAGGGCTTGGTTGGTTGCGGGCGGGGCTCACGCCTTTTCCGCCTCCAGGTTCAGGCTGATGAGCAGGCCGTTTTCCTTGTCCATGTGGGGGTAGTAGGCCTGGGAGTAGTCGTCGTAGCCGGCCAGCTCGCCGCGGAAGACCTGGCGCCAGTCCCAGGGCCGCACGCGGGTGAAGCCGTTGTCCTCCAGCAGCCGGGTCAGGGAGGGCCGGTCGTAGACCGTCTTGTGGTAGATCACGGTGTCGGTGCCGGGTACGGGCCAGCGTCCATAGAGGGGACCCAGCACGCGGTCCAGCTCGCCGCTGAGACGGTACACCTCCACCAGGGCGGCGAAGTCGGGCACGGCCAGGCGCAACACCCCTCCCGGTCGCAGCACCCGGCGCCACTCGGCCAGCACCTCCACCGCTTCCAGGCGGTCGAAGTATTCCAGCACGTGGGAGGCGTAGATCAGCTCTGCGGAGTCGTCGGCGAACATGGGCAGGCTGGCCACGTCGTGGCGGTGGTCGATGTGGGGATAGTCGGCCAGGTCCACGTGCACGTAGCCCGGCAGATAGCGCTTGCCGCAGCCCAGGTGGATCTTCACGGTTGCCTCCTGGTGGTCCAGAGGGGGTTCATGTCTTGTCAGGACTCTTTCCTCTCCCTTCGGCCTTTCTGGTCGGAGCCGAGGCAGAGACGCCCGGCCCCATTTGACCCTGCCGGCTAGAACAGGGTGTAGATGAAGGGAGCGACCGCGGATCCCTGTGTGAGGACCAGCAGTGCGCCCAGGAGCACCAACACGATCACGATGGGCAGGAGCCAGAATTTCTTGCGCACGCGCAGGAACTCCCAGAACTCGGCCAGGATGGACGCCTTGCCCATGTCTCGTTTCCTCCAGGGGGTGGCTCAGTACATCTTCTCGGTCTGTTTGGGGTCGTACTGTCGGGGCCGCGGCCGCCAGTAGGAGTCACGGTCGCCCAGGCGGCGGTCCATGGGGTCCTTGCCCGCCAAGCGCATGACCAGGCCCACGGGTGTGACCACCAGGTAGAAGACCAGGCTCAGCAGGAGGCGCGAGACCACCTGTCCCATCACGATGGCCAGGCTCATCCACCCCCGATAGAGAGGCCGCAGGCCCGCGGGCCACAGCAGTCCCCAGGCTGCGAACAGCGCCGCCCCTCCGGCCAGCCAGGGCCAGGCGGTTCCTCCCTTCCAGGCGCTCAGTCCTGCCAACAGCCCCAGCACGACGCAGAACACCAACCCCAGGTTGCGCAGGTCCTTGCGCGTGGGGCTGAGCTCGGCGATGTGCTCCCGTATGTCCTGCCACATCCCCATGTGTCAGTCCAGTTCAAACTCCTGGCGCCAGTCGCGGTCCTCTTGCCAGGGGGGCTGCTCGCGTTTGTCCAGGAGGAAGGGCCCCAAGACCAGGTAGTCCATCTCCGTGCGCATGAAGCAGGTGTAGGCGTGTTCCGGGGTGCAGACGATGGGCTCGCCGCGCACGTTGAAGCTGGTGTTGACGATCACTCCGCAGTCGGTCAGCTCCTGGAAGGCCGTGAGCAGGCGGTGGTAGAGGGGGTTGGTCTCGAGGTGGACGGTCTGCACCCGGGCGGAGTAGTCCACGTGGGTCACGGCCGGGATCTGCGAGCGCACCACCTTCAGCTTGTCGATGCCAAAGAGCTCCTGCTCCCGGGCATCCATCTGGCGGCACAGCTCCGGCCGCACCCGCGCCACGAGAAGCATGTAGGGGCTGGGCCGGTCCAGCTCGAAATACTCCGAGACCCGCTCGGCCAGCACCGAGGGGGCGAAGGGGCGGAAGGACTCACGGAACTTGATCTTGAGGTTCATCACCGACTGCATGGTGGGGCTGCTGGCGTCACCCAGGATGGAGCGGCTGCCCAAGGCGCGGGGGCCGAACTCCATGCGCCCCTGGAACCAGCCCACCACCTTCTCCTGGGCCAGCAGGCGCGCCACCTCTCTTATCAACTCCTCCGGCTCCAGGCGGCGGTGGGGGATGTTCCGCTCCTGGAGGAAGGCGGCGATCTCGGCCTCGGAAAAGGCCGGGCCCAGGTAGGCGCCGGCCATCTGGTCCCGGCCCTCCTCCACCTGCCGCGGCCGGTCCAGATACTGGTGCCAGGCGAACAGGGCCGCACCCAGGGCCCCGCCGGCGTCTCCCGCCGCGGGCTGGATCCAGATGTCCTCGAAGGGCCCTTCGCGCAACAGCCGCCCGTTGGCCACGCAATTGAGGGCCACGCCTCCGGCCAACACCAGCCGCCGCATGCCGGTCTGGCGGTGTACGTGGCGGGCGGTGCGCAGCACCACCTCCTCGGTCACCTTCTGGATGCTGGCCGCCAGGTCCATCTCCCGTTGGGTGAGGGGCCCCTCCGGCCGGCGGGGCGGACCCCCGAACAGCCGGGCGAAACGCCGCCCGGTCATGGTCAGACCCTGGCAGTAGGTGAAGTAGCGCAGGTTGAGCTTGAAGGACCCGTCCTCCTTCAGGTCCATCAGCTCGCGCAAAATGGTGTCCACGTAGCGGGGCTCGCCGTAGGGCGCCAGGCCCATCAGCTTGTACTCCCCGCTGTTGACCTTGAAGCCGGTGAAGTAGGTGAAGGCCGAGTACAAAAGGCCCAGGGAGTGGGGGAAACGCAGCTCGCTCCACAGCTCGATACGGTTGTCCCGCCCCACCCCCCAGCTGGTGGTGGTCCACTCCCCCACCCCGTCCAGGGTGAGGATGGCCGCCTCGCGCCAGGGACAAGGGAAGAAGGCGCTGGCCGCGTGCGACTGGTGATGCTCCGGGAACACGATGCGCCCCTGGTAGCCGGCCAGCTCCTTCTGGATGATGTCGGGCAGCCACAGCTTCTCCCGGATCCACAGGGGCATGGCCTGCAGAAAGGAACGCAGACCCACCGGCGCAAAGGAGAGATAGGTCTCCAACAGGCGCTCGAACTTGAGAAAGGGCTTGTCGTAGAAGGCCACCAGGTCCAGATCCTCGGCGCGGAGCCCTGCCTCCTGCAGACAGTAGGCGATGGCCTGGGCGGGAAAGCGGTGGTCGTGCTTCTTGCGGCTCCAACGCTCCTCCTGCGCCGCTGCCACGATGCGCCCGTCCACCAGAAGTGCCGCCGCCGAGTCGTGGTAGTAGGCCGATACGCCGAGGATATTCACGGAAGGTGTCCTGTCCGTACAGGAAGTGGAAACCGAGACGGCTCTGGTCTTGTCGTCTGCTCCCCTTGAAACCACCGCGGCCTCGAATGTAGCCCAAAAAACCCGACCGGGCAAGCATCCGGCGGGCGTGGCCAGGCAGCCCCCTTGCTTTTTCTTCTCAAAGAGGTTTATTTTCTCAAACACAACAGACAGCAGGAGCGGGAGTGGTCATGAAGATACTGATAACGGGAGGAGCAGGCTACAAGGGAACCAAGCTGGCGCCTGAGCTGTTGGAGCGGGGGCACCAGGTGACCATCCTGGACAACTTCATGTACGGCTACGATCCGGCCTTGTTCCTCTTCCGCTATCCCCTGGTGGAGTTCGTACAGAAAGACGTGCGCAATCTGGAAAAGAGCGACGTGGCCGGATTCGATCTGGTGTACCACCTGGCCGGGATCAGCGGTTATCCCGCCTGCGAGGCCAACCCCAACTCGGCCCAGACCATAAACGTGGACGCCACCCGCCGCTTGGTGGAGCTTCTGGACCCGGGCCAGATGTTGGTCTACGCCTCCACCACCAGCTTCTACGGCAAGTCCGGCACCCTCTGCGACGAGAATACCGAAGTGATGCCGGTCAGTCTCTATGGCGTGACCAAGTACGAGGCCGAGAAGATCTGCATGGAGCGCAAGAACAGCGTGGCCTTTCGCTTCGCCACCATCTTCGGCGTATCGCCGCGCATGCGTTGGGACCTGCTGCCCAACGACTTCACCATGCGCGCAGTACAGGAGCGTTCCCTGGTCCTGTTCGACTCCCAGAGCCGGCGCACCTTCCTTCACCTGGACGACGCCATCCGCGCCTACCTGATGGTGACCGAGATACCGGACAAGATGCTGGGCGAGGTGTTCAACGTGGGCGACGACGCCCTCAACCTCTCCAAGCTGCAACTGGCCCAGAAGATCGCCGAGTACGTGGAGTTCGAGATCATCGACTCCACCCTGCCCGACCTGGACGTACGCGACTTCGTGATCAACTTCGACAAGATCAAGGCCATCGGCTTCCGGCCCCAGCGCACCCTGGACGACGGCATCCAGGAGCTGGTCAAGCTGTTCCGCTTCTACCGGCCCATCCGGCCCTTCACCGTGATCTAGGAAGGCGCGGCGGTGCGGGTGATCGAGACCAATGGCCAGAGACTGGCGGTGGTGTTCGGGACGGCCGACTTCCCCCAGGGCCTGGGGTTTCTCACCGAGGCGGAGGACTTCCTCCAGGTGGGCACCTGGCGCTATCCCGCCGGCACCGAGCTGGCCGCACACAACCACCAATGGGTGTCGCGCACGGTGGAGCGCACCCAGGAGTTCGTCTGGGTGGTGCAGGGGCGACTGGCCGCCACGGTGTACGACGAGGAGGACCGGCCCGTGGCCGAGGTGGAACTGGGCCCGGGCCAGGGCATGATCCTGCTGGCGGGAGGGCACGGCTACCGCATCCTGGAGGACGATACCCGGGTGGTGGAGGTCAAGAGCGGTCCCTATCCCGGCGCGGAGGCCGACCGGCGCCGGTTGTGAGACCCCGGCCCCGGCCCGCGCCCAGGCCCGCGGTCAAGGCCATGGCCGCCCTGGGGGCGGCCATGGTCCCTGGCTGCGCCAGGGACGCGGCCCATAGGGCCGCGCCTTGACTCTGGGCCTGGGCGCGGGCCGGGGCCGGGGTAGTGCCCGCCCGGCATTCGGCATACCCACGACACACAGGAGGTGCGGCGGTGGAGTTCATCCCCCAGGTGGAGCCTTACCTCACCGAGGCCGAGGCCCGGGCCGCGGCCGAGTATTTGCGTTCAGGAGGGTGGCTGACCGAGTTCCGCCAGACCGAGCGTTTGGTGGAGATGGTGACCTCCCTGGTGGGGGCGCGGCACGGGGCCATGGTGACCAGCGGCACGGTGGCCTTGTATCTGGCCCTCAAGGCCCTGGGGCTGGGTCCGGGGGACGAGGTGGTGGTGCCCAACTACACCATGATCGCCACCATAAATGCGGTGGTGTGGGTGGGTGCGCGGCCGGTGTTGGCGGACGTGGAGCCCGACACCCTGTGTCTGGACCTGGAGACGGTGCGCCTGTGCCGGCATACCCGGGCCCTGATCTACGTGCCCATCAACGGCCGGCACGGGGACATGGCGCGGGTGGTGGAGTTCTGCCGCGAGCACGGGCTGTATCTGGTGGAGGACGCGGCCCAGGCCCTGGGGGCGCGGGCGGGGGACAAGTATCTGGGCACCTTCGGTGACATCGGGGTGTATTCTTTCACTCCGCACAAGATCGTGACCACCGGCCAGGGGGGCATGCTGGTCACGGATGACGACGAGCTGATCGGGCGCATCCGCAAGCTGAAGGACTTCCACCGCACCGCTCCGGCCAGCGACTGGCACGACGGGGTGGGCTTCAACTTCAAGTTCACCGACCTGCAGGCGGTGGTGGGCATCGAGCAGATGAAGACCATCGCCTGGCGCGTCCAGCGCAAGAAGGAGATCTACGCCCGCTACCAGCAGGGCCTGTCCGGCTGCAAGGGGGTGGAGATGCTGCCCACGGACCTGGAGGAGTGCCCGCCCTGGTTCGTGGACGTGCTCTTGCCGGACCAGGCCACGCGGGACGAGCTGGTGGCCTTCCTCAAGGAGCGGGGTATCGGCTCGCGGCCCTTCTATCCGCCGCTTTCGTTCCAGCCCATGTACCAGGAGCTGGGTCGGGGGAGCTTTCCCGTGAGCGAGGAGCTGGCTCCGCGGGGGTTGTGGTTGCCTTCTTCCCTGGGGCTGAGTGACGAACAGATCCAGCGCGTGTGCCAGGCGCTGGCCGAGCGTCTGGGCTGAGGGCTTTTTCTGCCATGCGCCGCCGCCTGGTCGTCACCTTGCTGGTGTTGGTGGGGCTGGTGGTGTGGGCGGTGGTGGGCCGGGGTTTGCTGGCGGCCTGGCTGCTGCCGGCCTGGGGTGAGGGGCCGGGGCTGTTGGTGCAGCGTTGGGACACTTCCCGTCCCCAGGCTCCTCCCTCGGCGCCCTACCGGGAGCCGCGCACGGTCTTTCGTTTCTCGGGCGAGCATTTCTTCCTGCGCATGGTGGGCATCCTGTGGGTCACCCGGCCGGGGTGGTATGGGCTGGGGGTGGCCAGCGACGACAACAGCCACCTGTACATCGACGGGCGTTTCCTGATCGACAACGCGGGGCACCGGGGCACGCGGCTGAAGACCACGCGGGCGTGGCTGTCTCCAGGGCCGCACCTGGTGGAGGTGCAGTACGACCAGGACGTGGGTCGGGCGGAGCTGCGCATCCTGTGGCGGCCCCCGGGGGGCCGGTGGGAGCCCATACCGCCGTCGGCCCTGAGCCCCTTGCGTGCGCCGTTGGACCGGCGGCAGGCGGTGCGGGTGGCCGCGGCGGCGGAGGCGGCGGAGGTGCCCTGGCTGTTGGCGGGGATGCTTCTGGCCGCGGTGGGTCTGGTACGGCTGTGGTGGGGGCCGGGGGTGGTGTGGCGGCACTATGCCGGGGCAGCGGCGGCCCTGGTGGTGGGGGTGTGGTTGTCTTCCGGCACCCTGGCGCCGTATGCCATCACCTCGGCCAAGGTGGTGGAGGTGCCGCCCTGCGGCTGGCTGGCCAACATCGACCACCAGCACTTCCAGGCCCTGTTCTGGATGCTGGACGGCGACCCCATGAGCAAGTGGGGTTTCAGCGAGCAGGTGCGCCGCATCCTCTACCCGGTGCTGGCCTATCCCCTGATGAAGCTCTACGGCTTTCTGGGCGGGGGGCTGCTCACCACGGTGGGGGTGTACCTGGTGAGCCTGTGGGGATGGGGGCTGTTCCTGTGGCGGCGGGTGGGGCCGGTGGCGGCGGGGTGGGGTCTGTGGCTGCTGACCACCTGGCCGGGGGTGACCTACTGGGCGGGGCTGCCCTACCCTTACGTGATGATCGTGCCCTGCTCGCTGTGGGGTTTCCTGATCCTGGTGCGGCTACAGGAGCCAGCCACCTGGCCGGTGGTGGCGGGCTGCGGTCTGGGCCTGGGCGTGCTGATGCTGGCCTACGATCTGATGCCCTACTTCGGTCTGGCTGCGGCGGTGCTGGTGCTTTGGCGGGGGCGGGCTCCGCTCAAGGCGGCGGTGGTGTTGGCCCTGGCCGCGTTGCCTTCGGCGGCTTGGCTGGGGGTGATGCGCTTCGGACTGGGGCTCTCCCTCTACAACCCCAACACCTCCACCTACGTGAACCTGGTGCACGCCTATTTGTCTCCGGGCGATTGGGACCGGTGGGCGGGGCTTTTGGCGCGGGCGCCGTGGTATCTGCTCTACAACTACTTCGCCAGCGGCCTGATGGTGTTGCCGGCTCTGTTCCTGGTGTTGTGGGTATGGGGGCGTTGGCGGCTGGATGAGCGGCTGTGGCCGGCCGAGGCGGTGTTGTTGGCCTGCGTGCTCATGGTGTTTCTGTTCAACAGTCTGGCTCCGCCCTACCAGGGCCGCTGGGTGGTGCGGGGGGAGTACATCGCCCGGCTGTATCAGCCGGCCTTCGTGGCCATGCTGTGTTTCGTGGTCCGTCTGGCCCAGCGGCTGCGAGGGGTGCGGTCGGGGTGGCGGCGATTGGTGGCGGGGCTGTTGTTGGCGGCGGTGGTTTTGGACGGGGCGGTGGTGGTCGGTCCCTGGTTGTGGCCGGGGGTGTCCAGCTTCGTCTACGGCCGCTTCTACCGCCACGGCCACGCCGACTCCCTGGAGCGTCACTTGGCTCGCTACGGCCGGCGTCCCTATGGGGTGTGTGCGCCGCTTGCCGGGGACGGGGGGTCGTGATATGCCAGCAGGGCGTGGGGTAGTCTGAGATGGCCCGCAGGGAGGACATACGGCGGCACTATCGGATGGTGGCCGGGCGGCGCCTGGCTTGGCGGGCGCGGCACGCCTACTACTACCGCCAGTTGGAGGGGGCCTTGCGCTTCGTGGTGCGGCCCGGGGCGCGGGTGTTGGAGCTGGGCTGCGGCACGGGAGACACCCTGGCGGCATTGCGTCCCTCCTTGGGTGTGGGGTTGGATCTTTCACCGGAGCTGGTGGCGGTGGCGCGGCGGCGGCATCCGGGGCTGCACTTCGTGGTGGGTGACGCCCAGGCGCCGCCGCTCGAGGGGCGTTTCGACTACATCGTACTCTCCAACCTGGTGGGTGAGCTGGAGGACGTGCAGGAGTGTCTGGAGGCGCTGCGTCCCCTTTGCGGGCCGCGCACGCGCCTGTTGATCCAGGGCTACAGCCGGCTCTACCAGCCGGTGTTGCAGTTGGCCGAGACCCTGGGCTGGAAGACGCCCTCGCCGCCGGGGGTGAACTGGCTGCCGCCGGAGGAGGTGGAGAACTTCCTGGAGCTGGCGGGCTTCGAGCCGGTCTACACCTGGCGGCACACCTTGGTGCCAGTGCGGGTGCCGCTGTTGGCGGAGTTGTGCAATCGCTGGCTGGCCTGGCTGCCGGTGGTACGGCACCTGTGCTGGAGCTATCTGGTGGTGGCGCGTCCTCTGGGCCTGCGGCGGGGGGAGGAGCCTTCCCTGAGCGTGGTGATGCCCTGCCGCAACGAGCGGGGCAATCTGGCCGCGGCGGTGGAGCGGCTGCCGGTGGTGGGGCGCTTCACCGAGCTGATCTTCGTGGAGGGCGGCAGCAGCGACGGCACCGCGGAGGAGGCCCAACGCCTGGTGGCGGAGTATCGGGGACGTTTGCGGCTGAAGTTCCTGCAGCAGGACGGGGTGGGCAAGGCCGATGCCGTACGCAAGGGTTTCGCTCACGCCGAAGGCGAGGTACTGACCATCCTGGACGCGGACCTGACCGTGCCCCCGGAGGAGCTGCCCCGTTTCTGGCGGGCGTTGGTGGAGGACAAGGGGGAGTTCATCAACGGGGTGCGTCTGGTCTATCCCATGGAGGAGGAAGCCATGCGCTTCCTCAACCTGGTGGGCAACAAGTTCTTCGGCTGGGTGCTGTCGTTTCTGTTGCGCCAGCGGGTGCGCGACACCCTGTGCGGGACCAAGATGTTCTGGGCCGAGGACTGGGAGGGGATCCTGGCCCAGCGGGATCTACTGGCCGCAGACGATCCCTTTGGCGACTTCGATCTGTTGTTCGGGGCGGCCAAGCTGGGGCTCAAGATCCGAGACCTGCCGGTACACTATGGGCAGCGCACCTATGGCCAGACCAACATCAGCCGTTTTCGCCACGGCTGGCAGCTCCTGCGCATGTGTTGGGTGGCGTTTCTGCGCTTNGCCGCCCCGCGCTGAGGGGAAGACATCGGGCCATAGAGGGAGCCGGAGATGAAGCAGCGAGTGGAGTTCTATCGTCACCACCTGGGCGAGGCCGAGATTGCGGCCTGTCAGGATGTGCTGCGGTCCTTGTTCCTGACCACGGGTCCGGTCTGCGCCCGCTTCGAGGCCGAGTTCGCGGCTTGGTTGGGCGTGGAGCAGGTAGTGGCCGTGGCTTCCGGCACGGTGGCCCTGGAGCTGTGCTTGCGAGCCTTGGGCATCGGTCCTGGCGACGAGGTGATAACCACCCCCATGACCTTCATCGCCACCTCCAACGCCATTTTGCATGCCGGGGCCGAGCCCGTGTTCGTGGACGTGGAACCCCTCACGGGCAACATCGATCCTGCGCAGGTGGAAGCGGCGGTCACTCCGCGGACACGGGCCATCATGCCGGTGCATCTCTACGGCACCCTCTGTGACATGCCCCGTCTGCGCGCCATCGCCGACCGGCACGGTCTGGCCATCGTCTCCGACTGCGCCCACGCGGTGGAGGCCCGGCGCGACGGCTACGGCTCGGCCGCGATGTGCGAGGCGGCCTGTTACAGCTTCTACGCCACCAAGAACCTCACCTGCGGCGAGGGGGGTGCGGTGGCCACCGACGACGCGGAGCTGGCCGAACGCCTGCGCCGCCTGCGCCTGCACGGCATGAGCAAGGGAGCGGCCGAGCGCTACCACGGAGCCTATCAGCACTGGGACATGGTGGAGCTGGGGGCCAAGGCCAACCTCCCGGACATTCTGGCTGCGCTGCTCCTGCCCCAGTTGGAGGGTCTGGAGCAGCGGCGGCAGCGTCGGGAGGAGATCGCGCGGCG
>Ga0180927_1355_pt1 | contig 11668 bp, 9 predicted proteins | sample Deesub1362A_J573_FD_124291 | JGI IMG/M metagenome (GOLD analysis project Ga0180927, IMG submission 124291) | Desulfarculaceae bacterium JdFR-95 | reverse complement strand
GAAGAAGGACATGCCCAAGCTGGGCAAGCGTCTGGTGTTGGCGGGGGGCTTGGAGGCCAAGGTGATCCGGCAGAACGTGCTGGAGCGCAAGTTGACCCTGGCCTTGTCCGACGGGCGGGAGATCACCTGTACGCCGGAGGAGCTGGCCCGGATGGAGCCTCGTCCCCCGGAGCCGAACCAGCCTCCGGCCAACCAGGGCGAGGGCGGCGCCAAGGGTTCGCGGCGTTCGCGCCGGCGCCGCCGGCGGGGCAAGAAGCGCTGAGGGCGCGCGGGAGGGTGGCAGAGCGCGGCCCCGGCCCGTGGCATACGGGCGGCGGGGCCGCGGTTTTCATGCCGAAGGTCGTGCCTCCGAGTTGTTTCTCGGCTCATCCGGCAAACGCCGGGGTGGTGGTGGAATCATCCCGGGCCGGCCTTGTCAAGGCTGGTCTCCCGGCCACCCTTCGGGCCATGGCCTTGACAAGGCCGGCCCGGGATGAACAAGATCGGGCGCTCTATCATCCGATTGCCCGGGCCGGCGGCCTGGGCGGGGATCACGAGGTGCCGCTCCCCCGCCGTTTGCCGAATGAGCCTGTTTTTCACCAGGGGCCCCTGTGCCGAGGGGGTCGGGCCGCGACTACAGGATGCCTGTCTCCCCGGCGTTCACCGGCTGAGCCGGTTTGGGGGGCTCAGCGCCAGCGCTTCTTGCGCTTGTAGCGCTGGTAGCCNTTGACGCTGACTTCGCTCTTGATGCCCAGGTAGAACTCGCGCACGTCTTCGTCTTCCATCAGCTCCTGNGGGGTGCCGGCCAGGACGAAGCGGCCGTTTTCCATCACGTAGCCGTAGTGGCAGACCTTGAGCGCCATGGCTGCGTTTTGTTCCACCAGCAGGATGGTGGTGCCCCACCTCTGGTTGACCTCCACGATGGTCTTGAAGATCTCCTTGACCAAAAGCGGGCTCAGGCCCAGGGAGGGCTCGTCCAGGAACATGATGCGGGGGCGCATCATGAGGGCGCGGCCGATGGCCAGCATCTGCTGTTCGCCCCCGGAGAGGGTGCCGGCCAACTGTCGTTGGCGCTCGGCCAGGCGGGGGAAGAGCTGGTAGACGCGCTGCAGGTCTTCGCGGGCCTGGGCGGCGGTGCTGGTGTAGGCGCCCATCATGAGGTTTTCCAGCACGGTGAGCTCCTCGAAGACCTCGCGGCCTTCGGGCACGTAGGCCAGGCCCAGGCGCACGATGTCTTCGGTGTCCTTGCCGTCGATGCGTTTGTCGTCCAGCCAGATGGAGCCCTTGTCCGGCTGGTCTTCGATCAGGCCCATGATGGTCTTGATCAGGGTGCTCTTGCCCGCGCCGTTGGCGCCCAGGATGGCGGTGATCTTGCCCTCCTGGAGCTGGAGGCTCACTCCGCGCAGGGCCATGACCAGTCCGTAGTAGGTCTCTATGTTCTTGACCTCAAGCAAGGCCGCCTCCCGTGGCCGGGGTTTCGGTTTCGCCCAGGTAGGCCTTGAGCACCTCGGGGTGGTTCTGCACCTGGGCCGGGGTGCCGTGGGCGATGGGCCGGCCGTAGTTGAGCACCAGCACCTGGTCGCTTATCTCCATGACCAGGCGCATGTCGTGTTCGATGATGAGCAGGGTGATGCCCAGGACTTCCTGGATGTCCTTGAGCCAGATCATCAGGTCCTGTTTCTCCTCCAGGTTCATGCCCGCCACCGGCTCGTCCAGCAGAAGCAGCTTGGGTTCCATGGCCAGGGCCCGGCCCAGCTCCACTTTCTTTTGGATGCCGTAGGGNAGTCCGCCCACCATGCGGTCGCGGGCGGCCTGGAGTTCCAGGAAGTCGATGATCTCCTCCACCTTGCGGCGGTGGGCGATCTCCTCGGCCGCGGCGGGGGAGCTGCGGCGCCAGAAGGTGCTGCCGCGGAACACGCCGGTCTTCATGTGCAGGTGGCGGCCCAGCAGGATGTTGTCCATGGTGGTCATCTTGCTGAACAGCTCGATGTTCTGGAAGGTGCGTCCCACGCCCAGGGCCGCGATCTGGTGGGGCTTCTTGCCGATGAGTTCGGTGCCCTGGAAGCGGATGCTGCCCTGCTGGGGTCGGTAGAGGCCGGTGATGCAGTTGAACAGCGTGGTCTTGCCCGCGCCGTTGGGGCCGATCACGGCGAAGATGGAGCCCTGCTCCACGCTGAAGGAGACGCCGTCCAAGGCGGTGAGTCCGCCGAAGGTGATGGTCAGGTCCTGGACCGCGAAGAACGACATGCGCTCGCTTCCACCCTTGTGGGGTCTGGGACAGAGGGGCGGACCCCGGCGGCTGGCCGGAGTCCGCCCCCCGATCTCGGTTGTCAGGCCGGAGGGGCTAGTTGGGTCCGATCCAACCGGAGAGCCGCTTGGCCTTGGCCCCGGCCAGGCACTGGGCCAAAAAGACCTTGCGCAGGCCCTGGCGCCGGGTGGGGCTGTAGGTGATGGGACCCATGATACCCTGGAAGTTCTTGAGGGTCTCCATGGCCTTGACGAAGCTCTCCACGGTCAGGTTGCGGCCGGCGCGGCGGATGCCCTCGATCATGGGCTCGGCGAAGCCGAAGCCGGCGTAGAAGAACACGCCCCAGCGCTCCTTGGGGGCGTACTTCTTCCAGGCCTTGCGGTACTTGACCATCAGGGGATGGTCGCTGTCGGGCAGCTCGGCGAAGTTGCCGAAGATCACGCCCTTCCACAGGCCCTTGCTGATCTTGTACATGAGCTGGAAGTCGCTGAGGGTGGAGCAGGCCATCCACCGGGGACGGTAGCCCAGCTTGGCCGCGGTGGCCACGGTGATCACCGCCTGCTTGGGCAGCAGCCACAGGATCACGCAGTCGGCGCCGGCCTGCTTGAGCTTCATCACGTGGCTGGACAGGTCGGTGTCCATGATCTCGGTGGGCACCGCCGCGGCCAGCTTCACCCCCCGCTTCTTGAGCTCGCGCACCGCGCCTTCCAGGCCGCCCTTGCCGTAGTCGTCGTTCTGGTAGAGGAAGCCGATCTTCTTCTTACCCAGCTTGTCCAGGGCGTAGCTCACCAGGATGGCGGCCTCGTCGGGGTAGTTGGGATAGACGGCGAAGATGGTCTTCTTGGGGGGGAAGGCCCAGTGGGTGGAGCCGGTGGCCATGCCCACCCAGGGGATGTTGTGCTTGATGATGTAGGGCATGGCGGCCATACCCGGGCTGGTGCCCACGCCGCCCACGAAGCCGAACACGCCCACGTTCTCNTACAGNTCCTTGACGATGGCCTTGGTNCGGTTGGGCTGGTAGCCGTCGTCGCGCATGAAGTATTTCAGCTTGCGGCCGTTGATGCCGCCTTCGTCGTTGAGCATCTTGAAGTAACAGGCCGTTCCCCGGGCCACCGCGCCCCACAGGGCGGCGGGTCCGGTCTGGGGCCCCCACTGGCCGATCAGGATCTCGCTGTCGGTCACGCCCTTGGTCTCGGCCGCCACGCCCGTGGCCAAGGCCAGGGTCGCCACCAGCGCCAGTAACATGCACAGCTTCTTGCCCATGTCCCTCTCCTTGGAGTCTCCTACGGTTTCTCCCTGCTCCCTTTGGGGGAGCAGCCTCCCTACTTCTTCCCACTTGTCCGGGGCCTCCCCCCTGCCTTGGCCCCGGGGTTGGTCGTGGTGGTCCTTGTCCGCCGCGGTCCAGCTACACNTTGCGCACGTAGTGGCGCGCGAACAGGCCGCTGGGCCGCACNCACAGGATGAGCACGATGACCGCGAAGGCCACCACGCTCTTGAACTCCACCGAGATGTATCCTCCGAAGAGGTTCTCGATCACCCCCAGGATGAAGCCGCCGGCCACCGCCCCCACCAGGGAGGTCATGCCCCCCAGCACCGCGGCGCTGAAGCCCTTGAGCTGGGGGTTGAGCATCAGGTTGGGGTCCAGGGTGTCGGTGGTGGCGATGAGCAGCGCGGCCGAGGCCCCCACCACGCTGGAGATGCCCCAGGTCAACATCATGATGCGGTTGACCCGGATGCCCATGATGCGGGCCACGGTCAGGTTCTGCTGGGTGGCCTTCATGGCCACCCCCAGCTTGGTGTAGCGGAAGAACACGAACAGCCCCAGCATCAGCAGCACCGCCCAGGCCAGGGTGACCAGGTTGAGCTGGCTCACCACCACCCCGCCCAGGTCCACCAGGTCGAAGTCGCTGACCGGGAAGGGGAAGTCCTTCTGGTCGCTGCCCCAGCGCCAGGAGGCCAGGCCGTAGAGGATCATCTGCAGGCCCAGGGTGATGATGATCAGCCCCAGCACCGTGGGGTCCTTGGCCCGGCGCAGGAAGGCGAACTCCAGGAAGGCCCCCAGGCAGAAGGCGAAGGCCAGGGCCAANGTGAAGGAGGTGGCGTAGCCCAGCCCCTGCTCCTCCAACAGCAGGTAGGCCACGAAGGCCGAGAGCATGGCCATGTCGCCCTGGGCGAAGTTGAGCACCTCGCTGGTCTTGTAGATGATCACCATGGCCAGGGCCATCAGGGCGTAGGTGGCCCCGATGGCGATCCCGGAGACTATCAGCTGTCCCAGCATGTTGTGCCTCGTCCTCTCCCGCGTGCGGGTGGTGCCCGCCGTCCCTCAGAAGGGCCAGGTCTTCCAGTACACCTTGGTGCGGATCCAGATGCCGTACAGGCCCAGGGGCTCGAAGATGATGATCAGCACCATGATCAGGCCGAAGACCACGAACTGCACGTTGGGCAGGCCGCTGACCGTGAACAGGGTGTTGCTCAGGTCGGTGAGCAGCGGCCCCAGGTAGGGGATCTCGGTGATCTTGGCCAGCTCGATCTGCAGCCAGGTGATGAGCACCGCCCCCATCACCGAGCCCAGGATGGAGCCCAGCCCCCCCACCACCACCATGGCCAGCATCAGGATGGAGACCATGATGTTGAAGGTGTGGGGGTTGATGAAGCCCAGCACGAAGGCCATCAGGCCGCCGGCCACCCCGGTGTAGAAGGCGCTGACCGCGAACGACAGGGTCTTGTAGTAGGTCAGGTTGATGCCGATGCACTCGGCGGCGATGTCGCTGTCGCGGATGGCCACGAAGGCGCGTCCCACCCGGGTCTTGCACAGGTTGCGCATGGTCCAGGTGAGCACCACGCACAGGGGCATGATCACCCAGTAGCGGGCGAAGTCGCTGGCCACCTCCAGGCCGAAGACGGTCAGGGGCGGGGCCTGCAGCCCCATGTGCCCGCCCAGGAACTCCAGCCGGCCCAATATCTGGGTCACGGTGAGGCCGAAGCCCAGGGTGGCGATGGCCAGATACGGCCCCTCCAGGCGCAGGGCGGGCAGGCCCAACAGGAAGCCGAATCCGGCCGAGATCAGTCCCGCCAGGGGCAGGGCCACCACGAAGGGCAGCCCCAGTTTGGTCATGAGCACCAGGGTGCCGTAGGCGCCGATGGCGAAGAAGCCGGCGTGACCCAGGCTGATCTGGCCGGTGTAGCCCACCAACAGGTTCAGCCCCAGGGCCACGATCACGTGGATGGCCATGAGGTTGACNGTGTAGGTGAGGTAGGAGCCGGCCCAGAAGGGGAACACCACCAGGGCCAGCAGGAGCACCCCCAGCCAGAAGGCCTGGAACCCGCTGTCGATCAGGCGGATGTCCTCGTAGTAGTCGCGCTTCATCTCCATGGGCGCGAATTCCTCCTCCTTGCGAGCTGCCGATGGCGCGACAGCGTAGGGGCAGGCTGATTCGATTCTGTCACGTTGCCGGTGAGATGGGGCCGCATGGCCCGCCGTCTCTCTCCAGGGCAACCAGCTCCGTTCTCCCCGGCCCGGGCCTTGCGCGCCCCGCCGGGCCAGAGGGTAGCCCTGGCTTGGCGGGGGCCTTGGTTGCCCTGGGGAAAGACAGGGGGCCGGCTCACCTCACCTGGGCCCGGCCCCCCGTGGCCCGGTGCAGGCGGAAACCTCCCCCTCCCGCCGGCCTCGGCCGGGCCACGCCGATGAGCTCGCGCCGAAAACCACTCCCAACGCCACAGGTGCTCATTTCCGGTTGCGCCGGGTGAGGCGTTCCAGCACCCGGCTGGAGTAGCGGTGTGCCTCCAGGATGACCGACTGGGGCCGGATGGCCGACAGCTTCATGGCCAGATAGTTGAGCCGCCGCAAGGCCTTGAGACGGGCCTTCTCGTCGGGGGCGTTGGCCAGCAGGTCCTCGGTACGCACGATCTCCTTGCGCACGTCCAATTCGGGAGGCGCATAGCCCGCGTTCTTGAGTATCTTGTAGGCCAAGCGAAGCTCGGCCGGCAGGTGGGAGTCGTCGGTCAGCTCCAACGGTTTGCCCTTGCCGGGCAGGTCGTCGAAGTCTCCCCGCTCCGCGGCCTCACGGATGCGTTCCTCGGCTATCTTCTGCCAGATGGGAAGGCTCACCTTGTGCTCGCCACCTCCGTGCGGTGCGCCGACACCGGCCATGTTAGCCCAGCCCCGGCCGCCGGCGCAAGCCAAATCGGCGCCGCCACAGGCCCACGCCGAGGGGTTTTTACCGCCTCCCCTACCGCATCCACCCCCGGCTCGATCCCGCCGGAGCAGCTACCGCGGGAGCATCGCTCCTCCCTCCGGTGAGACCTCGCTGTCGGTGGACCGCGGTGGGCCGGCCTCACCCTCCCAGGCGGCGCATGGGACAGCCGGTGCCCTCCAGGTGGTCGGGGGCCAGGCCGTGGTGGGCGGGCTTGATGGCCGCGGCCCGCTTCAGCGCCGCGGCCAGCTCCACCTCGTCCGCCCCGCCGCGCAGCAGGGGACGCAGGTCCACCGCCCGCTCCGAGAGCAGGCAGGGCACCAGCCGCCCCTCGGCCGAGACCCGCAGGCGGTTGCAGGCGTGGCAGAAGTGGCTGCTCACGGCCGAGATCACCCCCAGCTCTCCGGCCCAGCCCGGCACCCGCCAGCGCTGGGCCGGTCCGTCTCCCGGCCGCGCGGGCAGCCGCTCCAGGGGCCCCAGGGCCTCCTCCAGCCGCTGCAGCACCTCCTGGGAGGAGAGGAAGCGGCTCTGGTCGAAGGGCTGGCGGCGNCCCACGGGCATGTATTCGATGAAGCGCACCGCCAGGGGCCGCCTCTGGGTCAGACGGGCGAAGGCAACCACCTGGTCGTGGTTCAGCCCCTTGAGCACCACCATGTTTATCTTCACCGCCAGCCGGCCCCGGGCCAGGGCGGCCTCGATGCCCTCCCACACCTGGCGGAACACCCGGGCCCCCTGTTGGGCACCCAGGCCGGTGATGCGGCCGTAGTGGGCCGGGTCCAGGCTGTCCAGGGAGACGTTGACCGCGGAGATGCCGTAGCGCTCCAGCAGCTCCAGGTGCCGGGCCAGAAGCACCCCGTTGGTGGTCAGGCGCAGGTCGGGCCGGGGACGCAGGCCATCCAGGGCGGCCAGCAGCGAGCCGATCCCCCGCCGCAGCAGGGGCTCGCCCCCGGTGAGGCGGATCTTGTCCACCCCCAACGACACCGCCACCCGCGCCACCCGCGCCAACTCCTCCAGCGTGAGGATGTGTCCCTGGGGCAGCTTGGCGATGCCCTCGGCCGGCAGACAATAGACACAGCGCAGGTTGCAGCGGTCGGTGATGGACAGGCGCAGATAGTGCAGCCGGCGACCGAAGGGATCCACCAGTAGGGAGGAGGTGGGTACGAAGCTGGTTTTGGCCGAGGGCTGGGACATGACCTGCCTTTCAGCCTGAGGTGATGAGAGCTAAAGTGTATCGCCGCAACCCTCCCCGGTCAAACCAGAGGTGCCGGCCGGGGAGCGCAAAGCCTCCCCTCCAGGCAGGGATGATTCAGCGGCCCGCGGCGTCCAGACGGCCCTCGAAGCGGTTGACCAGCCGCTCCAGGAGCTTGTATTCGCCGACCACCTCGCGTTCGGCCGGGGTACGGGGCAGGCGGGTGAGGTAGCGTTTCTTGAGGTAGGGGTGTTGCAGTTCGCGGCGGCAGATGGTCAGCAGCTTGGCCAACAGTTGGGGGTGGTGTTGGGCCAGGTGTTCACCCTCTTGGCTGAGCACGTGGGCCAGGATGGTCAGCACGTGCACGTGGTGCAGGCGGCGGCCGCTGGCGTCGGCCCGGTTGTGCACCAGCTTCTCCAGCAGGCGCAGGCGATGGGCGTGGCGCAGGTTGCCAACAGTCTGTTTCAGCTCGGCTACCAGCTCGGGATAGCGGGCCAGGTCGTCGGCCAGCTCGGGGTCGTTGAGGAAGGAGGCCAGCACGCGGCTCACCCGCTCGAAGGTGTCCGGGCTGTAGTCGGCCAGGATGTGACGGTGCTTGCGCAGCCAGGCCAGGAGGAACTTGAGCCGCTTGCCTATCTCGCGCGTGCCGCAGACCTGTTCCTGGTCCCGGAACACGATGCAGCCGGGATACTCGCCGCGCACGATGTCGTTGAGCAACAGCAGCCGGTCCTGCCCCAGGCCCAGCACGTCGGCCTCCAACACCTGGCCGGTCTGGGGGTGGATCACCTCCTGGGCCTGCACCGACAGGGCGCGCTCCTCCAGCACGTTGTCCGGGTGGTAGCGGTGCTGGGTGTAGCGCACGCGCAACAGCACCACCCGCCGCCTGCGGTCCACGAAGAACCCACCCTCACGCAAGCGGCGGTAGCCCTCCTCCGAACAGCCCCGCGCCTCCACCAGGGCCACCTTCTCCACCCGGGGCAGGCCCTGGGTGGCGCCCTGACTGGTCAGGGCGGTTATGGTGCGGTCGCTGTGGCCCAACACCTTGACCAGGAAGCGCTCCCGCCGCCGCATCAGCCGCCGGGCGAACAGCGCCGCCGAGGTATGCCGCTCTCCGCAGACGGGAAACCCGGTCTGTTCCATGAGGAACCGGTACACGAACAGGCGGTTGGCGGCATAGGACTCGTTGTCCCCCTTGCGGAACTTGCCGATCCGCCGCCCCAGGCGCTTTATCTCCCCGTCCAGGTCGGAGGGAAAGGAGGCGAAGATGCCCACCAACTGGAACCAACCCTCCTCGTCGCGGGCGATCACGTGCCCCCGGTCCATCCGGGCCAGGAAGGGCAGCAGCTCGGCATAGCGGCTAAAGGGGGTCAAGGAGCGCCGCCCGATCACCTGCTCCAGTTCGGGCACTTGATCCCGGGGCAGGCGCTGGCGCAAAAGCTGCCGGTTGGCCGCCACCCGCGAGGGGTCGGGAGGATGCCCCTCCGGCAACAGGAGGTCGAACTGAAAACACTCGTCCTGGTAGGAGATGGGCCGGTCCAACAGGACCATGGAGAAGGCCGGCAGGTGCTTGTACTCGATCAAGGGCGCGTCGAACGACGGCACCAGCTCCCGCGGCTCCACCAGGGGGTAGTCGCGCCCGTAGGGCTCCAACAGACCCACCGCCATGTGCAAGTAGTCCAAGGCCGCACAGGCGGTCTCCATGTCCGCAGGAGGGCGCTCCGGCTGCCGCGCCAGGAGGTCCCACAGGCGCTGCCCCCCGACTTCCACTTCCCGAAAATAGCGCCGCCCGGAAACCACCCGCCGCCGTCCTCCCCTAAAGACTTGAAATCCTTGTATCACGACGACGACCCCCCGGTCAATAGCCACACGGAGAACCCACCCCCCCACCCCCCAGGGCCAAGTTGACAACCCCGCGTGACTCTGTTAGAAAAAATCTTGCGGTGGGGCTGTAGCTCAGCTGGGAGAGCGCATGACTGGCAGTCATGAGGTCGTCGGTTCGATCCCGATCAGCTCCACCAGAGAAATCAACCGGTTGGCGGGCTGAGGCCCCAACCGGTCACCTTTGGGCGGCGGAAGGACGAGGAAAGCCTTCCGCCGCTTTGTAGTGAAGGGCGGGCGCCGTACTCAGGACGGCGGCAGGGGCGGGCGGGGTGGCGGCCGGAGCTCGTCCAGCCCCTGGATGTGGGGCCAGGCCCGTCTCCCCCCTGGGCCATGCCGCGCCCCCTCCCCCACCGGGGCGGACAACGCCCCCTTCCGCCTGGCAGGCAGGGAGTCCTCCCCACCCGGCGGCCCCTTTTTCGGCCCCGCGCTCCGCTGTGGTCCCGGGACGCCGACTGGGGGGCGGGACCGCTTTTCTTGACCCGGAGCAGCCAGGATGATATGGCAGGGGAGTCTGACCGTGGCTCGCGGCAAGGGAGAAAGGGGGGACCCATGCCCCAGAGCCGAGACCTCTTCCTGGCCCACTCCGCCAACCCCCAGGGACAGACCGAGCCCCTGGCCCGCCACCTGCAGCGGGTGGCCGAGCTGGCTGCCCACTTCGCCCGCCCCCTGGGTGCGGCGGCCGAGGCCCGCCTGGCCGGCCTGCTGCACGACCTGGGCAAGTACGGCGAGCTCTTCCAGCGCCGTCTGGAGGGGCGCGAGCGCGGGGTGGACCACTGGTCGGCCGGGGCCTGGGTGGCCTTCAGGCGCTACCGCCTGGGCGCGGCCGGGGCGGCCATCGCCGGCCACCACCTGGGCCTGCCCTGCATGAGCACACAAGAGCTGCAGGGCTTCGACCCTTCCCGCCCGTACCATCCCCAGGGCCTGCGCTACTCCGAGCCCGACCTGGAGCTCTTGCTGCGCCGCCTGGAGGCCGACGGCCTNNGCCTGCCCCCNCNGGNGGAGGTGGGNNCCTCNNTCTACCNTCAGCACNAAGCCGGCGNGANGCCGCGGACATGCTGAACTTACGCATGTTGTTCTCGGCCCTGGTGGACGCCGACTTCCTGGCCACNGAGGAGCACTTCCTGGGACCGCGGCCGGCGGGGCCGGAGCTNGAGGCGGCCCGCGACCTGGTGCTGCTGGAGGANCACCTGGCCGANNTGGAGGCCACCAGCCAGGCCGAGCCGGAGGTGGCGGTCATGCGCCGGGACCTGCANGCCGCCTGCCGCACCGCCGCGGCCCTCTCTCCGGGGCTGTTCACCCTCACCGCCCCCACCGGTNCGGGCAAGACCCTGGCCATGCTGGGCTTCGCCCTGGAGCACGCCCGCCGGCACGGCCTGCGGCGTATCGTGGTGGTGATCCCCTACCTGAGCATCATCGAGCAGACCGTGGCGGTCTATCGCCGGGTGCTGGGCCGGGGGCTGGAGGCAAGGGAGCTGGAGACCTATCTCATCGAGGACCACAGCCTGGCCGGCACCCGCCCCCATGAGGAGAGCGGCGCCGGAAGCCAAGCGCAAGGCCCGGTCCTGGCCCGCCTGCTGGCCCAGAACTGGGACGCGCCCCTCATCGTGACCACCAGCGTGCAGATGCTGGAGTCGCTGTTCGCCCACCGGCCCGGTCCCTGCCGCAAGCTGCACCGCCTGGCCGCCAGCGTGATCCTGTTCGACGAGGTGCAGACTCTGCCCCGGCGCCTGGCGGTGCCCACCCTGGCCACCTTGGCCCACCTGGCCCAGCGCTTCGGGGCCAGCGTGGTGTTCTCCACCGCCACCCAGCCCGCCTTCGACCACCTCAGCCCCGCGGTGGCGGCCTGGTGCGGCCACCGCTGGGAGCCGCGGGAGATCGTCCCCCCGGAGCTGGAGTTGTTCTCGCGGCGGCGGCGGGTGGAGGTGCATTGGCCCCGGGAGGATGAGCGCCTGGACTGGAAGGAACTGGCCCAACGCCTGGCCCAGGAGAAGCAAGTCCTGTGTATCGTCAACCTCAAGGCCCACGCCCGCCGGCTCTACCAGGAGCTGGAGGCCCTGGTGGGAGAGGACAGCCTGCGCCACCTGTCCACCAGCATGTGCCCCGGCCACCGCCGCCAGACCCTGCAGGAGGTGTATCGTCTCCTGGAGGCGGGCCAGGCCTGCCGGCTGGTGGCCACCC
>Ga0180927_1089_pt1 | contig 11797 bp, 7 predicted proteins | sample Deesub1362A_J573_FD_124291 | JGI IMG/M metagenome (GOLD analysis project Ga0180927, IMG submission 124291) | Desulfarculaceae bacterium JdFR-95 | reverse complement strand
TAGTTCAGGCCGCTTGCTTTTCCTTCTCCCGCAGGGCCTTGAGCAGGCGCTCGGGAGTCATGGGCAGGTCGCGCAGGCGCACGCCCACGGCATCGTAGATGGCGTTGGCTATGGCCGGGGCCGAGGGCACGCAGCCCGGCTCGCCGATGCCCTTGGCGCCGTAGGGTCCGGCCGGGTCGTGGGTCTCCACGATGATGGGCGTGACCGGCACCACGTCCTTGGCCGTGAGCAGCTTGTAGTCGGTGAAGTTGCCGTTGAGGATCTGGCCCTCCTTGAGCACCAGCTCCTCGGTCAGGGCATAGCCCGTACCCATCACCGCGGCGCCGTAGATCTGGCCCTCCAGGAACATGGGGTTCAGGGCCGTGCCCACGTCGTGGGCGGCCTGGTAGTTGAGGATGCGCACCTGCCCGGTCTCGGTGTCCACCTCCACCTCCACCCCGTGGCAGCCGAAGGCCCAGGCGCAGGACAGGTTGCCTTTCAGTTCCTTGTCCAGCATCTGGTTGGGCGGGTCGTAGAAGGCCTCGGCCATGAGGATGGTGCCGCGGGGGGCGAAGTGGGCCCGGCGCAGCACCTTGGCCAGGGGCACACTTTCTTCGGGTTTGCTGCGGGGGTAGATGCGGCTTTCCTTGAGCTCAAGCTCCTCGGCGGGCACCCCGAGTTGCTCTGCGGCTCGCTCCAGGATCTTCTCGCGCAGCTTGCGCCCGCAGGCCAGGGCGGCATTGCAGGAGATGAAGGCCTGGCGGCTGGCGTGGGTGCCCACGTCCCAAGGGCAGAGGTCGGTGTCGTGGAACACGATGTGTACGTCTTCCAGGCGCAGACCCACGCACTCGGCCACCACCTGGCGCAGGGTGCTGATGGTGCCTTGACCGATCTCCACCGCGCCGGTGAACACGCTCAGCTTGCCGAAGTCGTCCAGCTTCATCATCATGCCGTGGCCGTCGGAGCGATAGACCCGCGCCCCGCCGCCCACGTGGATCAGGGAGGCCAGGCCCATGCCCCGTACCTTGCTGCCCCGGCGGTTGTCGCCTGTGGCCTTGCGGCGCTGGTGCTCCTCCCAGCCCAGGCCGTCGCGTACGCGCTCGATGCACTCCTTGAGGCCGCAGGAGGTGATGTGGAACTTCTGGGGCGTGACTTCGTTCGGCTGGTTGGCGTTGTGCAGGCGGAACTCCACCGGGTCCCAGCCGGCCTCGGCGGCCAGCAGGTCCATGGCCGACTCCACGGCGAAGGTGGCCTGGGGGTTGCCGTAACCGCGGAAGGCCTGGGAGTAGAGGTTGTTGGTGTAGGCCAGCTCGGCCCGGTAGTACACGTGGGGCACGCGGTAGAGGCTGCTGATGGGCACCATCATCACGCTGGGGGTGGTGGCGCCCCAGGAGGTGTAGGCCCCGTTGTCCAGGAGCATGCGCACCTCGCGGAAGGTGAGCCGGCCCTCGGCGTCGCAGCCCATGGCGATCTCGGTGAGGGTGGGCTGACGGGTGGGCTGGGCGCGGAACTCCTCCTCGCGCGAGAACTGGATCTTGACCGGCTTGCCCGTGGCGAAGGCCAGGAGGATGGCGATGAACTCGTAGCAGTGGGTGTCCAGCTTGGAGCCGAAGCCGCCGCCGATGGTCTGGCACACCACGCGCACGCGACGGTCCTTGAGTCCCAGGGCCTCCAGGGCGGCGCGGTAGTCGTTCTGGGCCAGGAAGGGGATCTGGGTCACCGAGTACATGGTCAGGTTGTGTTCCAGGTCGAACTCGGCGATCACACCGCTGGTGCCCAGGCAGCAGTGGCTCACGAAGGTGGTGCTGAAGCGCTCGCGGATGGTGTAGCGGGAGCGCGCCTTGCCCTCCTCCAGGTCGCCGCACTTGAGCTCCCACACCAGGGGCAGGCGGTTGTCCTTGCGCGGGCGGCCCTTGGGGTCCACCTCGTGGATCAGGGGCGCGTCCGGGGCCAGGGCCTCCTCGGGGGTGAAGACGCCGGGCAGGGGCTCGTAGTCCACCTCGATCAGCTCCAGGGCCTCGGCCGCGATGTCCGGGTCGATGGCCGCCACCGCGGCTACCTCGTCGCGCACCGAGCGCACCTTGCCCTTCTTGAGGGGACGGTTGTCCTTCATGAAGCCCAGGGGGATGTCGGGGATGTCCTCGCCGGTGATCACTGCGCGCACGCCCGGCAGGGCCCGGGCCTTGCTCACGTCGATGTGGCGGATGCGGGCGTGGGGGTGGGGACTGTAGAGGATGGCGCCGTAGAGCATGCCGGGCCGCTTGCGGTCGTTGATGTAGACCGCGCGCCCGGTCACCTTGGCCTGGGCGTCGCAGCGGGGTATGCGCTTGCCCACGTAGTTCAGCTCTGCCATGGCTCACTCCGTCCCCTGCAGGTTGCGGGCCGCGTGCTTGATGGCCTCCACGATCTGGTGGTAGCCAGTGCAGCGGCACAGGTTTCCCTCGATGGCGGTGCGGATTTCCTCCTCGCTGGGCGAGGGGTTGTGGTCCAGCAGGGCCTTGGCGCTCATGACCATGCCCGGGGTGCAGAAGCCGCACTGGATGGCGCCCAGGTCCACGAAGGCCTGCTGGATGGGGTGCAGGGTGCCGTCGGGGGCGGCCAGGCCCTCGATGGTCTCCACCCGGGCGCCGTCCACCTCCAGGGCGGGCAGCAGGCAGGCGTTGACCGCCAGGCCGTCCACGATCACGGTGCAGGCGCCGCACTCGCCCACGCCGCAGCCCTCTTTGGCCCCGTAGAGGTCGAACTGCTCGCGCAGCAGGGTGAGCAGGCTGTGGTGGGGAGCCACCTCGGCGCTCACCTCCAGGCCGTTGAGCACGAAGTGGATGGTCTCTTTCATGCCTTCGCCTCCGCGCGTTCCAGGGCGGTCTCGATCACCCGGGGCAGGAGCACCTTGATCATCTCCCGGCGGTACCAGCGCGAGGCCCGCACGTCGTCCCAGGGCTGGGTCTCCTCCAGGGCGGCGCGGGCCGCGGCCTGCCACAGCTCCGGTCCAGGGCGGCCGCCGGTGAGCACCGCCTCGGTCCGGTGCAGGCGCAAGGGGGTGGGGCCCACGGCGCCGGCCGCGGCCCGGGCCCGGACGATGCCTCCGTCCTCGCCGCGCTCCAGCATCACCGCCAGGTTGACCACGGCCAGGTCCAGGGCGGCGCGGCGGCCCAGCTTGAGGCAGGCCCCGCCCTGGTTGGGCGCCGGGCGGGGCAGCTCCAGGGCCAGGAGCAGCTCGTCCTCGCGGGCCGCGGTCTGGCGGGGGCCGGTGAAGAACTGGTCTATGGGCAGGCGCCGCTCACCCTGGGCTGAGACTAGCACACAGCGGGCGTCCAGGCAGATGAGAGGCGGGATGGTGTCGCCGCTGGAGACCGCGCTCATCACGTTGCCCCCGATGGTGGCCAGGTTGCGCATCTGGGTGCAGCCCATCACCTTGACCGCGTCACAGAGGATGGGCAGCTCCTGGCGCACCAGGGGCTCCTGGAGCAGCTCGCTCAGGGTGCAGCCCGCGCCGATGCGGATGGTGTCGCCCTCGGCGCGCACGCCCTTGAGCTCGGGCAGGCGGCGCAGGCTGATCAGGGCCGAGAACTCCAGCCTCCCCGCCCGCCTGAGCACGTGTACGTCGGTGCCCCCGGCCACGAAGCGGGCCTGGGGGCCGCCGGCGGCCTTCATCTCCAGGGCCTGGTCCAGGGAGGACGGTCGCAGGTATTGGTATCGCAGCATGCCCAAAGCGCCTTGGTGGTGGTTGGCCCCGGGGGAGGGGTGGCGCCTCCCCCGGGGCGGGGGTTGGTTACTGGGCCAGGACGAACTTGCCGCCCTTGACCTGGATCATGACCATGCTGTCGGTGCCCAGGCCGTTGTGGTCCTTGGGCGTGATGTTGTAGATGCCGCTGATGCCCACGTAGCCCTTGGTGTGCTCGATGGCGTCACGCAGCTTGAAGTTGTTGGTGCCGGCCTTCTTCATGGCGTTGGCCAGGATGTAGATGGCGTCCCAGGCGTAGCCGGAGTGGGTGTTGATGGGGTACTGGCGGTTGTACTTGTACACGTCGTTGTAGAGGTGGACGAACTCCTTGATCACCTTCTTCTGGGGGTCGCTGTCGGGCAGCTGCTGCCAGACCATGAGCTTGGTGGAGGGCATCAGGTCGCCCTCGGCCGCGGCGCCGGCCAGCTTGATGTACTTGGGTCCGGGCAGGCCGTGGCACTGCACCAGGGGGGCCTTGATGCCCAGGGCGTGGTGGTTCTTGGACACGATGGCCCCGGCGGGACCGATGGTCCAGCACACGATGGCCTGGGGCTTGGCCGCGGCCAGCTTGGTGAGCTGGCTCTTCATGTCCACGTCCTTGGGGTTGAACTGCTCGGCGGCCACGATCTTGAGGCCGAAGGTGGGGGCCAGGCGCTTGAGCCAGCGGGCGCCGTCACGACCGAAGCCGTCCGAGGCGGTGATGATGGCGATGTTGGTGAGGCCCTTCTTCTTGAGGTAGCCCAGGACCTTCTTCACCGCGATGGAGGANCGCTGGGGGCTCTTGAACACCCAGCGGGCGGTGCCGAAGTCCATCTTGCCGTGCTTGCCNTCCATGATCACGGGGTCGCCGCCCACGGTCATGATGGTGGGGATCTGGGCCTTCTCCACCTGCTTCTTCACCGCCATGCCGGTGCCGGTGCGGGTGGGGCCCACCACGGCCACCACCTTGTCCACGTTGACGAACTTCTTGAAGGCCATGACCGCCTTGGTGGGCTCACCCTCGGTGTCGGCCAACACCAGCTCGATCTTGCGGCCGTTGACTCCGCCTTCGTCGTTGATCTTCTTGGTCACCATCTCGGCCACCAGCTTGGTGGGGGTGCCGATGAAGGCGGCCGGTCCGCTCAGGGCGAAGAAGGCGCCGATCTTGATGGGGCCTTTGTCGGCCGCGCCGGCCAGGCCCGCCCCGGCCAGGACCATGGCCAGGGCCGCCAGCAAGGCAACCAGTCTCTTGGCTTTCATGTCTCTCCCTCCCGTTTGCAGGTTCGTCTCGCTCTCCCTATTATGTTCCTTCCCCGCCGGTGGCGGGGTGTTCTGGTCTCGTTTACTCCTCGGCCTCGAAGCGGTGGTCGAAGACGCGTTTGGACTTGCGGTCGGTGCGGGGCAGCTCGCCGTAGGGCACCAACTCCACCTTGGCGCTGACCATGATCTCGGTCTTGATGCGCTGGGCGATGGCCTGGGCGGTCTGGGCGTCGTTTTCGGGCGGGGCGTCTTCGGCCCGTTCCACGCGGATGGTCATGTAGTCGCGGCCGTCGTCGCCGCGGGTGAGGATGATCTGGTACTCGCTGCCGATGCCCTGGCTCTGCGAGAGCACGTGGTCGATCTGGCCGGGGTAGATGTTCACGGCGCGGAAGATGATCATGTCGTCGCTGCGTCCCAGGATGCGGTCGTGGCGGGGCAGGATGCAGCCGCAGGAGCAGGGTTCGGGGATGAGGCGGGTCAGGTCGCGGGTGCGGTAGCGGATCAGGGGCGCGGCCTCCTTGCACAGGGTGGTGACCACCATCTCGCCCAGCTCGCCCGGAGGCACCGGCTCCAGGGTGCTGGGGTTCAAGATCTCCAGGATGTAGTAGTCGGCCCAGTAGTGGATGCCCTGGTGGGCACTACACTCCAGGCCGGTGCCCGGGCCGTAGAGCTCGGTGAGACCGGGGATGTCGAACAGCTCCACCCGGCCGCCGAAGTTCTCTATGATGCGGCGGCGCATGGCGTCGCTGGTGCGCTCGGAGCCGTAGATGATCTTCTTCAAGGCGATCCGGTCGGCGATGCCCCGGCGGTGGACTTCCTCGGACATGAGCAGGGCCATGGAGGAGGTGCAGCACAGCACCGTGCTCTGGAAGTCCACCAGGAACTGGCACTGCATGTCCAGGTTGCCCGGGCCCACGGGCACGGCCAGGGCGCCGAAGGTCTCGCAGCCCAACTGGAAGCCCACGCCGGCGGTCCACACGCCGTAGCCCACCGCGATCTGCACCCGGTCCTCCACCGTGAGTCCGGCCATCTCGTAGCAGCGGGCGAACATGTGGCGCCAGTCCTCGATGTCCTTGGCCGTGTAGGTGAGGACCTTGCGCTTGCCCGTGGTGCCGCTGGAGGCGTGCAGGCGCACCACCCGCGCCAGGGGCACCGAGAGCAAGGGGAAAGGGTAACCCGCGCGCAGGTCGTCGGCGGTGGTGAAGGGCAGGCGGCGCAGGTCGTCCAGGGACTCGATGTCTTCGGGCTTGACCCCGGCCTGGTCCAGGCGGGAGCGGTAGAATTCGCTTCCCGCGTAGGCATGGGCCACGGTCCACTTCAGTCCGGCCAGCTGGTGGGCCTCCAATTCCGCTTGAGTCTGGAAGCGGGGCATGAAGCTCATGGGCGTCTCTCCCTCCCAGGTGTGGCCGCCCGTCGGCTGCGGCACGGCCGGCCTCTTCCCTTGGCCGGGCTAGGCCAGGCCGCGCAGGCGGGCGGTCTCCTCCTCGTCCACGCTGAAGTCGTCGCGCAGGGCCACGCCGTAGATCTCGCGCGCGGCCTCGCGGCTGATGATCTCGTTCTTCACCTCCAGGGCCACCTTTTCCGCCGGGCGCAGCTTGGGGTCGCCGTAGCCGCCGCCGCCGCCGGCCTCCTGGTGGTAGAGGGTGCCTTTGGGCACGCCGCGCACCAGGTCCTTGGTGGTGCACTGGTACTTGGTGCCGTCGGGGTAGCGCAGCCAGATGGTGTTGAGGGTGCCGTCGCCGCCGCCGTGTACCCCGCGGGCCGGCTCCACATCGCCGTCGCCGAAAGTGACCACCTGGGTGTCGTCGCTACCGATGATGTACTCGGTGATCACCCCCAGCCCGCCCCGCCAGCGGCCCGGCCCCGCGGAGTCGGTCCAGTATTCGTGCTTCAGCAGCAGGTGCGGAGTCTGCTGCTCGAACATCTCGTAGTCCTGGTCCAGCACTCCGCCCGAGGCGTCGATCATGCCGATGTGGTCGTAGCCGTCCACGCCCTTGATGGCCCCGGAGCCGCCCTTGAGGCCCATGAAGCCGATGTCCACGTAGGGGATGCCCTTGCGGGGGTCGATGCCGGTGGTCAGGGCGCAGAGCAGTTCGTTCCACTCCGCGGTGACGCGGTCGGGTATCACCGGGGAGAGGGCGCGCATGATGGCGTCGGCGTTGTTGGGGCAGAGGTGGTTGCCGTAGGTGGTGGCCGCGGGATAGGCGGCGTTCAGGATGGTGCCCTCGGGGATGATGATGTCTATGGGACGGATCATGCCGTCGTTGTGGGGGATGTCGGGATTGACCATCTGCAGGAAGGTGAGCAGGGTGGCCGAGGCGCTGGAGGTGTAGGTGCCGTTGACGAAGCCCTCGGTCTGGGGATCGGTGCCGGTGTAGTCGAAGGTGATGTGCTCGTCCTCCACCGTGATCTTGACCCGGATGGTGTGCACACTGCCCGGGTTGCGGCCGTCGTAGTAGGCGTTGGCCTCGCCGTGGTACACCCCGTTGGGGATGGAGCGGATCTCGGCCCGCATCATCTTCTCCGTGGAGTCGAACAGGTACTCCTTGTGGGCCTCGAAGGCCTCGCGGCCGTAGCGCTCCAGCAGCTTGAGGATGCCGCGCTCACCCACCACGCAGGAGCCGATCTCGGCCCGCATGTCCTCGGCCACGATGTCCAGGCGGATGTTGGCGAAGATGAGGTTCCACACGTCCTTGCGCAGCTTGCCCTTCTCGTAGACCTTCACCGGGGGGATGCGCAGGGCCTCCTGCCAGACCTCGGTGGCCTCGGGGTTGTAGCCGCCCCGCACCGCGCCGCCGATGTCGGCCTGGTGTCCCTTGCAGGCGGCCCAGGCCACCAGCTCGCCCTCGAAGAAGATGGGCTTGAAGGCGGCCACGTCGTTGTTCTGGTTGCCCAGGCTGAAGACGTCGTTGTGGAAGATCACGTCGCCTTCGTAGATCTCGTCGCCGAAGTAGTCCACGATGTACTGGCACACCGGCCCCAGGCTGAAGGCCAGGATGGGCAGGTTCTCGCACTGCTCCAGCATGCGGCCCTTGGCGTCGTAGAGTCCGGTGACGAAGTCCTTGGCCTCGCAGAGGATGGGCGAGCGGGTGGTGCGGGCCAGGGCGATGGACATCTCCTCGGTGATGGACTTGAGCCGGCGCTGGAGTATGGACACCAGCACCTTGTCGATCTTGACGCTCACTTTCCTATCCTCCTCAACACCTCGTCTTCCTTGACCGGGAGATAAATGGTCATGGTGCCGTAGCGATCCACCACCAGGTGGTACTCCGGGGTCACGAAGGTGGAGGTGTTCACCTGTTCGATGATGGCCGGGCCCTGGATGCGCATGCCGTGCTTCAGCAGGGCGCCGTCGTAGACCGGCACGGTCTGGAACTCGTCCGCCGCGGGCACGTAGGCCGGACGCTCGCCCTTCTTGGCCGAGGAGGGGTCGGCGCCGAAGTAGGGTTCGGGGGCGAAGCGCGGCTTGTCGGTGATGCCGATGGTCTTGACCCGGATGTTGATCAGCTCCACCGGGGTGCCCACGTCGGACAGCTCGTATCCGAACAGGCGGTTGTGTTCGGGGTGGAAGCGGGCGGCCATGGCCTCCAGGTCGCCGCGTTCGATCTCCTCGGCGCTCACCTCCACGTTCACCTCGTGGTACTGGCGCAGGTAGCGCAGGTCCAGGGAATAGACCACGCGCACGCGCTCGGGGGGGATGCCCTCGGCCCGGAGCAGCTTGAGGCCCTCGTCGCGCATCTCCGCCACCAGGGCGCGGAAGCGTTTCAGGTCCACGTCCTGCAGCAGGCAGGGGTAGGTGCGTACGAAGTCGTGCTGCAGGTCGCTCATGAGCATGCCCGCGGCGCAGAAGATGCTGCTCTCGCGCGGCACCAGCAGCAGGGGGATCTCCAGCTCCAGGGCGATCATGCAGGCGTGGTTGGGCCCGGCGCCGCCGGCCACCACCAGGGGGAAGTCGCGCGGGTCCACGCCCTGGGCCACGCTCACCTCGCGCACGGCCGCGGCCATGTTCACGTTGATCACCCGGTACATGCCCGCGGCCGCCTCCTCCACGCTGTAGCCCAGGGGGCCGGCCACGTGGCGCTTGATGGCCTCGCGGGCCTTGTCCGGGTAGAGGGGCATGCGGCCGCCGGCGAAGAACTCGGGGGAGAGGTAGCCCAGGATCAGGTCCGCGTCGGTGCAGGTGGGCAGCTCTCCGCCCAGGCCATAGCAGGCCGGCCCCGGCGAGGAGCCCGCCGACTGCGGCCCCATGCGCAGCAGGCCGCCCTCGTCGATCCAGCCGATGGAGCCGCCGCCGGCGCCGATGGTGACCACGTTGAGCATGGGCAGGGCGATGCGGCGGCGGTCGATCTCGCCCTCGGTGGTGACCAAGGGCTCGCCGTCCTTGACCAGGGCGGCGTCGAAGCTGGTGCCGCCCATGTCCACCGTGATCAGGTCGCGCTGGTTCTGCACCTCGCCGTAGGCGATGCCCGCCACCGGGCCGCCCGCGGGGCCGGACAGCAGGGTGGTGGCCGCGTTGGCGATGGCGTTGTCCGGCGTGGTCACGCCGCCGTTGGACTGCATGATGAGCAGAACCCCGCGGTAGTTGGCCGCGTCCAGCTTCTTGACCAGGCTCTGCAGGTAGCGCCGCAGGATGGGTCCCACGTAGGCGTTGAGGCAGGTGGTGGAGACCCGGTCGTAGAAGCGGATGGAGGGCAGCACCCGCGTCGAGACGCTGAGATACGCCTCGGGCATCAGCTCCGCCACCAGGCGGGCGGCGGCCTCCTCGTGCTCCGGGTTGGCGAAGGAGTTCATGAAGCAGATGGCGACCGCCTCCACCCCTTCTTTGCGGAACAGCTCGCAGGCCGCACGCACGTCGTCCAGGTTGAGGGGTTCGATCTCCTGGCCCGCGTAGTCCAGGCGTCCCCGCACCGGCCGCCGCAGATAGCGGGGCACCACCGGCTCCACGTTGGTGTAGCGGTTGTTGTACTGCTCCTCGCGGATGCCGCGGCGCATCTCCAGGGCGTCGCGCACCCCCTGGGTGGTGATGAGCCCGGTGGTGGCGCCACGCATGGTGAGTACCGCGTTGGTGGTGACGGTGGTGCCGTGTACAATGGTGGTCACCCGGGCCAGGAAGTCCTCCAGGGTGAGGCCGTGGCGCTCGGCCATCTCGGCGATGCCCCGCATGGTGCCGATGCTGGGGTCCTCAGGGGTGGAGAGCACCTTGTAGATCTCGGAGCTGCCGTCCTCCGCCGCCAGCAGGAAGTCGGTGAAGGTGCCTCCCACGTCGATGCCTATCTTGTACTTCATCTGACCAGCCCTCTCGCTCGCGCGGCGGGCCCGGCAGGCAGGCCCGCCGCCAGGTCTAGAAGATGGACGGTTCCTCCATCTCGCCCAGGATGTCGCGCATCACCCCGGCCATCTCGCCCACGGTGGCGTAGGCCAGGCAGCAGTCCACCAGGGCGGGCATGACGTTCTCGCCCGCCTTGAGCGCCCGCTCCAGGGCCTTCAGCCCCTGGGCCACCGCCCGCGAGGAACGCGAGCGCTTGACCTCCTTCAGGGAGGCGATCTGGGCCGCGGCCGACTCCTCACTGTAGGGATGCAGCTCCACCTCGGGCTGTTCGGTGTCGTCCACGTACTTGTTCACCCCTACCTTGATGCGCCGGCCCTCGGCGATGTCGCGTTCCCACTCGTAGGCCTGACGCGCCACCAGGCGCTGCACCTCGCCGCTCTCCACCGCGGCCACCATGCCGCCCCACTTGTCCACCCGCTCCATCTCCTCCAGGATCTTCTCCTCCATCTGCTTGGTGAGGGTCTCGATGAAGTAGGAGCCGGCCAGGGGGTCCACGGTGTCGCGCAGGCCCACCTCCTCCATGATGATCTCCAGGGTGCGCAGGGAGATCAGGGCCGAGGTGGGGGTGGGTATGGTGTAGGCCTCGTCGTAGGAACACAGGGCGGTGGTCTGGGCCCCGCCCAGGGCCGCGGCCAGGGCGTAGTAGGCGCCGCGCACGATGTTGTTCATGGGCTGGGCCTTGGTCAGGCCGTAGCCCCCGCCCCCGAACAGGCCGCGCAGGAACAGGGCCTTTTTGTTCTCCACCCCGTAGCGCTCGCGCAGCAGCCGCGCCCACAGCTTGCGGGCGGCGCGGAACTTGGCCACCTGCTCCCAGAGGTTGCCGAATATGTTGAAGTTGAAGGAGAAGCGCCCCACCACCTTCTCCGCGGGATAGCCGCGGGCCATGACGTTGTCCAGGTAGGCGAAGGCGATGCCGAAGGCGAAGGCGATCTCCTGCGCCGGGGTGGCGCCGGACTCGCGGATGTGGTAGCCGCAGACGCTGACCGGGTTGCAGCGGGGGAGCTTGCCCATGGCCGTGGCGTACTCGATCACGTCACAGGTCAGGTCCACCGCCGGCCGCACGGGGAAGATCCAGGCCCCCCGGCCGATGATCTCCTTGAGGATGTCGTTCTGGGGCGTGGCGCTGATGCGGTTCACGTCCACCCCCCACTTGCGGGCCAGGGCCTCGTACATGGCCAGCATCACGCAGGCCACGGCGTTGATGGTCAGGCCGGTGCCGATGCGGGCCAGGTCTATGTCCCGGAAGGCGACCTCGAAGTCGGCCAGGGTGTCCACCGCCATGCCCACCCGGCCCACCTCGCCCTCGGCCAGGGGGTGGTCGGAGTCGTAGCCCATCTGGGTGGGCAGGTCGAAGGCCACGTTGAGCCCGGTCTGGCCGTGGCTGATGAGCAGCTTGAAGCGCTGGTTGGTCTCGGCCGGGGTGCCGAAGCCGGAATACTGGCGCGTGGTCCAGGCCCGGCTGCGGTAGCCCAGGGGGTGTAGGCTGCGGGTGAAGGGATACTGGCCGGGGTCGCCCAGGTCCTTTT
>Ga0180927_1443_pt1 | contig 11852 bp, 8 predicted proteins | sample Deesub1362A_J573_FD_124291 | JGI IMG/M metagenome (GOLD analysis project Ga0180927, IMG submission 124291) | Desulfarculaceae bacterium JdFR-95 | reverse complement strand
CCCGCCGGCGCCTGGCCGTCCTGGCCGGCGAGGACGAGCCCCGCCCGTCCCTGGGCGAGCGGCTGCGCGGACTGGTGGTGGGGCTTCTGGCCCGTCTGGCCGCGCCGGCCCAGCCCCGCCAGGGCTGGCAGGCCAGCCGCCTGCGCAACCAGATGCTCGCGGCCGGCTACCGCAGCCCCACGGCCCAGAGCGTGTTCTTGGGTGTGCGCGTGGCTTTGTGCCTCCTGGCTCCTCCGGCGATGCTGTTCCTCCCCGCGGTGCAGCGGCTCACCCCCCTGGTCATGTTCGCGGTGCTGGCGGGGGGGGCCTGGGCGGCCTTCCTCCTGCCCGGGCTCTGGCTGGAGGCGCGCATCAAGTCGCGCCAGGCCCGCATCACCCGCGAGTTGCCCGAGGTGCTGGACCTGTTGGTCATCGCCGTGGAGGCCGGCCTGGGCCTGGACGCGGCGGTCAAGCGGGTGGCCAAGGAGGTGAGGCTCTCCTGCCCGGTGCTGGCCGAGGAGCTGGCGCTGATGGCCCTGGAGCTCAAGGTGGGGATCCCGCGCCAGCAGGCCCTGCGCAACCTGGCCTCCCGCTGCGCCACCGACGAGGTCTCCAGCCTGGTGGCCATGCTCATCCAAGCCGACCGCTTCGGGGTCAGCGTGGGACGCTCCCTGCGCGTCCACTCCGAGAGCGTGCGTACCAAGCGCCGCCAGCAGTTGGAGGAGCAGGCGGCCAAGGTGCCGCTCAAGCTGTTGTTCCCGGTGTTGTTCCTCATCTTTCCCGCCATCATGGCGGTGATGGCCGGGCCGGCCATCATCAAGGTGAGCGAGTCCATCCTGAAGTGAAGGGAGGTGAGCCGGTCATGCTCCGCGGCAAGCGCACCCTGTGGTTGGCTGGCGTGATGCTGGCCCTGGTCCTGGGCGCCGGATGCGCCGGCGCGCCGACCCGCTCCGCGGGGCCGCCCGCCACCCTGCCCGGACCGGACCGCGCCCACCTGGAGGAGCACGGCGACCGCCTGGCCGCCCAGGGCCAGTGGATGGCCGCCCTGTTCCAGTACAGCCGCGCCTTGGCCCTGGCCGCCGAGGACGACGTGCCCCGGCTCAAGGCCAAGATGGCCTCCGCCGCCCTGGCCGACCGCCAGTTCGTCCAGGCCGAGGCCCTGTGCCAGGAGCTGATCCAGATGGGCTACCGCCTGCCCGCGGCCTGGCAGGGTCTGGGCNTGGCCCGCCTGGGCCAGGGACGCCTCAGGGAAGCCCGCCAGGCCCTGGAGAAGGCGGTGGAGCTGGAGCCGCGGCTGTGGAAGGCCTGGAGCGCCCTGGGCGTGATCCACGACCGCAGCAAGCGCCACCGCCAGGCAGCCCAGGCCTTTGCCCGCGCCATCGCCATCGAGCCCAAACGGGCCGAGCTCTACAACAACCTGGGTGTGGCCTGGCTCATGGCCGGGGAACTGACCCGCGCCTCCCAGGCCCTGGAGAAGGCCCTGGCCCTGCGGCCGGGCTACCGGCTGGCTGCGGCCAACCTAGGCCTGGTGCGGGCGCGCCAGGGCCGCTGGGACGAGGCCCGCCGCCTGTTCACCCTCGCCCTGGGGCCGGCCGCGGCCCACAACAACCTGGGCTGTCTGTTGGCCTGGCGCGGTGACTACGCCCGCGCGCGTGAGGAGTTCGAACGCGCCCTGGAGGCCAGCCCCCGCTACTACCCCCTGGCCCGGCGCCACCTAGATCAGGTACGCTCCTTGGCCCCGCCGCCGCGTACCGTGATCCGGCCCCTGCCGGTACAGAGCCTGCCCCAACAGGAGTCCCAGGCCTCGACCCCGCCCGCCCGCAACACCACCTCCGGCGCTCGGCCCTCAGCCCAGCTCGGCCAGGGCGCGGGCATAGGCCTGGTAGGCGTCGTGGCCAAAGAGGACGAACCGCACCTCGTCGAAGGCCTCCTGGTTGGCCTCGATGGCCTCCTTCACCGCCGCCAGGGCCACGCGCGCGGCCTCGTCCAGGGGGTAGCCGTAGGCGCCGGTGGAGATGCTGGGGAAGGCCACGGTACGCAGGCCGTGGCGCGCAGCCAGGGCGAGCGAGTTCTTGTAGCAGGAGGCCAATAGCTCCGGGTCCTGGGGCCGGCCGCGATAGATCGGCCCCACGGTGTGGATCACCTTCTTGGCCGGCAGACGGCCGGCGGTGGTGATCACGGCCTGGCCGGTGGGGCACCCCCCGATCTGGCGGCACTCGGCCATGATCTCCGGCCCGCCGGCGCGGTGGATGGCGCCGTCCACCCCTCCGCCGCCGGCCAGACGGCTGTTGGCCGCGTTGACGATGGCGTCCACCTCCTGTTTGGTGATGTCGCCCTCGACCAGCACCAGCTTGGTCTTGCCGATAAGTCTCTCCTCCATGCCACCACCTCCTCATCGCTCACGGGGGGCCAGGAAGTAGAGCCGCCCCGGGTGCTTCATGCGGCCGGCCAGCTCGCCGGCCTCCTTGCCGGTACCGAAGAACAGGTCCAGACGCCCGGGCCCGCGGATGGCCCCGCCGGTGTCCTGGTTGAAGACCATGCGCGCCAGGGGCACCTCGCCCCCGCCCAGGGCCGGACGCTGGCCCACGATCCAGGCCGGAGCCAGGCCCGGGAACAGGCGCCGGTCCGTGGCGATGGACCGGCCCGTGGTGAGCGGCATCCCGTAGCACCCCAAGGGACCGCCTTCGGCCGGCAGGGGGCGGAAGAAGACATAGGAAGGGTTGTGGCCCAGGATACGGGGCCTCTCCTCGGGGTGTCGGGCCAGGTAGCGCCGGATGGCCTGCATGGACATTTCCTCCCGGCTGAGCCGCCCCTCCTGCAACAGCAGGCGGCCGATGGAGCGGTAGGGGCGGCCGTTGGTGCCGGCATAGCCCAGGCGCAGGCGGCTGCCGTCAGGAAACACCACCACCCCCGAGCCCTGTATGTGCAGGAAGAAGGCGTCCACCGGGTCGGCCACATAGGCCAGCACCTCGGCCCGGCCCTCCAGGGCGCGGCCGAAGTCGATCTCCCGCCGCTCGGGGTAGGGCACCACCTTGTGCCCCCGCACCTGACCCACCAGGCGCCGCGCGGGCAGGCGGGGATCGAAACGGCGCAGGTCTATGGTCACCAGGTCCCGGGGCAGGGCGTAGAGGGGATGGACGAAGGGCGGCTTCGGCCGGCGTCGAGCCGCCAGCACCGGCTCGTAGTAGCCGGTCATGAGTACCCGCCCCTTTCCATCGGAGCCCACCGAACGCAACAGCACGAAGTGTCGCTTCAATGCCTCGGTGCGGGCGCGGGCGTCGGCCAGGGAGGCCCACACCTGGCCCAGGCGGTCCAGCCCCTGGATCATGGCCGCGGCGCTCACCTCCACCGGCCCGAAGCGGAAGCGCCGCCCCGGCGGCACCCGGCGCAGGTAGTTCAAGGACTGGCGCAGGGCCATCAGGAAACTGGCCACGTCCAGGTCGTCCTCCAGCACCGGCCACTGGTCCTCGGGCACCACCTCCAGGGCGGTGCGCGCCTCTGGCCGCGGTCGGGGAGGCGGGCCGCAGGCAAGCACTCCTGCCAGCACGAGCAGCGCCAACAGGCGGACTGTCCAGGCACCGGGGCTCATAGGGACCATCTAACCGGGCGGGGCAGAAAGTGTCAACCAAAGTAGCCGTGGGTCTTGATAATGGTTCTTGACCCAGTAAACTTAACAAATACGATTAATATGATCGGCTTAATATAATCGACCGACCGGACGTTTGGGGGGGTGGGAGTGGAGGCTTGGCGGCCAAGCACAACAAGAACGACAAGGTATCGCAACTCGAGGCGGAAGTGGCCGATCTGCGTCGGCGCCTGGACCGCCTGGCCGCCTTGGAGGNGTCCTGTCGCATATCCGAGGCCCGCGAGAAGGCAGCGCACGACTTCCTGTCTCGGGTGATGGACTGTGCCTCCAACGCCATCTTCACCCAGGACCCCACCGGCCGTTTCACCCGTGTGAACCGTGCGGCCGAGGCCATGACCGGCATCAGCCGTGAGCGCCTGTTGGGACGACACTTCTCCCTGGTGGTGCCCCAGGAGGCCCTGCCCCAGGTGAGAGCGGACTTCGCCTCGGCCCTGGAGGGCAGACACACACCTCGCCGGGAGATCAGCCTGCCTTTTCCAGACGGTCGGCAACGGCACATCCTCTATTCCATGATGCCCCTGGTGATCCAGGAGGAGGTGGTGGGAGTGGTAGTCAGCGCCGAGGACGTGACCGAACGCAAGGAGATGGAGCGCCGTCTGCGCCGCCTGGCCACCCGCGACCACCTCACGGGGGTGCTGAACCGGGGGTACTTCCTGGACTGCCTGGAGAAGGAAGTGCGCCGCGCCCACCGCTATGACCAGCCTTTGTCCCTGCTCATGCTGGACGTGGACTTCTTCAAGCGGGTCAACGACACCTTCGGCCACCCTGCGGGCGACCAGGTGCTCAAGGAGCTGGCCCGCCTGTGCCAGAAGCAGGTGCGCGAGCACGACCTGGTGGGCCGTATGGGCGGAGAGGAGTTCGCCATCGCCTTGGTGGCCTGCGACCCGGAGCGGGCCGGGTTGGTGGCCGAGCGCCTGCGCCAGGAAGCCGCCCTGTGCCTGCGGGAGGTGGTCTCGGCCCCCTGGCCCGTCACCGTCAGCCTGGGGGTGGCGCCTCTAATCCCGGACGAGGACGTGGACCACCTGTTCAAGCGGGTGGACCAGGCCTTGTACGTGGCCAAGGCCGCCGGCCGCAACCGCGTGCGCCTGGCCCCGGCCCAGTAGCCCGCCGGGAGCCTTTTCGGCTCATCAGGCGAATAACGAGGCGACAGGCACCGTGGGATTGCGGCTCCGGCCCGTCAGCCCGGGAGAGGGGAGTGCGCCCGATCTTGCCCGCCCCCGGCCGGCGGGGGATGGTTTTGCGCCTCACCCCACCGTTTGCCGCACGAGCCGCCTTCTTGCCCACCCCCGTCTCTCCCTCCCCGCGTTCCGCCTGCCCAGGCCCGCTGCCGTCTCTAGCCCTGTCGGCCCAGGCGCCGGCGTAAGCTTGGCCAGGACCAGTCCACGGGGATGCGCAGGCGGGTGTCCTCGCCCTTGCGGCGGTAGAGCAGGTGGCCCTTCTCTTGGCCGTGGCGGAACAGGCCCAGGGTGATCTCCACGTCCTGGCGGCAGTAGGCGGCCAGCTCCTCCAGCCGGCCTTGGCGCCACCAGGCCACGGCCTGCAGGCCGTCGGCGCTCTTGGCCGCGCCCAGGGTAGCCCCGGCCAGGGCGTCCAGGGACAGGCGGAAGCCCAGGTGGCGGTACACTTCCTGCCAGATGTCCAGGGTGGGCAGGCGCGCCAGGTCGGCGGTGGTGTAGGCCCCCAACACGCGGTAGTCGAAGCGCAGCAGGTTGAAGCCCACCACCAGCTCCAGCTCCTCCAGGCGCCGCAGCAGCTCCGGGACCTCTCGTTCGCCGAAGGTGTGGAAGGCGTCGTCGCCGCTGTCGTAGAGCACGGCCACCGACACCCGCATCAAGTGGCAGTTGCCCCAGCCGCCCACTTCTTGGGCCAGGCGCTGGGTCTCCAGGTCCAGGACCCCGAAGCGCAGGGCCTGGTCCCGGGGCCGGGGACGGGGCGGTCGGGGGGGCTGGTCCAGGGCGGGTGCGGCTTCCTTCGGGGCGGGCAGCTCCTCCCGTCCCAGCAGGGCGCGGGTTAGCAGCAGGGCCCCGGCTTTGTCCAGGGGCTTGTTGCCCGAGCCGCAGCGCGGCGAATGCACGCAGGCGGGGCAGCCCTCCGGGCAGGGACAGCCGGAGAGCATCCCCTCCACCCGCTGCAGCAAGTCTTCGATCAGCTGGTAGCCCCGCTCGGCTAGGCCCACCCCCCCGGGCACCCCGTCGTAGATGAACACCGCCGCGCGGCCGGTCTGGGGGTGCAGGGGGATGGATATGCCCCCGATGTCCTCGCGCTCGCACAGGGCGAACAGGGGGAACATGCCGATGGCCGCGTGCTCCAGGGCGTGGATGGCGCCCATGAAGTGCCGGCCCGCCTCCTCGATCAGGCGCCGCACCGGGGCCTCGATGTCCATCCACAGGCCCACGGTCTCGAACACGATGGGCGGCAACTCCAGGGGGAAGACCCCCAGCAGCTCGCCCCCGCGCAGGCGGCGGCGCTCGAAGCCCACGATGCGCTCGGTGACCCGCAGCCGGCCCAGGTGCACCAGCATGCCCGCGGCCGGCCGCCGGGCCAGCTCCTGGAGGATCTCGGTCTCCTTCTCGCTGCGGGCACGGGTGTAGAAGTCCGCCCGGGCCGGGTTCACCCGCACCTGGCGCCGCTCCAGGTCCAGGTGGTTGACCAGGTAGCTGCGGGTCCGGTGCAGGTAGACCGCGCCGGGATAGCCCTCGCGCAGGGCCCGCACCCCGTCCAGGGAGCCGATCACCTCGCCGCGGGGACCCACCACGGCGAAGCACTCGCCCGCCCCGCGCAGGTCCACCAGCCGCTGGGGCCGGCGCCGGGCCGCGAACAGGCGCAGGCCCTCGGCGTCGCGCAGCAGCTTGCCTTCGGCCTCCAGCCCGGCTATCAGCTCGGCGTGGCGCTGCAGGTCGAAGTGTTCCTCCTCCGGGCCCAGGGGCTCCTCGGCCGCGGCGCAGACCAGGTGTTGGGACACGATGGTGGGGTTGTCCGCGTCCAGTACCGCCGCCTCCACCGGCCGTTCCAGGAGCTGGCGGGGGTGGGAGACGAAGTATTGGTCCAGGGCGTCGGGGCTGGCCACCAGGACCACCAGGCTCTCCTGGTCGCCCCGTCCCACGCGGCCGCTGCGCTGCCAGGTGCGCATCTGGCTGCCGGGGTAGCCCACCAGGATGCACACCTGCAGGCCCCCGATGTCGATGCCCATCTCCAGGGCGCTGGTGGAGACCACCCCCTTGAGCCGCCCCCGGGCCAGCTCCTGCTCGATGCGCCGCCGCTCCTCGGGCAGGAACCCGGCGCGGTAGCCCGCCACCCGCTCCCGCAAGGAGGGGTGGGCGCGGGTGACCCAGGTGTGGATCAGCTCGGTGTGCAGGCGGCTCTTGGTGAAGCAGATGGTGGCCAGACCCTGCCTCACCGCCTGGGCCAGCAGGTGGGCCGCGGTGGTGCTGGCCGCGCCCACCGGGTCCACCAACAGGAAGTGGCGGCCCGCGGCCGGGGCGCCGCTGCGGGTTATCACCTGCTGGGGTGCGAAGGGCCGGCCGGTGAGGGCCGCGGCGTGCTCGCCGGGGTTGGCGATGGTGGCCGAGCAGAGGATGAAACGGGGGCGGGCTCCCTGGCGGGCGGCCAGGCGCAGCAGGCGGCGCAGCACCTGGGCCACGTGGCTGCCGAACACCCCGCGGTAGGTGTGCACCTCGTCGATCACCACCAGCTCCAGGTTGGCCAACAGCTCGGTCCAGGCCTGGGGGTAGGCGCAGATGCCCGCGTGCAGCATGTCGGGGTTGGTGATCAACACCGGCGGCGGGCTCTCGCGCAGGCGCTTGCGTCGTCCCGGCGGGGTGTCGCCGTCGTACACCGCGGCCACCGGCCCCAGCCCCGCGGCCAGGGACATGGCCTCCAGGGCCTTGAGCTGGTCCTGCTCCAGGGCCTTGAGGGGAAAGATGAACAGGGCCTTGGCCCGCGGGTTCTGGAGCAGGCGCTCCAGCACCGGCAGCACGTACACCAGGCTCTTGCCGCTGGCCGTGGGTGTGGCCACCACCAGGTCGCGGCCGGCGCGGGCCAGCTCGAGGGCGCGGGCCTGGTGGGTGTAGAGCCGCTCCACCCCGGCCGCGGCCAGGGCCCGGACCAGGGGGGNGGGTAGGGGAGGGTCGAGCTCGGCGAAGCGGGCCGGCCGGCCCGGCAGGTGCTGGTGGTGCACCACCCGGCCGGCCAGGTGCAGCTCGCCTCGGGTGATCGCGGCCAGGAACTGGGCGAGGCGCGGCTCCATGTCTCAGGCTTGTACCACGCCCCCCAGGGGGTGTCCACCCGGCCCCGCCTTGACAGCCCGCGGGTGGTTTGTTATCCAGGATGGGGCAGCCTGTAGTGTGCTGCCTCGCGCCTGTGGAGGGCTTTTCCATGGCAGGCAGAGCTAAAGGCCGGGGCCTGCCCGGCGGGTTCCAGTGTGCGATCGGTTTCCTACCCCTGACCGCGGGCGGGGGTTTTTTTTGGGCGGGGAAGGGCGGCAACCGCCCTGGCTGGGCCGGTCTTGCTGCCGGAGCCTCGCCCGCCGGCGGGGATGAGGGCTGCTCTCGGGTGCGGGGGGCCTGAATGTCGGGTTGGAACCGCCGCCACCTGCTGGGCCTGGAGGGCATGAGCGCGGCCGAGATCGAGCTGGTGCTCGACACCGCCGCCAGCCTCAAGGAGATCAACCAGCGGACCATCAAGAAGGTGCCCACCCTGCGCGGCCGCACGGTGGTCAACTTCTTCTACGAGCCTTCCACCCGCACCCGCAGCTCCTTCGAGCTGGCGGCCAAGCGTCTGAGCGCCGACACTTTCTCCTTGAGCGCCTCCACCAGCAGCCTCACCAAGGGCGAGACCCTGGTGGACACCGCGCGCAACCTGGAGGCCATGGCCCCGGACGTGATCGTGATCCGCCACTCCTCGGCCGGGGCGCCCCACCTGTTGGCCCGGCACGTGAAGCACGCCTCCATCATCAACGCCGGCGACGGCACCCACGAGCACCCCACCCAGGGGCTGCTGGACCTGATGACCATCCGCGAGCACAAGGGCCGCCTGGACGGCCTGGAGGTGGCCATCATCGGCGACATCGCCCACTCGCGGGTGGCGCGCTCGGCCATCATCGGGCTGAACACCATGGGCAGCCGGGTGCGGGTCTACGGCCCGCGCACCCTGTTGCCCCCCGCGGTGGAGACCCTGGGGGTGAGCGTGGCCGGCTCCATGGCCGAGGCCCTGGAGGGTGTGGACGTGGTGATGATGCTGCGGGTGCAGCGCGAGCGCCTCAAGGACGTGCTGTTCCCCTCCTTGCGCGAGTATGCCCAGCGCTTCGGCCTGGCCCCGCACCACTTGAAGCACGCCAAGCCCGACGTGATCGTCATGCACCCCGGGCCGGTGAACTGGGGGGTGGAGATGTCGCCCGCCATGGCCGAGGGGCCCTGGTCGGTGATCCTGGAGCAGGTGGCCAACGGCGTGGCGGTGCGTATGGCCCTGTTGTATCTGTTGCTCACCGGGGAGGCGCCATGAACCGCATCCTGCTCAAGGGAGGGCGCCTGTTGTGCCCGGCCAGCGGCCTGGACCAGACCGGCGACCTCCTGCTGGAGGACGGGCGTGTGGCCGAGCTGGGGGGCGAGATCGCGGCCGCCGACGCCCAGGTGTTCGACTGCCGGGGCCTGGTGGTGGCGCCGGGGCTGATCGACCTGCACGTGCACCTGCGCGAGCCCGGCCACGAGTACAAGGAGACCATCGCCAGCGGCACCGCCGCCGCCGCCGCGGGCGGCTTCACCGCGGTGTGCTGCATGCCCAACACCGAGCCGGTCAACGACACCCGGGCCGTGACCGAGCTGATCCTGGAGCGAGCCCGCGGCGCCTCCGCCCGGGTGTATCCCATCGGCGCCATCACCAAGGGCCTGGCCGGGGCCGAGCTCACCGAGATGGCCGAGCTGGCCGAGGCCGGCTGCGTGGCCTTCTCCGACGACGGCCGGCCCGTGCCCCAGGCCCGCCTCATGCGCCGGGCCATGGAGTACGCCGCCACCTTCGGCATGCCCATCGTCTGCCACTGCGAGGAGCCGAGCCTGTCCGCCGGCGGACAGATGCACGAGGGACCGGTCTCCACCCGCCTGGGCCTGGCCGGCATCCCCGCCGAGGCCGAGGTCCTGGGCGTGGAGCGCGACCTGGCCCTGGCCCGACTCACCGGCGCCCGGGTACACATCGCCCACATCTCCTGCGCCGACAGCGTCCAGGCCCTGGAGCGCGCCAAGGCCGCCGGCGCCCGGGTCAGCGGCGAGACCGCCCCCCACTACCTCATGCTCTGCGACGCCGACGTGGGCGAGTACGACACCAACCGCAAGATGAACCCGCCCCTGCGCTCGCCCCAAGACCGCCAGGCCGTGCGCCAGGCCCTGGCCCAGGGCGTCATCGAGGCCGTGGCCACCGACCACGCCCCCCACTCGGTGCTGGAGAAGGACCTGGAGTTCGACCAGGCCGCCTTCGGGGTCACCGGCCTGGAGACCGCCCTGGGCGTGATGCTGGCCCTGGTGGAGGAGGGCCTGCTCACCCTGGCCCAGGTGATCGAGCGCATGAGCGCCGCCCCCGCCCGCCTGCTGGGCCTGCCCGGCGGGCGCCTGGAGGAGGGCGGGCCGGCCGACGTGGTGGTCATCGACCCCCACCGACCCTGGACCGTGACTCCTGATCAGTTCCGCTCCCTGTCCGCCAACAACGCCTTCCTGGGCCGCCGCCTGCCGGGACGGGCCGTGCTCACCATCTGCGGCGGTCGCATCACCCATCGCCTGGAGGACGCCCTGTGATCCGAGGCCAGAGAGGCTCCTACACCATGGAGGCGCTGGCCCTGCTCAGCGCCCTGTGTATCGCCGCCATCTTCGTCTTCGCTTGGCTGGGCCGCCAGGCCGACCAGGCCGACAACAGCGCCCGTCTGCTGGCCGAAAAGGCCCAGAAGGTGGCCCAGGCCCTGGTCTCGGCCGACCCCCAGGTCCGCATCTCCCCGGAGAGCCTGCGCGCCCACGGCCTGGAGGTGCCCCCGCCGCTGAAGCTCACCGTCCCGGCCGGATACGACACCGCCCAGCGCTGGCGCCTGGAGGTGTGGCACCCCCAGGGACGCAAGGTCTTCCTGGTCAGCGCCGCGGGTATCCAGGAGCGCTTCCGCTAGCCGCCGGCGGCAGGCCCGGCCCCAGGGGGGAGGTCAGGCACCGGGACCCAACCAAGGGGGCGCAACCAGGGGGCGCCGGCAGGGGGTGCCGGCCGGGGAGTGGACGGGCAGGGGCAAGGGGCGGACAACACGACCGATAAGGGCTCATCCGGCAAATGCCGGGTTGGCTGTAGAACCATCCCGGGCCGGCCCTGTCAAGGCCATAAGCCCTTCAAGGGTGGCCGGAGGCCAGCCTTGACCGGGCCGGCCCGGGATGAACAAGATCATGAGTCCGTCTTTGCAAGGAAAATGATATGAAATGATACGAAACGGCATACTACAGCGATCCACGGCCTCGGAATTCCCACCAGGCGGGAAGCCATATCATTTTCCTCGCAAAGACGGCGAAATATCATCCCCCCGCCTGGGCTGAGGGCCTGGGCCGTAATCCTTTGGTCCCCCTGGCCATCCGCCGGATGAACCATCGCGGCACTTCCGGCGAATGGCGGAGTGAGAAGCAGCTTGGGATTGCGGCCCCGGCCGCCGCCACAGGAGACGGGACGAACATTCATCCGAGGCGCAACCCATGGGACGACAGCAGGCACAGCGCGAGACCGCCCTGGTCAAGATGCTGGTGTACGTCTTGGGGGTGGCGCCGGCCGAGTTCGGCCTGGTGCCGGACGGCGAGGGGTGGGTGGGGGTGAAGGAGCTACTAAAGGCCCTGCACGAGGAGGAGGGTTGGGGCTGGGTGCGCGAGGGCGCGATCCGGGACGCGGCCCAGCGCCTGGCCCCGGACGAGCTGGAGCTGGAGGGCCGGCGGGTGCGCTGTGTATCCCGGCGGCCGCCGCGGCCTTCCTGGGGCGAGGATCCGCCGCCGCACCTCTACCTGGGGCTGCGGCGCCGGGCCTGGCCCGTGGTGCGGCAGCGAGGCCTGAGCGCGGGTGAGAGCGGGCCGGTGGTCCTGGCCGCGGATGAGGGCACCGCCCTGCGCTGGGGCCGCCGCCGGGACCCTGAGCCGGTGCTGGTCACGGTGCAGGCCCGCCGCGCCGCCGAGCAAGGCGCGGTGTTCGGCCGCCTGGAGCCGGAGCTGTGGCTGGCAGAGTGGGTGCC
>Ga0180927_1241_pt1 | contig 11943 bp, 12 predicted proteins | sample Deesub1362A_J573_FD_124291 | JGI IMG/M metagenome (GOLD analysis project Ga0180927, IMG submission 124291) | Desulfarculaceae bacterium JdFR-95 | reverse complement strand
TGTGCGCGCCGCCACCAGCTCCACGATGCGGCGCACCACCTCCAGGTTGGGCCGCTGGGCCCCGGCCCCCACGTTGTAGACCTGGCCCGGCTCCCCCCGCCGCAACAGGAGATCATGGGCCCGACAGTTGTCCTCCACGTAGATCCAGTCGCGCACGTAGCGCCCGTCGCCATAGACCGGCAGCTCGCGCCCCTGAGCCGCGTTCAGGATCATCAGGGGAATCAGCTTCTCGGGAAACTGGTAGGGGCCATAGTTGTTGCAGGCCCGGCTCACGATCACGGGCAGGCCGTGGGTGTGGTGGTAGGCCCGGGCCAGGTGATCGGCACCCGCCTTGCTGGCGCTGTAGGGGCTGCGCGGGTCCAGGGGCCAGTCCTCCCGGAAGCAGCGGGGGTCGTCCAGCTCCAGGGCGCCGTACACCTCGTCCGTGGACACGTGTAGGAAGCGCCGCGAATCGTCCCCACCCCAGGTGCGCCGCGCCGCCTCCAACAGCACCTGGGTGCCCACCACGTTGGTGCGCACGAAGGCCGAGGCATCCTCAATACTGCGATCCACGTGGCTCTCGGCGGCAAAGTGCACCACCGCCTCGGCCTCCGCCACCAACGGCTCCACCAACCCCGCATCGCAGATGTCCCCCCGCACCAGGCGGTAACGCCCCCCGAAGTCCGCCTCCACGTCGGCCAGATTGTCCAGATTGCCCGCGTAGGTCAGCAGATCCAGGTTCACCACCCGGTCCTGGGGATGGCGGGAGAGAACATACCGTATGAAATTGGAGCCGATGAAACCACAGCCGCCGGTGACCAAGATTCGCAAAGGTCCCACTCCTTGGAGATCGCTGCCAACCCACCCACCCGCCGGCATTATTGCCTTGCCCCCAGTCCAAGTCAAGCCGCCCGCCCCCTCCCTAGAGCCCAGCTCGGGCAACGATCACCAAACTCACAGACCAGAACCGGCCACCCCGCCCTGTGAAAACCCTAGCAGACTCCCTCCCCTTGCCGAAACCGGCCAATCGTGTTAAACAAAGAAGTTAACAAACAGGAGCCGGAGTGTTGCCATGAGTGAACAAAAGACCTGCCGCTACCACCCCGACCGGCCCGCCGCGGCCCTGTGCCAGAAAAACGGCCACGGCCTGTGCTCCGAGTGCCTGGAGGACGCCCACTGCTTCGGCCCGGAGCTGTATTGCAAGTACCGCACCCAGTGCATCATTTTCTATACGGAGAAAGAAAACCGCCGCGCCAGGCGCCAACCACAGAGTGCTGTCGGGGCCTGAGTCGGCCCCTTCCCGCACACCGCTTGGTGCGGGCTTCGCTCCAGGGCCAGAGCGGCCTCTCACCCCTGCGGCCCCCTTCTTCTGAGCGGGCCAGAACGCGGGAAACCACCGCGTCGGGCGCCGGTAGAGCGCGGCCAGAGCCCGAAAGCCCTCAGTCCACCTCTCCTGGCCTGCAGGCGGCGCCAAGGAGCCGTCTTGACATACTCCTGGCCCAAGGGTAGTTCCTGGCGGAGGGGGGCGTCACCGGCCTCCCAGGTGCTCCCAAAGCCAAGGAGAGATCACCATGCCATCCTTTCCCTCCTTCATCGAGGCCTTGCCCCAGGCCGAGCTGCCTCTGCCCGGCGTGAAGGGATACATCCTGGGCGCACCCCAGGCCCAGGCCGTGTTCTTCGTCATCCCCGCCGGCACCGAGATACCCCTGCACACCCACGGCGACCAGTGGGGCATCGTGGTGGAGGGGGAGATCGACTTCCAGATCGGCGAGCAGCGCCGCGTCTACCGCCGGGGCGACTCCTACTTCGTGCCCGCCGAGACCCCCCACGGGGGCAAGGTGCTGGCCGAGGCCCGCATCATCGAGGTGTTCGCCGACGCCGACCGCTGGAAGCCCCGTGAGTAAGCTGTACGGAGACCCCGACGCCCTCTACATGGCCTGCCCCCTGCCCGCGGCGGAGGACCTGGCCGCACGGCTGCCTCCTGGGCCGGTGGTGGAGCTGTGCTGCGGGGTGGGGGGCCTCACCCGCGCCCTGGCCACGCGTAGGCCGGTGGTGGCCGTGGACCGCGACCCCCGGCGCCTGGCCGCCAACCGCCGCAACCTGGCCCGACACGGTCTGGCAGACCGCGTGTGCCATCTCTGCTGCGACCTGATGCGCCCCGCCCTGCGCGCCCGCGAGGGGTATGCCTTCGTGGCCTGCGTGCTGGACCCGGACTGGTCTCCGGCCGGCCGTTCCCCCCAGGAGTGGACCCACCGCCTGGAGGAGATGCAGCCTCCGGTGCCGGGGTTGGTGGCCTTGGGCCTGGGGTTGGCCCCCCGGGTGGCGCTGCGCCTGCCGGTGGAGGCGGACCTGGCCCCCTTGGCTTCCCTGGGCCGACTACACACCCTGCCGGCCCNGGGCGCACGGCGCTTTCACTTCGTACTTGTCCAGGGCCGGAAGGCGGCGGGCGTGGTATCCTGAGGGCGGGATGATTATGGTTCGGGAGGAGAGGAATGCTGTTGGTGTTGCTCAGACACGGGCCTTACCGCCCCAAGGAAAAGGACCCCGAGGAAGGTCTGAGCCCCGAAGGAGAGGAGATCATCGCCACCAGCGCCCGCGCCCTGGCCCGTCTGGGTCTGCGGCCGTCGGTGGTGATGGCCAGTCCCAAGACCCGGGCCCGCCAGAGCGCGGCCATCGCGGCCCGCGAGCTGGGCCTGGACCCACAAGGGGTAGTGGTCAGCGAGGCCCTCAAGGCCCTGGCTCGGCCGGAGGACTCCCTGGCCGCCATTCAGGAGGCGGCCGGTCAGGGGCCAGTGCTCCTGGCAGGGCACCTGCCCAACCTGGCCCTGGTGGCGGCTTGGCTGGCCTTGGGTGTGGCCGAGACGGGCATCGAACTCGAGGCCGGGGGCGTGGCCTGCCTGGAGGCCGAAGCCCTGGCTCCAGGGCGGGGTGAGTTGCTGTGGCTCATGCAACCCACCCAGCTCGCGGCCCTGGTCGGCTGAGCCAGCTCCACCGCCGGCCGGGGGAAGCGCATCTGGGCTGACCTGCCCTGCCCCACGATGCGGAGAGAGAACCCGTGCCGGCACCTGTAGACAGCGAACTGCGCTTTCTGGTGGTGGACGACAGCCCCTCGGTGCGCCACATCCTGCGCAACTACCTGCGCGCCTTCGGCTACACCCAGGTGCTGGAGGCCCCCGACGGCCTCAAGGCCTACGAACTCATCAAGAACCGTCACATCGACTTCGTGATCTGCGACTGGGTCATGCCCGGGATGAGCGGGCTGGACCTGCTGCGCCGCCTGCGCGCCCGGCCCGAGACCCGCGGCCTGCCCTTCATCATGATCACCGGGGAGAAGAACGAGGCCGCAGTGGCCGAGGCCTGTGAGGCCCAGGTGGACGCCTACCTGGTCAAGCCCTTCACCGCCCAGGCCCTGCAGGAGAAGATCGAGGGCCTGCTGGCCGCGCGGCGCCGGCCCTCGCCCATCGACCAGGCCCTGGAAGAGGGAGAGCGGCTGGTGGCACAGGGCCGCGCCCAGGATGCCCTGGAGCGCTATCGTCAGGCCCTGTCCCTCAACCCCCGCAGCCCCCGCACCCTCTATGCCATGGGCCTGGCCCACGAGGCCCTGGACCAGACGGAACAGGCCCTGGAGTGTTACCGGCAGGCAGTGGAGCTATCACCTCGCTTCGTCAAGGCCCACGACCGGGCGGCGGCGCTCCTGACCCGGCTGGGCCGGCCGGACGAGGCGGAGACCCATCTGCGCCAGGCCATCCGCACCAGCCCCCGCCAGGCCAGGCGTCACCTGGCCCTGGGTCGGGCACTGCTGGCCCAGGGCAAGCGCAAAGAGGCCGCAGCGGTACTGGAGGGGGCCCTGCGCCGCGCCGGAGACGACGCCGAGCTGGCCCGCGAGGTGGGTGAGCTGTTCCTGGCCGCAGGCCTCTATGACCAGGCGGCCCAGGCCTTCCAGGGCTCTTTGGACATCGACCCCCGGGTGGTGCACGTCTACAACCGCCTGGGCATCGTCTATCGCCGCCAGGGCAAGCCCGAACAGGCCATAGAGGCCTATCAGCGCGCCTTGGCCATCGCCCCCCAGGACGAGAACCTGCACTTCAACCTGGCCGTGGCCCACCTGGAGGCCGGGCACAAGGACCAGGCCCTGCGTATGGTGGAGCGGGCCCTGGAACTGAACCCCGACTTCGCCGAGGCCAAGGCCCTGCAGGCCCACCTGCGGCGCGAGTCCCACCCCGCACCCCGAGAGCAGGCCAAGGCCTAAGGTCTGAGGCCACGCCGGGAGCTCCGGTACTGCCGCGTCTCCTCCACCGGATGGGAGTTGAGGTCGTAGCCCCAGGCCCGCCAGCCCTCCCACCCCAGGACGGTGGCGCCCCCGTCGGTGCTGAAGCGCCCGGTGAGGCGGTTGTGGTCGCTGACCAGGTCGGTCAGACGGGGGTCGGGGATCACGATGCTGCCCTTGGTGGGGCCGGCGTGATAGAGGGTGTTGTAGAGCACCTGGTTGCCCACGCAGTCGCTCTCACCCAGGCGCAGGGCCCAGCGGGCGCCGAGGGGCATGCGTACCTGGTTGTAGAGGATGAGGTTGCCCTGCGAGGCCACCGCGCCGTTGGTGCGGTAGAGGGCGATGCCGCCAGCCAGGTTGTCCACCAAGGTGTTGCCCCGCACCAGGCTGGCCACCACCCCGTCCAGGTTTATGCCCGCCCCGCCGCCGCGGCCGTTGCCGCTGATCAGGTTGTCCACGATCTCGGCCCCGCTGATCACGCCGTCGCCGCCCATGCTGGCGTCGCCGTTGATCTGGATGCCGCAGGCGTAGTTGTCCTGGCAGGTGTTGCCCTCCAGCACCGGCCAGTCCCCGCTGTTGGAGACGTAGATGCCGTGCTCACCGTTGTCCCGGCTGGTGCAGTTCTCGATGCGCAGGTGGTCCACGAAGGCGCTGAAGATGCCGCTGCGCCCGGCGCCGCGCACCAGGCAGTCGCAGATGGTGAGGTGATGGGAGTGCGCCCGACGCGAGCCGCGCAGGTCGATGCCCGCCCAGGGGGCGTCCACCACCTCCAGGCCCTGGATCACCCACCAGGCCACGGTGCCCTCGCCCTGCCAGGTCTCCAGCTCCAGGTTGCTGCCGTGGCGGTTGTCCGGCCCGGGCCGGTCGATCACCACCCGCGCGCCGGGCGCGGCCCGCAGGGTGATCGGCGCCCCTGGCTGGCCCGAGACCTGGATGCGGCAGCCGGCATACACCCCCGCCTCCACCGTGATCACGTCGCCCGGACCCACCTGCTCCACCGCGTGCTGCAGGGTGCGCCAGGGCGCCTCCACCGAGCCGGGGGCGGCGTCGCTGCCCGCGGGCGAGACGAAATACTCCGCCGCCTCGGCCGGACCGGCCGCCGCCACCAGCAGCATCAGCCAGAGCAGGCAAAGGCCTCGTATCGTCTTCGCTACGGACAACCCTCGCCCCCTGCTCCTCGGGCAGGACTCATTGCCTTCGTCTCCAATTATGTCATGCTCCGTCTCCCGCAACCAGGATNGCGTAAGGCCAGTATTCATGGGCCTNTCAGCACCATCGTCCTCCGTGCCCCATGAACAGGGGCCTGCCGTAGAGGTGCCGCCTGGAGCCGTAAACATGGGCCTATCCTGGGGGAAGGCGTTTTTACTTTCTTGACAAGCCTGAGAAATTTTTTTGTAATCTACATTCAAACGATTGACTTTCCGCAGCCAAGGGTGATTAAATATTGCGGAATTTCACCTCAACTCTTTCCATGGGGGTAGGGCGCATGGCCAAGAAACCGATGACCAAGATGGACATGATCAACAAGATCGCCAAGGACGCCGGCATCTCCAAGGCGGCGGCGCGGGCCGCGCTGGAGTCGTTCGTGGAGATGTGCGTCAAGGAGGTCAAGGTGGGCCGGCCTTTCCGGGTGGCCGGGTTGGGGACCTTCTCCCTCAAGAAGACCAAGGCGCGCAAGGGCGTCAACCCCGCCACCGGCGAGCCCATCAAGATCAAGGCCAAGAAGCGCATGGCCTTCAAGCCCAGCGCGGTGGTCAAGGAGCTGTTCAACCCCACCAGGAAGAAATAGGCCTACCCGCTGTGCCATGACACCCGCCGCCCGGCGGGTGTGGTCTTGTCGCTGTGGCGCCCGCACGGTGCACAGCGCGGAAAGGAACCAAGCGCCCCGAAGCACGGGGCGCTTGCTCTCTCTTTGTGCCCTGACCCCACCTGGAGGATCGGCTCTCCCCTAGCGCCCCAGGCGCGTCAACAGACGCACCAGAGGGCCGGAATGGAAGCCGATGGCCCGTGCAGGACACACCTCCTGGCAGCAGTAACAGCGGATGCAGCGGTCGTAGTCGAAGCGCAGGCGCAACTTCTGCAGCACCACGGCCCGGGCCGGGCACACCTCCACACACTTGCCGCAGCCGGCACAGGCCCCAGGGTCCTGCACCGGCCGCGAGACCAGACGCCTCTGCAACAGCCCGCGGAATGCCTTGGGCACCAGGTCCAGGGAGTCCAGCTCGGGCAGGAGGAAGCCCTCCACCGCCAGCTCCTCTGCAGGGTCCCCGCACAGCTCCACCGCTTGCGGCAGCAGGCCCCGTCGCCGCGCGGCGCGGTAGAGGGGAAACCGCCGCTGCGGCACACCCAGCAACCCGGCCACGGCCAGGTCCAGGGCCAGGGCGTCGCGCGAGGCCGCCACCAGTCCCACCCGCCGCGGCCGCCCCCCGGCCGGCCCCCGTCCCTCCATGCCCCACACCCCGTCCAGCAGGGTGAGCGCCGGGGCCACGGTGCGGTAGATGTCCAGGAGCAGGGAGGCGAAGGGCTCCCGCTCCAGACCCACCATGTAGTGCCAGGCCGCCTTGCGCTGGGCCACCACGGTGCCGAAGCAGTTCTTCACCCCCAGGGTGAGCAGCATCTGGGAGTGGGTCTTGAGCTTGGGCAGGTTGATCACCACCTCCGCCTCCACCGCGGCGCGGGCGATCTCCAGACGGCGGAACTCCGCCGGCTCGGGCGGACGCACCGTCACCGGCTCACCCAGCTCCACCAGCTCCACNCCCAGCTCCCGGGCCAGATCGGCCATGCCGGTCTTGGCCGCCACACGCGAGAAACGGTCTATGGCCGGGCTGTCGGCGATGAAGGGCTCGCCCCCGGCCTCGCGCACCAGCTCCACCATCACTCTGACCACGGCCGGGTCGGTGGTCACCCGCTCCTCCACCCGGTGCGCCCCCAGCAGGTTGGGCTTGAGCAACACCCGCGCGCCCCGCGGCACCACCGCCTCCATGCCCCCCACCAGCTCCACCGCCCGCCGCACCGCCACCTCCAGCTCCGGCGCGGCGTAGTCGCGGCAACCCACCAGCGCCACCCGACTCACCGCCGCACCTCCCCGCCGGCCCGGCCCGGCCGCGTGTCGGGCAACAGGCTGTAGACCACCGCGGACAAAAGCAGGGTGGCGGCCATGAACCACCAGGCGGAATGAAAGGCGGCCGGGTCCGCGAGAGCCGAAGTCTCCCCCGCCATGAGCCAGCCCGTGACCTGCATCACCGCCGCCGGCCCCAGCATGGTGAACAGGTTGATCCCGGTCATGGCCGTGGCGGTGAGCGTGGGCGGCACCAGCTCCCGGATGTGGGCGTACATCACCTGTCCGGGGCCGTTGAGCACCCCCACCAGGAAGAAGGCCGCATACACCCAGCCCAGCGGCACCCCCCGCGGCCACACCAACAGAGAGGCCACCAGCACGGCGAAGCCATACAGAGACGGCACGATCACCTTCTTGCGCGAGGCCAGCCAGCGGTCGCTGAGCCGCCCGGCCAGCGGCAGGCTGAACATGTAGCCCAGACTGAGCAGGAACAGGGCATTGCCCGCCTGCACCGCGCTGTAACCCAGGCCGTAGATGATGAAGGGCCCCGCCCACAGGGCCTGCAGGGCCATGTGGCCCCCGAAGCGGAAGAAGGTGGCCAGGCTGATACCCCAATAGGCGGGCAGGGACAACAACCGCCCCAGGCCGCGCAAGGGGCTGAACTCGTGCCGGGGCCGNGCNACCCCCGGCGGCCGGTCGCGCACGATGAGCAGCAGGGCCNCCGCCTGCAGCAGGTTCACCCCCGCGAAGCACAGATAGGCGCCCCGCCAGCCCAGGGCCTGGGTCATCAGGGCCAGGGGCGTGGCCGCCAGCATCTGGCCCAGGGCGCCGATGGCCATGAGCAGGCCGCTGATGGTGGCGAAACGTGCCGGAGGAAACCACACCGCAAACAGGGCCAAGGGCCCCATCAGNCCAGAGCTCATGCCCACTCCCAACATCACCCGCGCCCACATGGCCCNGCCNGCGTCGGGCGCCCAGGCGAACACCACCGCCCCCGCGGTGCCCAACAAGGACAACAGGCCCATGGTCCAGCGGATGCCCACCCGGTCCAGCACCAGACCCAAGGGGATCTGGCAGGCGGCGAAGGCATAGAAGAACAAGGCCGACAGCTCCGACAGCGTGGCCGGATTCAGGTGCAGGTCCGTGGTGAGCTGGGGCGCGATCACCGAGGGCGAGACGCGGTAGAACATGGACAGCACGAAGCCCAGGCTGCCCACGGCGAATATGGCCCAGGCCCGCACCCCAGGGTCAAACCGAGTGCGCATAGCCCTATCCTCCTCCCGACCCTCCCACCGAGGAGAGTACCACAGGAGCGGCGACAGTACCGCCCATCCTTCTCCCTGGACTTCCTCCGCAGGCGCTCTGTACACTAGAGGCAGCCTGCCTGGGGCGACCCTTGATCTTCGGCCTGGCTTCGCCTTCGCGCCGTACTCAACCTCAGGGATGGAAGCCATGAGCCCCCAGACGGCCCAAAGCCGTGAGGACANACAGCCCGACCCNGCACACCTCACCGTGATCGTGGCCGAGTCCGAGAAACCAGTGCGCACCACCCTGGTGCAGATCCTCAAGGAGATCGGTTTCGGCAACATCGTGGAGGCCTCCACCGGCAGTGAGGCCTGGACCCGCCTGCGCGCCCACGGCGCCGACTTCGTGGTGGCGGGCTGGCACATGCCGGAGATGAACGGCATGGCCCTGCTCAAGATCATGCGCGCCGAAGAAGACCTGTCCGCCATCCCCGTATTCCTGGTCACGGCCAGCATCACCAAGAGCCAGGTCATCGAGGCCGGCGAGGCCGGAGTCACCGACATCATACTGCTGCCGCTGACCTTGGAGACCTTTCGCCGCAAAGTGCAGGCCGTGTTCGCCGACCGCCTGGAACCGCGCTTCCGCCAGGCCGAACGCCTCTTCCAGAAGGGTCTGGACCTGATGAAACAGCATCGCTGGGAAGAGGCCCTCAAGGCCTTCCAGGCCGTGTTGCAGGTACACGAGAACGCCGAGGTATACTACAACCTGGGCTACATCAAGACCGCCCAGGGCGCCTACGAGGAGGCCCTGCACTACTTCCGCCGCGCCACCCAGATCAAACGCGACTTCGCCCGCGCCTACCGCATGATGGGCACCTGCTACCTGAAGCTGGGGCGCCCCCGCCTGGCCCAACAGAGCTTCCAGAAGGCGGCCGAGATATACATGGAAAAACAGATGGACGACAGCGCCGAGGAGGTGTTCAAAGAAGTCCTCAAACTAAACCCCAACACCATCAACGTGTACAACAACCTGGGCATCATCTACCGCCGCCGGGGCAAGTACGAGATGGCCGTGCGGCAGTACAAGAAGGCGATCAAGGTCAACCCCCGGGACGAAAACATCTACTACAACCTGGCCCGNACCTACTTCGAGTGGCGCCGCTGGAAGAAGGCCCTGGCCGCCCTCACCAAGGCCCTCAAGATCAACCCCGACTTCGCCGAGGCCAAGGCCCTGGCCCAGACCGTGCGCCTGCGCCTGGAGGAGAGGCCGTAAAGGAGGCCGACTCATGGGTGCCGCCCCGCGTCCAGAAGTGGTCCTGCGGGGCTACCGGCCCGGCGACCTGGGCCGGGTGACGCTCCTGCACGCCCGCTACTACCACCGGCATTGGGGCCTGGACCGGTCCTTCGAGTGCCAGGTGGCCCGCGAGCTGGCCGAGTTCCTCACCCGCCTGGACCCCACCCGCGACCTGTTCACCGCCGCCGAGGTGGCCGGACGCTTCGCCGGCGCCATCGCCCTGGACGGTGCGGACCCGCAAGGCGCACGCCTGCGCTGGTTCATCGTGGACCCCCGCCACCAGGGCCAGGGCCTGGGACGACGCCTGCTGGACCACCTGCTGGCCTTCGCCTCCCAAGCCGGCCACCGCCGCATACACCTGTGGACCTTCGCTGGCCTGGAGGCCGCCCGCCACCTCTACCAGGAGGCAGGCTTCGTCCTGGTGGAAGAACACGCGGTGCAAAGATGGGGACGCCGCATACGCGAACAGAGATACCTGTGGCGGAATCCGTCNCACCCGTGACGCCGGGGTGACAATCGGGTGTCGTCTGGAACCGCCCCCTTTACCTCTCCCCCCGCGGAGGCCAGACTTGGAGATGACGCCAAGACCAGAACCCCAACCCCAAACCAAGGGGAGCGACCATGCCAGAGCTTTCCCAGGCGCGTCGTACCAAGATCGTCTGTACCCTGGGCCCGGCCAGCAGCTCACCCCAGGTGCTGCGCCAGATGCTGGAGGCGGGCATGGACGTGGCCCGGCTCAACTTCTCCCACGGCGACCACGCCAGCCACCGCCAGCTCATAACCACCCTGCGCCGACTCTCCCGCGAGCTGGGGCGCGAGGTGGGCATCCTCCAGGACCTGGCCGGACCCAAGATCCGCCTGGGACGCCTGGAGCCCGAGCCCCAGACCCTGCAGACGGGACAGGAGATCACCCTCACCGCCGGGGAACAGAGCCGCCAGCCCCGGCTGCTCCCGGTCAACTACCCCTACCTGTGTGAAGACGTCTCCCCCGGCGACCGGATCCTGTTGGCCGACGGCCTGGTGGAGCTGAAGGTCCTGAGCGTGGAGCCGCCGCGGGTCACCTGCCGGGTGGTGGTGGGCGGGGCAGTATCCAGCCACAAGGGCGTGAACCTGCCCACCAGCGCCCTGCGCGTGCCCGCCTTCACCGACAAGGACCGCCGCGACCTGGAGATGGGCCTGGAGGCGGGGGTGGACTTCGTGGCCCTGTCCTTCGTGCGCCGCCCCGAAGACCTGGCCCCGGTGGTGGAGATACTCAACCACCAGGAGCACCGCCCCCTGCTCATCGCCAAGATCGAAAAGCCCCAAGCAGTGGAAAGCTTCGCCGACATCCTGACCGTGGTGGACGGCATCATGGTGGCCCGCGGCGACCTGGGGGTGGAGATGCCCCTGGAGGAGGTGCCCGTGATCCAGAAGCGCCTCATCCGCCAGGCCCGCCGCGCCGGCAAGGTGGTGATCACCGCCACCCAGATGCTGCGCTCCATGATCGACAACCCCCGCCCCACCCGCGCCGAGGCCACCGACGTGGCCAACGCCATCCTGGACGGCACCGACGCGGTGATGCTCTCCGAGGAGAGCGCCGTGGGCCGCTACCCCGTGGAGGCGGTGCGCGTCCTGGACCGCATCGCCCGCGCCACCGAACCGGCCATCGCCCATCAGCCCCTGCTGGAGGAGCCGGTCAGCGAACTGTTGCCCGCCACCGAGGCCGCCATCTCCCGCGCCGCCTGCTGGCTGGCCGAAGACCTGAAGCCCGCGGCCATCGTGGCCAGCACCACCTCCGGCGGCACCGCCCGCCTCATCGCCCGCTACCGCAGCCGCTACCCCGTGGTGGGCATGACCCCGGAGCTGCGTACCTGCCGCCAACTCACCCTGTCCTGGGGCGTGATCCCCGCCCTCATCCCCCGCTACCCCGACACCGACCAGATGTTCGCCATGGCCCGCACCTGGCTGGCGGCCAAGGGCCTGGCCGGGCCCGGCGACCGCCTCATCGTCACCGCCGGCCTGCCCGTGGGCGTGCCCGGCACCACCAACCTGGTGCGGGTGATGGAGATGGAGGGCGACCCGGCCTGAAGCACAGGCGCCCCCACCCCGCCCCTCTGCACGG
>Ga0180927_1381_pt1 | contig 12100 bp, 10 predicted proteins | sample Deesub1362A_J573_FD_124291 | JGI IMG/M metagenome (GOLD analysis project Ga0180927, IMG submission 124291) | Desulfarculaceae bacterium JdFR-95 | reverse complement strand
GGGCCTGGGGCCGGAGGCGGGGGCGCCGTTGGTGGCCGACGCCCGCGTGGGGGTGATCTCCTTCACCGGCAGCACCGCCGTGGGCCGCGAGATCGCCCAGGTGGCGGGCCGGCGCCTGGCCAAGGTGTCCCTGGAGCTGGGGGGCAAGAACCCCCTGGTGGTGTGCGACGACGCCGACCTGGACAACGCGGTGCGCTGGAGCCTGCTCAGTTCCTTCTCCAACGCGGGCCAGCGCTGTGCCGCCTCGGGCCGGCTGATCGTGTTCGAGGCGGTGTACGAGCGCTTCGCCCGCATGCTGGTGGAGGGTGCCGAGGCCCTCAAGGTGGGGCCCAACGACGGCGACGACTTCGGGCCGGTGATCAACCAGCGGCAGTTGGAGAACATCCTGGGGCACATCGAGCGGGCGCGGGCGCGGGGCTGCCGGGTGCTCACCGGCGGCCACCGCCTCACCGACCCCCAGCACGCCGCGGGCTTCTACCTGGCCCCCACCGTCATCGAGGAGGACGACCCGGACAGCGAGATCGCGGTGACCGAGCTGTTCGGCCCGGTGACCCTGCTCATGCGGGCGCGNGACTTCGACCACGCCCTGGAGCTGGCCAACCGCTCGCCCTACGGNCTGACCGCNAGCATCCACACCACCAGCATCCACCGCGCCCTGGAGTTCGTGGAGCGGGTGCAGGCCGGGGTGGCGGTGGTCAACGGCGGCACCTACGGCAGCGAGCCGCACATGCCCTTCGGCGGAGTGAAGGACTCGGGCAACGGCACCCGCGAGCCGGGCACCGAGGCCCTGGACGTCTACAGTGAGCTGAAGGACGTCTACATCCACGTGGACGCGGCAAAGGTGTGAGTGACATGGCCCCCAGCATCGTGGCCCTGATCCCCGCCCGGGCCGGCTCCAAGCGGCTGCCGGGCAAGAACATCCGTCCCCTGGCCGGCCATCCCCTGATCGCCTACACCATCGCCGCGGCCCGCGGCGCGGGCATCTTCGGCCAGGTGATCGTCTCCACCGACTCGGAGGACTACGCCGCCATCGCCCGGCACTACGGGGCCGAGGTGCCTTTCCTGCGCCCGGCGGAGCTGGCCGGCGACCTGAGCCCGGACATCGAGTGGGTGGAGCACGCGTTGAGCTGGTTGGCCCAGCACGGCCGGCGTTATGATGCCTTCTCCATCCTGCGCCCCACCAGTCCCTTCCGCACCGCGGACACCATCCGCCGCGCCTGGGACCAGTTCCTCTCCGATCCCGGCCAGCCGGGGGTGGACAGCCTGCGGGCGGTGGAGAAGTGCAAGCAGCATCCGGGCAAGATGTGGGTGGTGCGGGGCGGGCGCATGCTGCCCTTGTTGCCCCTGTCTCCGGCCGAGGCGCCCTGGCACAGCCAGCAGTACCAGGCCCTGCCCGAAGTGTACGTGCAGAACGCCTCCCTGGAGATCGCCTGGAGCCGGGTGGTGTTCCAGGGCCGCACCATCGCCGGCCAGGTGATCATGCCCTTCTTCACCCAGGGCTACGAGGGCTTCGACCTCAACCGGCCCGAGGACTGGCGCCGGGCCGAGGAGCTGGTGGCCGCGGGCGAGGTGGCGCTCCCTCCGGTGGAGGCGCCGCCCTGGCCCGGGGCCGAGTAGGGAGCAGAGACATGCCGCGCATCGAGATCCTGGAGCGGAGCCAGATCCAGCGGGTGTGGTCGGCCGGGGGGGANCTGNANNCCCGCCTGGCCCTGATCGCCGACATGTGCCGCTTCAACGCCCTGAACGCGGTCAAGCGGGCCGGCTCCGGCCACCTGGGCTCCAGCTTCAGCTCCCTGGACATCGTGGTGCACCTCTACTACGCGGTGATGAACACGGCCCAGGTGGGCATCCACAGCCCGGAGCGGGACGTGTACTTCTCCTCCAAGGGCCACGACGTGCCCGGCCTGTACGCGGTGCTCTACGCCCTGGGCATATTGCCCCAGGATCAGCTCCTCAAGCTGCGCCGCCTGGGCGGTACCTGCGGCCACCCCGACGTGTCCACCCCGGGCATCGAGGCCAACAGCGGCTCCCTGGGCATGGGCATCTCCAAGGGCAAGGGCATGGCCTGGGCCAAGCGGCGCCTGGGCCGGGGGGGCCGGGTGTACGTGATGACCGGCGACGGCGAGCTGCAGGAGGGCCAGAACTACGAGGGCCTGTTGTCCTCGGCCAACCTGGGCCTGGACAACCTCACCGTGGTGGTGGACCACAACAAGGTGCAGTCGGACAAGCCGGTGGCCGAGATCGGCGACCTGGGCGAGCTGGAGGCCAAGTTCGCCGCCTTCGGCTGGGCGGTGCACCGCTGTCCCGGCCACGACCACGCCGCCCTGGCCGAGGCCTTCGCCTGGGCGCGAGGGCAGCAGGGCCGGCCCCAGGTGATCATATGCGACACCATCAAGGGCCGGGGGGTGTCCTTCATGGAGCATCCCCAGGCCCTGGCCGAGGGCGGCGGGGTGTACCGTTGGCACGCCGGGGCCCCGGACGACGAGTCCTTCGCCCGCGCCGCCCAGGAGCTGCGCCGGCGCATCGCCGAGCGCTGCCGGGAGCTGGGCCTGGAGCCGCCGGCCTACACCGACGCCACCCCTCCCCCGGAGCCCCCCAGCGGCGTCACCCGCACCTACCTGGCCGATGCCTTCGGCCAGGCCCTGGTGGAGCTGGCCGCCGAGCGCCCCCAGGTGGTGGTGCTGGACGCGGACCTGGCCGCGGACTGCCGCGTGCGCGACTTCGAGCTGGCCTACCCCGAGCGGTTCATCGAGTGCGGCATCGCCGAGCAGGACATGGTCTCCACCGCCGGCGGCCTGGCCCGGCAGGGACTGCTGCCGGTGGTGAACTCCTTCGGGGTGTTTTTGGCCGCGCGGGCCAACGAGCAGATCTACAACAACGCCTGCGAGCGCAGCCACATCGTCTACGTGTGCCACTACGCGGGGCTGATCCCGGCCGGACCGGGCCAGAGCCACCAGAGCCTGCGCGACATCGCGCTGATGGCCTCCATCCCGGGCATGGTGGTGTTGCAGCCGGCCANCCCNGAGGAGACCCGCCAGGCCCTGGCCTGGTGTCTGGACCAGGCNNAGGNACCTTGCGCCCTGCGCCTGATCATCGGGCCTTCGCCGCGGGAGATCGTCCTGCCCGCGGACTACCGCCTGCGCCCGGGCCGGGGGGTGGAGCTGCATCCGGGGGAGGAAGCGGTGATGTTCGCCTACGGGCCGGTGATGCTGCACGAGGCCCTCACCGCGGCGGAGCAGTTGGCGGGCCGGGGCCTGGGGCTCAAGGTGGTGAACCTGCCCTGGCTCAACCGGGTGGACCGCGCCTGGCTGCGTTCGGTGGTGGAGGGCGCGCGCCGAGTGTACGTGCTGGAGGACCACCATCCCCACGGAGGGCTGGGCGACTACTTGCTGGGGGTGCTGGCGGCGGAGGGGCTTCTGGCGGGGCGGAGTTTCCGCAAGCTGGCGGTGGAGGAGCTGCCTGCCTGGGGCACTCCGCCAGAGGTGTTGGCCCACCACGGCCTGGACGGCGCTTCTCTGGCGCGGCGTATTAGTGAAGATTTGGGCTAGAGGACAGGCGAGGATGCAGATCGCAAAACGCGGGCTGACGGTTTTGGCTCTGTGGGCCCTGGTGTTGTCGTTTGGCGCGGGGGCGATCAGTGTCCACATAGAGCGGGTCTACCTGAGCACCCATTCACTCTATTTTGATCACGTTTCGTACTGCTATTACAACGCCCGTCTGTATCAGCGCTGGGTCTTGGGAGAGAGTCGCTGGGCTTTGGCGTGGGAGGAATGGGTGAACAATGCCCGCCACCCGGCGCGGACTGTGCCCTTGTTGTTGTTGGCGCCGAGTTTGCTGGCGCATCCTATGGGGCACATGGCCACGGTGTTGCCGGCGCTGGCCGTTTTCTTGTTTCTGCTGGGCTACACGATCTGGCGCCGTAGTGGGAGTTCGGTCTATGCTGGCGGGGCGATGCTCTTGTTTTGCACTTTGCCGGGCCTGTATCACGTGACCTATGGGTTGGCCTCTTATTTGTTGGACTTGCCTGCGGCGCTCTATATCGGTGCGGGGCTGTTCTGCCTTTTGTGGTCAGAGGGTGCCCGTCGGCCAGGCTGGCTGGTGATGTTCGCCGTGTTGGTTTCCTGGGGATGCTTGGGACGTTGGGTGGCAGGGGGGTATGCCCTGGTTTTGGGAGGGCCGGTTTTGGCCTTCTATCTCTGGCGGCGCTGGCGCGAGGAGAGAAGTTTCCTCCGGGCGGTGGTTGTCCCGGCTCTGTGGGTGGGTGTGCCGGTGGTGCTTTTGGCAGGTTGGTTCATCGTAGCGCACTGGGAGACCAATTTCGATTTCTACCCTGTTTACGGCTATGGTTTGGGCGGCACCTTGTGGGGGGCCACGCTCAACACGGCCCGCGGGATCGCGATGTTTTTCAGCCGGAAGGTACTGTTGGTGTTGGGTGCGATTCTGCTAGCCAACTTGTTTTGGCTGCGGGCGCGGGGCCAGGATATGGCCCAGCAGGCGGGGGTGGTATGGTTCGCCGTGGGGCACCCCTTTCTGCAGATACCTATTTTGCATGTGATTCGTGACCTGCACAATTCCAATTTCACCGCGCCCGGCCTGTTCTTGGCCGCGCTGGCTCCGGTGCGGTGGAAGAATCGGGATCTGCGTCGCAAGTGGACGTTGTGGGTACTGGGGATTCTGTTGGCGTTAGGGTGTGCGGCAGGAGCACACGCCTCTTGGGCCCAGTACCAGAGGGCCTTGCACCCTTCCCCCCGGCAATGGGCACAGAAGGAGCTGGACCGCGCCTTGGCCCGGGTGCTTGCGCGTCAAGACGGCCGCATTCTGTGGTTGGCGGCCTTCAATGAGTATTCGTGGATTCCGACCATGGAGGCCTTCTATTCCTCGGGCAAGCTGATTCTGCCGGCAGGTCAGGACTATTTCTTTGGTAACCACATATCCATGTGGAAGGGCAACTATCCGGGATTGAAGCCAGAGCAAATAGGTCCCCGCGTGTATGCCAACATCAAACGGTACGTAGACGTGGTGGTGGTCTTCCATGACCCTGCCACCATAACCGGGGTGTTCGACAATCCCTACGCCGAGGCCGTGGCACGCTATCTGGCCCGGCGTGTGGCTCAGGACCCCACTTGGCGTTTGATGGAAGTGATTCCTTCCCGACGTTTTGGTCCTCTGGCGGTGTACCGCAACACCGCGCCCCAGAACCAGGGGGCGTATGGGAAGGTGTTGCGGGGCGAGGCGCTGGTCTCTCCTTCGAGGGACGAGGAGAAGGAGAGTCCTCGCGGTTAATGTCTCGAGGAGACGAGGACAGGTCATGATCCCTCAAAACTTGCCGGTCTTGGATGGCAACGAGCGTCGTTATGTGCTGGACTGTCTGGACACCAACTGGATCTCCTCAATGGGCAAATACATTCCCGCCTTTGAGGAGGCTTTCGCTTCCTATTGTGGCGCCAGGTATGGGGTGGCCTGTAGCAGCGGCACCGCTGCCCTGCACATGGTTCTGGTGGCATTGGGGATAGGTTTTGGGGATGAGGTGATCGTTCCCGACTTCACTTTGGTGGCCGATGCCAACATGGTGATCCTGGCCGGTGCCAAGCCAGTGTTTGTAGATGTGGACATCGAGACATTCTGTCTGGACCCTGGGTTGGTGGAGGAGAAGATCACGCCCAAGACCAAGGCCATCTTGGCGGTTCACATGTATGGTCACCCTTGTGACATGGATGCCTTGAAGCGTCTGGCTGCGAAGCATGAGCTCAAGCTGATAGTCGACGCGGCCCAGGCCCACGGAAGCGAGTATCGGGGGAGTCGGTCCAACTGTCTGGGAGATGCGGCTTGTTTCAGTTTTTACGCCACGAAGACCTTGACCACGGGTGAGGGTGGGATGGTGGTGACCGACGATCCCGATCTGGCCGAGCGGTGTCGGCTGTTGCGTAATCAGGGCTTCGAGGGTGGGGGCCGTCGCTACTGGCACCGTGTGGTGGCTTTCAACTACCGGCTGACCAACCTACAGGCGGCCATTGGTTTGGCCCAGACCGAGCGGGCAGGGGAGAAGTTTGCGGCCAAGCGACGTAACGCGGAGATTTACCGTGAGCTCCTGGCCGAGGTGCCGGGGATCCGTCTGCCCCAGGAAAAAGAATGGGCGCGAAGTGCTTTCTGGAACTATACCATTTTGGTGGAGCCCGAGTTTGGCCTCTCTCGCGACCAGGTGATGGAGGAGATGTCCCGTCGAGGTGTAGAGACGCGGACCGCTTTCTGTTCGCTTCATCGCCAGCCTGCATATCAGGGTGACGACCCCCGGTTGCCCGACACGCGTGGTGAATATCCTGTTTCCGACCTTGTCTCAGAACGCGGGTTGTGTCTGCCTTCGGGAGTGGGCCTGAGTCGGCAGGATTTGGAGACGGTGGCCAAAGTCTTGCTTGCTTGTCGCAGATGAAGGAGAGCCATGCGACCGCCTGGAAGCAAAGTGTCGGTGGTGATAGCCACCTACAACGAGAGGGAACATATAGCCGAGCTGGTGGCCAGCCTCTACCGGCAGATAGAGTCTCCTCTCGAGGTAATCGTTGTGGACGACAATTCTCCCGACGGGACCGCCGAGGTGGTTGCGGGGTTGGAGTATCCCGGTCTGGTATTGATTCGCCGCAAGGTGAGGGGATTGGCTACCGCCTTCCATCGCGGCATCCTGGAAAGCACCGGCGATATCGTGTGCTGGATGGACGCCGATATGACCATGCCGGTGGAAGTCCTGAAGAAGATGATCGATTGTTTGGACCGGTATGACATAGCGGTGGGATCTCGCTATGCCCCCGGAGGTAGCGACAACCGGGAACCCATACGCGTCCTGGCCAGCAAGGCCATCAATGGGCTGGCGCGGCTGGTCCTGGGAGGGCACATCAAGGATTACGACAGCGGATTCGTAGCCTTGCGCCGGGACGTGTTCAACTCGGTCACACTGATACCCTACGGTTATGGTGAATACTTCATCGAGTTCCTCTACGATGCGCAGCGGCACGGACTGAAGATCATAGAAGTGGGCTATGCCTTCAGGGATCGCAGCCAGGGGGTATCGAAGTCCATGCCTTCTTTGTGGGCGTTCTTCTGTACTGGGTTGCGCTATGTCTTTCGGATATTCATGGCCCGTTTTCGACTGGTGAGGTGATATGCCGCCCAAGAGAGTCGTTCCAGAGATCGAGGCCGAGGTAAAGGAGCCCACCTTCATCCGCCGGGATGACCGGGGGCTGTTCGTGGAGGTGGTGAACGAGGGCCCCTGGGAGACCGTGATCCACGGCAGTATGCGTAAGGGGGCGCGTCTGGGCAACCACTACCACCGGGAGTGTCGTGCCTTCTTTTACCTGCTCTCCGGTCGAGCCGAGGTGAAGATACGCTTGATATTCAATGACGAGTCGGTCACCGCCGAGCTGGGCAGCATGGAGGGGGTGGTGCTGCGCCCCTATGAAACTCATATGATCCGGTTTCTGGAGGATTCCGATTTCCTGTTGCTGAAGTCCTATCGCTATCGGGATGACGAGCCGGACATCTTCCCCTACGACGTGGAAGCATGAACCCTGACGAATATGCCCGCATGCGGGCCTGTGAAGACGACATGTGGTGGTACCGGGGCCTGCATCGTTTTTTGTCGGCCCTGATACCGCCGCCCTCCAGGGAGGGACCACCTCCCCTGGCCTTGGATATAGGATGCGGAACCGGGGGGTGGCTGGAGAAGTTGACCCGGTTTGGTTATCGGGTGACAGGCATCGACATGGCTCATCAGGCCTGCACCTTTTGCTGTCAGCGGGGTCTTTCGCAGGTGATCGTGGCGGACGGAAACCGGCTGCCTTTCGTGGCCGAGAGCTTCGACCTGGTTACCTGCATAGACGTACTGGAGTGTGAGGCGGTTTCCCCGCCAGCCCTGGTGGCCGAGGCGATCCGTGTGCTCAAACCGGGAGGACTGGGGTTGTTCCAAATGTCCGCCCATCAGTGGTTGGCCAGCGAGCACGATTTGGCCGTACATGCGGTGCGGCGTTACAATCTGCGGCAGATGCGAGAGCTCTTCCGACCCCATCCGGTCGAGATCCTCCGCGCCACCTATCTCTTTGCCCTTTTGTTTCCCTTTATGGCCACCTGGAAGCTTTTGCGACGGCCGCGGCGTCAGCTTTCGCGTGAAGAGGCACGTTCGGACGTGAGCATGCCCCCAGCCCCGCTCAACCGTTTGTTATATGCCCTGTGTTGCCTGGAGGCCCGCTGGCTGACGGCTAGAAATTTGCCTTTGGGGACTTCTGCTTGCATCTTGGTGCGGAAGCATCCCGAAAGAGACTGAGCGACCTGTTAGCCGTCGATCAGGAAAGGAGTACCGATGGCTGGTCTGGGTCCGCTGCGCCTCAGGCGTTTTTTGAAGAAAGAGGGGGATAATGCCTCTCCCCACACCGACTGGCCGCGGCTGTTGGCCGGCGACTGGGACCGCTGGCAGGAGGCCCTGGCCGCGGCGCGGGGCGGACGGTCGGTACTGATCGCCACCGGGGTGGGCGGCTACCTGCCCATGGCCACCCTGGACGGACTGCTGGCCGCGGCGCTGACCCTGCGCGGGGCCGAGGTCACGGTATTGTTGTGCGACGGCTGTCTGAGCGCCTGCGAGTACCTGACCGTCTACCGCGTGGGCCAGGGCCTGGAGCGCTTCGCCCGCCAGGGCGCCCCCCGCGATCTGTGCCGGCGCTGCTACCAGCCCGCGCGCCGCATGTTCGACGGGCTGGGGGTGAGGGTGGTGACCTACGGCGAGCTGCTGTCCCCGGAGGAGGCCCGCCGGGCGCGCGAGCTGGCCGGGCACATGCCCGCGGCGGAGATCCCGGCCTACACCCAAGACGGGCTCAAGGTGGGCGAGCACGCCCTGGCCGGGGCCCTGCGTTTCTTCGCCCGGGGAGATTTGGAGAACGAGCCCCTGGCCGAGCCGGTGTTGCGGCAGTATTTCCAGGCCGCCCTGCAGGCCACGGCCGCGGTCTCGCACCTGCTGGAGCGGCAGCGCTTCGTGTGCGCCAGCTTCCACCACGGCATCTACGTGCCCCAGGGCCTGGTGGGCGAGGTGGCCCGCAGCAAAGGGGTGCGGGTGGCCAACTGGCAGCCGGCCTACCGCAAGAAGAGCTTCATCTTCAGCCACGGCGACACCTACCACCACACCATGCTCACCGAGCCCACCACCAGCTGGGAGAACGTGCCCTGGAGCGGGGAGCTGGAGCGCGTCACCCTGGAGTACCTGGCCAGCCGCATCCACGGCACCCGCGACTGGATCTACTTCCACGAGAAGCCGCGCGAGGACGTGGAGGAGGTGGTGGCTGAGGTGGGCCTGGACCCGGACAAGCCCTGGGTGGGCCTGCTCACCAACGTGATGTGGGACGCCCAGCTCCACTATCCGGCCAACGCCTTCCCCGGCATGAAGGACTGGGTGCTGGAGACCATCGCCTACTTCGCCCGGCGGCCCGATCTACAGCTGCTGATCCGCATCCACCCCGCGGAGATCCGCGGGGGCATCCCCTCGCGGCAGTTGGTGGCGGACGAGATCGCGGCTGCCTTCCCCCGGCTGCCGGACAACGTGTTCGTGTTCGGGCCGGACAGCGACGTGAGCACCTATGCCCTCATGGAGCGCTGCGACGCGGTGATCATCTACGGCACCAAGACCGGGGTGGAGCTGACCAGCATGGGGGTGCCGGTGATCGTGGCCGGCGAGGCCTGGATCCGGGGCAAGGGGCTGACCCGCGACGCCGGCTCGCGCCAGGAGTATTTCGCCATCCTGGACGAGCTGCCCTGGGGCCGCCGCCTGGACCAGGACACGGTGCGCCGCGCCCGCATGTACGCCTTCCACTTCTTCTTCCGCCGCATGATCCCGGTGGGGTGCGTGGAGCCGGCCGGGGGCAAGGCGGCCTATCGGGTGAGCATCTCCGGGCTGGACGAGCTGGCCCCGGGGCGCGACCCCGGCCTGGAGGTGATCTGCCGCGGCATCCTGGAGGGCACGCCCTTCGTCTACCCCGCCGAGGACTTCCCCGGCGGCAGCCACGTGGAGCGCTAGCCATGGCCGCCTGGTGGGGAAGGAAGAAGGCCGCGGCCGCCGCCCCCGGGGAGGTGCCCCGGGCGGCGGGGGCGGTGTTCCCCGGCCGGGCCGAGGGCCGGGACCAGTACCATCCCGTGATGGTGGGGCCGCAGACCCTGGGCGGGGCCGCCACCCACCCCGACACCCTGCGCGCGGCCATGGCGGTGGTGGAGCGCCTGGAGCCGGACGACTACATCCGCTACCTGTCCCGCTACTACCGCACCGGCCTGGAGCGCTACGGCTCCGCCTGGCGCTATGCCGACATCGTCACTGTGCTGGCGGCCTGTGCCCGCCTGCTGCGGCCGGAGCGCTACCTGGAGATCGGGGTGCGCCGCGGCCGCAGCCTGGCGGTGGTGGCGGCGGCCTGTCCGGACTGCGCCCTGGTGGGCTTCGACCTGTGGGACAAGCCCACCTACGCGGGCATGCCCAACCCGGGCCCGGAGTTCGTGCGGGCGGAGCTGGCCAGGCTGGGCCACCGCGGGCCTCTGGAGCTGATCAAAGGCGACAGCCGCCAGACCGTGCCCGCCTACCTGGAGGCCCACCCCGAGGCCTGGTTCGACCTGATCACCGTGGACGGAGACCACAGCGAGGAGGGGGCGGCGGCGGACCTGCGCCTGGTGCTGCCGCGGCTCAAGCTGGGAGGGGTGGTGGTGTTCGACGACATCTGCCATCCCGCCCACCCCTACCTGCACCAGGTGTGGCGGCGGGAGGTGGCCTCGGACCGGCGCTTCGCCTGTTGGGAGTACACCGAGCTGGGCTACGGCGTGGCCCTGGCCGTAAGGCGGGAGGTGTGAGGTTGGAGGGCGCGGTGCTGCTCACCGGGGCCTCGGGCTTCCTGGGCTCCTACCTGGCGCGGGAGCTGTCGGCCGNCGGCCACCAGGTGATCGGCCTGGACGCGGTGCAGCCGCCGCCGGAACGGGCGGGNGACCTGGCCCTGTTCTATCGCATNCGCCTGCCCGACCCCGGGCTGGAGGGCGTGGTCTCGCGCCACCGGCCCTGGGCCTGCCTGCACTGTGCGGGGGGGGCCTCGGTGCCCGCCTCCCTGGCCGAGCCCTGGCGCGACTTCCAGGCCGGAGCCGTGGTGACCTACCAGCTGCTGGACGTGCTGCGCCGCCTGGCCCCGGAGTGCCGCACCGTGCTCATGTCCTCGGCCGCGGTGTACGGCGATCCCCCCGCGCTGCCGGTGAGCGAGACCGCCCCCACCGCGCCCCTGTCCCCCTACGGCCTGCACAAGCTGATGTGCGAGCAGGCCGGCGCCCTCTTCCAGCGCCTCTACGGCCTGCCCTTCGCCTCCTTGCGGGTGTTCTCGGCCTTCGGCGAGGGCCTGCGGCGCCAGGTGGTCTGGGACCTGTGCCGCAAGGTGCTGCGCGAGGGACGCCTGTACCTCATGGGCACGGGCGAGGAGACCCGCGACTTCATCCACGCCGCCGACGTGGCCCGGGCCGCCTGCCTGGTGGCGGAGCGCGCGCCCCTGCAGGGCGAGGCCTACAACCTGGCCCTGGGCCGCGAGCTGTCCATCGCCGAGCTGGCCCGCCTGGTGGCCGAGGAGCTGGGCTACCAGGGCCCGGTGGAGTTCGACGGCCTCCTGCCCGCGGGCACACCCCGCCGCTGGCGGGCCGACACCGGCCGGCTGCAGGCCCTGGGCTTCCGCCCCCGGGTGGATCTGGAGGACGGCCTGCGCGGTTTCGTGCGCTGGTGCCGCGAGCAACTGCAGGCGCAGGAAGGACAGGACTAGGCGCCATGCGGGTGGCGGTGGCGGACTTGGGCAAGGCGGGCTGGACCGCAGGGGAACACTACCTGCGCAACCTGCTCACCGCCCTGGGGGCGGTGGCCTCCCAGGAGGGCGTGCAGACCCTGCTCCTGCGGCCGCCGGGCCGGGGCGGGGACTCCCTGGCCGGGCTGGCGGAGGAAGTGTGGGAGCTGCCCCTGGCCGAGCCGGCGCCCACCGGAGCGGCGGCACGCCTGCGTGCGGCGCTGGTGGCGCGGAGGCTGCTGCCGCCGCCCCCCTCCCCCCTGGGCCGGAGGCTGCGCGCC
>Ga0180927_1314_pt1 | contig 12174 bp, 11 predicted proteins | sample Deesub1362A_J573_FD_124291 | JGI IMG/M metagenome (GOLD analysis project Ga0180927, IMG submission 124291) | Desulfarculaceae bacterium JdFR-95 | reverse complement strand
GGGGTGGGGCGGGCGGGGGCGGCTATTTCAGGTAGGCGCGGCCTTCCTCGGCCGCGGGCAGGGTGACCAGGAAGGAGGCGCCTTCGCCCTCGCGGTTGTGAACCTCCACCTGTCCGAAGTGGCGGGTGACGATCTTGTGCACGATGGACAGGCCCAGGCCGCTGCCTTCGTCCTTGGTGGTGAAGAAGGGGTTGAAGATCTTGTGGATCACCTCCAGGGGTATGCCGCCGCCGGTGTCGGAGACCTCTCCGGCCACGAATTGTTTGCCCTCGCGGGTGACCAGGTAGGAACGCAGGGTCAGTCTGCCGCCGCCGCGGCCCATGGCCTGGATGGCGTTGAGGTAGAGGTTGAGGAACACGTGTTTGATCTGGCGTTCGTCGCAGAAGACCTTGGGCAGCTCGGGGGCGTAGTCGCGCACCACCTGGATGTGGTGTTCTTCCAGCTCGCGGGACAAGAGCTCCAGGGCGTGGTCCATGATGTCGCTGAGGGCCTGTTCGTCGAAGTTGCCTCCGGTGTCGGTGGAGAAGTCCAGCATCTCGTTGAGGGTGCGTTCCAGACGGTTGACCTCGTCGATGATCACGTCCAGGTAGCGGGTGATGGCGGAGTCTTTGCCCACTTTCTTGCGGATACGGCGGGTGAAGCCGCCGATGGAGACCAGGGGGTTTCTGATCTCGTGGGCCACGCCGGCGGCCACCTCGCCCAGGGCAGCCAGTTTGTCGGCCTCCAGCAGGCGGTTTCGCATCTGGGCCAGTTCGCGGTTGGCGTATTCCAGGCGTTGGTAGAGGCGGCTGTTCTCCACCGCCAGGCCGCCCAGGTTGGCCAGCATGGCCAGCAGTTTCATGTCGCGGTCGCTGAAGGGCCGTTGGCTGAGCTGGTTGTTGACCACCAGGGCGCCCACGGTCTTGCCCTTGGCGAACATGGGTACGCTGACGAAGGGGTGGGGGCCGGTGGCGGCGAGGAACTGTTTGCTGACCTGGGGGTGTTGTTCGGGTTGGTTGACGCGTATGGCGCGGCGTTCCAGTACGGTCTGGGCCAGGACGCTCTGGTTGGGGTCCAGGGCGATCTTCAGTCCCACCAGGTCGGGTGCCAGGGAGAGTCCCGGGCCGGCGCCGTCCTTGATCTCGCTGAGGGTCTGCACCAGCTCGTGGGTATGGGTGGCCTGGGGTGGTTTGGCCAGGTCGGCCACGGGGCGCAGCACGTGGTCGTGTTCGTCCAGGAGGAAGAGCAGCACGCGGTCGTGGTCCAGGCCGGCGGGGTGGATCACGGCCTGGAGGATGATCTGGACGGTCTGGTCGAAGTCCACCGTGGTCATGAGCACGGTACTGATCTCGAACAGGGTGGCCAGAGCACCGACCATCTCCTCGTTACGCTGGGCCAGCTCCTCCACGCGCTGGAAGGTGAGGGCGTTTTCCAGGGCGGCGGAGACCATGGAGGACATGGAGGCCATGAGGTCCTGGTCGTCGGCGGTGAAGCCGGTTCGGGCGCCGGGTTCGCTGACCACCTTGTCGTAGACGCAGAGGTGTCCGCGGTAGGGTCCCTTGAAGGTCAGGGCCACGCACATGCCCTGGGAGAAGCCCAGTTCGCCCTTGGGCGGGTGGCAGGTGCGCACGGGCAGGTTGCTGATGCGGGTCTCCTGTACGGTGCAGAAGTCTTGGCAGCGTTTGTTGCCCAGGCAGACGGTGGGCACGCGGCCGTAGGTGGCGCGGAGCACCTGGGGTTGGCCGTTGCCGCTGGAGACCTCCACCACCCCGCCGCGGGCACCCAGGAGCTTGGCGCAGATGCTGGCCACGTTCTCCAGCAGTGGTTCCACGTCGATGGTAGAGACCGCGGTGCGTCCCAGGTCGGAGAGCACGTTTAGCTCGGTGATGCGCTTCTTGGCCTCGAGGTAGAGGCGGAAGTTGCGTATGGCGCCGGCCATTTCGCGGGCCACCATCTGCATGAGCACCATGTCGTCCGGCTCCAGGCCGGAGAAGGCGGGGAATACCAGGGCCAGCACGGCGTAGAGGCGGTTGTCGTCCATGACCGGGAACAGGGCCACGCCTTCGCCGGGGTTTGCGATGTGGTCCAGGGTGGGGTCGCGGTCCGGGGTGACGGAGGAGATGACCAGGGGTTCGCGGCGGAAGGCCACCTTGCCCACGGCGCAGCGGCCGAACTCCACCCCTACCGGCTCACCTTGCAGGGCGTTCGGGGGCCAGAGGTGGGCGCGGACCAGGCGGCTCTTGCGGTGTTCCTGCATGAACAGGACGGCCAGGCGCGCACCCAGCCGCTCGCTCACCACCCGCAGGATGGACTCCAGGCGTTCTCCCACGTCCACCGAGGTGTTGGCGATCTCCACCACCTGGGCCAAGGTCTGGAACTGCCGGTCGCGGTCCATGGGGTTAGCTCTCCTGACGTAGGGCCACTGCCCGCTGGTAGATCTGTTCGTAGCGGGGGGCGGCGCTGTCCCACGAGAAGTCCTTGGCCATGGCCCGGGTCATCAGCCCCTGCCACTGTTGGGGCTGGCCATAGGTGGCCACGGCCCGGCGCAGGGCTCCCAGCAGCGCCTCGGAGGAGTAGGGCTCGAACACGAACCCCACGCCGGGACGCTGGGGTTGGTGGTCCTCCACCGTGTCTTTGAGCCCTCCGGTGGCGCGGACCACGGGGATGCAGCCGTAGCGCATGGCCTGCATCTGGTGCAGGCCGCAGGGCTCGAAGCGGCTGGGCATGAGCAACAGGTCGGCCCCGGCCATGATCTTGTGGGCCAGGGCGTTGTCGAAGCCGATGTGCACGGCCAGCTCTCCGGGGCGTTTGCGGGCCAGGGCGGTGAGCAGGGCGTGGTAGCGGTCCTCGCCCTGGCCCATGAATATCAGTTCCAGACCCATGTCCAGGATGCGCTCCACGGCCGGGGCCAGGATGTCCATGCCCCGGCGGTCCAGCAGCCGCCCCACGAAAGCGGCCAGGGGACGACCGGTGTCCTGGCCCAGGCCCAGGGCTTGGCGCAGCTCGGCCCGGCAGAGGCGGCGGGGGGCCAGGTCGGCGGCGCTGTAGTTGGCGGCCAGGTGGGGGTCGGTGGCCGGGTCCCAGGTTTGGTAGTCCACGCCGTTGAGTACCGCCACCAGGCGCTCACGGCGCGCGGCCAGCACTCCTTCCAGGCCGCAGCCCATCTGCGGGGCGAGTATCTCCTGGGCGTAGGAGTGGCTGACCGTGGTGATCAGCTCGGAGAAGATCAGGCCGGCCTTGAGGAAGTTGATCTTGCCGTAGAACTCGATGCCCTCGGGGTGGAAGTGCTCCCAGCCCAGGCCGGTCAGCGGCATGTCGTAGTGCCAGAACACGCCCTGGTTGGCCAGGTTGTGCACGCTCATCACGCTGGCGCTGGTCCCCAGTTGGGGGTGGGAGGCATACAGGGACTTGAGGTACAGGGGCACCAGACCCACGGTCCAGTCGTTGGCCTGGACCACCTGGGGCCGCCAGTCCAGGGCCAAGGCCAGCTCCAGGGCGGCGCGGCTGTAGAAGATGAAACGCTCGCAGTTGTCCTCGTAGTCGCCATAGGCGTTGCCGTAGAGGCCCTCGCGGTCGAACAGGTGGTCGTGGTTGATGAACCAGACCGTGACCCCCGGGCCCAGGCGGTGGCGCTGGACCTTGGCCTGGTGGCGGCGCCAGGATACCGGCACCTCCAGGGTGACGGGCACGGTCTCCAGGGTCTCCTCCAGCTCCGGGGGGAGCTTGACCTTGGGCGTGACCACCTCCACGCGGTGGCCGCGGGCCCCCAGGGCCAGGGGCAGGTCGTGGGCCACCTCCGCCAGGCCCCCCACACGGTGGAAGGGCCACACCTCCGGCGAGAGGAACATAACCTGCATGCTAGCCACCCCCCGGCCCCGCGAAGGCGTGTTTCCCTGGCAAAGGCCAACAACGCGCACCGTTCTAGTTGGAATCATATCACGCCAACCTGGCTTGCCCAAGGCCCCGCGCAGTATCTGGCCTGGGGAGTTACGTCCAGAGGACAGGGGCACCTTCGCCGAGCGGACGGTCCTCCTGGGCGGGCGAGGCATGCGTTGACACCGAGCCGGAGCGGGGTTTAGGCTCTGGCAGGAGCCCGGCCAAGGGGACGTTGATGCGTAGGTGGTCTTTCATACGCCTGGCGTTGGGCTTGGTGGCCGTGGCCGTGATCCCGCCCTTGGGGCTGCTGGTGGTCCTGGCCAGCTGCCAGCCCCAGCCGGGCCGGCCTTGGTTCTGGCTCAGCGGGGGACTGACCGTGTTGGGTGCGGCCCTGGGAGCGGTGGTGGTGGCCTGGTGCTACTACCGCCAGGTGGAGCGGCAGGTGGACACCCTGATCGACCACTGCCACGCCTTGGCCCTGGGGGGCTCGGGCACCATCCGCGACTGGCCCCTGGGCCTGGACCAGCTCAGCCGCCTGGGCATGGCCATCCAGGTGTTGCGTGAGGCCCTGGTGGACTACCTGAGCCTCTACCGCCGCTTCTTCGAGGCCGCCCCGGACATGTTCCTGTCCCTGAGCCCGGCGGGAGGGAGGATACTGGACGCCAACCAGGCCTTCTGTCAGGCGGTGGGCCGTCTCAAGAGCGAGGTGTTGGGCCAGCCGGTGGACCGCTTCGTGACCCTGGAGCAGGGCTGGGGGGCGGTGTTGGCCGGCCGCGAGGGCCTGCATAAGGGACAGATCGCCACCGACCGCGGTATCATGAAGATAGAGGCCAACATATCCCTGGAGCGCGGCCCCGAGGACCAACCCTGGATCCTGGGGGCCATCCTGCGCGACGTGACCCAGCAGGAGGAGCTGCACCGGGAGCTGATACGCAAGTCCACCGCCCTGGAGAAGGCCCTGGAGGAGATAAAGGACGTGGAGGAGCTCAAGGACCAGTTCCTGACCACCCTCAGCCACGAGCTGAAGACCCCCTTGGTGGCGCTCAAAGGCTTTTTGCAACTGCTGCGCCAGGGCCAGGCCCAGGGCGAACAGGCCCAGGAATACCTGGACATCTGCTGGCGCAACCTGACCAAGCTGGAGCGCCAGATCAACAACCTGCTCGACCTGGCCCGCCTGAGCCACGCCAAGGAGCAGTTCGAGATGGGTCCGGTGGAGCTGGACACAGTGGTCCGCACCGAGGCCGAGAACCTGCGGCCGGTGGCGGCGGAGAAGCAGGTGAGGATGGAGCTTGCCTTGCCTCCCCATCCAGTGGTAGTGAGGGGCAACGCCGAGAAGCTGGTGCAGTTGGTGGACAACCTGCTCATGAACGCGATCAAGTATAATGAGGAGGGAGGTTCGGTGCGGGTGGTCCTGCGAGAGGAGGGCGGGCAGGTGCAACTGGAGGTCTCCGACTCGGGCGTGGGCATGGCTCGTGAACAGATGGCCAAGATATTCAACCGTTTCTATCGAGCCGAGGTGTCGGGCTCCGGCCGGCTGGAGGGCCTGGGCATTGGCCTCAGCCTGGTGCAGGAGATCGTACGCCTGCACGGCGGGGACATCCGGGTGGAAAGCCAGCCCGGGGTGGGCACCACCTTCACCGTGACCCTGGAGGCCCGGTCGTGAACCCGATGGTGAATCATCCCCTGGTGCTGGTGGTGGAAGACGACCCCGACACCGCGGCCCTGTACCGCACCCTGCTGACGGCCGAGGGCATGGAGGTGGCCTGCTGCGGCAACGGCCAGCAGGCACGGCAGTGGTGGCAGGCCGCGGCCCGCCCCCCGGACCTGGTGGTGATCGACGTGCGCCTGCCCGACATCAGCGGCCTGGACCTGGCGCGGGAGATGTCCGCTCCCCGAGACGAGAGCTCCCCGGCGGTGATCGTGCTCAGCGCCCACGGCGACCCGCGCATGCCCCAGATGAGCCGCCAGGCAGGCGCGGCGGCCTTTTTGGACAAGCTGCGAGACCTAGACCGTCTGGTGGAGACGGCATGGCGTCTGGTGCGGAGTCGGGGGGTCAGGGCGTGACGGGTCATACAGCCTGATTCGGGCAAAGCCACCTGATATTTTTATGGCCACAATGCCCGAAATTCCCGCGGGCCTGACCACACCCCCTGCCAGACCCACCGCCGCCCCATGCCTGGCCCCACGGCCGCTCCCAGCCTGCCCCACGCAAGAGCGAATGGCATAACTACTCAAAAACATGGTATATCCGTACACCAAACCCCAGAGGAGCAAAAAAGGTTACGCCCTGATCCTCATCACCCTCCCTGCCTGCCCCTGTTGGGAGAGCGAATCAGTTCAGGGCGTAACCGCTCACCAATAACTGCAAGGGCCGGGCCAACCACCGGCCAGGGGAGGCGGGCTCGGAGCCATCCTGTTGCTCGCTGGTGGTTCCACCTTCGCCTCCGACCCGGGGGTCGGGCTCACAGGCGCGGGGATTTTCTCCGGCTCTTGCCGCGTGCCCGGGGCAGCCCCCGCCAGGGGCAGGAGCAGCAGGGTCAGTAGGGAGAAGACAACCATGGGTCGCAGCCAGCAAGCCGACGACGTGCGCCGCCTGATCGACTATCTGGAGGAGCCGGTGCTCCTCTGGCGGGGGGATGTCCTGGAGTCGGCCAACCGCTCGGCCCAAGAGCTGTTTGGGCTCCCGGAGCAGGGGTATGCGGGGTGCGGGCCGTCCCACCTTTTGGAGCCGCCCCCGGCGGCTGCTGGCCCGGGACAGGTGTCCCCGATCCTGGGGCGCCTGAGGTCGGGTCCCCAGCAGGGTCTGCTCTTGCGGGGGGTGTGCGTGGGCCTGGGGGGGGAATATCGGGCCTGGGTGTGCACGGGGCAGGCCTCCCTGGTGGACCTGGGCTCCCTGACCGCGGGGCTGATACACAACCTGGCCGGTCCCCTGTCGGTGATCCGCTCCACCGCGGAGCTGGTGGAGCTGTGCCTGGACCGGGCTCGGCGCCGGGTGCCGGCCCTGGCCCAGGAGATGGAGCGCTGGCCCAGCTCGGCCCGCGACGGCTTGCGCACCTTGCTGAACACCGTGGACCAGATCACCCGCGCCACCCGCGACCTGCTGGCCAAGATGCACGCCGAGGCCGCCCGCCGCTACGAGCCTTTGGACCTGAACCAGATCCTGCAGCGCGAGGTGCGCTTCGCCGAGGACAACCTGGGGCTCAAGCAGAAGATAGAGCGCCGCCTGGAGCTGGACCCCGCCCTGCCTCCCATCTGGGGCCTGTACTCCGACTTCTCCCAGAGCTTCCGCAACCTGTTGCGCAACGCGGTGCAGGCCATGGAGGGCTGTGAGCGCCGCTGCCTGCGCGTGGCCACGGCCTGGCGCGACGGCGAGGTGGTGGTGGAGGTGGAGGATACCGGCGTGGGCATCCCGCCCCAGGACCGCGAGCGCATCTTCGAGCCCTTCTTCACCACCCGCAAGGGGGACACCGGCTCGGCCGGCCTGGGGTTGTACTCGGTGCGCCAGCTCTTGGAGCCCTATGGGGTGCGCTTCCAGGTGGACTCGCGCCCCGGGCGCACGGTCTTCACCCTGCGCATACCCTTCCGGGGGGAGGGACGTCATGCCTGAGTCCCGCACTTGGCGGCGCTGGGCCTTCTTCCTGGTGGTGACCCTGGCCCTGTCCCTGCCCTTGGGGGCGACCTATTGGCTGTTGGCCGGCCAGCTCAAGAGCGCGTCCCGGGCCCGGCACCTGGCCCGCATCGCCAACCAGCTGGACCAACTGCAGGAACAGCTCAACGACGTGAAGTGGGACGCCCTGGCCGACACCTACGACGACACCCTGCACCTGGGCCAGGGGGACGAGGCCGAGCTTCTGCGCCAGACCCTGATGTGGTACGTCTATCCCGACGGCCACTGCTTCGTGGAGGGCATCGCCGTGGTGGATCCCGACGGCCGCCTGCGGCCCAGCCGCCAGGCCGCGGTGATCGACGAGGACGGCGAGCCCCTGCCGCGGCAACGCATCGCCGAGCTGAAACGCACCCGCCCCTGGCTGGAGGATCCCTGGCTGCCGGACTACGGCTTCCTGGTCCGGGCCTTCCGGGAAGACCCCGAGCGCGAGTTCTACGTATCACCCCTGATCCCGGCCCCGGGACGACTGGTGTTCGTGGTGGCCTCGGCCCTGCGCGACGATCAAGGGCGTTTCCGGGCCGCGGTCATGCTGCAGCACTCCATCCCCGACCTGTGGGAGAACATCCTGGCCCCGGCCGCGCGGGGGCTGAACCTGTGGCTCATGGACCGGCAGGGCCGGCTGGGGGTGGCCAACACCCCCCTGGCCCGGGCCAGTGCCGCGGCCTTTCGCGCCGGTGGGGAGCTGGAACGGGNATTGCAACAAGGAAAGGTGGCTGCCGAGCGCGGGGCCTATGGGGCCCAGGGCACCTTGCGCCAACGCCTGCCTGTGGGGCCGGCTCTGCTCTCCTATCGCAGCGAGGGAGACAACTTCGTGGTGGGGGTGGTGGAGACCGAGGCCGCCCTGGGCGCAGTGGGTCGGGCCACCCTGCGGGCCTTCGGGAGGGTGGCGGTACTGTCCCTGGTGGGGCTGGCCCTGGCGGGTGCGGTCTATACCCTGGCCTCCCTGCGGCGGGAGCGGGCCAGCGTGGAGAAGGCCACCCTGCAGCGCTATGCCGGCACGGTCAGCCACCAGGTGCGCAACCATCTGGCCACCCTGCGCGGCTACCTGGAGCTGATGGCCACGGGCCGGGCCGGAGGAGAGGAGAAGGTCCGGGAGCTGATCCAGGGGGCCTGCCAGCGGGCGGTGGAAGGCATTCAACGCACGGTGGAGGAGATGGAGGCCCTGTCGCGCGGAGAGGTGGAGATCGACTACGAGGGGCAACTGGGGGGGGACACCATGTATCGGCTCCCTCGTAGAGAGAGAAAGGACGGGTAGGCATGAGCCTTATCCTGGTGGTGGAGGACGAACCGGGTGTGCGCCAGACCATGGCCGACTGGCTGGCCAGCGACGGCTATCGGGTGGCCACCGCGGCCGACCTGGGTCAGGCCCTGGCCTTCTTCCAGTCCGGCCGGCGCCCCGACGTGGCCCTGGTGGACATAAAACTGCCCGACGGCAACGGATTCGAGTTGGCCGACCGCCTGCGAGAGGAGTTCGACTTCGACCGGGTAATCTATGTCACGGCCTTCTTCTGGGAGGAGGAGACCCGGCGCGAGTTGGCCGCGCGGGGCCAGCCCTATTTCGAGAAGCCGTTGAAGTTCCACCGCGAGGTGCTGCCTTTCCTGCGGCGCTACCTGGGCCGNGGGGAAGTGGAGGTCAGCGGGGTGAGCCGGTGACCGTAGGCAGCCACATCCTGGTGGTGGACGACGACGCCGACCTGCGGCGGGTGCTGACTCAGGCCCTGGAGATGGACGGGCACCAGGTCTCGCAGGCCGGCGACCTGGCCCGCGCCCTGGCCCTGCTGCAGGAACACGTCTTCCAGGTGGTGTTGTGCGACCTGCGCCTGCCGGACGGCTCGGGCATGGAGGTGCTCGGCTACCTGCAGGAACACTCCCCCCATACCGAGGTGATCGTGATCACCGGTTTCGGCACCGTGGACACCGCGGTGGAGGCCATGCGGCGGGGGGCCTTCGACTACCACCAGAAGCCCCTCAACCTGGAGCACCTGCTGCTGACCGTGAACCGGGCCCTGGAGAAGGCCACCCTGCGCCATGCCCTGGACTACCTGCGCCACGAACAGCCCTACCTCTACCAACTGGAGCACATCGTGGCGGTGAGCGAGGGCATGCGACGGGTGATCAAGCAGGTGGCGCGGGTGGCCCCCACCGACGTGACCGTGTTGCTCACCGGCGAGACCGGCACGGGCAAGAGCCTGATCGCCGGGGCGATCCACGCCAACAGCCCCCGGCGGGACGGGACCCTGGTCACGGTCAACTGCGCGGCCCTGACCGAGACCCTGTTGGAGAGCGAGCTGTTCGGCCACGAGAAGGGGGCCTTCACCGGCGCACACAAGGCCCGCGCCGGCCGCTTCCAGCAGGCCCACGGCGGCACCCTGTTCCTGGACGAGGTTGGTGACATGAGCCCGGCCACCCAGGCCAAGGTGCTCCGGGCCATCGAGGAGAAGGTGATCCAGCGCGTGGGCGGCACCCGCTCCATCCACGTGGACGTACGCATCATCGCCGCCACCAACCGCGACCTGGCCCGCGCGGTGGAGGAGGGGCGCTTCCGCCGCGACCTCTACTACCGCCTCAACGTGGCCCCCATCCACCTGCCCCCCTTGCGCGAGCGGCGCGAGGACATCCTGCCCCTGGCCGAGCGCTTCCTGCAGGCCTTCTGCCGCCAGACCGGAAGCCCCTTGCGGCCCTTCTCCCCGGAGGCCCGCCAGCGCCTGGTGGAGCACCCCTGGCCGGGCAATATCCGCGAGCTGCGCAACGCGGTGGAGCGGGCGGTGCTGTTCGCCCCGGGGCCGGAGATAACCCCCGAGGACCTGGGCCTGGAGGACAAGGGCTCCCCCGCCGAGCCCCTACCCGTGCCCGACACCCTGGAGCTGGCCAAGCTGGAGCGCTGGGCCATTGAGACCGCCCTGGCCCGCTCGGACTGGGTGCAGAGCCGGGCCGCGCGCCTGTTGGGCATATCGCCCCGGGCGTTGTCCTACAAGCTGGACAAACTGGGCATACATCACCCGCGCCTGGACGCCCGGCGGCGCCGGCGGGGCTAGGGCCGATCTTTTACCATTTCGTAATTACGAAATGGTAAAAGATGTATTCGTATACTGAACCCTCGAGCCCCGCCTTTTCATACATTTCACTATTTCTTCACGGAAGCAAGCCTCATAACCAGAGTAAAATAGCGGCTTATTCCAGATTAATCACAGAGTGGCACAGGATAGTCCTTCTGTGTGGTAGGGTTGGCATCCTTCTTGCCCCTTGGAAGGATGTCCCTGTATGCCTGCCCCAAGGCAATTGACTGCAAACCCACCACAAGGAGGGAAGAACATGGGCGTGATCAAGAGGCTTCTCAAGGACGAATCGGGCATCAGTGCGGTGGAGTACGCTCTGCTCTTGGCCCTGATCGGGGCTGGGATCGCGGCGGCGGCCTTCACCCTTGGTGGCCAGGTCAGCACCAATATCAGTGACGCCACCACTGCCCTGCAGGGTGGCTAGAGCCCGTCAGTACAGGGGCGGCAACCCGTGTACGCCTCCGGGCGCAGCGGGGTATGGGCCGAGCTGGGGGGGCCCCTGTGGGGGCTCCTCCCGGCTCTGGCCAGCCTACCCTGGCTGGTCTGGTGGGGCGGCGGGTTGGCGGGCGTGCGGGGGTGTTTCCTCCTGTCCGCCTGTCTGATGGCCAGTTTCGATCTGGCCACGCGCCGCATACCGAATCTGTTGTGCCTGGTCACCGCCCTGGCGGGCGTGGGCCTGTCGGCGGGGTTGGCGGGCTGGCAGGGGCTGGGCACAGCCCTGTTGGGTGGGCTGGTGGCCTTCGGCCTGATGCTGCCCTTCCACTTGTTGGGGGTGGTGGGGGCCGGCGACGTGAAGGGACTGGGCGCCCTGGGTTGTTTCCTGGGTGCGTGGGGGGCGGTGCAGTTGTTCCTCTACACCGTGCTGGCCGGCGGGCTGCTGGCCGTGGCCTGGCTGCTGGCCCGGCGCCAGAGGGACAACCTGCCCTACGGGCTGGCCATGGCCGGTGGTGCGCTGGCCACGGTAGTCACCGGAGGGCTGTGATGCTGCGGAGGCTGAGATCGTGGCGTAGTGAGAGAGGCGCAGTGGTGGTGGAGTTCGCCCTGCTGCTGCCGTTGATGCTCACGCTGGTCTTCGCGGTGATCGAGTTGGGTTCGGCCTGGTACAGCAAGCAGATGCTGGTCAGCGCCAGCCGGGAGGGGGCGCGGCTGGGGGCGCTGTATGACGGTGCGGACGACGCCGAGGTGGAGGCCACGGTGGCGGCCTTGTTGGAGCAGGCCGGCTTCCCCGGCACGGTGACGGTCTCCAGCACCGGGGCCGGGGGCAGCACCGGTGACCTGGTCACGGTGAGTGTCACCGCCGACCATCAGTTGTTGGTCCTGGGCAATCTGATCCCGGGGCTGCCCTCCCGCATCACCCTGAGCGCCACCACGGTGATGCGGCACGAGTGAAGGAGGTGAACCATGGCGCGCAAGGCACCGGTCTTGTTCTTCCTGTTGGCCCTGGTGTTGGCCGGGGCGGCGGCCTGGGGCGCGCATCGCTGGGTGCGCAGTCAGGCCGAGCTGGCCGCGCGCCAGGGAGTGAAGCTGGCCCCGGTGGTAGTGGCGGCGCGGTCGGTGCCGGCGGGCCGGCGGCTGACCACCGCCGACCTGCGCCTG
>Ga0180927_1229_pt1 | contig 12554 bp, 11 predicted proteins | sample Deesub1362A_J573_FD_124291 | JGI IMG/M metagenome (GOLD analysis project Ga0180927, IMG submission 124291) | Desulfarculaceae bacterium JdFR-95 | reverse complement strand
AGGCTCCCGCCGAGGCCCAAGCCGAAGCCGAGGCCCCGCCCGCGGAGGAAGCACCGGCCGAGGCGCCCGCAGCCCAGGAGCCGACACCCCCTGCCGCGGCCGAGCCGACCCCGGCCCCGGAGGCCGAGGCCCCGGCTCCGGCCGAGACTCAGCCCGAGGCTCCCACCGAGGCTCAAGGCGAAGCCGAGGCCCCGGCCCAGCCCGCGGCCGAGCCCTCCGCCGACCAATCCGCCCCCGAACCCCAACCCGAAAGCGAACCCAAGCCCCAAACCCCGCCCGAGCCTGAGGCGCCCAAGATCAAGCGGGCGCCGCGGGTGGTGGAGGAGGCACCGGCCCGCATCATCAGCCGGCCCAAGCACCCGGTGGCGCCCATCCCCAGTGGGCGGCCCGCACCCCGCCGTCCCGCGCCGGGCCCACGGGGGGTCCCCCCGGTACCGGAGATGGTGCCCCCGCCCAGCAAGGAGGAACGCGGCCGCGGCCGGCGCAAGAAGGGCAAGAAGGCCGCCATCCCCGACGACGAGTTCCTCATGCGCAAGGCCAAGAGCCGGCGCCGCGAGATCCTGGACAAGGCCGACCTCTACGACGGCCGTCCGGGCCGCGCCCGCAAGCGTGGGGCCAAGAAGGCCAAGAAGACCGAGGTCACCACGCCCAAGGCCATCAAGCGCCGCATCAAGATCGCCGAGGCCATCACCGTGGGCGAGTTGGCCAAGCGCATGGGGGTCAAGGCGGCGGAGATGGTGGGCCGCCTCATGAAAGAGGGCATGATGCTGACCCTCAACCAGACCCTGGACGTGGAGGAGGCGGCCCTGGTGGCCAGCGAGTTCGGCTTCGAGGTGGAACGGGTGGGCTTCGAGGAGGAGGACCTGCTGCAGACCGTGGAGGACCGCCCCGAGGACCTCAAGCCCCGTCCTCCCGTGGTCACGGTGATGGGCCACGTGGACCACGGCAAGACCTCGCTGCTGGACCGCATCCGCTCCACCAACGTGGCTGAGGGCGAGGCCGGCGGCATCACCCAGCACATCGGCGCCTACGACGTGCACCTGCCCGGAGGGGGCCGGGTGGTGTTCGTGGACACCCCGGGTCACGAGGCCTTCACCCAGATGCGCGCCCGCGGCGCCCAGGTCACCGACCTGGTGGTCCTGGTGGTGGCGGCCGACGACGGGGTGATGGAACAGACCCGCGAGGCCATCAACCACGCCCGCGCCGCCGAGGTGCCCATCGTGGTGGCCATCAACAAGATCGACAAGCCTGGGGCCGAGCCCGATCGGGTGCGCCGCGAGCTGAGCGAACTGGAGCTGGTGCCCGAAGACTGGGGCGGTGACACCATCATGGTGGAGGTGAGCGCCAAGACCGGCCAGGGTATTGACGAGCTGTTGGAGATGCTCCTGTTGCAGGCCGAGCTGCTGGAGCTCAAGGCCAACCCGGACAAGCCCGCCCGCGGCCACGTGCTGGAGGCGCGGCTGGACAAGGGTCGGGGCCCGGTGGCCACGGTGTTGGTGCAGGAAGGCACCCTGCACACGGGGGAGGCCTTCGTGTGCGGCATCCACGCGGGCAAGGTACGGGCCATGTTCAACGACCGCGGCCAGCGTGTGGACCTGGCCGGGCCCTCCACCCCGGTGGAGGTGCAGGGCCTGAGCGGGGTGCCCGAGGCGGGCGACGACTTCGCCGTGGTGGAGAACGAGAAGGCGGCCCGCCAGATCGCCGAACACCGCGCCCAGAAGAAGCGCGAAGCCGAGCTGTCCGCGCGCAAGGCGGTCAGCCTGGAGGGCTTCCTGGACCAGCTCAAGGGCGAGGAGGTCAAGACCCTCAAGCTGGTGGTCAAGGCCGACGTGCAGGGCTCGGTGGAGGCCCTGGTTTCCGCCCTGGGCAAGCTGGGCAACGAGGAGGTCAAGGTGGAGGTGATCCATGCCGCCACCGGCACCATCACCGAGACCGACGTGATGCTGGCCGCGGCCAGCGAGGCGGTGATCATCGGCTTCAACGTGCGCCCCGCGGGCAAGGTGAGCGAGGTGGCCGAACGCGAGGGTGTGGACATCCGCACCTACGAGGTCATCTACCAGGTCATCGAGGACATCACCGCCGCCCTGGCGGGCATGTTGGCCCCGGTGGTGGAGGAGGAGGTGATCGGCCGGGCCGAGGTGCGCCAGACCTTCAACGTGCCCAGGGTGGGCACCGTGGCCGGCTGCTACGTGAGCGAGGGCCGTGTGGAGCGCGGGGCCCAGGCGCGGCTGTTGCGCGACGGCACCGTGGTGGCCAACACCCGCATCTCCTCCCTGCGCCGCTTCAAGGACGACGTCAAGGAGGTGGCCCAGGGCTTCGAGTGCGGCATCGGCCTGGAGAACTACAACGACATCAAGGTGGGCGACGAGATCGAGGTCTTCGTGACCCGCGAGGTGGCCCCCGAGTTGTGATGCCATGGTGGTGGGCGCACTGTCCCTGACCCTGTTTCTGCCCGAGGGCGGCAGCCTCAAGGCCAAGCGCAAGGTGGTCCGCGCCCTGTGCGACCGCCTGCGCAGTCGCTTCAACGTGGCCGCGGCCGAGGTNGGGGCCAACGACCGCTGGCAGCGTATCGAGCTGGGCCTGGCCGTGTGCGGCAACCGGGTGGGCTTCGTGGAGCGCCAGATGGACGAGCTGGTGCGCTTCGTGGAGCGCCTGGCCCTGGCCGAGCTCAGCGACGTGCGCCGCGAGGTGATCACCCTGGAGGACATGGCCTGGGCGCCGGCCGGCGAGGCGCCCTGGGCGGAGTGAGGCCGACCATGCCTACGGTGACGCGACGTACCCGCCGGGTGGGAGCCCTGATCCGCCTGGAGCTCTCCCAGCTCCTCCTGCGCCGGGTCAAGGACCCCCGGCTCAGGGAGGTGACCATCACCGAGGTGCGGGTCTCGCCCGACCTGCGNCAGGCCAAGGTGTTCTACAGCCTGCTGGACACCGCCCGCGTGGACGAGACCCAGCGTGGCTTCGAGAAGGCCACCCCCTTCCTGCGCCGCGAGCTGGCCGCGCGCCTGCAGATGAAGGTCACCCCGCGCCTGGTGCCGGTGTACGACGACTCCCTGGCCCGGGGGGCCGACCTGGAGGAGCTGATCCGCCGCGTGCGCGCCGCCGACCGCGCCGCGGCCGCGGCCCGGGGCGAGGACGAGGAGGGCGCGGCGTGAAGGACGTGATCGCCATGCTGGAGGACGCGGCGCGGGTGCTGGTGCTGGCCCACCGCGACCCCGACGGCGACGCCCTGGGCGCCACCCTGGGCCTGGGGCATCTGCTGGCCGCCCGCGGGCAGGAGGTGTGGCTCTACAGCGCCGGGCCGGTGCCCCCGGAGTACGGCTTCCTGCCCGGCCGCGAGCGCCTGCGTGACCAACTGCCCCCGCGGCAGTGGCCCCAGGCCGCGGTGCTGCTGGACTGCCACCAGCCCGAACGCGCCGGCGCCGAGGCCGGCCGCTTCCTGGCCCGGCTGGAGCAGGTGGCGGTGGTGGACCACCACCAGGGCCAGACCGACTTCGGCCGCGCGGTCTGGGTGGACCCCTCCTGCGCCGCCACCAGCCAGATGCTGGCCGAGCTGGCCAGGGCGGCGGGCTGGCCCCTCACGGCCGAGGCGGCCACCTGCCTGTTCGTGGGCCTGCAGACCGACACCGGCTCCTTCCGCTACTCCAACGCCACGCCCCAGGCCTTCCGCGTGGCGGCGGAGCTGGTGGAGGCCGGGGCCGACCCCTGGGCCATCAGCCAGGAGGTGTACGCCACCCGCCCCCGCCGCCTGCGTCTCTTGGGCCGGGTGCTGGAGGACACCGAGCTGATGGCGGGGGGACGGCTGGCCCTGGCCGCGGTGTCCCTGGCCCAGCTCCAGGCCCTGGGCTGCGACAGCCGCGACCTGGAGGACGCGGTGGAGACCCTGCGCGGCATCCCGGGGGTGGAGGTGGCGGCCCTGCTGCGCGAGCTGCCCGGCGGCGGGGTCAAGGCCAGCCTGCGCTCGCGGGGGCGGGTGGACGTGGCCGCGGTGGCCCTGGCCCTGGGCGGGGGCGGACACAAGAGCGCCGCGGGCATGCGCCTGGACATGGACCTGACCACGGCCCGCCGCCACCTGGCAGAGCGCCTGCGCCAGGCCCTGGACAAGGAGGCGGCCTGATGGGTCGGCGAGGCAAACCACGCTTCTGGGCCGACGGGGTGCTGGTGGTGGACAAGCCGGCCGGTCCCACCAGCCACGACGTGGTGGACCGCCTGCGCCGGCGCTACCGTCCCGCGCGCCTGGGCCACGCCGGCACCCTCGACCCCTTCGCCACCGGCGTGCTGGTGCTGGCCTTCAACCAGGCTACCCGCCTGAGCGAGCTGTTGGGCGCGGGCGACAAGGTGTACCGGGGGGTGCTGGCCCTGGGGACGGCCACCGAGACCGGCGATCCCACGGGCAAGGTCACCNGGCAGGAGCCGGTGCCCGCCCTGAGCGAGGAGGAGGTGCGCCGGGCCCTGGCCTCCCTGGAGGGCGAGCGGCTGCAGACCCCGCCGCCCTTCTCCGCGGTGAAGCACCAGGGCCGGCCCCTGTACGCCTACGCCCGCGAGGGCAAGAAGATCGAGAAACCGCCGCGGCGCATCGTGGTGCGGCGGGCCATACTGCACCGCCTGGAGCCGGCGGCCATAGAGCTGGAGATGCAGGTGAGCCGCGGGACCTACCTGCGCTCCCTGGCCGAGGACCTGGCCGCCCTGCTGGGCACCGTGGGGCACCTGGCCTCCCTGGCCCGCCTGGCCTCGCTGCCCTTCCGCCTGGAGGAGGCGGTGAGCCTGGAGGAGGCCCTGGACTGGGGGCCGCAGGAACTGGCCCGGCGCCTGATCCCGCCTGTAGAGGCCCTGGCCGCCTGCGGGCTGCCCGCGGTGGAGGTGGACGACGAGCTGGCCTGGCGGCTGCGCCAGGGCGGCTTCCTGGACACCGCCTCACTCCTGGGGCCGCAGCAACCCCGGCCCCGACCCGGCCAGCCCTTCCAGGTCCTGGACCCGGAAGGCGGCCTGGTGGCGGTGCTGCGCTGGCTGGAGGCGGGCAAACGCCTGCCCGGCCGCGACTACGAGACCATAAGGGTGTTTCCCCAGCCTCCCCGACGGGAGGCAGAGGACAGGACATCTGCGTCGGCCCCCGGGGCCGAGTAGCCCGGTCGCGGGGATGGTCCCCGCCTCTGGGCCGCAGACGAGGGGCCTGACCACAGGCCCAGTACCACAAGGAGGATTAGGAAGTGGTTCTCAACCCGGAAACCAAGAAGGAGATCATAGCCAAGTTCCAGCGCAAGGAAGGCGACACCGGCTCCCCCGAGGTGCAGATCGCCCTGCTCACCGAGCGCATCCGCTACCTGAACGAACACTTCAAGGTGCACAAGAAGGATCACCACAGCCGGCGCGGCCTGCTCAAGCTGGTGGGCCAGCGCCGCCGCCTGCTCAACTACCTCAAGCGCAAGGACCTGGAACGTTATCGCACCCTGATCAAGGAGCTGGGTATCCGCAAATAGGACCCTTCGTGTCTAGCCATGCGCGCAGGCCGCGGTAGCCTGCGCCGGAATGAGAGAACGAGATGTACAAGCAAGTATCAACGCCCATAAACGGTCTGGACTTCGTCATCGAGACCGGCAAGGTGGCCAAACAGGCCAGCGGCTCGGTATGGGTCCGGGTGGGCGACACCGTGGTCCTGGTCACCGCGGTGGGCGACCTGAAGGTGCGGGAGGGCATCGACTTCCTGCCGCTCACCGTGGACTACCAGGAGTTCCAGTACGCCACCGGCCGCATCCCGGGCAACTACTTCCGCCGGGAGATGGGCCGGCCCAGCGAGAAGGAGACCCTCACCAGCCGGCTCATCGACCGGCCGGTGCGCCCCCGCATGCCCAAGGGCTGGACCTATGAGACCCAGATCATCGCCAACGTGTATTCGGCGGACAAGGTCACCGAGCCCGACGTCATGGCCCTCACCGGGGCCTCGGCCGCCCTGTGTATCAGCGACGTGCCCTTCGACGGACCCATCGCCGGCGTGCGCGTGGGCCGGGTGAACGGCAAGCTGATCGTCAACCCCACCCGCGCCCAGATGGAGGAGTCGGACCTGGACCTGGTGGTGGCCGGCTCGCGCGACGCCATCTGCATGGTGGAGGGCGGCGCCAACCTGCTCAGCGAGGAGGAGATCCTGGAGGCCATCTGGTTCGGCCACCAGGGCCTGCAGCCTCTGTTGGACATCCAGGAAGAGCTCATGGCCGCGGTGGGCAAGCCCAAGCGCGAGTTCACCCGCGAGGAGACCGACCCCGCCCTGCGGGCGCGGGTGGAGGAGCTGGCCCGGGAGGGCATCAAGGAGGTGCTGTCCATCGCCGGCAAGCTGGAGCGCCACGCCCGCCTGCGCCAGCTCAAGGCCGAGGTACTGGAGGCCCTGGGCGAAGAAGGCGCCGGCCGGGAGAAGGAAGTGGCCAAGCTGGTGGACGAGATGGAGGCCCAGGCCATGCGGGCCATGATCCTGGAGACCGGCACCCGCGTGGACGGCCGCGACCTCACCACGGTGCGGCCCATCACCTGCGAGGTGGGGGTACTGCCGCGCACCCACGGCTCGGCCCTGTTCACCCGGGGCGAGACCCAGGCCCTGGTCACCTGCACCCTGGGCACCAGCGGCGACGAGCAGCGCATCGAGTCGCTCATGGAGGGCGACGTGTACCGCCGCTTCCTGTTGCACTACAACTTCCCCCCCTTCTGCGTGGGCGAGGCGCGCATGCTGCGCGGTCCCGGCCGGCGTGAGATCGGCCACGGCGCCCTGGCCCGCCGCGCCCTGCACAAGGTGCTGCCCTCGCGCGAGGAGTTCGCCTACTCCATCCGTGTGGTGAGCGAGATCCTGGAGTCCAACGGCTCCTCCTCCATGGCCACGGTGTGCGGCGGCTCCCTGGCCCTGATGGACGCCGGTGTGCCGGTGAGCGCGGCCGTGGCCGGCGTGGCCATGGGGCTCATCAAGGAGGGCGACCGTACCGCGGTGCTCACCGACATCCTGGGCGACGAGGACCACCTGGGCGACATGGATTTCAAGGTGGCCGGCACCGCCGAAGGCATCGCCGCGGTGCAGATGGACATCAAGATCAGCGGTATCGACCAGGCCATCATGGGCCGCGCCCTGCAGCAGGCCCGCGAGGGACGCCTGCACATCCTGGAGGAGATGAACAAGGTCCTGGCCAAGCCCCGCGGCCAGATCTCCGACTTCGCCCCCCGCATCACCACCATCACCATCCCCGTGGAGCGCATCAAGGACGTGATCGGCCCCGGCGGCAAGGTGATCCGCGGCATCCAGGCCGAGACCGGCTCCAAGATCGACATCGAGGACGACGGCACCGTGCACGTGGCCGCGGTGGAGAGCGAGGCGGCGGAGAAGGCCATCGCCATGATCCGCGAGCTCACCCGCGAGGTGGAGGAAGGCGCGGTGTACGAGGGCAAGGTGGTCCGCATCATGGACTTCGGCGCCTTCGTGGAGATCCTGCCCGGCCGCGACGGCATGGTCCACATATCGGAGCTGGACCACAAGCGGGTGCGCGCGGTGACCGACGTGATCAAGGAGGGCGACATCATCAAGGTCAAGGTGCTGGGCATCGACGACCGCGGCAAGGTGCGCCTGTCGCGCAAGGCCGTGCTGCCTCCCCCCGAAGAGGAGGAAGACCAGCGCTCCCAGCAACGCGCCCAGGCTCCCCGCAACGAACGCCGCGGCGGCGAGCGCCGCAACCGCGGCCGCAAAGGGGGACGCGGACACCGCAGGTGAGCCGTGGACACCTATCGTAAGACCGTCCTGGACAACGGCGTGCGCCTGGTCAGCGAGCGCCTGCCCCAGGCCTTCTCCGTGACCGTGGGGCTGTGGCTGGACGTGGGCTCCCGCGACGAAGAGCCCGCGCTCAGCGGTGCCAGCCACTTCATCGAGCACATGGCCTTCAAGGGCACCGAGCGCCGCAGCCCCCTGGACATCGCCCGCGAGATCGACCGCCTGGGCGGCCAGGCCAACGCCTTCACCACCAAGGAGAACACCTGCTACCACGCCCGCGCCCTGTCCCGCCGCCTGGCCGAGTTGTGCGACCTGCTCACCGACCTGCTGCTGCGCCCCACCTTCGACCCCGCGGAGCTGGAGCGCGAACGCCAGGTCATCCTGCAGGAGATCTCCATGCAGGAGGACACCCCCGACGAGCTGGTGCACGTGCTGTTCAGCCGCAACTTCTGGCCCGGCCATCCCCTGGGGCGGCCGGTACTGGGCAGCCCCCAGAGCGTGCGCGCCCTGGACCGCACCGCCATCCTGGACTACCTGCGCCGGCACTACCGGCCCCAGGGATTGATCGTGGCCGTGGTGGGGGACGTGGACCACGACCGGCTGGTGGAGCTGGCCGCCGACCCCCTGGGGAGCCTGCCCCCCGCGGACCAGCGCCCTCCCCGCCGGCCTCCCACCCCGGCCGCGGGCCTGCACGTGGTGCCCCGCGATCTGGAGCAGGTCCACCTGGTGCTGGGCCAGCCCGCCCCCTCGGCCGTGGACCGCGAGCGCTTCACCGCCGCCCTGCTCAACCTCATCCTGGGCGGCGGCATGAGCTCGCGCCTGTTCCAGGAGGTGCGCGAGCGCCGCGGCCTGGCCTACTCGGTCTACTCCTTCCTCAACACCTACTCCGACTCCGGTCTGCTGGGCATCTACCTGGCCGTGGCCCCCAGCCGCGCCCGCGAGGCCCTCAAGGTGGTCCGCGCCGAGCTGGCCCGCCTAGCCGCCGAGCCGGTGAGCGAGACCGAGCTGGCCCACGCCAAGGAGAACCTCACCGGCTCCATCCTCCTGGCGGCCGAGAATCCCGAACAGCGTATGGCCCGCTTGGCGCGCAACGAACTGCACTTCGGCCGTTACGTACCCCTGGAGGAGGTGGTGGAGAAGATAGAGGCGGTCACCGCCGCCGAGGTGAGCGAGTTGGCCGCCCGCCTGCTCGACCCCCAGGTCCTGTCCGTCACCGCCCTGGGTCCGGCCGACCCCGACGAGCTGGCTGCGGAGATGGCGGCGTGAAACCGGTGCGCGTACTGGTGCAACGCCTGCCCCACGGCCGCGGCCTGGACCTGCCCGCCTACCAGACCGACCAGGCTGCGGGCCTGGACCTGCCCGCCGCGCTGAACCAGCCCCTCACCATCTCCCCCGGCGAGATCGCCCTGGTGCCCACCGGGCTCAAGCTGGCTATCCCCCCCGGATACGAGGGACAGGTGCGGCCGCGCTCCGGCCTGGCGGTGAGAAAGGGCCTCACCCTGGTCAACGCCCCCGGCACCATCGACGCCGACTACCGCGGCGAGGTCAAGGTGGCGCTGATCAACCTGGGCCGCGAGCCGGTCACCATCGCCCGGGGAGAACGCATCGCCCAGTTGGTCGTTGCGCCGGTGGCCCGCGCCCAGCTGGTGGAGAGCGACCGGCTGCCCCCCTCGTCCCGCGGCGAGGGAGGATTCGGCCACACCGGAACCTGAGAGCCATGTCCCTCACCTACTGCCTGCTGGCCAGCGGCTCCAAGGGCAACGCCACCTACGTGTGCTGCGGCGAGGCGGCGGTCCTGGTGGACTGCGGGCTGTCTGGGGCGGAGCTGCTGCGGCGTCTGGAGGCGGCCCGCCTGGAGGCAGGCCGCATCCGCGCCGTGGTGCTCACCCATGAACACCGCGACCACGCCGCCGGCGTGGGGGTGGTGGCGCGGCGGCTCAAGGTGCCGGTGGTGGCCACGCCGGCCACCTGGCATGCGGCCGAAGGCCTGCGGGGCTGCCGACACCATCCCATGCAGCCCGGCCGCAGTTTCACCCTGGGCCCGCTCACCATAACCCCCTTCCCCACCAGCCACGACGCGGCCGACCCCGTGGGCCTGGTGTTCAGCCAGGGCAGCGCCCGCCTGGGCCTGTGTACCGACCTGGGCGTGGCCACCCGCCTGGTCCAGGTCCGCTTGCAGGGCTGCCAGGCCCTGGTCATCGAACACAACCACGACCCCCACCTGCTGGCCACCGGCCCCTACCAGCCCTGGCTCAAACAGCGCGTNCGCTCCTCNCANGGACATCTCTCCAACCAGCAAGGCAGCGAGCTACTGGCCCGCCTCCACCACCGTGAGCTGCAGCAGGTGGTGCTGGCTCACCTCTCGGAGGTGAACAACCGCCCCNAACTGGCCCGCCGGCAGGCCGCCGCCACCCTGGCCGCCCTGGACTCCCGGGCCCACCTGGAGGTGGCCCGCCAAGACCGTCCCACGCCGGTGATGGAGATATGAGAGTGTGGGGGGAGGCCCTTTTCTTTTTCCAAAGAAAAGGGCCTCCCCCCAGAAAAAACCACGGACCGGCAGGTGTTGCCGGTCCGAGTGATTCTTTGGTAGCGGGGGGAGGATTTGAACCTCCGACCTTCGGGTTATGAGCCCGACGAGCTACCGCACTGCTCCACCCCGCGTCAGCTAGCGCTTAATATTATAGGGTGCATGGCCGGGTGTCAACCAGGGGAGGGGGGTGGGGCTTGAAGCCTTCTGCGGGGTGGGATAGACTGAGACGCTCCAAGGCATCGAAGGGAGTAAGGCTTTGTCTCCGGCCTGTTGAGCCGGAGCGCTACGGGTTGGAGGAAGGCGGTCATGAGTATCCTGGTGGATGGTGAGACCCGGGTGGTGGTGCAGGGGTTGACCGGCCGGGAGGGGCAGTTTCACGCCGAGAAGATGATCGAATACGGCACCAAGGTGGTGGCGGGCGTGACCCCGGGCAAAGGCGGTCAACAGGTGTTGGGAGTGCCGGTGTTCGACACCGTGGAGCAGGCTGTGGCTGCCACGGGCGCCGAGGTGAGCGTGATCTTCGTCCCGGCCGCATTCGCCGCCGACGCCATCTGTGAGGCGGCCGATGCCGGTATCCGGCTGGTGGTGGCCATCACCGAGCACATCCCGGTACGGGACATGCTGTTGGTCAAGGCCTTCCTCCAGGAGCGTGGCACCCTCCTGATCGGCCCCAACTGTCCGGGCATCATCACCCCAGGGCAGTGCAAGGTGGGTATCATGCCGGGCTACATCCACCGTCCCGGCAAGGTGGGTCTGATCAGCCGTTCCGGCACTCTCACCTACGAAGTGGTGCACCAGCTCACTGCCAACGGTCTGGGTCAGAGCACCTGCATCGGTATCGGGGGAGATCCCATCAAGGGCCTGGACTTCACCGATTTGCTCACCATGTTCGCCGAGGATCCAGATACCGAGGCGGTGGTGATGATCGGCGAGATCGGGGGCGACGCCGAGGAGCGCGCTGCAGAACTGATCAAGTCCGGGTATGACAAACCGGTGTTCGGCTTCGTGGCCGGGCTCACCGCCCCGCCGGGCAAGCGTATGGGTCACGCCGGCGCCATCATCAGCGGAGGCAAGGGCAAGGCCGAGGACAAGATCGCGGCCATGGAAGACGCCGGCATCACCGTGGTACGTGCTCTGGGCGAGTTCGGCGCCACCGTGGCGCGGGCCCTGGCTGCCTGAGAGTCGTGGTCGGCGTCGGGCTGATAGGCTTCGGCCGGGTGGGACGCCGGCTCTTGCGCGAGCTGGAGAGCCGCCAAGGCCAGGTGCGGGTGGTCCGCATCGCCGAGGCCAACCCCCACGGACGTCCCGCCGCGGAGCTGGCCGCCAACTTCGCCTACCTGCTGGCCCACGACTCCACCGCCGGCCCCTTCCCCGCGCCGGTTGCGGCCCAGGACCGCGCCCTGAGCGTGGACGGCCGCCTCATTCCCATGGACTTCGGCGGCGACCCGGCCAACGTGGACTGGCAGGGGGTGGACATCCTGGTGGAGGCCTCCGGCGACCCCACCGCGGCCAGCCGCGCCGCGGCCCTGGCGGGCGAGCAGGTGAAGAAGGTGGTCATCACCCGCTCGGTCCAACACGCCCAGGTGACGCTGATACGCGGCGTCAACTTTCATCTCTACGACCCCGAGCGCCATCACGTCATTTCTTGCTCCACCTGCACCGCCAACGCCACCGCACCGGTGCTCAAGCTGCTGGACCAGGCCTATGGCATAGAGCGAGGCAGCCTCATCACCGTACACCCTGCCCTCTCCGGTGACACCCTGCTCGACGCCCCGGCCGGCTTCTTCTGCACCGGCCGCTCCGGGCTCACCATACGCCCCGTGCCCAGCCAGGTGGCCCACACCACCAGCCAGGTACTGCCCCAGCTCCAAGGCAGGCTCATGGCCATGAGCCTGCGCGTGCCCACCCCGGTGGTCAACGCCCTCTGCGCCGACCTGGTGCTGGCCCGGCCCCCTGCCCACGCCCGAGAGGTGGGCCGGCTGCTCCAACAGGCCGCCCAAGAGGAGCTGGCCGGAATCCTGCGCCTGGAGGAAGGGTTCCTGGGCCACCCCAAGCCTGCCTGCGACTTCGCCGCCGACCCCCACTCCGCCATAGTGGACCTACACTGGCTGAGCCTCTCCGGCTCGCTCCTGCGCCTGCTCATATGGCACGACAACGAGTACGCCTACTGCTGCCGGGTGGCCGATACCCTGGAGATGATCGCGGCGAAACTGCAGCCGTGAAAACCTGATCGCCTGACCCCTACAGGTTTCTTTTGGGAAGGGGGGTCTGGGGGGAAACCCTTTTCTTTTT
>Ga0180927_1294_pt1 | contig 12619 bp, 7 predicted proteins | sample Deesub1362A_J573_FD_124291 | JGI IMG/M metagenome (GOLD analysis project Ga0180927, IMG submission 124291) | Desulfarculaceae bacterium JdFR-95 | reverse complement strand
ATATTCCCGCACCCCTGTGACCTGGGAGCCGTCCATCAGCCACACCGCCACCCGGCCGCCGTCCGCCTGTCGCCAGAGCACGTCGTCGCGGCCATCACCGTTCACGTCTCCCACTCCCGCCACCTGCCACTGGAGGCTCTCGCTCGTTCCAGGCAGGTCGCTGGAGCCTGGTTGCTCTTGGTGATCCAGCTCTTCGCCCGCCTTCCAGGTCTGCCCCGCCCAGGTTGCGTGCGGAGCAATCCGGGACGAACGAGGGCGTTCCGTCGAATCCGGGTTGACCGTCGGCGTTGAGCAGTCACACGGTGACCAGCCCGCTGCTGTAGTCTCGCCAGAGCACGTCGTCGCGGCCGTCACCGGTCAGGTCACCGGCATAGGGGAGCACTGCGTTGCCGGTCATGGTGTCGGCCAACTCGCCCTTGGACATCACTCGCCAGGAGGAGCTCAGGGATGACGATTGGCTCTGCTGCTCACGTTCCAGATACCAGACCGACACCTGCCCGCTGCTCGGATTCCACCAGAACAGATCCNACACNCCNTCGCCGTTGTAGTCGCCGGTGTCCACCAACAGCCACTGGCTGATGTCTTCTCCTCCCCCCAGAGAGCTCACCTGGTGTATCTGGCCGCCCTCCAGGAACCAGACCTGGAGCTGGTTGCCATCCTGGTTCCACCACAGCAGGTCCATGACCCCGTCGCCGTTGTAGTCGCCAGAGCGGCCCGGGTTCGGGTCGTAACGCCAGGCCGGCACCCAGTCGGAATAATCGCTTTCGCCGCCTTCGTCCTCGCTGCGGAGGAAGTAGTAGTAGACCTGGCCCGGCTGAGCGCTGGTGTCTGTGAAGGATGTGCCCGCCACGCGTCCCACCTGTTCCTTGGGGCAGGTGGGGCAGGCAGCACGATAGATGCGGTAGAAGCTGGCGCCGGACACCGGACCCCAGTTCAGGGCCGGTCCCTGGGTGGAGTGATTGGGGGAAGGACTCTCGTCCGGCCCCACGTGGGGAGCAGGCCGGGGCCGAGGCCGGGGAGAGGGCTCGGGAGTAGGAGTGGGACGGGGTCGGGGCCGGGGACCAGGACCGCCTCCCGAAGAAGCCGGCCGGGTCAAAGTCACGTCGTTGCCGTCACCCCCCACATAACTGATGCGGAGATTGATCCCCCCAACGGTCAGGGTAGCCCCTTCAGCCAGGCCGGAGAAGGTCCCTGCCACCGGACCGGCGCTGGTCTTGTCGATGAGGGTGAAGCTCTGTCCCTTGGCCGGGGTGAAGCCCAGGCTCACCGACAGGGTGCCGTTCAGGGACACGTCACCGGTGGCTACTATCTGGTCGTATTGAGTGCCGGGGTTGCTGCCGTCCAACTCCACGTTCGTGGTGGCCCCGGCGTCCAGGGCAAAGTTGCCCACTGTGAGGACGCCGGGACTGGCACCGGGCTCCAGGGTGCGCAAGATGGTGAGGACACCGCCTCCGGTGGTGGTCACGGTGCCACTGCCGGCCAGAGAACGTACGCTCTGGTTGCACCCGTCGAGGTGCAGCACCGCGCCGGCGGCCACGGTGAGGTTGGTGTTGGTGCGCAGGCGGTTGGTGCCGCCGTTGAGGCGCAGGGTGCCTGCCTCCACCGAGGTGGCGCCGCTATAGGTGTTGACTCCGGTGAGGGTGAATACGCCGCTTCCCTGCTTGGTGAGGCCACCGTTGCCCGCGATCACGCCAGCGTAGGTGGTGCTGGTGCCGTCGCCACCTGTACGCAGCGTGGTGTTTCCGGTGTTGACGGTGGTGGTGGCCTCGCCGCTCAAGGAGCCGATGGTCTCGGTGGTGCCGGAAAGGGACAAGGAGGCGGTCCCGTTCAGGATCACCGCCGAGCCGTCGGGGATACACTCTTTCTTGAGGGTCAGGATCGAGCCGCTGTTGATCCTGGTGAAACCGCTGTAGGTGTTGTTGCCCCGCAGCATGAAGGCGCCGGTGCCTTCCTTGATCAGGTTGCCGTTTCCGCTGATGGCGCCATTGAGACTGCTGGTGGAGTTGTCGCCGCCGGTGGTGAGGGTGGCTCCCCCCAGCAACACCCGACCGTTGCCGGCGATATGGCCGACGGTGTCGCTCACCCCGTTGAGGTCCAGGGTGGTGCCGGCGTCGTTCAATAGTACGTAGGTGCGGTTGGGCAGTGAGCCTCCTCCCGCCAAGCGGATGGTGGCGTTGTTCATGAGGCGAGTGGTGCCGGTGTAGGTCTGGGCGGCCCTGATCTCGCAGACCGTGTTCCCGCTTGCGGAGTACGTCAGACCACCCGAGCCGGAGATGGTTCCGGCCACCACGTGGGACACTTGGGAGCCGGACACCTGACATTGCAACGACAGGGTACGGTTCACCAGGCTCACGTTGCCGTTCAGATTGATGGAGCCTCCACTGCGCCACACCGAGAACGAAGCACTGGAACTCAGGGTGATGTCGGTGTTGATGTTCAAGGCATAGCTGGAGAGATTGTATATGCCCAGACTGCCCACCCGGAAGCTGGTGCCCGAGATGGTGACGTTGCCTCCCACGGTGTTGGACAACTGGAGGTCGAGGTTGTTCAAGACGCCTACGTCGTTGTTGCTGGTCAGGTTGGTTCCGCTGCTGGCGTCGAATATCAGTTTGTCGCCGTTGCCAGGGGCGGCCCCGGTGTCCCAGTTGGCCGCGGTGCTCCAGTTGGTGTCGCCTCCCGTACCCAGCCAGGTGAAATTGGCGGCCCTCGCCGCCGGCACCACCATCGTGCAGAGCACCACCAGGAGCAGACAAAAGACTCTCCCCCCTGTGCGACGGATCATCCAGGGGCAGTACATGATCCCTCTCCTTGATTGCATTCCCCCGTGTGCGGCCGGTCGTCTGCGGCCGCCCATCCTGCCTGGGAGTAAACCACGAGCTTTCTGGTCTGAAAATTCCGGCAAACCATGATTTCGCCCTCACGGGAAACCGTGAGGGCTGGGGGGAAGCAAAAGCAGGGCAGGGAAGCGAGGGGTTACCGGCAGGAGGTCAGGGATCCTGAGGTGTGAGCAGCCTTTCCCGCAGTACGAAGCTGGTCAACTGAGCCGCGTTGCGCAGACCCAATTTGTGCATGGCGCGGCGGCGGTGAGACTCCACCGTGTTCTGGCTGATGTGTAGCCGCTAGGCGATCTCCCGGGTGGTCAGCCCCTGGGCCACCAGACAGGCCACCTCACGCTCCCGGGGCGACAGGACCGTCGCCCCCGAAGGAGGGGCCTCTGCCTTTGCCCGAGCCAGGGCCACCACCGAGCCGGTGACCTCCTGGCTGAGATGAACTCCACCCCGGGCCACGGTACGTACGGCTGCGATCAATTCGGAGAAGTCGCAGTTCTTGAGCACGTAGCCCGCAGCCCCGGCCTCCAGCATGTCGCGTACATAGCGCGGGTCGGCATGCATGGTGAGGGCCACAGCACCTGGACCCGCGGATCCTGGACCAGTATGCGGCGAGTGGCCTCGCTGCCGGATATGCCGGGCATGTGGATGTCCATCAACACCACGTCAGGCGCATGACGGGCGCAGAGGGCCACCGCCTGTTCGCCGTCCTCGGCCTCGGCCACCACCTGGAAGCCGGGTTCCTGCTCCAGGGCCGCGCGCAGTCCGTGGCGAACCACCCCGTGATCGTCGGCCAGCAATATGCGTATGGCCATGGCCTCTCCCTTCTCTATTTTTTCATCCCCCGGCCCTCGCCAGGGGGAGCCGCAGGGTGATCCGGGTGCCCCGGCCTGGTGCCGAGTCCACCTGCATGTCACCCCCCAGGGGTTCCAGGCGTTCCCGGATGCTGAAGAGCCCGAAACCGCCCCTGCGCGCCTCCAGGAGTCCGGGGTCGAACCCCCGGCCCTCGTCCACCACCGTCAGTCGCACCATCCCCTTCCGGCAGGAGAGATAGACCCGCGCCCGGTCGGTGCGGGCATGCTTGGCCACGTTGACCAGCAGCTCCTGACAGGCGCGATACAGACTCACTTGGCGGTCCGCGTCCAACCGCGGTTCCACTGCCTCTCCCTGGTATTCCACGCTCCGGCCGTGACGCCGGGCCGCCTGTTCGGCCAGCCACTCCAGGGCCGCGGACAGGCCGTAGTCATACAGCACCGGTGGACTGATCTCGAAGGTCAAGGACCGAATGTCGGCCAAGCTCTNGTCGAGCAAGCGAGCCAGGCGTTTCACCTCCTCCTGGGCCCCGCCCTCCAGCTCGGGGCCCAGGTGCTTGAGCCGGAAGGAGGCCGCGGCCAAGGCCTGGCTCACGCCGTCGTGCAGGTCCTCGGCGATACGGCGTCGCTGACGTTCTTCCGCGGTGGTCAGCTCCAGGGCCAGTTCGCGCAGGCGGCGCTGGTAATGGGTGAGGGCGGCCTCGGAACGCTTGCGCTGGCTGATGTCCTCCAGGATGAACACCCGTCCCCGTATCTGGCCTCTGGGGCCACGGAACACCGCCGCACTGACACTCACCACCAGTTCCTCTCCCCCCCGCGTGCGGCAGTAGACCTCCAGGCTGTGCAGCTCTCCCCCACGGGTCAAGCCCTTGCCCCTGGCGGCGAGGACATCTGACAAGGCCATGCCTTCGGTCTCGCCCAGGCTCCAGCCGAACACGCGATGGAAGGCCGGGTTGAGATAGGTGATTCTTCCCGCTACGTCGCAGACCGCCAGGGGATAGGGGGCGGACTCCATGACCAGGCGGTGCTGCATTTGGCTCTCGCGGGCGGCGTCCTCGGCCCGACGCCTCTGTTGCCGGAGGCTTCGGATACGATAACCCAGGGCCAAGGAGAGCATTATGGCCTCCAGGGTGCCTCCCAGTTGATGGGCGGCGAAGTACAACCCCCCGAACGGGACCAGGCCCAACATGAGCAGGAGGTACACCACCTCGCCCACCGCAGTGACCGAATAGGCCNAAAGGAAGAAGGTGGCCGGACGAAACCCCTGCCAGCGACGCCAGACCGCCGCTCCCATGAGCAGCACCGGCCAGCCCAGGATGAGAGCCGCCGTGACCCGAATCACCCACAAGCGCAACAGACCGCCGGACAACGGCACCACCAGGGCGATGCCCGCGGTCACCAGACTGGCCNCCAGGATCAGGCGGTCCAGACGAGGGGCCTGGCCCCGGGTGAGCAGGAAGTGGCGAGCGAAAAACCCCCGACAGAGGAACAGGCTGGAGAGGAAGGCGATGGGCAGGTGTCGGTTCAAGGCGGGGGGCAGCTCTGGCAGATAGTCCTGTATCACCCCGTTCCACCCCAGGTAGTAGAGCGCCATGCTCAAGGTCGCCAGCACGTACCAGAGATAGCTGCGGTCGCGCAGGGAGAAGAACACCACCAGGTTGTACACCGCCAGGGCGAGAATGGTGCCCATATAGGCACCCTGCAGCAGGAGAGTGTTTCGATTCTGATCCAGGAATCCCCGCAGGGAACATATCTGCGGGGCCAGCATGGTCAGGCTGGTGCTGCGCAGACGCAAATAGAATGTCTGGGGGCGATCCGGCCTCAAGGACAGGCGGAACACGGCAAAGCGGCTGGGCGGNGGAAAGTGGCGCAGGTTGCGNGACANGAGGGGCAGTCTGCGCCAGCCGCCGCCCTGCTCCCGGCGCCGCGGGGTATACAAGCTGACGTAAGCCAGGGAGGGCTGGCCCACGTCCAGGATCCAGTCCGGGTCGGCCCCGCCCGGTCCCTTCCCCGGCTTCGGCACAACCTTCCAGCGCAGCCAGTATGTGGAAGGACTGGCCCCCCGATTGATGCTCCTGCGGCCCAGGAGGCGGAAACGCGAGGACCACGGCGGTCGGCTCACCGTGGCGATGTCCAACCTGTCGCTTCGGTCCTCCAGGATCTCCAGGTGGGGCCCCAAGAGGTAGGAGTCTCGGCCGGGTTCGAGCACCAGGGGCAACACCCCCTCCGCCCCTCCTGCCAGGGCGCCCACCGGCACACACAACAGAACCACGGCCGCCGAGACCACCAACCCGGCAAGCCATGTCCAGCGGCCAGAGGCCGACGGTATCCCCTCGGCCCTGCGTCCGGTGATACAGGCAGGCAAGATAGCTCCCCGGTGGAGTTATCGTGGTATAGCACGATGCCGCATCCGGCCGCAACGCACACTTGATCCTTGATCGCCTCCAGGTGGGGGCAGCCCAGCGGTGGCCTGGCCTGCGACCTCGCCTCCGGCAAGGGGTGCTCCCCGCGGCCGAGGCAGCCCAGAGTATCGGCGGGCAAAAAAGGGAGCAGGGGAGGCAGAGGCGCCCGCCCGGAGGGGGAATCGAGTTTGGCTGACCGGAGCCGGGGCCCTCCTGGTGCCAGCGCGGGGCGAGTGGGCCTTGGCGCCGGGACGTCCCCTGGGAGATCACGGGTTCCCCCGTTTGATGACAAACCCAGGGGTTGGTTGGCCCGTCCCAGAGGGAAAAAGTGGTTGACAGGGGCGGTATGGAGGTGCTACCCTGGCATCACTGAATGAAAATTCATTCAGAAATAGAGGTGGGCGAAACCCGTAACGTATATAGTGGGTTTGGGGTGAATGAAACGTCATTCAGGGAAGGCGGGCCCCCTGAGCCCCGCCCAGCTCCCTGTGTGGTCTAAAGCTGCAAGGAGGCAAGACATGTCTCACCCGATCAAGAAGGTGGGCGTGATCGGCGCCGGGGTCATGGGCGCCACCATCGCCGCCCACATGGCCAACGTGGGACTGCCCTGCGTGCTGTTGGACATCGTGCCACCCAAGATGCCCCCGGCCCTGGCCAAGAAGAACGTCAGTCCAGAGTCCCGCCAGTACCGCAACTTCCTGGCCGACCAGGGACTCCAGACCGCGCTCAAGTCCCGGCCTGCCTCCTTCTACCTGCCCGAGGACGCGCGCCTCATCACCACCGGCAACCTGGAGGACGACCTGGAGCTGCTGGCCGACTGCGACTGGGTGATCGAGGTGGTGGTGGAGCGCCTGGACATCAAGAAGGAGCTGCTCTCCCGCCTGCAGGAGGTGGTCTCCGACACCGCCCTGGTCACCACCAACACCAGCGGCATCAGCATCGCCGCCATGAGCCAGCACCTGGAGCCCGCCTTCCAGGAGCGCTTCTTCGGGACCCACTTCTTCAACCCCCCGCGCTACATGAAGCTCTTCGAGATCATTCCGGGTCCCAAGACCAAGCCCGAGCACATCCAGACCATGGCCCGTTTCGCCGAGGAGGTGTTGGGCAAGGGCGTGGTCTACTGCAAGGACACCCCCAACTTCATCGCCAACCGCATCGGGGTGTTCTCCGGCGCGCTCACCAACAAGCTCATGGAGGAGATGGACTTCACCATCGAGCAGGTGGACGCCCTCACCGGTCCGGTGATCGGCCGGCCCAAGATGGCCACCTTCCGCCTGGCCGACCTGGTGGGCCTGGACGTGATGGGCCACGTGGCGGCCAACGTGTACGANAACTGCCCCCACGACGAGCGCCGCGAGGTGTTCCAGCCTACGGCCTGGCTGCAGCAGATGGTGGAGCGGGGCATGCTGGGCAACAAGAGCGGCGGCGGCTTCTACAAGAAGGTCAAGGACGAAAAGGGCCAGAAGCAGATCCTGGCCCTGGACTGGAAGACCCTGGAGTACCGCCCCCGCCAGAAGGCCACCTTCCCCTCCCTGGAGGCGGCCAAACAGGCCCCCGGCACTGAGGGNAAGCTGCGCGCCATCTACTACGCCGACGACCAGGCCGGCCGCTTCGTGTTCAAGCTCCTCAGNGAGACCCTGATCTACGCCGCCAACCGCATCCCCGAGATNTCCGACGACATCGTCAACATCGACAACGCCATGAANTGGGGCTTCAACTGGAAGCTGGGCCCCTTCGAGACCTGGGACGCCCTGGGGCTGGAGAAGTCGGTGGCGCGCATGAAGGAGGCGGGCTACCAGATCCCGGCCTGGGTGGAGGAGATGCTGGCCGCCGGCCGCACCAGCTTCTATCGCAGCGACAAGGGTGATCGCTACTACTACGACCTGGAGGCCCGCGACTACCGCCTGATCGAGGTCTCGCCCCAGATCATCCTGCTGCCGGCGCTCAAGGAGCGGCAGAAGCTGGTGGCGGGCAACAAGGGCGCCTCCATCGTGGACCTGGGTGACGGGGTGATCTGCCTGGAGTTCCACACCAAGATGAACGCCCTGGGGGCGGACATCATTCAGATGATGGACAAGGCCTGCGACCTGATCGAGGAGGGCCGCTTCGAGGGCCTGGTCATCGCCAACCACGGCTCCAACTTCTCCGTGGGCGCCAACCTGATGCTGGTGTTGTTCACCGCCCAGGAGGAGGAGTGGGACGAGCTGGAGTACATGGTCAAGAAGCTGCAGGACACCTACATGCGCCTGAAGTACCTGCCCCGGCCGGTGGTGGCCGCGCCGCACCAGATGGCCCTGGGCGGGGGCTGCGAGTGCTGCCTGCACGCCGACCGGGTGGTGGCCGCGGCCGAGACCTACATGGGCCTGGTGGAGGTGGGCGTGGGGGTGATCCCCGCCGGCGGCGGCAGCAAGGAGCTGCTCATCCGCAACACCCACGAGCGCCTGTTCAAGGTGGAGCGGGGCGGGATCTATCCCACCCAGATCTACCTGCTTCCCTTCGTGGCGCGGGCCTTCGAGACCATCGCCCTGGCCAAGGTCTCCACCAGCGCCAAGGAGGCGGTGAAACTGGGGCTGATGCGGCCCACGGACAAGATCGTGATCAACGCGGACTACCGCATCAAGCGGGCCAAGGANAACGTGCTGGCCATGAACCTGGCCGGCTACAGCCCGCCGCAGCCGGTNGAGAACATCCGGGTCATGGGCCGCGACGCCATGGGCACCTTCAACTACGTGCTCTACAACCTGCGCAAGGCCGGCCGCATCACCGACCACGACGTGACCGTGGCCCGCAAGCTGGCCTGGGTGCTNACCGGCGGCGACGTGNTGCCCAACACCGANGTGAGCGANCAGTACCTGCTGGATCTGGAGCGCGAGGCCTTCCTGAGCCTGTGCGGCACCCGCGAGACCCAGGCGCGCATGGCCCACATGCTCAAGACCGGAAAGCCCTTGCGCAACTAGGCGGGAAGACCAGGAGGGGGAACGGGCCCCTGAAACGAGGTGAATAACAGTGCGGGCGCCGCTTTCCCAGAGGGCTCGCTCCCCCTCCTGACCAACTCAACATACACCACCGGCGGCGCGAAGGCGAGTAGGGCAAATCGGCCTCCGGGTCCTCCCGGCGGCCCGTCAAGGATAGAGGAGGATACGTCATGAGGGAAGCGGTGATCGTCTCGGCAGTACGCACCGCGGTGGGGCGCGCCCCTCGGGGCACCCTGCGCCAGACCCGTCCCGAGTACATGGGGGCGGTGGTGATCAAGGAGCTGCTCAAGCGCACCCCGGGCCTGGACCCCCTGCAGATCGACGACATCATCATCGGCTGCACCTTCCCCGAGGCCGAACAGGGGCTCAACATCGCCCGGGTGCTGGTGGCCAAGTGCGGCCTGCCCGACGACGTGCCCGGCATGACCATCAACCGCTTCTGCTCCTCCGGCCTGCAGGCCATCTCCCTGGCCTGCGAGCGCATCATGTGCGGCATGGCCGAGGTGATCATCGCCGGGGGGGTGGAGTCCATGAGCCTCATCCCCATGGGCGGCAACATGATGACCGTGGACCCCGAGCTGGGGCTGGAGCGGCCCGAGGCCTACGAGGGCATGGGCATGACCGCCGAGAACGTGGCCCGCGACTTCGGCATCACCCGCGAGCAGCAGGACGAGTTCGCNCTGCGCTCCAATCAGTTGGCCTGCAAGGCCATCGCCGAGGGCCGCTTCAAGGACCAGATCGTGCCCCTGATGGTCACCAAGCAGCGGGTGAACGACAAGGGACGCTACGAGCTGTACGAGGAGCCCTTCGAGGTGGACGAGGGGCCCCGGCCCGACACCAGCCTGGAGGCCCTGGCCCAGCTCAAGCCCGCCTTCATCCAGGGCGGCACGGTCACCGCGGGCAACTCCTCCCAGATGAGCGACGGCGCCGCGGCGGTGGTGTGCATGAGCAAGGACATGGCCGACAAGCTGGGGTTGACCCCCATGCTCACCTACCGCTCCTACGCCGTGGCCGGGGTGGACCCGCGCTACATGGGCATCGGGCCGGTCAAGGCCATCCCCAAGGCCCTGAAGCTGGCCGGCATCGAGCTGAAGGACCTGGACCTGATCGAGCTCAACGAGGCCTTCGCCTCCCAGGCCCTCTACTGCATCCGCGAGCTGGGCCTGCCCCTGGACATCACCAACGTCAACGGCGGGGCCATCGCCCTGGGCCATCCCCTGGGCTGCACCGGGGCCAAGCTGACCACCCAGTTGGCCTACGAGATGGCCGCCCGGGGCAAGGGCTGCCGCTGGGGCCTGGTGTCCATGTGCATCGGCTTCGGTATGGGGGCCGCGGCGGTGTTCGAGCGCGAGGAGGCCTGAGGGCCCCGGCTACCTCCGGCAACTGTGGCAACCCAGGTGAGAAGGGAGCATACTCATGGCTGACAAGGACATCCCCAAGGGCGGCGAGTTCCTGCTCATCCCCGGTGAGCCCGCCCAGTGCTTCACGGTGGAGGACCTCACCGACGAGCACCGCATGATCAAGCAGACCGCCTACGACTTCGTGCGGGGCGAGATCCTGCCCCGCATGGAGGAGCTGGAGAAGCAGAACGCCGAGCTGGTGCGCAAGCTCATGGCCCAGGCCGGCGAATTGGGCCTGTTGGGCACCGACGTGCCCGAGGAGTTCGGCGGCCTGGGGCTGGACAAGATCAGCACCGCGGTGGTGACCGAGGCCTTCGGCATCGCCGGCGCCTTCGCCGTGGTGCAGGGCGCCCACACCGGCATCGGCACCCTGCCCATCGTGTACTACGGCAACAACGAGCAGCGGGCCAAGTACCTGCCCGATCTGGCCGCGGGCACCAAGATCGCGGCCTACGGCCTCACCGAGAGCGGCGCGGGCAGCGACGCGGTGGGCGGCTGCCGCACCAAGGCGGTGCTGTCCGAGGATGGCAAGCACTACATCTTGAACGGCGAGAAGATCTTCATCACCAACGGCGGCTGGGCCGACGTGTTCGTGGTGTTCGCCAAGATCGACGGCGAGCAGTTCAGCGCCTTCATCGTGGAGCGGGGCTTCCCCGGCTTCTCCTCCGGGGCGGAGGAGAAGAAGATGGGCATCAAGGGCAGCAGCACCACCCCGCTGATCTTCGAGGACTGCCAGGTGCCGGTGGAGAACCTGCTCTACGAGCCGGGCAAGGGCCACCACATCGCCCTCAACGTGCTCAACATCGGGCGCTACAAGCTGGGCGCGGCCACGGTGGGTTCCTGCAAGGCGGTGCTGGACATGGCCGCCAAGTACGCCGCCGAGCGGGTGCAGTTCGGCCGGCCCATCATCGAGTTCGGCGCCATCCGCGAGAAGCTGGCCCGCATGTGCTGCAAGGCCTACATGAACGAGTCCCTCAACTACCGCACCGTGGGGCTCATCGACGCCGCCCTGGAGGGCATGGACCCCAACGACCCCTCCTACCCGGACAAGGCCAGTCAGACCATTCGCGAGTACAACATAGAGTGCTCCATCAGCAAGGTGTTCGGCTCCGAGGCCCTGGACTACATCGTGGACGAGAACGTGCAGATCCACGGCGGCTACGGCTTCGTGGGCGAGTATGAGGCCGAGCGCTGCTACCGCGACAGCCGCATCAACCGCATTTACGAGGGCACCAACGAGATCAACCGCCTGCTCATCCCCGGCGAGCTGCTCAAGCGGGCCATGAAGGGCAAGCTGGCGCTGATGCCCGCGGCCCAGAAGCTGCAGGGCGAGATTATGGACTACATGCCCGCCCTGGTGGAGCTGCCCGACGAGCCCTTGGCCTATCAGGCGCACATGATCGAGATGTGCAAGAAGGCGGTGTTGTTCGTGGCCGGGGTGGCGGCCCAGAAGTTCATGCAGAAGCTGGCCCAGGAGCAGGAGATCCTGTTGCGGGTGGCCGACATGGTGATAGAGACCTTCGCCATGGAGTCCGGCTTCCTGCGGGCGCGCAAGGCCCTGGCCTCCCAGGGCGAGGACAAGGCCCGCATCCACCTGAACCTGGTGGCGGCCTACGTGGACGAGACCATCCCCCGCCTGCACCAGATCGCCAACGAGGCCCTGGCCATGTGCGCCGAGGGCGACGAGCTGCGCATGCTGCTCATCGGCCTGCGCAAGCTGCTCAAGTACCAGCCCCAGAACGGCATCGCCCTGCGCCGCGCCATCGCCGACGTAGTGAGTGACAAAGGCGGTTACCCCCTCGAGTGATTACAGGCACCGCACCCAGGGGGTCGGAGCTATCCCTTCAGTCGAAGGGGCTCCGGCCTCCTTTTTTTCCGGGCCGCAACGGGATTTGTAGAGTAAACAGGAACACTTTCCATAAAAATTTTTGCGGGGAACCTTGACTAAGGNCCGGAACAGACTTATATTAANGCAAAACATAAATCGTTTACAGTAAAGAATTATTATTAAATAGTAAACACTACCGCTTGGCTACACGCCGGCCAAGAAAGGGGGGGAAGCTTTCCTGGCGCAACGGCGGGAAGAAGTGTATGCTTGCCCCGCTTCCGCGACGAATCACAACCAGGTAGCCTTCTTCGTTGCGTCTCGATCTGTTTTCGTCGCGCAGGGCGCGGATTATTGCCTTACCCCCCCCCCCCCCC
>Ga0180927_1167_pt1 | contig 12760 bp, 12 predicted proteins | sample Deesub1362A_J573_FD_124291 | JGI IMG/M metagenome (GOLD analysis project Ga0180927, IMG submission 124291) | Desulfarculaceae bacterium JdFR-95 | reverse complement strand
GGGACAAGACACGGGCGGACCGGATGGGCTGCATCCGGTCCGCCCGTGTCTCGAGGTGCCAGCCTGAAGAACTCAGGCGGCCTGGGCGTACTTGAAGCCCAGGTCGAAGGCCTTGAGGTTGGAGGGCACGAAGCGCTCCTTGGTGTGGGTGCGGATCATCTTCTTGATGGCGCGTACCGGCACCTCCAGGCCGCCGCGGGCGAACAGGGCCCCCAGCATGACCATGTTGAGGCTCAGGGGGTTGCCGGCCTCCTCGGCCAGGGCCTGGCCGTCGAAGGCCACCAGCTGTCCCACCCGGCGCCCCACCAGCTTGAGGCCGGCCTCCACGTCGGGGTAGGGGGCCATGCCGATGGCCACGGTGAAGGGTGGCAGGGGGCGGGTGTTGGTGATGACGATGGTGTCACGGTTGCACTTGGCCAGCAGGCGCAGGGTCTCCACCGGCTCGAAGCTGACCAGGATGTCGGCCTCGCCCTCGGCCACGATGGGGCTGGTGGCGCCGCCCAGGATCACGGCCGACTCCACCACGCCGCCGCGCTGGGCCATGCCGTGGATCTCGCTGACCATGACCGGCACGCCCGCGTCCACGGCGGCCAGACCCAACAGGTTGCTGGCCAGAAGGTTCCCCTGGCCGCCCACACCTACGTTGACGATGCGTTGGGTTTTCATCAGGAAGCCTCCTTGACCGGCAGAATGGCGTTCTCGGGGCAGATCTGGGCGCAGAGGGCGCAGCCGATGCAGAGGTTGGGATTGATCCGGGCCTTGCCGTCCTCCAGGTACATGGCCGGGCAGGCCACCTTGTTGATGCAGTCCAGGTGCCCCTTGCACTTGTCTTCCACCACCCGGAAGGGCCGGTAGCGCTTGGGCGCCACGCGGCGGGCGAACAGGGGGCAGAGCTCGCGGCTGATCACCACGCTGACGCCCTGGTAGTCCACCGCCTCCTGGATGGCCTTGATGGCGGCGCGGGTCTTGAGGGGCTTGATGGTGGTGACGTGCTGCACCCCCAGGCCGCGCACCAGGGTCTCGATGTCGATGTGGGTGGTGGAGTCGCCCAGCTTGGCGGTGTCCACCCCGGGGTGGGGCTGGTGGCCGGTCATGGCGGTGGTGCCGTTGTCCAGGATGACCAGGGTGAAGTTGTGGTTGTTGTGCACCGCGTTGACCAGGCCGGTGATGCCGCTGTGGAAGAAGGTGGAGTCGCCGATGAAGGCCACCACCTTCTTGCCCGTGGCCCGCGCCAGCCCCCCGGCGCTGGAGACCGAGCTGCCCATGCAGATGAGGAAGTCGGCCATCTGGATGGGGGGCAGCAGACCCAGGGTGTAGCAGCCGATGTCGGTGGGGAAGATGGCCTCGGAGCCCACCACCTCCTTGACCGCGTAGTAGGTGGCGCGGTGGGGACAGCCGGGGCAGAGGTTGGGGGGCCGTCCCGGCAGGGGGGGCAGGCCCTTGGTGCTCACCGGCTTGGGGGCGGTGTAGTCCAGGCCGAAGGTCTTGGCGATGGCCTGGCGCACCAGGCGGGGGTTGTACTCGAAGGCGCGGGAGAGGAACTTGGGCGGCTCGATGTCCACCGACTTGGCGGGGTGTTTGCGGCTCTTGCCCACGATCTCCACCCCGATGCCCTTCTCCTGGGCGATGGCGCGCAGGGCGTTCTCCAGGACGGGCTCCAGCTCCTCCACCACCAGGACCTTCTCCACGCTCTTGAGGAAGCGGGCGATCTTCTTCTCCGGCAGGGGCCAGCTCTGGCCCAGGCAGAGCACCTTGACCTGGTTCTTGGCCCCCAGCTCGTCCAGAGCGTCCAGCACGTAGTTGACCGACACGCCGCTGGTGACGATGCCCCACCTGCCGCGGCCCACGATACGGTTCCAGGGCGAGCGCTCGCTGATGGCCTGGGCCTGGTCGTAGACCTTGAGCAGGCGCAGGTGCAGGTTGCGGCTCACCGCGGGCACGGTGACGTAGTTCATGGGGGCCTTGACGAACTCGCCGGTGGTCTTGACCTTGCCCAGACGGCCGAAGGTGACCGGCTCGCGGGCGTGGTTGACGCGGGTGGTGGTGCGCAACAGCACCGGGGTCTTGAGCTCCTCGGAGAGATCGAAGGCGTACTTGGTCATTTCCTTGAGCTCAGAGGGGCTGCTGGGCTCCAGCATGGGCATGCCCGACAGGCGTGCGTAGAAGCGGTTGTCCTGTTCGTTCTGGCTGGAGAACAGCGAGGGGTCGTCGGCGGTGAGGATGACCATGCCCGCGTTGACCCCGGTGTAGGCCAGGGTCATCAGGGGGTCGGCCGCCACGTTGAGCCCCACGTGCTTCATGGTGACCAGGGTGCGCAGGCCCGCCACCGCGGCGCCGGCCCCACACTCCAGGGCCACCTTCTCGTTGGTGGAGTACTCGAAGTAGTACTGCACCTTGTCGGGGTACTGTTTCTTGAGGCGATAGAGGGTGTCCGGCACCTCGGAACTAGGGGTCCCGGGGTAGCAGGTGGCAAAGGCCAGGCCCGCCTCCAGGGCCCCGCGCACGATGGCCTCGTTGCCCAGCAGCAGGTGCCGTTTGCCGCTGGTGGGGCTGAGCAGTCTATCCATGGGTTTCTCCTCCGCCAACCGGGTGTCAACGACCGCCGTCAGGTAACGCGACCCTGTGGGCTCGATCTCGGCGAGACGCCACGGCCCCGCGCCGGGCCAAGGACCGCGTAGTTACAAACTAGCTATAAAATAACTATGGCTGAATGTAGACGCCAAACGCCGTCGATGTCAAGGGAAAAGGCGTCCCGACCAAGGGGAAGCCCCCTATTTGCGGTTCTGGAGGCGTTGGTTGACAAGGCTTGCGCGGCGGTGTTACCAAGGGCGTGAGCCTTTCCCGGGAGAGTTGGGTGGTGGCTGGGTCCTATCACACCACGGTGATGCTCAACGACGGTCGCGAGGTGGGCCTGCGCTGGCTGACGGCGGAGGACCGGCCGCTGTTGGAGGAGCTGGCCGCGGCCCTGCCCGCGGAGGACCTGCGCCATCTCAACCAGGACCTGCGGCAGGGCGAGGTGTTGCAGCAGTGGCTGGAGGGCCTGGCCGCGGGCAGCATGCGCCTGTTGGGGGCCCAGGACCCGGCCGAGGGGGGGCGTCTGGCGGGCTACTGCAGCCTGCAGCCGGGACGAGGGGCGCACGCCCACCTGGGCGAGCTGGAGGTGGTGCTGCACCCGGCCTACCGCGACCTGGGCCTGGGTAGCAACCTGGTGCGCGAGGTGGCGGGTGCGGCGGGGGAGGCGGGGCTGATGTTCCTCAAGGCCGAGGTGCCGGTGGAGGAGCTGGGCCTGATCACCGCCTTCCAGCGCCTGGGTTTCGAGCTCAAGGCCATCATGGAGAACTACCGCGTGGACCTGGCCGGAGAGCCCTACCACGCCATCATCATGCTCAAGCGCCTGCGCTACCAGTCGCACAAGGAGTTCTTGTATCGTTTCTAGAGATTGACACCGCCGCGGGGCTGGTTTAAGTTTCTGCCACGTGGTTTTGTCCCGGGTCCCCCAAAACCCCAAAGCGCGCTGAGGCAAAGTCATGGCCAAGATCCTGATCATAGACGACGACCCCGACTTCACCATGGCCAACAAGGCCATCCTGGAGGCCGCGGGCCACGAGGTGATCACCGCCGCGGACGGCAAGGAGGGCCTGGAGAAGATCAAGGCCGAGGACCCGGACTTGATCATCCTGGACATCATGATGGACTCCATCTACGAGGGTTTCTCGGTGACCACCACCCTCCGAGGCACGCCGGAGTACATGGACTACCGCGACATCCCGGTGCTGATGGTCTCGGCGGTGAAGAAGATCATCGGCGAGCGTTTCGACGTGCCGCCCGAGGCCCGTCTGGCCGAGGGTGACGCCTACCTGGATAAGCCGTTCACGGCCGAGGTGCTGCTAGCCAAGGTGGACGAGCTGTTGGCCGGCTAGGGCCGGCGAGGCGGCCATGGTTCTGCGCGCCCAGCCCCANGTCCTGGTGATCGACGACGACGAGGTGGCCCGCGACTCGGCCAAGGTGCTGCTCAGCCGCTGGGGCTATCGGGTGAGCCTGGCCGAGCGGGGGGAGACGGGGCTGGAGCTGCTCAAGAGCGACCCCCCCGACTTGGTGGTGGTGGACCTGCAGATGCCAGGCATCTCCGGCCTGGAGGTGCTCAAGGCCGTCCACGAGACCGATCCCACCATCATCTGCATCATGGTAACCGGCTTCGCCACCCTGGAGTCGGCGGTGGACGCCATGAAGCAGGGGGCCTACGACTTCCTGGCCAAGCCCTTCTCCCCCGACGAGCTGAAGCTGGCGGTGAGCCGCGGCCTGGAGCGCCGCTTCCTGGAGCTGGAAACCAACAAGCTCAAGGAAGAGAAGGCGCGCATGGAGGCCAACTTCGTGACCATGGTCTCCCACCAGATGCGCTCGCCCCTGGCTGCGGTGCGCCAGTTGTTGGAGGTGGCGGCCACCGAGTCGTTGGGCCCCATGCCTGCGCCGTACAAGGAGCTGATCTCCCGCGCCGCGGCCCGCCTGGACGGGCTGATGCAGGACATCAACGCCTGGCTCAACATGGTGCGCATCGGCGAGGAGGGCGTGGCCCAGCGCAAACAGGCCGTGGAGCTCAAGCAGATCATCGACAAGCTGGCCGAGCGGGCCGCCCTGGAGGCCGAGGCCGCGGGCCAGACCCTGAAGGTGGACCCACCCCCCCAGGACGTGACCCTGGAGGTGGACGAACANAGCCTCTTGGAGGCGCTCTACAACATAGTCTCTAACGCGGTGAAGTACAACCGGGAGGGTGGCCAGGTGACCNTCGCCACCCAGGTCACCCCCCANCAGGTGGACATCCTGATCAGCGACCAGGGTCCGGGCATTCCTCCAGCCGAACTCCCGTTCATCTTCGACGACTTCTTTCGCTCCAAGGACCCTCAGCTCAAGTCCAAGCCCGGCACCGGCCTGGGGCTGGCCATCACCCGCCGCATCGTGCGGGCCCATGGCGGCGAGGTGACCGCCAGCTCCCAGCCTGGTCAGGGGTCCACCTTCGTGGTCTCGTTGCCTCGCTAGGGAGGGAGGAGGGAAATGGACCCAGGGAGGCTTGCCAGGGCCTCCCCGATTCTGGGACACTACACAGTCAGGAGCAAGGCCCCCCTGACGGGTGAGCGTCCCGCCGGTGTGCGCGTGGAAGTTGACAGTAAACCCCAGGGGATTTATAGTGGTGAGCCGAATCACACCCGGCGGCGACCATAGTCTGCAAATCCCCCGTGTGAATATGGTGTTGGCCGTAACGGGGTGAGAGTGAAGCGCAGGCACCCTGGGAGGGAATGAGGCGAATGAGCTTGCGAATACCTTCACGAAGCCCCGCCCCGCCATATTCTGGGCGGAAGGCCAGCCGTCCGCTAGCCCGAGGAGCAAGAGTGGCATGAGCATCTTGAGTCTGTTCAAGGGCGTCCGCCTGCCCCGTTCCCCGGAGCCTCCCCCCCCTCGACCCCTGTCCCCCCCGGACAAAGTGATCATACCCCTGCGCCAGCACCAGGGCCGCGTGTGCGAGCCGGTGGTGGAACCCGGCCAGGAGGTGCTGTTGGGCCAGGTGGTGGGGGCGTCCGAGGAGTTCGAGGCGGCGGCGGTACACGCCACGGTGAGCGGCAAGGTGGAGGCCATTGCCGAGACCTATGACCCGGCAGGCCAGAGGGTACCGGCAGTGGTGATAGCCAACGACGGGCGTGACGCCTGGGTGGAGGCGGAGGGCGCACCGCCCACCCTCAGCGAGGTGGAGGTGGTACAGAAGACCCGTCCCACCCGCCTGCTGAAACGTCTGCGCGAAGCGGGTCTGGTCCGCTCCGGGCTGTTGGGCCTGCCCCTGCACGTGGACCTGTCTCCTCCCATGGCGCCGCGGGCCTACATGTTCATGACCGGCATTCCCGTGGTGCGGCCCATCGACACCCTGATCGTGAAGGCAGTGGACCACGACCCGCCGGTGGTCACCAACCAGGCCGCCCTGGCCGAGGCCGGTGAGGAGCTGGCCCTGGGTATCGCGGCCCTGGCCCGCATCGCCGGTGCGCGGCGGGTGGTGATCGTGCTGCCCGCGGGGGTGGAGCCCCCGGGTGTGGCCCAGTTGGCCGCGCGCCACGAGTGGGAGACCACCCACCTGGACGGCCGCCACTTCCCCTATGCCGTGGACAACCTGCTGGTCAAGAAGCTGACCGGCCGGGTGGTGCCCACGCCCTACGGCGAGCCCCGCGACGTGGGGGTGGTGGTGGAGCCTCTGGTCACGGCCCTGGACGTGGGGCGGGTGCTCAGCCAGGGTCGGCCGCCGGTGGACCGCCTGTTCACGGTGGCGGGCGACGTGGCCCAGCCCCAGGTCTTCCGGGTGCGCATGGGCACGCCCATCGCGCGGGTGATCGAGGCCGCCGGCGGTCTGCCGGTGGAGCCGGGCAAGGTGATCCTGGGTGGGCCCATGATGGGTTACGCCCACTTCGACCTGGACACCCCGGTGACCAAGGAGACCGACGGGGTGGTGGTACAGTCGGCGGAGTCGGTGCGGACCTTCCAGGACCAGCCGTGCATCCACTGCGGGCGTTGTGTGGCGGCCTGTCCGGTGGGCCTGGTGCCCACCGAGCTGGGCAAGCTGTGCGAGTACGGCCAGTTCGAGGACGCGGCCGAGCGCGACCTGTTGCACTGCATCGAGTGCGGCTGTTGTGCCTACGTGTGTCCGGCCCAACGACCCATGGTGCATCTGTTGCGCTTCGGCAAGAGCGAGGTGCTGGCCAGGAGGATGGAGCAATGAGCAGCCGGCTTCTCACCGTGTCCACCTCGCCCCATCTCTTGGGGCGGGCCACGATCCGCTCCCGTCACCTGGAGACCATGCTGGCCCTGCTGCCGGCGGTGGGCTTCGGGGTGTACTACTTCGGCGGGCCGGGGCTGATGGTGATCCTGTTGGCCACGGCCTCGGCGGTGGCGGCCGAGTATCTGGCCCAGCGCCTCACCAAGCAGCCGGTGACCGTGGGCGACCTGCACGCGGCCCTGATGGGGCTGCTCATGGGTCTGGTGTTGCCGGCGGGCGCGCCCTGGTGGCTGCCGGTGGTGGGAGGCGCCCTGGCGGTGGTGGTGGGCAAGCTGTTCTTCGGCGGGATGGGGGGCTATCCCATGAACCCGGTGCTGGTGGCCTGGGTGGCCTTGGCCCTGTCCTGGCCGGAACAGATGAACGCCTTCTACCAGCCCTTGTCCTCGGAGTGGTACGTCTCCGAGACCCCGCTGATGATGCTCAAGGACGACCCCAGCACCCTGGAGGTGGTCACGCGCAGCGAGCTGTGGTGGGGCCTGGTGCCGGGGGCCATCGGCGCCACCGCCACCTGGCCCCTGGTGCTGGGCGGGCTCTACCTGGTGATACGCCGCATCGTACCCTGGCAGATCCCTCTGGGGGTGCTGTTGGGGGCGGCGGGCATGGCGCTGTTGGCCGCCTACACCGACCCCACCCTGGGCGAGCTGGGCTACGAGACCTTCGCCCAGCAGTGGAGCATCGTCACCTTCCACCTGGGGGCGGGAGGGCTGATGATCGCGGCCTTCTTCCTGGCCCCGGAGCCGGTGACCAGTCCGGTCACCCCCTGGGGCATGTTCCTGTTCGGCCTGGGGGTGGGCTTCATGACCGTGATCGTGCGTACCTGGGGCGCGCCGGTAGACGGCGCCTTCTACGGCGTGCTGGTGATGAACGCGGCCACGCCCCTGTTGGACCGCATCCGGCCCAAGGTCCTGGGCAAGATCGAGGGCACGGCCTAGCAACTGGTTCGAGGCAACCGGCAAGGGGAGCGATACAAGGTGCGCGAGATACTGAGAATGGTGGTGGTGCTCACCTTGATCTGCGCGGGCAGCGGCTTCGCCCTGGCCCTGGTGCACAAGGTGACCAAGGAACCCATCGAGTACGCCAAGCTCAAGAACGTGAAGGAGCCCGCGGTCAAGGCGGTGTTGTCGGGCTACGACAACGACCCCATCAAGGACCGCATATCCATCGTGGTGGGCAAGGACAAGCGGGGCCGGCCGGTGAAGCTGGTGGTGTTCCCGGCCAAGAAGGGGGGCAAGACCTTCGCCGTGGCCTTCGAGGGCACGGGCAAAGGCTATCACGGCGACATCGGGGTGATGGTGGGCATCGACCTCAAGACGGACAAGCTCACCGGCATCGCCATCGTGAGCCAGTCGGAGACCCCGGGTCTGGGCGCCCGCATCGTGGAGAAGTCCTTCACCGACCCCTTCAAGGGCCAGTCCCTGGCCAAGCCCTTGACCAAGGACCGCATCCACGCCCTCAGCGGGGCCACCTTCTCCACCAACGGCGTGCTGGCCGCGGTGAACCAGGCCCGCGACATCCTCACCAAGTACCGCAAGCAGATGGTGCAGTGAGGCGGGAGGAAGCGACATGAGTCTGGCCAAGGAGTTCAAGAAAGGCTTCTGGGATGTCCTGCCGCCCTTCCGCCTGGTGTTGGGCCTGTGTCCCACCCTGGCGGTGACCACCTCGGCTGAGAACGGGGCGGGCATGGGCCTGGCCACCACCTTCGTGCTGGTCTGCTCCAACGTGCTGGTCTCCCTGCTGCGCAAGTTCATCCCCAGCAAGGTGCGTATCGCGGCCTACATCGTGATCATCGCCAGCTTCGTGGTGATCGTGGAGCTGCTCATGCAGGCCTACGCCTACCCCCTCTACCAGGCCCTGGGCATCTTCATCCCCCTGATCGTGGTCAACTGCATCATCCTGGGGCGGGCCGAGGCCTTTGCGGGCAAGAACGGGGTGGCGGCCTCGGCCGCCGACGGGCTGGGCATCGGCCTGGGTTTCACCATCAGCCTGTTCTTCCTGGGCAGCGTGCGCGAGATCCTGGGCGAGGGCACCTGGCTGGGCATGCACGTGATGTGGTCCAGCTTNGCGCCCTTCAAGTTCATGGTGCGGGCGCCGGGNGCCTTCGTCACCCTGGGCACCACCCTGGCCCTGATCAACTGGATCAGCGCGCGGCTGGAAACGCGGCGGCACTAGGAGGTTAGGCCATGAGCCTGAGCGACTATCCTCTGTTCATCGTCGGGGCCATCCTGGTCAACAACATCCTGTTGGCCAAGTTCCTGGGCAACTGCCCCTTCCTGGGGGTGAGCCGGCGCATGGACACCGCCACGGGCATGTCCATGGCGGTGATCTTCGTCATGACCATGGCCGGCATGATCACCTGGCTGGTGCAGTATTATCTGCTGGTGCCCCTGGAGATCGAGTACCTGCAGACCATCGCCTTCATCCTGGTGATCGCCGCCTTGGTGCAGCTGGTGGAGATCGTGATGCAGAAGACCCTGCCCGCGCTCTACCGCGCCCTGGGCATCTTCCTGCCGCTGATCACCACCAACTGCGCGGTGCTGGGCGTGGCCATCATCAACATCAACGAGGAATACGGCTTCGTGGACACCCTGGTCTTTTCCTTCGCCTCGGCGGTGGGCTACAGCCTGGCCCTAATCCTGTTCGCGGGCATCCGCGAGCGCTTCGCCCTGGCCCGCATCCCCAAGGTGTTCCAGGGCACGGCCATCGGCCTGGTCACCGCCGGTTTCATGGCCCTGGCCTTCAGCGGCTTCGCCGGCCTGGTCAACTAGGGACAGACCAGCGGACTTCGGCAACAGGAGACAACCACCATGCTCTTCGAGGCGTTGGCAATCGGCGGGCTGGGTTTCATATCGGCTTTGGGCCTGGGCGCNGCCGCGCGCATCTTCGCGGTGGAGGTGGACCCCCTGGTGGAGGAGGTGGAGAACGCCCTGGCCGGGTCCAACTGTGGCGGCTGCGGCTTTGCCGGCTGTTCCGCCGCGGCGGTGGCCATCGTGGCGGGCAAGGCCCCGCCCAACATCTGCGTGGGGGGCGGGCCCGAGATCGGCGAGAACATCGCCGCCATCCTGGGGGTGGAGGTGGAATACCGCGAGCCGGACAAGGCCCAACCCCAGTGTACCTACGGCCTGGAGGCGGCCGACCTGCGCTACGTCTACAACGGCGTCAACGACTGCCGTGCCGCCGTGCTGCTGGCCGGCGGACCCAAGGAGTGCCACATCGGCTGCCTGGGCCTGGGCACCTGCGCCCGGGCCTGTCCCGTGGGCGCCATCACCATAGGTGAGGACCACCTGCCCCANGTGGACTGGGACAAGTGCACCGGCTGCGGTTCCTGCGAGCGNGCCTGCCCCCAGCACATCATCCGCCTCACCTCGGTCACCCGACGCATCCTGGGCTTCAACGACACCGACATGTGCCTGGCCCCCTGCCAGGCCACCTGCCCCGCCCAGATCGACATCCCCGCCTACGTGCGGGCCATCGCCGAGGGGCGCTACGAGGACGCCCTGCANATCATCAAGGAGCACAACCCCCTGCCCATCTGCATCGGCCGCGTCTGTCCCCATCCCTGCGAGGACGCCTGCCGCCGGGGTCTGGAGGGCGAGCCCATCAACATCAACCACCTCAAGCGCTTCGCCGCCGACTACGAGATGCATTCGGGCAAGCGCTACCAGCCCTTCTGCCTGCCCAAGAACGGGCGCAAGGTGGCCATCGTGGGCGGAGGGCCGGCGGGGCTGACCTGCGCCTACTACCTGGCGCGGCTGGGCTACTCCCCCACCATCTTCGAGGCCATGCCCGAGCTGGGCGGCATGATGCGCTACGGCATCCCCCAGTACCGCCTGCCCAAGGAGATCATGGACTGGGAGATCCAGGGCATCCTGGAGCTGGGGGTGGAGGCGCGCACCAACATGCGCATGGGGGTGGACTTCTCCCTCAAGGACCTGCGCGAGGAGGGATTCGAAGCCATCTTCCTGGGCGTGGGGGCCTGGGGCAGCCGCAACCTGCGCGTGGAGGGCGAGGACCTGGAGGGGGTGTTGCCCGGCACCCGCATGCTCATCGACCGTGGGCTGAAGAAGGAGACCCCGGTGGGCGAGCGGGTGGTGATCATCGGCGGCGGCAACACCGCCATCGACTGCGCCCGCACCTGCTGGCGTCTGGGGGCCAAGGAGGTCACCGTGCTCTACCGCCGCTCCCGGGCGGAGATGCCGGCCAACGACATCGAGGTGGAGGAGGCCGAGCACGANGGCATCAAGTTCCACTTCCTGGCCGCTCCCACCCGGCTCATCGGCGAGGGAGGCCGGCTNAAGGCCCTGGAGTTCATCCGCATGGAGCTGGGCGAGCCCGACGCCTCTGGCCGGCGGCGGCCGGTGCCGGTGGAGGGCTCGGAGCAGGTGATCGAGTGTGACAACGTGATCGCGGCCATCGGCCAGTTCCCCGACCTGGGCTTCCTGGACCAGGACGAGCTGGCCCGCGACCTGGCCCGCACCCGCTGGAACAGCCTGGAGGTGGACGAGAAGACCATGGCCACCAACATTCCGGGCGTGTTCGCCGCGGGAGACGTGGTGCTGGGCGCGGCCACGGTGGTACAGGCCATCGGCACCGGCCGGCGCGCCGCCCGCAGCATACACCTGTTCCTGAGCGGGGAGGAGGTGACCGCCCCGGACAACTGGGTCACCGACCCCAAGCGCCAGGTGCGCACCCGTACCGAGATCCCCGACGCCCCGCCCCCGGAGCCGCGCGCGGCCATGCCCGAGCTGCCCGTGGCCGAGCGGAGGGGCAACTTCAAGGAGGTGGAGCTGGGCCTGGCCGAGGAGGAAGCCCGGCGCGAGGCCCAGCGCTGCCTGCAGTGCGGCCTGATCTGCTACCGCCGCATACCCGACTCCCCGGACCTCAAGCGCCCCGGCTGCCGGGGTTGCACGCCCGTGCCCAAGGAGTGAGTGTCATGAGTCGTCCCAAGGCCATCGACCGACGCGCCTTCCTGAAGCTGGCCGGCTGTGCGGGCATCGCCGCCGGGTTGCCCCTGGTCTCGCCGGCCATCGGCCTGGCCCGTCTGGACCGCCGCTGGCGGGTGGCCCAGGCCAGCCGCATGATGATGGGCACCGTGGTGGCGGTGACCGTGGTGGACACCTCGGCCGCCCGCGCCCAACAGGCCCTGGAGCAGGCCTTCGCCCGCATGGCCACTCTCACGCCCCTGTTCGACCGCCACCAGGGCTGCGGCCCGGTGCGCGACCTGAACCTGAGCGGCCGTCTGCGCGAGCTGGGCCCGGACCTGGAGCGGGTGCTGGCCCTGTGCCGGCAGGTGCACCGCATCAGCGGCGGGGCCTTCGACATCACCGTGGCCCCTGTCATCGACCTCTACCGCCGCAGCTTCGCCCTGGGACACAAGCCCAGCCGCAAGCAGATCCAGGAGGCCCTGTCCGCAGTGGGTGCCCTGCGTCAAGACGGCAAGGGCCTGGTGCTCACCCGGCCGGGCGCGGCCGTCACCCTGGACGGGGTGGCCAAGGGCTACATCGCCGACGCGGGCCTGGCCGCGGCGCGGGCGGCGGGGGCCAAGAACGTGCTCATCAACGCCGGCGGGGACATCGTGGTCGCGGGCCACGACCGCGGCCGGCCCTGGCGGGTGGCGGTGGCCGACCCCCACCACCCCGACCGGCCCAAGGTGGTGGTGTCCATGACCGCGGGCGCCCTGGCCACCAGCGGCAACTACGAGGTGTACTTCGACCGCCAGCGCCTGTTCCACCACATCGTCAACCCCCACACCGGCCGCTCGCCCTGGGCCGACTTGCAGGCCTCGGTGCGGGCGCTGCGGGCCGCCCTGGCCGACGCCATGAGCACGGCCTGTTTCGTGCTGCGTCCGCCGGCGGCGGTGCGTCTGCTACGGGCCCAGGGCCTGGAGGGGCTGATCCTCACCCGTCACCACCAGCGCTACATGACGCCGGGCTTCCTTGCCTGAGGCTGGGT
>Ga0180927_1382_pt1 | contig 13003 bp, 9 predicted proteins | sample Deesub1362A_J573_FD_124291 | JGI IMG/M metagenome (GOLD analysis project Ga0180927, IMG submission 124291) | Desulfarculaceae bacterium JdFR-95 | reverse complement strand
AGAGATGCCCCCCACCCCCGGCTCCCCACCCCCGGACGCCCTGCCCTGGCCCGAGGTGGCCCAGGGCGAGCCCGGCCCCCTCTACGGCCTGTTCGGCGAAGAGGACTTCCTGGTGACCCAGGGGGTTGCCGCCTTCGTGGCCTCGCCGGCCTTTGCCGACAACCCCTCGCTCAACGTCGAGCGCCTCCTGGCCCCCGAGACCCCCCCGGCCCGAGTGCTGGAGAGCGCCCGCACCCTGCCCTTTCTGGGCCGGCGGCGGCTGGTGGTGGTGCAGGAGACCGAAGCCTACACCACCGCGCAACTGAACCAGTTTCTGCCCTACCTGGAGGACCCCGCCCCCACCACCTGCCTGGTCTTCGCCGGCGCGCGCCTGAACGCCTCCACCCGCTTCGCCAAGGCGCTCAAGGCCCGGGGCAAGCTCCAGGTGTGGAAGCGCATGTACCCCCGCCAGCTCGTCCCCTGGCTGGAGGGACGAGCCAAGCTGCGGGGCAAGAGTCTGACCCGGGAGGCTGCGGCCTGGCTGGCCGAGCTGGCTCCCCTGGGCCTGGGGGCCCTGGACGCGGAGCTGGAGAAGCTGGCCCTCTACGTGGGGCAGCGCCGCCGCATCACCCTGGAGGACGTACACCAGGTGGTGGGACGCGGCCGGCTGTACGGTATCTTCGATCTCACCGACGCCCTGGCGGCCAAGGACCTGGCCCGGGCCCTGGACGCCTTCGCCCAGTTGGAGGCCCTGGGCGAGCCCCCCCTGCGGGTAGTGGCCATGGTGGCGCGGCTGTGGCGGCAGCTATTGGAAGTGCGCGCAGTGCTGGACGCCGGCGGCGACCAGGCCCAGGTGCAGCGTACCTTGCGCCTGCCCCCCCAGGCCACCCGCACCCTGACCCAACGCGCCCGCCGCGAAAGCGCCCAACAACTGGCCGCGGCCCTGCCCGCAGTGCTGGAGGCCGACCTGGCGCTCAAGTCCTCGCCCGCCGCGCCCCGGGTGGTGGTGGAGCGCCTGATCATGCGCCTGTGTGCCTAAGGCTGCGGGGGCCGCGGGGATCGGCGCCGGGCGCCCACCTGAATGCCCCGCGTAGAGGAAGCCCCCACGGGGGTGTGAGACGGCCGGCCCGGAAAGCGAAAGGCCCCCCGGCCACCCACACGAGTCTCCCTCCGCGGAGGCCAAAACCCCACGGAGGGAGTCGTCTGCCCCGGGCCCCGGCGCCACTCGCCCCAGGACACATCGCCCCCCGCGAAGGTGAACCCCACGGAGGGCGAGATGCTTGGCCCGGAAAACTAATGCCGGACTAGGAGGCCGACAGCGCGTGCACCTGGCGGCTCAGGCGGGAGACCTTGCGCGCGGCGTTGCGCCAGTGCAACACCCCCTTGCTGGCCGCCTTGTCGATGATGGGAATGGCCCGCTGCAGGGCCTCGCGGGCGGCCTCGGCGTCACCGGCCTGCACCGCCTGGCGCACCGCCTTGATCACCCGGCGCACCCGGGTGCGGTAGGCCCGGTTGCGCGCGCGGCGCTTGGCGTTCTGCCGGGCCCGCTTCATGGCAGAAGGATGATTGGCCACCGTCTCTACTCCTTTTGCTTCGCGGCCCTCTCCCCCTTCCGGCGAGGCGGGCCGATTGCTCACTCACCCTGGCCGCCCTCCCCCCCGCGCGGCAGCCGCGTAAACTATCTATCGGGAGGACGGGGGGTTGTCAAGGGTTGACCGCGCTTTTCCCAGAGGCGAGATGGGCCGCCGCCGAGCTTGACCCCGCGCCGGGGGGATGGTAGCCAACAGGCGCGGAAGGGAAGGGACAGAACCCGGCATGGACCAGGCGCAGGAGAAACACAAGGTGGCCCGGGCCGCCGGGGTGGTGGGCGCGGCCACCCTGGCCAGCCGAGTGGGCGGGTTCGTGCGCGATCTGGTGATCGCCTACTTCTTCGGGGCGGGGCCGGCGGCCGACGCCTTCTTCGTGGCCTTCCGCATCCCCAACCTGCTGCGGCGCCTGTTCGCGGAAGGCACCCTCACCATCGCCTTCATACCCGTGTTCACCGAGCTGCTGCGCACCCGCGGCCGCCAGGAGGCCATGCTCCTGGCCCGCAGCACCTTCGGCCTGCTGGCGTTGGCCCTGCTGGCGGTGTGTGCCGCGGGCATCGTCTGGGCCCCGGAGGTGGTGCGGGTCATGGCCCCGGGCTTCACCCCGGGGGGGGAGTCCTACCGCCTGGCCGTGACCCTCACCCGCTGGTGCCTGCCCTACATCTTCTTCGTCAGCCTCACCGCCCTGGCCGCGGGCGTGCTCAACTCCCTGGACCACTTCTTCGCCCCCGCGGCCTCGCCGGTGCTGCTCAACCTGAGCCTCATCACCTGCGCCGTGGCCCTGGCCCCGCGGGTGGAGCCGCCGGTGATGAGCCTGGCCGTGGGCGTGATCCTGGGCGGGGCGGCGCAGCTGTTGCTGCAGGTGCCCTTCCTGCGCGCGCGGGGGGTGAGCCTGCGCCCGGCCTGGCAGCCGGGCAACCCCGCCCTGCGCCGGGTGCTGCGTCTGATGCTGCCGGCCGCCTTCGGCGCCGCGGTGTATCAACTGGCCGTGTTCATCAACACCGTGCTGGCCTCCCTGCTGCCCACCGGCAGCGTGAGCTACCTCTACTACGCCGACCGCCTCATCGAGTTTCCCCTGGGCATCTTCGCCATCGCGGTCTCCACCGCCATCCTGCCCAGTCTCTCCCGCCAGGCCGCCGACCGCGACCACCGCGCCCTGGTGGAGACCCTGGGCTACGGCCTGCGCCTGACCATGTTCATCAACCTGCCGGCCATGGTGGGGTTGATCCTGCTGGCCCGGCCGTTGGTGCTGCTTCTGTTCACCCGGGGGCGCTTCGACCTGGCCGCAGCCCAGGCCACCGCCGCGGCGGTGGTGGGCTATGGCGTGGGGCTGTGGGCCTTCGCCGGGGTGCGGGCGGTGGTGGCGGCCTTCTATGCCCTGAAGGACACCAAGACCCCGGTGGTGGTGGCCGCGGTGTGCCTGGTGATAAACGTGGCCTTGAGCCTGGCCCTGATGGGCCCCTTGCGCCACGTGGGCCTGGCCCTGGCCACCTCTGCCGCCAGCGCCTGCAACCTGGCCGGGCTGTTGTGGCTCCTGCGGCGGCGCCTGGGGCCCCTGGGCCTGAAGCACCTGGCCGCCTCCTGCGGCCGCATGCTCTTGGCCAGCGGGGTGATGTGCCTGGCGGTGCTGGCAGTGTGCTATCTGCTCCCCTGGGGCGGGGCGGACAGCCTCACCCGGCGGGTGGCGCGCCCCCTGGCCGCGGTGCTCTGCGGGGCAGGGGTGTACCTGGCCCTGGCCCGCCTCATGCGCCTGCCCGAACTGAACGAGCTGGGCCAGGTGCTGCGACGGCGAGCTAAGCCGTGACCACCGCCACCAGGGACGGTATAACAAACCCATGAGCCCGAACCCAGGCGAACAGAACCCCAGGAGCCGACAACCAAGCCGAGGTCCCAGGCGAAAGGGCTCATTCGGGGAATGGCGGGGCGGCGGCAAAAGCATCCCCAGCCGGCCCTGTCAAGGCCGTGAGCCCAACCAGGGTGGCCAAGGGCCAGCCTTGACGGGGCCGGCTGGGGATGAAGAAGATTGTATGCTCGTCTTTGCCCGGAAAATGATATGAAAAAGGACACCCGACGGATTCATGGCCTCGACACGCCGGTTGGAGTCCAAGTGAGGAACCATGTCGTTTTCCGGGCAGAGACGATGAAATATCATCCCGTCTCCTGTGTTGACGCCCTGGGCTGCAATCCCAAGGTGCCTCTCCCCCCGCCACTGGCCGGATGAACCCGAAAAAAGCAGTAGCCGGACGAGGAACCGCGGCATGAACCAGCCAGACCCCTCCCAGCGCGACCTGGACGTGATCACCACCCACATCGGCGCGGACTTCGACGCCCTGGCCAGTATGATGGCCGCTTCCAAGCTCTACCCCGGGGCGCTGTTGGTCTTCCCCGGCTCCCAGGACCGCAACCTGCGCAACTTCTACGTGGAGTCGGTCTGCTACCTCTACAACTTCGCCAAGGTCAAGGACGTACCCTTCTCGCGCGTGCGGCGGCTGATCCTGGTGGACACCCGCCAGCGCCACCGCATCGGGGCCCTGGCCCGCCTGGCCGACGACCCTGCGGTGGAGGTACACGCCTACGACCACCACCCCGACAGCGACGGCGACGTACAGGCCGACCATCAGATCGTGCGCCCGGTGGGGGCCACGGTGACCATCCTGAGCCGACTGCTGCAGGAGCGGGACGTGAGCCTGAGCGAAGACGAGGCCACCATCCTGGCCCTGGGCATCTACGAGGACACCGGCTCCTTCACCTTCGGCTCCACCACCCCCGAGGACTACCAGGCCGCGGCCTGGCTGCGCACCCAGGGCGCCAACCTCAAGCTGGTGGCCTCCCTTCTCACCCGCGAGATCACCGCGGAGGAGGTGGGTCTGCTCAACGACCTGATCCACTCCGCCCAGGAGGTAGTGGTCAACGGGGTCAAGGTGGTGATCAGCGAGGTGAGCCGCGAACGCTACCTGCCCGACTTCGCGGTCCTGGTGCACAAGTTCATGGACATGGAGAACCTGGACGTCTTGTTCGCCCTGGCTCGCATGGAGGGACGCATCTACCTGGTGGCGCGCTCGCGCCTGCCCGAGGTAGACGTGGGCTTCATCACCCAGGCCCTGGGCGGGGGCGGCCACCCCACCGCGGCCAGCGCCACCCTGCGCGACATGACCCTGGTGGAGGCCCGCGAACGCCTCCACTCGGTGCTGCAGACCCGCATCAACCCCAGCCGCACCGCCGCGGACCTCATGACCAGCCCCGCGGTGGCGGTGGATCCGGACACCACCCTGCGCGAGGCCCACGAGATGCTCACCGGCTACGACCTGGACGCCCTGCCCGTCACCCGTGGGGACGAGGTCCTGGGCGTGATCGAGCGCTCCACCGTGGAGCGGGCCCTGCTGCACAAGCTGGACGAGCTGCCCGTGACCGAATACATGGACAGCAAGGTCAGCACCCTGGCCCCGGNCGCCCCCCTGGCCGAGGTGGAGGAGGCCCTCATCGGCCGGCGCCAGCGCCTGGTGCCGGTGATGGACCAGGGNCGCCTGGTGGGGGTGATCACCCGCACCGACCTGCTCCACGTGCTCCTGGACAAACCCCTGGTCCACCAGCGCCCGGTGCAGAGCGGCGGCCAACCCCGCCCCCGGCAGAAGAGCCTCAAGGGCCTCATGCGCGAACGCCTGCCCCGGGAGGTGTTCGACCTCCTCCAGGAGATGGGCCGCACCGCCCAGGACATGGGCTACCAGCTCTACCTGGTGGGCGGCTCGGTGCGCGACCTGATCCTGCGCCAGGAGAACCTGGACCTGGACGTGGTGGTGGAGGGCGACGGCATCGCCTTCGCCCGCCGCTTCGCCGAGGGCCGGGACGACCTGCGCGTGCGCGAACACCGGAAATTCAACACCGCCAAGCTCATCTTCCACCACGGCCTGATCATCGACGTGGCCACCGCCCGCATGGAATACTACAGCTCGCCCGCGGCCCTGCCCGTGGTGGCGGGCTCGTCCATCAAGCTGGACCTCTACCGCCGCGACTTCACCATCAACACCCTGGCCCTCACCCTCAACCCCGACCGCTTCGGCCAACTGCTGGACTTCTTCGACGGCATGCGCGACCTCAAGGAAGGCGTGATCCGCGTGCTGCACAACCTGTCCTTCGTGGAGGACCCCACGCGCGTGTTCCGCGCGGTGCGCTTCGAGCAGCGCTTCGGCTTCCGCATCGGCAAGCTCACCGCGCAACTGATCAAGAACGCCATCAAGATCGCGGCCTTCGACCGCCTGAGCGGCAACCGCCTGTTCGCCGAGCTCAAGGCCATGCTCAACGAGGAGCGGGCCGCGGCCTGCCTGCTGCGCCTGCAGGAGCTGAAGCTCCTGTCCGCCTTCCACCCCGAACTCAAACTGGAGGCCCGCCACCAACAGCTCCTAGCGGAAGTGGACGAGGCCCTGGCCTGGTATCGCCTGTCCTTCCTGGACCAGCCCCTGCGCCAATGGCTGATCTACTTCCTGGCCCTGGCCGACGGCCTGAAAGAAGAAGGGCTCATGGCCCTCTGCCGCCGCCTGGCCCTGGCCCCGCGCCTGCAGAACGAGATCCGCCAGATGCGGCGCCAGGCCCTCTACGCCCTCAACCAGATGCAGCGCCGCCGGCCCCGACCCTCGCAGGTGCACCGCCTGCTCAGCGGGCTCAAGCCCGAATACCAGCTGTTCATCATGGCCAAGACCACCCGCGAGTGGGTGAAGAAGGGCGTCAGCCACTACCTCACCTCCTGGCGCCAGGTGCGCCCCGCCCTGGACGGCGAGGACCTGAAGCAGATGGGCTTCACCCCCGGACCCGAGTTCAAACAGATCCTGGACCGGCTGCTGGCCGCGCGCCTGGACGGCGAGGTACACAGCAAGGCCGACGAGATGCGACTGGTGGCAGAGGAGTTCGGCGACCTGCTGCCGACGACAGGCTGAAACCACCGGCGAAGATCACCACGGCACGATAGAATATGGCTCGTCCGGCAAATGGCGGGGGCAGAGGCGTCTCGGGATTGCAACCCCGGCCGGCAGTACAGGGGATGAGATGATATTTCGTCGTCCTGGCCAGGAAAATGATATGGTCCCTCATTTGGACTACAACCGACAATACCGAGGACATGACTCCCTCTGGTCTCCCTTCTCATGTCATTTTCCTGGCCAGGACGAGTGCAGAATCTTCTTCATCCCCGGCGTTTGCCGGATGAGCCGGGAATATCCCGAAGGGCACCCCTTCGGCGATGTACCTTCCTCCTGATGGAGAACCCATGCTGAGTTGGTTACTCGGATTCCTGCTCAAGGTGGTCCTGCTGGCCCCGCCCATCCTCATGGCCCTGACCGTACACGAGGCCTCCCACGGCCTGGTGGCATACCTGCGCGGCGACGACACCGCCTACCGCCGGGGACGGGTCTCCCTCAACCCCTTCCGCCACCTGGACCCGGCCGGCACCCTGGTCTTCTTCCTCACCGCCTGGTTCGGGGCCGGCATCGGCTGGGCCAAGCCGGTGCCCGTGGACCCCTGGCGGCTGAAGGACCCCCGACGCGACATGATCTGGGTCTCGGCCGCCGGACCGGCCTCCAACCTGGCCTTCGCCGCCGTCCTGGCCCTGGCCCTCAACGGGCTGATCGCCACCGGCCTGTTCGCCGCCTACGCCGACTGGAAGCTCTACCTGGGCCGCCTGCTGGAGCTGGGAGTGCAGATCAACGTGGTGCTGGCCTTCTTCAACCTCATCCCCCTGCCCCCCCTGGACGGCTCCGGCATCCTGGCCGGACTGATGCCCCCGCCCCTGGCCCAGCGCTACCTGGCCTGGCGGCGCTACGGCTTCGCCATCCTCCTGGCTCTCATCTTCCTGCCCGGCTGGCTGCCCGGCTTCCCCGACCTGATCCACTGGCTGGTGCTCTACCCCGCCAGCCACATCGTGGCCTGGCTCCTGCCCTGGACCGGCTAGGGCCAGCCCCCGGCCTCACCCCCACCCAGCCGAGCGCGCCCTGAGGCTCTACGTGTGTCTAGTTACCGCTCCCCCGACCCCGCCCAACAGGCTTGCCTACCCGGCCCCGGCGGGGTAAACAGGGGCGGGGCGAAAGTTCAGCCCGCCCGGGAGGTGGCCATCGCCATGAGCGTGCCGGTCAAGCTGGAGATATTCGAGGGTCCCCTGGACCTTCTGCTCCACCTCATCCGCAAGAACGAGGTGGACATCTACGACATCCCCATCGCCCTGATCACCAGGCAGTACCTGGAATACCTGGAGGTGATGCGGGAGCTGAACATCAACCTGGCCGGCGAGTTCCTGGTCATGGCCAGCACCCTGACCCACATCAAGAGCCGCATGCTCCTGCCCAGCCGCCCCGCCCCGGACGAAGACGAGGTGGGGGAAGACCCCCGCGCCGACCTGGTGGCCCAGCTCAAGGAGCACATGCGCTTCAAACAGGCCGCCGAACACCTGCAGCAGCGCCACTGGTTGGGACGGGACGTGTTCCCCCGCGGCGAGGGGGGCCGCGAGGTGGCCGAGGCCGTGGCCGCGGGCGAGGACCAACAGGTTATCGCCGCCAGCCTGTTCGACCTGATCGACGCCTTCCGCCGCCTGCTGGCCACCCGGGGCGAACGCCTGGAGCTGGCCCTGCCTCCGGCCCAGATCAGCCTGGAAGAACGCATGAGCCAGCTGTTGGACCTGCTGCGCCGGCGTCAAACCCTCAGCTTCGCCGAGTTCTTCGACCAAGACCGCAGCCGGGCGCAGCTGGTGGTCACCTTCCTGGCCCTGCTGGAGCTGGTGCGGGTGGGCCTGGTGCGGGTCTACCAACAGGAAGACCAAGCATCACCGGGGCGGGGGGTGCTGCGGATATTCTTCAATCCCCCTGGGGAGGACGACGCGTCGTGAGTGGCGACTTCAAACGTATCGTGGAAGCACTGCTGTTCGCCGCCGAGGAGCCCCTGCGCCCGGCCCAGATCGCCGCGGTACTGGAGACCGAGGACCGCAAACAGGTGGAGCAGACCCTGGCCCAACTGCAGCAGGAATACCAGGAAATGGACCGGGCCTTCGAGCTGGTGGAGGTGGCGGGAGGCTGGCGCCTGCGCACCCGGCCCGAGATGGCCTTCTGGCTGCGCCGCCTCAAGCGCCAGCAGGTGACCCGACTGTCCCGCGCCGCCCTGGAGACCCTGGCCATCATCGCCTACAAGCAGCCCGTGCTCAAGGCCGAGATCGAACGCATCCGGGGGGTGGAGGTCTCGGGCGTGCTGCGCATGCTCATGGAAAAGGGCCTGGTGCGGGTGGTGGGGCGCAAGGATCTGCCCGGCCGGCCCCTCATCTACGGCACCACCAAGCGCTTCCTGGAGGTGTTCGACCTCAAGGACCTGAGCGAGCTGCCCACCCTGGAGGAGATGGAGCAGCTCCTGGGTGACACTCCGGTCGAGACGGCCGAGGCCGCACCAGAGCAGAGCCAACCCCAGCCGCCCCTGTTCGCCCCGGACCAGGCCGCCTCCCAGGACACGCCGCCCGCAGAAGACGCCAACCAGGCCCCACCCGCAGACTCCACCGCCGTCCCCGAGGCGCCCTCCTCCACCCCTGCGGACCCCGAAACGGACCCCTCTCCCCCCCAGGAAGAGCCGGCCGCCCCAGACCAACCGCCCGAATCCGACCCCCAGGCGGCCTGAACACCTGGGGGCCGGAGCCGGCTCCACCCGGCGCCGCCGGCGGAAGCGCCCGTGACAAGTACGCCCCGGCTGGTATCATTCCCGACCAGGACCAGGGCCGGCCCCCGGAACGGATGAGCCGACCCGGCAAGGCGCGAGGTTCATGGCCCAGGAACGCCTGCAGAAGATATTGGCCCGGGCTGGAGTGGCCAGCCGGCGCAAGGCCGAGGAGCTGATCCTGGCCGGCCGGGTAGCGGTGGACGGGCGCGTGGTGCGCGAGCTGGGCACCAAGGCCGACCCCGCCCGGCAGCGTATCACCGTGGACGGGCGTCCCTTGCCTCCCCCCCAGGGGCGGCGGTACTGGCTGGTACACAAGCCGCGCGGTGTGGTCTCTACCGCCCGCGACCCCCAAGGCCGGCCCAAGGTCACCGACCTGTTGCCTCCCGAGGCCCGCGCCGCCCGCCTCTACCCGGTGGGGCGCCTGGATCGCGACTCCGAGGGCCTGGTGTTGCTCACCAACGACGGCGAACTGGCCCACCGCCTCATGCATCCCCGCTACCAGGTGCCCAAACACTACCGGGTGTGGGTCAAGGGCCGGCCCTCGCCCGCGGCCCTGGAACGCCTGCGCCGCGGGGTGGACATCGGCGAGGCCCGGCCCACCGCCCCGGCCCGCGTCTATCTCAAGTCCGCCAGCGAGGCCCGCAGCAAGCTGAGCATCGTCACCCACGAGGGGCGCAAGCGCGAGATCCGCCGCATGTGCCAGGCCGTGGGCCACCCGGTGTTGCGTCTGGTGCGGGTGGGCCTGGGACCCTTGCGTCTGGGTGATCTGCCCCCTGGCGCGGCCCGGCCTCTCACTCGGAACGAGCTCATGGCCCTGCGCCAGGCCGCCGGTCTCATAGCGGGTTGCAAAGACGCGGACGATAGTGTAAAAAGACCAACGCGAGGGGGGCACGGGCAGAGACCGCGGCGGCCTGGAAAGGACAAAGGCCGGAAGCCGCGGTGATTCAGCGAAGACAAAGGCCGGTAACTCAGCGGGAGAGTGCCATCCTCACACGGTGGAAGTCACGGGTTCAAATCCCGTCCGGCCTACCAGATAATAAAATCGAGGGCTTGGAGGTTTCCGCCTCCAGGCCCTCGATGCGTTTTAGGGGGTAAAACCGGTATGCAACAGGTATGCAACTATTGGTTTGCCTACCCTTGTTGATCCTTGCCCAACCGCTGCACCCCGCCTTCAGTTCCTTATGGAACTGGCTAAGGAAAGCATCTCCCCGCCTTCCGTCCCGTCCCGCGGCGGTTTGACCCCCGCCGGCGGGAGGTCTATCATTTAGAGAGGCAGTGGTCTTCCGCCCTCCTCTCTGTCCAGGCCGGGAGCGACATGAAAGCGAGCAGTCCTTCCCTACCCCGACTCAGCCAGGCCGGACGCGAACCCATCCACTACTGGAAGGTCTTCGACCACCGGGGCCAGGCCAAGGAGGTGGCCATTCCCGGCGAGGTGCCGCTGACCATCAAGGTGGACGGCAAGGAGGTGGTCACCCTGATGACCCTGGGCACCAATCCCGAGGAGCTGGCCCTGGGTTACCTGCGCAACCAGCGTCTGCTGGAGCGCATCGAGGAGATCGCCGCGGTGGAGGTGGACTGGGAGCGCCAGACCGTGCAGGTGACCACCCGCCATGGCCGGGGGATCCCGGAGTTGGAGGCCAAGCTCTCGCGGGTCACGGTGACCAGCGGCTGCGGCCAGGGCACCCTGTTCAGTTGCACCCTGGACAAGCTCTACGAACAGAAGCTGCCCTGGGTGAGCGTGCGCCAGTCCACCATCTACGGCCTGCTCAAGAGCGTGGCCGGCCTCAACCGGGTGTACCGCCAGTCGGGCTCGGTGCACGGCTGCGGCCTGTGCCGGGGCACCGAGGTGATCATGTACGTGGAGGACGTGGGCCGGCACAACGCCGCCGACGCCATCGCCGGACGCATGTGGCTGGACGGCATCGAGGGCAGGGACAAGATCCTGTTCACCACCGGCCGGCTCACCTCCGAGATCGTGATGAAGACCGCCTTCATGGGCATCCCGGTGTTGATCTCCAAGTCCGGCGTCACCCAGATGGGCCTGGAGCTGGCCTGTGACCTGGGCATGGTGGTGATTGGCCGGGCCAGGGCCCGCCGCTTTCTGGTCTACAACGGCGGCGAAGACCAGGTGATCTTCGACGCCGTCCCGTCCGCGGAAAAGGGGGAGCAAGATGACTGAGTCCGCCCAGGTGACCATCCGACCCATCACCCAGGCCGACCTGCCCCGCATCGCGGAGATTGACACCAAGGTGCTGGGCCAGTCGCGGCCCGGCTACTGGGAGATGAAGCTAGCCCTGCTGGAGAAGCACCCCCAGCACGCCTCCCTGGTGGCCGAGTTGGACGGCAAGGTGGTGGGCTTCATCCTGGGCGGGGTGAGCCGCTGGGAATACGGCATCCCGGAGACCGTGGGCTGGATCGACACCATCGGCGTGGACCCCGACTATCAGCGCCGCGGCATCGCCCGCACCCTGTCTGTTCCAGGAGATGAGCCGCCGCCTGAAGGAGATGGGGGTCACCTCCATCTACACCCTGGTCACCCGGCGCGACTGGAAGCTGCTCAAGTTCTTCCACCGCCTGGGCTTCCAGGAAGGGGACATGATCAACCTGGAGCTGGACCTCTGATCGTAGCCAGCGCCGGCCCCCGATCCCTCGGCCAAGACCCCATCTCCCCGCGGCCGCGCGGCACCCGCGATTCCGCCGCAAAGAGGGAGGCGCCACGAGTGGGGCCGACGGCAGCGACTTTCTCTGACCGCCACCGCACTGCCTACCCCCAGGATACGCACGAGGCGTCTCCGCACCAGCGGCCTCCCTGCCCGCCGTACCCAGCGCAGCAGCGCCCCCCTTCCGGCCCTTGGCGCGCGCAGCCACCAACCCAGGGGCAAACCAGGGCCGCCTCCCCGCGGGAAAACGCCCCGTCCTAGACCGGCTGCGGTGAGGCCCCGGCCTCTCAGCCCTTTGCCGCGCTATGGGACGCACCGCCACCCGAGTGCAGACACACCAGGGGCCGCCTCCCTGCGGGAGACGGCCCCGTCAGGTGGGACAGGCGGAAAGCCGCCCGCCTTCAACTCCCTTTCGCCGTGCTGGGGGCAGGCGCCGGCACCGAACGCTGCTCCGCTTCCCGGTACGCCGGCCAAAGATGCCCCTGCCCTGCTCCCTCTGCCGGCGCCCTTGGCTTCTCGTACCCGGCCTTTTGCCTCCTCGGCTCGGCCCCTTTGCCCTCCTGGCCTCCCTGCCTTCTCGGTCCAGCCCCCTTCGCGCCCTTGTCTGGCCCTTTTCGCCTTCCCGCCCCGATTCCCTTCGCTGGCCTCGTCCGTCGCCTTCGCTCGCCTCGACTCCCTTGGCCGGCCTTCTCCGGCCCCACTGCCCGCCCTGGCCGGCGGCTCTCAGGCGATGGCCCGCTCCTCCGGGGGCAAGGGTGGGGGCACGGCCTCTTCCAGGGTCTTCTGCACCGCCTGGAAGCGGGAGGGGCAGGCATGGAAGCAGGTGCCGCACTTGATGCACTTGTCCTGGTCGATGACGTGGATCTGCTTCTTGCCGCCCTCGATGGCCCCCACGGGACAGCGGCGCATGCAGATCATGCAGCCCTGGCACTTCTCGGGGTCGATGTAGTAGGAGACCACCTGCTCCAGGAGCTCGGTCACCTCCTCGGCGGTGTAGAGCTTCTCGTATTCGGCCTCGCTCTCCAGGCGCTGGTCGAGCTTGTGGCGCATGGTGACCTTGATGTAGGGCACCAGGCGGCGCACCCGGGCGATGGCCTGGGT
>Ga0180927_1456_pt1 | contig 13241 bp, 12 predicted proteins | sample Deesub1362A_J573_FD_124291 | JGI IMG/M metagenome (GOLD analysis project Ga0180927, IMG submission 124291) | Desulfarculaceae bacterium JdFR-95 | reverse complement strand
TGTTCCTGCCATCCCAGGAAGCTCTGATGGAGCATCTCGGGATTCGTAAACAGAACTGCGGGGGGAGACGCCTTGAGTAGCTTGCGATGTTCAGGGGCGAGATCACCGTCAAAGATCCAAGACTCAAGGCGCTGCCCTGCCGCTTCTCCCAAAGGCCCCGCGAGGTCATGAAACTGACGCCGTTGGTCGTTTGAAAGGGCCTTCATAGGATGAATCATCAGCGCATGCGAATTCGGTTCCTCCAGAAGCATAAGGGCCAAGGGAATATTGAAGCATAACGTCTTGCCACTGGCCGTGGGGGCCTCCAATACTACGTCTTCCTTGGCCCGAATCCGGTCCACGGCTTCTGCCTGGTGTGTGTAGAGCCGATCAATGCCTTGCTTTGCCAGGGACTCACGGATAGCGGGTGGAAAGCTGTCCAGATAGGTTCTCGGCGCAAATTCAGGTAGACGGCCCGGTACCACGCGGGTCAGCACCTTGTCATCATCCCGCAAAGCATCGAACTCCCGCAGCGTATGGAGAAGCTCATCCATCATCCTTTCCCCTCCCAACCGGATCCGCTTCAGCCACATAATGGCAAAAAATTTTAGCAAATCTGGGTGACACTTCCTAGCGACAAACGTGGCCCCGTCGGCTGAGAAGGACACGACACCAGGAAAGGACCTACCATCGCATTCACCTGAACTCGGGCCGGTCAGATGGGCATGACTCCACCACAGGCCCTTGCCTTTACGGGCTTGGATTGAGATCATGTGTCTACGTTGGGAGTTGGAAGAGGGGGTTCATGAATCCAGAAACAATCGTCCGCTGTGGCCAACGAGACTGGGTGCTGTTGCCTAGCGAGGAAGCTGAAGTCTATACTCTCCGCCCCTTGGCCGGGACCAGCGACGAGGAGGAAAAGAACGAATCCGTTTACGAAGCGCACTCCTAATCACACCAAGGCGCCGTGCAAGGCGATCATGCGGCAGATCCTGTTGCACTATAATGAGCCGAGCGACATGGTCTTCGACGGTTGCTACTGGACGGAGACGACCGGCGTTGCGGCGCAACTCTGTGGTGAGCGCAAGATGTATGATGTCGGTAGGCTAGCGTTTCCCACCCTCAATCAGGAGGCAGGGTCCTGGAAGCCGAACTCCACCCCATAGGCGTGGTGTTGTTGTCCGCCGACTACCGGGTGGTGGGCATGAACGCCTATGCCCGCCGCACCCTGGACCTGGACCGCGCCGACATGGGACGTCCGGTGTTCGACTACCACCCCTCCCGCAGCCGACAGAAGATCGGGGCCCTGCTGGCGCAGTGCCGGCACGCCGACCAGGAGCTGCCCGTGGCCATGATCATCGACGTGCTGGGCAAGGTGCTCATGATCAGCGTCAGCTGCCTGGAAATGGCCGCCCCCCACCCCGAAGCCTACTGGGTGGCCAGCCTGGTGGACGTCACCCGCCAGACCGGCGCCCACCGTAACCCCCACAGCGGACAGGTGCAACTGGCCAAGTTCCCCATCTACGAGCGGGGCTGCTTCTACTTCCTGGACACCGCCGAGATATACTTCTTCCAGTCCGACGGCAACTACTGCAAGGTGCGCACCGCCCAGGGCTTGCACCACATCCACGCCAGCCTCAAGAACATCCTCGAACGCCACGCCGGCCCCGAATTCTTCCGCGTACACAAGAGCTACGTGGCCAACCTGCGCCACGTGCAGGAGATCCGCCGGGAGGCCAACGGCCGAAACCTGGTGGTCTTCGACCGCCCCGACATCCCCCCCATCCCCCTGGCCCGCCGGCGCCTGGCTCGCCTGAAACAGGTCCTGGGCCTGGAGTGAGCTCCGCTCGTCCCCCGCCTGCGACCGTTCGTCAAAAAACCTTTGCCCTGGAGCGGAGACCAGACCTACAGGTGTGCTAGGTGGTCAGCTCCGCCGTGCGCTCCCATCCCTGCCCGGGAGGACAAGCCCATGCCCGCCTACCTGGTCATCGGAAACGGCATCGCCGGGATCAACGCCCTGGAGGCCATCCGCAGCCTGGATCCCCGCTCGCCCCTGACCCTGATCGCCGAGGAGGACTTCCCCCCCTACAGCCGCCCCCTGATCAGCCTGGTGCTGGAGGGAGCCCTCCCCCCGGAACGGCTGCCCATCCGCCCTCCCGATTTCTACCGGCGATTGGGGGTGCGGGCCCTGGTGGGCCAGCGGGTGGTGGAGCTGGACCCCAAGGCGGCGCGGGTGCGTACCGACCGGGGGGAGCAGGTGGCCTACGACCGCCTCCTCATCGCCAGCGGCGCCCACCCCCGTACGGTGGAGGCCCCCGGCCACCAACTCGCGGGCATCTTCTGCCTGCGCACCCAGGCCCAGGTGCAGGCCATGCGCGCCCACCTGCCGGGGGTGAAGCGGGCCGTGGTCCTGGGAGGCGGGCTGGTGGGATTCAAGGCCGCCTACGCCCTGCTGCGCCAGGGCATAGCCGTGACCATGCTCATCCGCTCCCCCCACCCCCTGTCCCAGCAGGTGGACCCCGAGGCCGGCGCCCTGATCCGCCGCGAGCTGGAGCGACACGGCCTGGAGGTGCGGGTGGGAGTAGAGGTCAGCGCCTTCCTGGGAAGCAAGGCGGTGGAGGCGGTGGAGCTGTCGGACGGAGAGCGCCTGGCCTGCCAGATGGTGGTGGTGGGCAAGGGGGTGCGCCCGGCGGTGGACTTCCTGCCCCCCGAGGCGGTGCGCACCGACAGCGGCATCCTGGTGGACCAGCACCTGCAGACCTCCCTGGAGGGGGTCTACGCCGCGGGCGACGTGGCCCAGGCCCGCGACCTGGTGCGGGGCCAGCCCTGGGTCAACGCCATCTGGCCGGTGGCCGCGGAACAGGGAATGATCGCCGGCGCCAACCTGGCCGGCCGTCCCGTGGTCTACCGGGGCTCCCTGGGACGCAACGTGATCCGCATCTTCACCCTGGACCTGATGACCGCCGGCCTGGTGAATCCCCCCCGGCAAGACGACTACCAGGTGCTCACCCACCGCGACCCCCGGCGGGGGACCTACCGCCGCCTGGTGCTGCACCGGCAGCGCCTGGTGGGAATGGTGCTGCTGGGGAGGGTGGAACAGGGCGGGGTGCTCCTGGCCCTGATACAACGCGGCCTTCCCCTGGAGGTGGACCCCCAGCGCCTGCTGGAGCCCACCTTCAACTTCGCCAGCCTGCTCCCCTGAGCCGGACTGGCAGGACCAAGAGGAGGACCTGGCATGAAGAAAGTCATCATACACCCCGAACGCTGCGTGGGTTGCCTGCAGTGCATGCTGGCCTGCGCCGTGGCCCACTCCGCCAGCCGCAACCTGGTCGGCGCCCTGCAGGAGGAACCCAGACCCCGGCCCCGCATCCACGTGGGGGTCACACCCTCCGGCCGGGGATTCCCCAACCGCTGCCGCCACTGCGACCCCGCACCCTGCATGGCCGCCTGCCTGCCGGGGGCCATCTTTCGCGACCCCACCACCGCCACCGTGCTCATCGACCCCGACCGCTGCATCGCCTGCGCCTCCTGCGCCATGGCCTGTCCCTTCGGCGTACTGCGCTTCCACCCCACCTTCCAGGCCCCGCCCGGCAAGGAGGTGGCGGTCAAGTGCGACAACTGCGACCAGCGCCAAGCCCAGGGACTGCCCCCCGCCTGCGTGGAGGCCTGCCTCACCCGCGCCCTCACCTTCGAGGAGCCCGACCAGGCCCTGAAACGGCAGACCGACCGCATAAGCCGCCTGGTGCTGGAGGCCGTGCCCTACGCCGAGGACCTGCCCGCCAGCCTGTCCCTGCTGCGGGCCCTGAAGCAGGCCACCGCCGAGATGAACCGCCGCTGAAGCGGCCCCTCTGCCAACCCGGGAGTGTGAAACCATGAGCACCACGGACAAGAAGTTCGAACAATACACCGTCACCCGCGACGGCCAGCTCATGCTGGCCAAGGCCGCACGCGAGGGCGTGGAGACGGTCTGGGACCGCTTCGCCGCCCAGCAGCCGGCCTGCGGCTTCTGCGAGACCGGCCTGTCCTGCCGCAACTGCGTCATGGGCCCCTGCCGCATCGATCCCTTCGGCGAAGGCCCCCAGAAGGGAGTCTGCGGGGCGGACGCGGACATCATCGTGGCCCGCAACCTGGGCCGCATGATCGCCGCCGGCGCGGCCAGCCACTCCGACCACGGCCGCGACCTGGTGAAGGTCCTGGCCCAGGTGGCCCAGGGCCGCGCCCCCGGCTACACGATCAAGGAACCGGAAAAGCTCCGCCGCGTGGCCGCGGAATACGGCCTGGAGACCGAAGGCAAGGACGACCTCACCCTGGCGGGAGAGCTGGCCCAGGCCATGCTGGAGGACTACGGCAGCAAGCAGGAACGCATCACCCTCCTGGCCCGCGCACCCCAACCCCGGCGCCAACTGTGGGACCGGCTGGGCATCTCCCCCCGGGGCATCGACCGCGAGACCTCGGAGATGATGCACCGCACCCACATGGGCGTGGACAACGACTGGGTCAGTATCCTCCTGCACGGCCTGCGCAACGCCCTGTCCGACGGCTGGGGCGGATCCATGATCGCCACCGAGGTCTCCGACATCCTGTTCGGCATCCCCAAACCGGTCAGCGGCAGCGTCAACCTGGGGGTGCTGAAGCAAGACCAGGTCAACATCATCGTCCACGGCCACAACCCGGTGGTCTCCGAGACCGTCACCGCCGCCTGCTCCCTGCCGGAGATGTTGGCCCTGGCCCAGGAGAAAGGCGCCAAGGGCATCAACCTGGTGGGGGTGTGCTGCACTGGCAACGAACTGCTCATGCGCCACGGCATACCCATGGCCGGCAACCACCTCACCACCGAACTGGCCCTGGTCACCGGCGCGGTGGAGATGATGATCGTGGACTACCAGTGCATCATGCCCGCCATCAGCGACGTGGCCGCCTGCTACCACACCAAGCTCATCTCCACCTCGGACAAGGCCAAGTTCCCCGGCATGCAGCACGTGGAGTTCCACCCCCACAACGCCATGGACCAGGCGGTGGAACTGGTGCGCCAGGCGGTGGAGAACTTCACCGCCCGCGACCCGGACAAGGTCTCCATCCCGGTGGAGCCCCAACCTGTGCTCTCGGGCCTTTCCGTGGAGGCCATGCTCGAGGCCATGGGCGGCAGCGCCGGACCCCTGCTGGAGGCCATCAAGAGCGGCAAGGTGCGCGGCGCCGTGGGCATCGTGGGCTGCAACAACCCCCGCATCCGCCAAGACTACGGCCACCTGGGCCTGACCCGCCGCCTGATCGCCAACGACGTGCTGGTGCTGGACACCGGCTGCGTCTCCGTGGCCACCGCCCGCGGCGGCCTCAAGACCACCCAGGCCCTGGAGCAGGCGGGTCCGGGCCTGAAGGAGGTCTGCGGCGCCCTGGGCATCCCCCCGGTATTGCACGTGGGCTCCTGCGTGGACAACGTGCGCATCCTGGTGCTGGTCTCGGCCCTGGCCCAGGCCCTGGACTGCGACATCAGCGACCTGCCCGTGGCCGGCTCCGCCCCGGAGTGGTACTCGGAGAAGGCGGTGACCATCGCCTGCTACTTCGTGGCCTCGGGAGTCTTCACCCACCTGGGACCCCTGCCGCCGGTGGCTGGCAGCCCCAACGTGGTCAAACTGCTCACCGAAGGGCTCAACGACGTGGTGGGAGCGGCCTTCGCCGTAGAACCAGATCCCGAAAAGGCGGCCCAGCTCCTCATCACCCACATCGAACGCAAACGTCAGGCCCTGGGCTTGGACGCCCGTGGGGTCTAGCTTTGGTGCCGAACAGTCTGTGCAGAGGGCTCCGAGAATTGTAGTAAAGCCCGCGAACCATTGGACAGCGATTGGGGCGAAGGCTCCCGCTGCCTGGGCCACGGAAGCAGGTGCAATGACCCCCTAATACAGATCAGGCTGCTTCTTTCACCTGCTGTGGGCTTTGGTATCCGATGCACTACAGCCCGGGCAGATCTAGAGGGGGCACTTCTCGGAACTGCGAGCACACCATCCTGGAGCTGCCCGGCCCAGCAGGCATCTTCAACCGGGGAAACCTTGACCGTACCGGCCATGACCGAAAAGCTGGTGAGATCCGTGGAGCTCGGGTTCATGCGAAAGTCCTAGTTCAAAATCCTCCCAGGTGGCCGCGATGAGCTCCGGTGGGTCGTCAGGAAGGACGAGGAAGACGGGTCTGGCCTTGTTGGTGTAGCCCGGGATACAGGGAGGCGTGTTGAAGGATACACCTCATCGCTCGCCGTCATCCGCGCCGCCGCGGCCTCCAGGCGGTGGACCAGGTCCTGGAACCTGTCCGCCGCCTCCCGCAGGTTGTGCAGCACCGCCCGGCGTCCCTCCTCGTCCTCCCGGGCCCGGAGCCACTCCACCTGTTCCAGGAGCCAGGCGGCGCTCCTCTCCACCAGGGTCATCCCTTCGTTGAGCATGAGCATCTGCAGGTCGGCCATGGCGCTGCCCTCCCTCGCGGCTCTCTTTTCTCCACAGTCTAGGGCGGAGGCCGGCCGCCTAGTCTGGAGACAGAGGAGCTCGTCATGGAAGGTGGTGCTGCTGCCCTATGTGCGGCGATGTGGCCGCTCACGCCGGTGAGGGCGGGCGGGGTGGACTTCCGGCGCGAGAGACCGGTCCTGGAGGGCGGGGGCCCGGCCGTCCGGGCGCGGGAGGAGGAGCGCCGGTTCTACGCCTACTACCTGGAGCGGGTGCTGGGACGACTCCGGCGTCTGAACCCATCCGGCGCGTCCTCGGAGGTGGTGCGCGCTCCGGGTACCCGGGAAGAATCGTACCGCACCCCGGCCGAGGTGGCCCAGGTGTACCGCTGGCTGGGAGAGGAGGCCGCCCGAGGCATGCTGATGCGCCTGGCCGAGATCGACGCCCGGCTGCGCAATCAGGAGCATACTGGTCGAGGCCTTGGACACCTACGCCAAGGTCCTGGAGAAGACCCAGTGCAGTCCAACCGCGACAGCCTGCGCCGGAAATCGAGCAGTTGTCCTCGCTGCAGGCGGAGTACGGCGCCACGCCCGCGGAGCTGCGCCGGGAGGCGAACCGCATGGTGGTGTCCCTGGTGGCGAATGCGAACGCCAGGGCGGGTCAGGACGCCTCCAAGGACGCCGTGCAGTGGGTCTGGAGCTCGGCCATGCCCACCTCCAGAGGGGCCTCCTTCGGGCCCATGGGGAGGTGAGGTGGGCGATCAGAGTACGGGTAGGATGGGTACACTTGTCCTTTTTGGGTCTCACTTTACAGTAGACACTCAAGTAATCACATTTCGACTGGTCAACCCAGCTTCATATTTTGACATCAAGTGTTCAAGTATATACAAATCGCATCGTGGTCAAGTGACCGATCCTTTCGCAACTTATCGTTTTTTGATATTTTTCTAATGTTTTCCTCTCTTTTCTTTATCAAAAGAGCTTTTAAAGCTTTCAATTCGCTTTCAGAATTAGGAAGGAGGTATTCACCTCCCCATATCTGGAGAAAGGGTATAGGCTCTAACTTTCTATTTTTTTTCTTTATCGACAACTAGCCCCCACAAACGTCCCGTTTTCGTATCGAGTAGAAATTGGTCCGAACGAAAATCAGAAATCTGTCCAAAGACATATCGTCCGTTTGGACTCGACAACACCCTTCTTTGTTGGGAATATGCAATACCAACTTGAGCCAATACAAGAATTGATGCAAGCAACAAAGAGGTCTGAATGGTCAGCAAAAATTTCCTCATCGGTTACCTCCTTTTACGTAATTATTGTGTCTTAGATAAGGCAAGCGCTCGTCATTATTCATGAGATGTTTTTCCCTGTTTAGCCTTTCGCTTTCAGTTCATTACGACTTAACGCTCCCACCAAAACGATTGTAAGCGCACAGGAACTTGCTACAAGCATATCCGCAATAAACTCAGGAGGTTGCTGCCTACCGCCTCCATGGGCGTGGCGATCGCCGGCTTCATGAGCGACTTGGTACGAGTTTTCCGCAAGGCTTGACAAAGCCTTTAGTAGCCTTTCTCCATTCTTTACAGTGCCAATAAGTTTTTCAAGGTTTGTTTTTCTCCGTAATTCGACAAGATATTTAGGGAGCTGTTTTGAGCCTGGTTCTGGAATACCGAGTCTTGATAAAATCTCCCGGCAAACGGATTCCACAGCTGAAACCGCTGCGGTTATTGCCCCACTCGGGTCAACGGTTCTCCGTAATAAAGCCTTCTTGAGCAATTCATGAACCTCTTTGAGTTTGGCGGCTTCTGATNAATCTATTGCAAAACTAACCATCACGCTTCTCATCGGTTCTATGATTTCCTCTAGGGTTATTCNGCAATCCTTGAGAACGGAAGCTAATTTTTGCCTATCTTCTTCATCGACATCATTCCGTGAAAAAATGATTCTTACCATTTCGAGCAATATCCTGTCGGCTTTTTCTTTTTCGAAGTCTTCATAAATAGAATCGAACCCCTCATTTAATATAGTAGTCTTAGATTTGTATTGTGGGGATCTCATATTGTTAGTGACACAAATTCGCAAAATACGATCACTTTTTGCTCCCGCATCCAAAAGCAATTGTTTGAGCCCGTCTCTTGTAGTGTATTTATTTACAAGCTCTCGAGTTGCCCCAATGGCTCTATCTTCCAACTTGATCGATCTCATAACTGTCCCTCCTTCGTGTGAATAATACAATTATTATCGATACATACAAAACAAAATCAGCACGTACATGTTAATATTCACGACGTTCATCACGAGTTTTTTGGCCCTTCCTCCTATCTACGCGCCCCGTCTGCGGAAATCCGGTAAGAAGCTGTCGCGACGGTCGATGGTCGGAAAACTGGTCCCGGTATCATCGAAGGTCAGAGGCTCGCTTGTACACGGGACCCAGCGGCCGTCCGGAGCGCCAATCTCTCTGAAATCGGGATACGCGGCACGCATGAAGAATTCCGAGCCTAGGGCCCAGACGCCCCTAAAATNGACGCGTCGAGGAGCGGGTCCGCTTCCGTGAAGGTAGAGCATCACCTCACCAGCGATTCGCCCGGTGTGGTACTTGGTACATACTGAGATTACTTCGCATCTCGAAGCATCCTCCGTCCCCCACCTGCACCGAGTGTGCGCAGGAACCCGTTCCGAGGCAAGGCGGAAGCGCCATCCAACCACGCCACTTCCAGGGCTTCTCTACCGCTGGACTCCCACTGGGAGCACTAGATGGCCCCCGACTGGACCTCCGAAGATTACGCTTGACATCATCGCCTTGGTTGCAGCATGAGCCGCCCGAAGAGGTTACGGTCCTGTAATTCGAGCCCAGAACTTCGTCCCAAGGAAAGGAGAGGAGTACGGAAGATGAGGGGGGATCGCCACGTTTGTCGCAGCATGTACTTGGTCCTGGCCCTGTCGGTCTGCCTGGTCCTGTCCGGTTGTGCGGCCGTCACCACGGCCATCCGTTACAAGGACCTCGATGTCCAGACCAAGATGAGTGCGACCATCTTCCTGGACCCCGTCCCGCCGGAGCAGAGGACCGTCTTCGTCCAGATACGGAACACCTCCGACAAGCCGCTGGACCTCCAGCCGGAGATCGTCTCGGCCATCGCCGCCAAGGGCTACAAGGTGGTCCAAGACCCGCGCAAGGCCCACTACCTCCTTCAGGCCAACGTGTTGCAGGTGGGGCGCATTGACCAGACCGCCCTGGAGCGCTACCTGGCCATGGGCTACGGCGGCGTGGCGGCGGGTGCTGCGGCGGGCGCCCTCCTGGGCGGGAGCCGACCCGTACGGGGCGCCGTGGTGGGCGGCGTGGCGGCAGGAGCCGCCGAGACCCTGGCTGGCACCTTGGTGAAGGTGGTGACCTACTCCATCATCACCGACGTACAGATCTCGGAGCGTACCGCCGGACCGGTGAGCCAGGTGTTCTCCTCCGAGCTGAAGCAGGGCACGGCCAAGACCCGGATCAAGCAGCGCTCCGCCAGCACGACGCACTGGAAGCGCTATCGTACGCGCATCGTCTCTTTCGCCCGGCGCGTGGACCTGGAGTTCCAGGAGGCGCTGCCGTACATCAAGCAAGGTCTGGTCAACTCGATCAGCGGTCTCTTCTGAGATCCACGGCCGGTGGTCGGACGCAGGAAAACCGCGTCCGGCCATCGGCCATGCCCCCACATATCCCCGGTCATGCCTTCCCTTGCATGATCCGGCCATGTGATCCGGCCATGGAGGCCTCTGCGGCTTGTCTGGCTCGGGAGCTGGGTCTGTGAACAAACATTGTTTGATAACGCCGCATCCTAAAACAAGCGCGATCCTTATTTCAGGATCTACGAATATGGTGGAATTATCCCACCTGAGCCCAGCGGGGTGCCCCATGGGGCCTTTTTGTGCGGTGAACGTCGGTATGTCCGCTGGCGGGATCCCGACGGGCACCTGATGCACAGGAGTCTGGGTTCGGAAGTCACCACCGAGGCGCAGGCCAAGGCCATCTGACGCAACCTGCACAAGGCGCACGGAGGGCAAATTGACGCAGCCATCCACTGGTCAGCGCCAATGGCAAGGGGATGAACCAGAACCAGCGCACGTTCCGTCACCTCCGCTCGGGAGGCGCCCCCCGACGGGTACGCAACAGGGAAGCGGACCCGCCGGAGGCCATGGGCGGATCCCCTTCCCTTCAATGAAGGATTAGTCCAACGCGGACGCCCCTGTCAACGCCGGACCTCACTCCCGCTCCTGGGACACCACCTTCCTAGGCTTCGAGAAAGACCTGTCTCCGAAGGTGCTGGAGGGACTTGCGATGGAGTATGCGGCCTACAGTGGGTGGAGCGTTTCCTGGCCCACGCCGGCCTGGCCTTCCAGAGCGCCCTGGCCCAGAACCTGCTCGCCTCCAAGGGCCTGATCCTGGGCATACTCCTCCTGGGCCTCTTCTTCCTGGTGCTCCACTTCGGACTGTCCGGCGATACCACCTACCGCCTCCGCTTGGCTCGGCCGGCGGAATTCAAGGTCTATCGGGAACTGTAAGGAGGTTTGAACAGGGGTGTGAGGCTACCCTTTATGCCCTTAAGTGCCAAAATATTGGCGCTTCAGAATGAGCACAAGGGCACAATCTGTGAAAAACGGCCAAAAATTTTTTACCAAAATAAATGGCCGTTTTTGCCAAATCAAATGGCCGACTAGGGCTTCAGGGGGCATAATCTCCAACCATTTCCAGCCGGCAAAAGTCAAGGGGCTAGGCCTTCCGGCCTAACCCCTTGTTTTTTCTGGTGCGCCCGGGGTGATTCGAACACCCGGCCTACGGATTCGTAGTCCGGCGCTCTGTCCAGCTGAGCTACGGGCGCGAAAATCGCCCCCGCCGCGCGGAGACGCACTTGGATTATATCAAACCGCCGGGGTTTGACAACCCCCGCCCTTGACCGCCCCCCTCGCCGAGCATAAGCTGGGTTAGTAGGGCGGGTTACCAGAGATGAAACCCTATGCTCCGCCGTCTGACAATGCTCGTGCTGGCTCTCACCCTGGCGGCCACCGCCGCCGCAGGGACACAGGACTATCTCCGGCCCGCGGCCAAGGCCGGTACCTGGTACCCCGCACAGAAAGAAGTCCTTCGCGCTTCCCTGCAGACCATGCTGGCTGCGGCCAACCCGCCCCGGGTGGAGGGCAGGCTCTACGCCCTCATCGTACCCCACGCGGGCCATATCTACTCCGGCCGGGTGGCGGCGGCGGCCTATGCCCTGCTGGCGCGGCATGAGCCTCGGCCCCGCAGCGTGATCCTGGTGGGTCCCAGCCACCACTATCCTTTGCGCCGCCCCAGCATATGGCCCCGGGGCGCCTATGCCTGCCCCCTGGGGAATATGGCCGTGGACGCGGAGCTGGCCGGAGAGCTGAGCCGCCTGGCCGGCGCCCGCTTCGTGCGCCAGGCCCACCTGCCCGAGCACTGCCTGGAGGTGCAGGTGCCGTTCCTCAGGCTGGTGTTGCCCCAGGCCAGGCTGGTGGCGGTGCTCACCGGCCCGCCCGGGCTGGACAGCGCCCGGCGCCTGGGCCATGCCCTGGCCAAGGTGGCCCGGGGGCGGCCGGTGGTGCTGATCGCCTCCAGCGACCTGAGCCACTTCCACCCCCAGGCCCAGGCCCGGCGCCTGGATGAGGTGGTGGCGGCGCGGGTGGAGGCCCTGGACCCGGAGGGCCTGTGGCGGGCGGCGAGGGAGCGGCGGGCCGAGGCCTGCGGCCTGCAGGCGGTCATGGCGGTGATGTTCGCGGCCCGGGAGCTGGGGGCCAAGCAGGGTGTGATCCTGGCCCGGGACGACAGCAGCCGGGTCTCCGGCGACCGCAGCCGCGTGGTGGGTTACCTGGCTGCGGCCCTGGTGGGGCCGGCCGGCTCCACCTCCCCGGCAGAGCCCGCGGCCCAGTCCTGGGGCCTGGACCCGGCCCGCCGGCGGCTCTTACGCGATCTGGCCCGCCGGGCGGTGGAGGCCGCGGTACGGGGCCGGCCCCTGCCCACCCCGCCCCGGGACGACCCGGTGCTGAAGCGGCCCGCGGGGGTGTTCGTGACCCTCAAGCGCCACGGCCGCCTGCGCGGCTGCATCGGCACCATCGCCGCCCGCTGGCCCCTGGCCCGGGCGGTGGTGGAGATGGCCCGCGCCGCAGCCTTGCATGACCCTCGTTTCCGGCCCGTGTCCCCGGAGGAGCTGGGCGACCTGGAGCTGGAGATCAGTGTGCTCACCCCCCTGCACCCCTGCCGGCCGCAGCAGGTGCAGGTGGGCCGCGACGGGCTGATGATCGAGATGGACGGCCGCCGGGGGCTGCTGCTGCCCCAGGTGCCGGTGGAGTGGGGCTGGGACCGGCGCCGCTTCCTGGAGGGCGTGTGCCGCAAGGCCGGCCTGCCCTCCCAGGCCTGGCGTTCGTCCCGCGCCCGGCTGAGCTGTTTCCAGGCCTTGGTGTTCTGAGGGCTCATCTGGCAAATGGCGGGGGGAGAGCAGCTTGGGATTGTCACCCCGGCCGTCGGCCCAGGAGGTGGTATGATATTCCGTCGTCTTTGGGGGAAAGATGATATGGAACGGGATACGGGAGGGATTGAGGGTCTCGGTATCCCGGTTGTAGTGCGCGTGAGGAACCATATCACTTTCTCCCCAAAGGCGAGCGGGCGAGACTGTCATCCCCGGCCGGCCCGGGACGATTTCACCATCGCCCCGGCCTCTGCCGGGTGAGCGGTTACCATGTCTCTGTCCCGGCGCAGATTCCTGGCTACGGCCGCGGCGGCCTGCGCCGCCTGTGTGGCCGGCCCCGGAGGCCCGGCGCGGGCGGCCTCCTACCTGGGGCTAAAGCCCGG
>Ga0180927_1457_pt1 | contig 13262 bp, 12 predicted proteins | sample Deesub1362A_J573_FD_124291 | JGI IMG/M metagenome (GOLD analysis project Ga0180927, IMG submission 124291) | Desulfarculaceae bacterium JdFR-95 | reverse complement strand
AGGACCAGCACCGAGTTGACGAACAGGGCCAGGTCCTCGCTGGGGATGCGTTCGCTCATGGCGGCCAGGGCCTCGTCGATGCTCTTGCCCATGCGGTTCTGGCGCAGGACCAGGCCGAACTCCTGGCTGGTGGGCTCGGGCATCTCCTCGTGCACCAGCTCGATACCCTGGTTGAGCGACAGGCCCGAGCGCAGGGCCGAGGACATCATGACCAGGGCGTCCACGAACTGGTCCTGGAAGCGCTCCACGTAGCGCCGGTGCATGAGGTTGACCAGCAGCCGCGGCAGGCGCATGCCCAGCCAGCCCAGCACCACGGCGCTGACGATGCGGGTGGGCCAGGCCAACTGCCAGGTTATCAGCAGCCCCAGGNCCAGNCCCAACAGCCCGCCCAGCCACACCGCCTGGCGGCAGCGGGTCAGGGGCCAGTCNTTGAACATGCGTTCGCCCATGGTGTAGAGGTATTCGGCGTCGGCGTAGGCCAGGCTGCTCAGGCGGTCCCCCACCCGNTCCTGGAAGCGCCGCGCCAACAGGTACACCGCCGCGCCCACCACCACCGCGGGCACCAGCATGAGGATGTTGCTCACCGCCCCTTGCACCACGGCTCTCCCTTCACAGGTACGACTCCATGAATATCTCGTGGGGCACGCGGAACCCCTTTTCCTCCAGGGTGGTCATGAAGGTGGGTATGAAGCCGGTGGCCTCGAACCCGCCTTTGATGCGCCCCTGTTCGTCCAGTCCGGTCTGGCGGAAGGAGAATATCTCCTGCAGCATGATGGTCTCGTCCTCGTCGATGCCGGTGACCTCGGCGATGCTCATGATGCGGCGGGAGCCGTCGGGCAGGCGGCTCTGNTGCACGATGACGTGGATGGCGCTGGCGATCTGCTCGCGCACCGCCCGGCTGGGCAGCTCCAGNCCNGCGAACATCACCAGGGTCTCCAGGCGCCGCATGGCGTCCTCGGGGCTGTTGGCGTGGATGGTGGTCATGGACCCGTCGTGGCCGGTGTTCATGGCCTGCAGCATGTCCAGGGCCTCGGCCCCGCGGCACTCGCCCACCACGATGCGGTCCGGCCGCATGCGCAGGGCGTTGCGCACCAGGTCGCGGATGGTGATCTCGCCNGTGCCCTCCAGGGAGGGGGGNCGGCTCTCCAGGCGGCAGACGTGGCGCTGGCGCAGCATCAGCTCGGCCGAGTCCTCGATGGTCACGATGCGCTCGTCCTCGGGGATGAAGGAGCTGAGCACGTTGAGCAGGGTGGTCTTGCCGCTGCCGGTGCCGCCGGAGACCAGGATGTTGAGCCGCGCCTGCACGCAGCACTCCAGCAGCTCGGCGATGGCCTGGTTCAGCGAGCCCAGGCGCACCAGGTCCTCCACGGTCAGCGGCCGGGTGGCGGCCTTGCGGATGGTGAGCAGGGGGCCGTCCAGGGCCAGGGGGGGAATCACCGCGTTGACCCGCGAGCCTCCGGGCAGNCGCGCGTCCACCATGGGTGAGAGCTCGTCCACGTGCCGGCCCAGGGGGGCCACGATGCGCTCGATGGCCGCGCGTAGGTGCTTCTCGGAGAGGAAGCGATAGCCGGTCAGCTCCAGGCGGCCGCCCCGCTCCACGTAGATGGTGTCCGGGCCGTTGCACATGATCTCGGTCACTTCGGGGTCGTCCAGCAGCTCCTCCAGGGGCCCCAGGCCCAGGGCNTCGTTNACGATCTCCACCGCGATGCGCTGGCGCAGGCGGCGGTCGCGGATGTCCTGNCCCTCCTCGTCCACCANGCGGTCCACCAGCTTGCGGGTCTCCTGNTTGAGCTCGGCCAGCTTGGCGGGGTCGTTCTGGACCTCGGTGTCCATGCGCCGCAGGTCCATCTCCTCCAGGAGGCGCTCGTGCACCTTGAGCTTGATGGCGTCGATCTGGCCCTGGGTCAGCTCGCGGGCGGCGGCGGGTGCCCCGGCCAGGGCCGGGGCTCCGCCGGGCCGGGCCAGGCCCTCGCTCCACATCCAGGCCGCCAGCTCGTCCAGGGCGCGGCTGAAGGGGTGGCGGGGCTGGGCCAGCATCAAGGGCAGGCCCTGGGTGAGGCTGGCGGTCATGTCCTCGCCCGCCTCGGGCACGCTGCCGGCGATCTCGCGGCCCAGCTTGGCGCCCACCACCTTGGGGCTGAGACCCTCCTCCCGCTGGCGGTTGAGGATCAGAGAGACCATGTGGGCGGAGAAGGCCAGGCTCTGCAGGGTCTCCAGCCCGGCGCGGGTGTGGTTGATGGCCATCAGGTCCGGGGTGAGCACCATCAGGATGTGGCTGGCCGCCTCCAGGCAGGCCTGGTTGTGCTCGCCGAAGCCGGTGCCCAAATCCAGGATCACCAGGTCGAAGGCCTGGGAGACCAGCACCACGGTGTCGCGCAGGACCTGGGGGGTGAGCTCGTCCGCCTGTTCCCGGCGGTGGCAGGCGCACATCACCGCGATACCCGAGCTGTGGGTGTCCAGGTAGCCCTTGAGCATGGCAGGAGGCATGGAGCCCAACAGCGGCGCCAGGTCGGTCACCGCCCGCCGCGGGTTGGGCAGGCCCAGGGCCAGGGCCGCGTCCCGCTGGCCGGCCAGGTCCAGGTCCAGCAGGGCCACCCGCTGGCGGGTCTCGCGCAACAGGGCCACGGCCAGGTTGGCCGCCAGCACGCTCTTGCCCACCCCGCCCTTGGCGCTGGTTATGGCCAGTACCGCTCCGCGTTCGGCCTTCACGGGCTCCTCGTTTCCCCAATCCTGGGGGGAGGGTCACTCCCCCGGCTACCACGGTCACACCACCGGCCGGGACGCTCCTTCTTTCCCGGCGCAGGGATTGTCCCGCCTTGGTCGCATACCGTCGGCGCTTGCGGCCGGGACTAGCGCTTGTTCTCCTGGTAGGCCTCGAAGGCCTCCTCCACCATGCCCTTGAGCTCCATGTGGGCCTCGGCCGCGCCGCCCTTGAGCACCGCCGGGGTCACGAACACCACGAACTGCGAGCGCTGGTTGCGGAACTCCTCGCTGGAGTAGAGCTGCACGATGGCGTCGTTGGCCCCCTCGGGCAGTTTGTCGAACACCTTGGTGTGCTTGTAGGAGAGCAGCCCACCGATGGCGATGGAGTCGCCGCTCTTGCAGTACTGCACCGTGGTGACCTTGCTCTTGGAGAAGTTGAGGTGTCCGCCGGGGGCGGCCTTGGTGGGGGCCGAGACCTCCACCTCCAGCTTGGTGGTGATGGTGTCGCCCTCCGCGATGGGCAGCACCTTCAGGAACACGCCGTATTCCTTGTAGTTGTAGGACACCGCTCCAGTGGCCTGGGCCACGGCCAGGGCCACCTCGCCCCCGGAGTGGAAGGTGGCCCACTCCCCGGAACGCACGCTCATGGAGCAGGTCTCCAGCACCCGGCCGCCGCCGGTCTCCTTGAGGGTGGCCAGGCGGGGGAACAGGTTGCGGATCACGCCGGTGATGGTGCCGGAGATGAAGCCCTCGCCCTTGCCCACCCCCTGGGTGAAGGTGGCGCTGGAGTCGCTGCCCGGCAGCCAGGAGAAGCCCCAGCCGCTGATGGTGGCGTTGTTCAGCTCCATGAAGTGGGCGGTGACCTGGATGGTCTCGCCGTAGCCGGGCTTGAGTTCGGCCTTGCGCACCTCCAGCAGGTTCTCCACCTTATCGTAGTAGAGCCGGGCCAGCTTCTCCGCCCGCTTCTTCTCCTGGTCGTTGTAGACCACGCCCTCCAGCACGATGCGCTGGCCCACCGGGCGCACCTTGATGGTGGGACGGTTGAGGTGCTGCTGTACGGCCTCGGCGATGACCTTCAGGCTCACGGGGCTCAGGGTGAACAGCTTGATCACCTGGGGCGAGTCGGCCACCACCTTGTTGATCAGGTCACGCTCGCGGGTGGTGGTGACCTGGCCCTCAATGAACAGCTTGCCCCCGGCNAGGCGGAAGCGCAGGCCCTCCACGTGGCCGATCATGGCCTTGATCTGCTGCAGGTAGGCCTTCACGTCCCGCACCAGCACGTTGATGCTGATCACGTCGCGCTGGTTGCCCTGCATGTCCCACACGATCAGGTTGGTGATGCCCGGGGACTTGCCGTTGATCAGGATCTCCGCCCCGTCGCTCTCGTTGCGCTGCACCACGTAGTCGGCGATGGTGGGGTCGCCCAGGGCCATCTTGGAGAACTGGTAGGGCAGCTTGAGGGTGGTGGACTCGCCCACGTAGGTGTTGATCGGCTCGATGGCCCCCGCCGCCGCGGGCCACAGACACAGGCCCAGGATCACCAGGCCCACCAGGGTCCAAAGACCTCGCCGCAGTTTCATGCTCATACCTCCTGCCATGCTCGTAATTCGCTGGTCGGGGCGGTCTGGCGCCCCGCTTGTGGTCGTGTCTAGCGGAACACCCGCGTACCCCGGATCTCGTGCCAGGGCCGGGGCACGAACATCACCTTCTCCTGGATGCCCAGCACCGAGTTCAGGGTGGAGGGCGCCAGGGGCTGCTGCCCGCGGCCCTCGAACAGCGAGCGCAGGGTGAGGGTGATGCGCCCGGTGTTCTGGGCCAGCACCAGGGCCTGGGCCTGGGCCGGGGTGAGGGCCAGGGTCACGGTGCTGGCGCGGGGACGGCGCAGGAAGGCGGTCACCCCGCCACCGCCGCCCTTGGCCCGCTCGGCCATGGTGCGGGCCCGGGCCACCTCGCTCTCCGGGCCCACGCTCTGGTTCACGGCCAACACCAGGACGTTTTGGAAGATGGTGAAGCTCTTCTGGTCGCTCTTCTTGCCGTCGCCGAACTCGAAGGTCCCCAGCACGTCCACGTAGTTGCCCGGCTTGATCAGCCCCGCCACGCCGGTCACGTCGTCGGTGGCCACGGTCACCGCCCGCATGCCCTTGGGCACCTTGATGGCCAGGCCGGTCTCCACCCCCGGGGCCACCAGCTTGGTGCCCAGGATCTGCTCGCCCTTGAGGATGGGGGAGATGGTCACCTGGCCCACCGCCTCCTTGACCGAAGTGAGAGCCCCGGGCTGCAGGAACTGGCGCGGCACCGGCCGCACCGCCACCAGGCTCTGGTCGATCTTGGTCATGCGCGGGATGTCTTTCACCGCCACCAAGACCGGTACCGGCTGACCCCGCAGNAGGAGCTGCCGCTCCTTCTGCTTGAGCCACTGGTAGGTGATCAGCACCGCCAGCACGGCCAACACCAGNGGGATGATGATCCCCTTCTTGCCTGCCAATATCGAACCAGCCACGGCTCCGTCCCTTTCTCGTGCGGTGACTCCTCGCTAACCACCGGCCCAGGCCCCTGCTCAACCCAGGGAGGTCGAGGGCAGGATCTCCTCGATGTATTTCACCAGCTGCTCGGCGATCATCTCCTTGATCCAGTCCGGGGTGCCCGGAGGGAGCAGATAGTCCAAAGCGTGCATGATGGTCTCCCAGATCAGCTCCTTGAGGATGTACTCCAGGAGCTTCTCCCACACCGGCCAGTGGAGCTGGTCCAGGTCGAGCTGGGTGGCGAAGGCCTTGAGCACGTCCAGCACCCGCCGGCCACCGTGGTTGGGACCGAAGGGATCGATCCAGGTGTAGATGCTCTGGCCGATGCCCTGGTAGGTGCCCCCGGCCATCATCACCTCGCGGGTGACGCTGTAGGCCCCCGGGGTCTTGGACAAATTGAAATACTTCACCCAGTGCGCCATGCCCGGCACCGCGGGCTGGCTCATGGTCAGGCTCACCTCGTGGCGCAGCTCGAAGCGCNTCTGGGTGTCCATCTCGCGCACCTCGTCCAGGGCCTGACCGTAGGCCGCGGTCAAGGTGTAGGTGGCCAGGTCGGAGATGAAGAACAGCTGCGCCGCCACCACCAGGAAGAAGGTGAGGAAGGCCACCGCGAACATGGTCTCCACCAGGGAGACCCCGCGGCGGTCGCGCATCAGGCGCCGCAGAAGAGCAAGGCGCTGCCCCAGGGGGATCAGCCATCCCCCCCGCTGCCTGCTGTATAGTGCCGCCCTGCTCACGTCTCATCCCTCCCTAGTGCCGGAACTTGAAGCGGAAGGGGAGATAAGGGATGTCGTAGTTGAAGGCGGTACGCAGGGGCACCAGGCGCGCCACGTAGGTGGGGCTGGTGTCGTCGATGCTGCCGCCGGTGGGCATGGCNAGGGCGAAGGCATACATCTCCGGCACCTCCACGTCGAAGCCCCACTTCTTCAGGTTCACGAAGGCGGGGTGNGCGTCGCGGGTCACCATCACCCGNTAGTAGGTGGCCACCTCCACGTCCTTGCGCGTGCGGCCCTTGATGACCTGGGCCAGATGGATGGGTACGCCGGTCTTGACGAAGGGACCGATGGCCGGCAGCCAACGCGTGCCCCCGAAGGTGAAGGTGGGCAGCGGAGGGCAGGGCAGGCTGCAGGGGATGATCTGGTCCCACTGGATCAGCTCCTCCCAGGGCTCCACCGGGCAGAGCTTGAAGCCGGGATACTTGGGATGGATCAGGGGCACCACCGCGAACTGCTTGCCGTACTTCTTGTTGTACCAGCTCACGGTGTTGAGCACCGCCACGTGGGAGAGCATGGCGAAGGCCTGCAGCATCGCCTGTTGCAGCTCGCGGTTCAGGTCCATCCAGAACACGTAGTAATCGATCAGGTCGCGTACGGTGCGGTCCCAGAACTTGAGCGACAGGGCCTGGTTCAGCTCGTCCATGAGCAGCTGACACTCCCAGTTCAGGTCGGCCACCTCGTTCAGCCCCACCGCCTGGACGGTGGCCCCGCTGAGGGCGCAACTGTCGGCCACGATCTGGGTGAGGATGCGGTCGTGGACCAGTTGGCCCACGTTGACCATGAAGGCCAGGAACATCACCAGCACCATCATGCTCAGGGCCAGAAACACCGTGGTCTGGCCCCGCTGGTCGCGTCCCAGGCGCCTGGCCCAGCCGGACCTCACCATTCCCATATGCCCCCTCCGCTGTAGTCGGGCTGGTTGTCCCCGCTGAACCGTGGAGCCCGGCCCAGGAAGGTCTCGCGCATGAGCCAGGTGCGGTCGGTGTCCTTGAACAGGGTGTGGATGGGGAAGAACTCCCGTACCTCCACCGACAGACGTACGCCTCGGCCCTCCACCTCCTCCACCTTGACCCGGCCGGTGTTGTTGATCACCAACTGGGTGGCCGCCTCGTAGCCGCCCCGTTTCCAGTCGGCCCGGGCCAGATAGCCGCGCGCGGCCACGAAGGAGGCGTAGCGGGTGAGGAACAGGTCGGTGCACAGGGTGCAGACCTCGATGATGGCCAACACCACCAGCAGGGTGATGATCAGGCTCAACATGAACTCCACCACCACCTGGCCGCGGCGGTCGCGGATCAGGCGCCCCCACCAGGCGCCGCGCGCCCTCTGTCCTGACACTCGCCCCCGTATGCCCTTCATCTCGCCCCCTGGCCTTGGGTGGCGATCACCTGCCTTGGGTCTTGACCCTCTCGTCGCCCCCTCTCGCCGCTTCCCTTTCGCCGTCTCCCTGGGGGTGTCCTCCCTCCCCCCGCGGCTTCGGGAAACACTGTCCCTTCTGCCCTGTGTCCCGCGCCTGTACCCCTCCCCTGGAAGGGTTCAGGCCCAACGGGCCAGCAGGTCCCAGTAGCGGGCCCACACGAAGCCCACCGCGATGCAGGCCGCAAAAGGTATCGGGGGCAGGCCGAGGGAACGCGGCGCCGCCGGACGCTGGCCCGGAACCACCAGGGCCGTGAAGAAGGCGGCCAGGTCCCGCAGATTGCGACCCAACCCCCCCCGCCAAGCCAACATCACCAGGGCCACCGCTCCTCCCACCAGACAGGCGTACAAGGCGGTCTTGAGCACCAACACCGGACCCACCAGCGAACCCACGGCGGCCATCAACTTCACGTCGCCGCCGCCCACCGCACCCAGCAGAAAGGGCAGGAGAAACACCCCGCCCCCTATCACCAGACCGAGGCTGGATGAAATCAGCCCATCGACCCCAAAACGGAGGCCCGCCAAGATCAGACCCAAGACCATGGCCGGCAAGGTGAGCCAGTTATAGACTGCACCTCGCCACAGGTCGGTGACCAGACTCAGCCCCAGCAGGCACCATACTGCGGTCTCGCCCGCCAGCCACAACCACCTGGCTGCCTCGTCCACGCCACCCAACTCTCGCAGGCCAAGAGCCTATAGCCCACTCGACCCCCGGCGCTTCCTCTGCCCCAAGGCGCTGCTCGCCTCCTGCCCTGCAGGACGCACCCTCCACACAGCCTGAGGCCCGCCGCAGGCCGCCAGCTCAGATCGGCAACCCTAGTTGCCGCCTCCCTTGAAGCCTTGGCCCAGGGTGCTCTTCACGTTGTCGCCCAGCTCCTGCACACCACCCTGGAACTGGGGGATGAACAGGTAGGCGGCGGCCAGGAGCGCGGCCACGATCACCCCGATGATCAGCATGTATTCCGTGGTGGTCTGGCCCCGCTGCTCGCTGAATAGACGCCGCAGAAAACTCATGGAAACCCCCATACTTGAGGCCACTGAGCTTGTCTGATCCCTGTTGGTGGAGATCACAGTTTATCTTAGCCCGATCTCCAGGAGGGCGTCAAGGACGCGCTCTCCCTCGCTCCATCTCATTTTCCCACCAGCCGCCGCCACAGGCCGCGCAGACCCCCGCCTCCCTGCCGGGCGGCCCGGCGGCGCTGGGTGTCGGTGCCCGGCTCGCTCTCCTCCGGGTCCACCTCCTCCACCCGCGCCAGCACCACCGAGACGTTGTCCGGCCCCCCCATCTGGTTGGCCGCCTCCACTAGGCGGCGCGCCGCTTCCTCCAGACGGGGAGTGCCCAAGAGTATCTCCCGGACGGCGGCGTCGGGCACCACCCCGTGCAGGCCGTCGCTGCACAAAAGCAGCACTTCTCCCGCCGCCACCTCCCGGGAGAACAGGTCCACCTCCACCTCCTCGCCCGCGCCCACCGCGCGGGTGAGCACGTTCTTCATGGCGTGGGTGCGGGCCTGCTCCGGGGTGATCAGCCCCTGGGCCACCTCCTCCTGCACCAGGGAGTGGTCCTCGGTGATCTGGCGCAGCTCCCCGCCTCGCAGAGAGTAGGCCCGGCTGTCCCCCACGTTGGCCACCACCATCCGCCGCCCACCCACCAGGGCCGCCACCACCGTGGTGCCCATGCCCCGCAGGGCGGGCTCGGCCTGGGCCCGGCGCCACACGGCCCGGTTGGCCTCCTCCACCGCCCGGCGCAAGGCCGCGCCCCAGGCATCACCTTCGCCCAGGGCGCGGGACACCTCCCGCGTCAGCACCTCCAGGGCCAGACGGCTGGCCTCGGCCCCCCCGGCCATGCCCCCCATGCCGTCGGCCACGGCCAACAGCCAGGGCTCGGTGTCCCGCGGAAGCAGGAGGACGGCGTCCTGGTTCTCCTTGCGCACGCGGCCCACGTGGCTGAGGCCGGCAAACTCCAGGCGCATGGCTCACCCCCCGCAGGCCCGCGGCTCACCTGGACCGGAAGCGGGCAATGGGCTCCCCTCGCACCACGGCAGCATGGGCCGGTGTCCTAGCCGCCCGAGAGCTTCAGACTGCGGCACACCACCTCGAAGGCCCGTTTGTTCTGCATCCAGGCCGGCAGGTTGCTGAGCTGGCCCACGCTGAGCAGCCACACCACCACCGCCCGACCGCGGCCGCTCCAGGAGAAGACGAATAGCTCCACCTCCTCCCCGCGCAGAAAGCCGCGGCCGCGGTAGTAGCAGCCGCCGCTGCCCAGGTTGGGGTGGTTGACGGCGATACCGCCGTTGATCCAGTCCACCTTGACCCCGCGCCGGGCCAGGTCCTGGGCCAGGAGTTGGATGCGCTGTTCGCAGCCGGTGGAGGCTGCCTCGGAGCCGCTCACGGCCTTGACGTGCAGAGTGCCGGTGATCACCCCGGCCTGCTGCAGGTCGAAGCCTGCCTCCTCCACCGGCCGCCCGCCCCAGGGCACCTCGGCCCGGCCCCGCGCCGGCCCCAGGAAGCACACCCCGCTCTTGGTCAGGCACTGGTAGCGCCAGTTGCCCACCAGAGTCGGCGGGTTCACCCGCGCGGGCTTGAACAGCAAGGTGGCGGCGGCGAAGGGATAGACCAGCTCGGCAAAGGCCTCTTCGCGGGCCAGACAGCGCACGATGAACAGCCGCTGGCCGCTGCGCATCACCGCCACCCGCACCAGGGTGGGAGGACGCTTGTCGTCCTTGGCCTGGGAGAGCACCCCCAGGGCCTCGAACACCGGCCCCCCCGCGGCCACCGCCGACCGGCTCTTGAGCACCACCACCCCGGAGCGGCTCAGCATGGCCAGCAGCCAGTCGGCCAGGCCCACCTCGGCCTGCAGTTGGCGGCTGATGACTTCGATCACCCCGAAGTCGCGCCCCCGGGGCGAGACGAACCCGGCCAGGCGCTGGGCCGGCTGCAGGCTCAGGTCCGGCCCCACCCGGCACCAGTCCGGTGCGGGCAGGGCGATGGTGAAGGCCAACTCCGCCGGCAGGGGCACCCCCAGGCTCACCTGCACCGGGGGGGAGGCGAAGGTGTGCCGCGCCAGTTGCAGTCCGTCCGGGAACAGGGCGGCCAAGGTGTCGCCCCGGCTGGCTGCGGCTGCAGGAGCCGCCCACAACAGGCAGCAGACCAACCCCCAGGCCCAGAGCACGCGCCGCATCACCTGGCCTCCTTTCCCGCCCCCGGCTTCAGGGCCGAGGCGGCCAGCTCGGTCTCCACCCCGGTGGCCGCGCCCAGCTCCACCCCCAGGGCCTGGGCCAGGCCCACCCCTTCCGGCCGGGGGGCCTCCACCGCCCAGGCCCAGGAGGGGCCGGCCACCTGCCAGGGCAGTCCGGGCAGGGGACTGATGGCGCCGCGACAGGCCGTCATGCGCCCCGGCTCCAGCACCGCACACTTGACGTAGGGTGCCGCCGGCGGACGGGCGGCCTGGGCCGGCACCCGGCCTGGGAGGTAGCGGCCGTCGGTGGTGACGCGCACCACCTGGGAGCGGCCGGGTTGGCCGCAGGTGGCGATCACCATCTCGCCCGCGGCGGTGCGCAGGGGCAGGTGGCCCAGGTTCTGCAGGTCTGCGGCCAGTTTGCCCGCGCCAGGGGCCTGTCCCAGGGCCAGGTCACCCTGGCCGAAGGACTCCAGGGCGGCAGGCACCGGACCCTTGCCCCCCACCACCTGCTCGCGTCCCCGTACCCCCTCGCGGGCGGCGATGCGGGCCATTTCCAGGGCCCGCACCACTGAGGGCTTGCTCCCCGCCCCTGGCTGGGCCACGGCCCCGGGCTGAGGCGGCGCACCCGGCACCGCGGGCATGCCCGGCGCAGGCGGCGCGGTAGGGGTGGCCGCGGTGGGGGCGCCGGGTTGGGAGGGTTGTCCCGGCTGGGAGGGCTGGTCCGGGGCACCGGGTTGGTCCGGCTGGGAGGGCTGGTCCGGGGCCCCTGGCGCGGCAGGCATGGAGGGTGCACCCGGGGCCGAGGGCTGGGCCGCGCCACCTGGTGCGGGCGGGGCCTGGGGTACGGCGTNGCTGGGTGGGCCCGCCTCCCCCCCTGCGGGGATCAGCAGGCACACAACCGCCGCTACGATCGCCAACCACCACCTGGCTGTCATGGNTTCTCCTCGCAACCCTATCCTACTTGGGCCCCGTGGGCAGCAGTTCCAGGTCCGGGGCGGACTCCTCGGGCCGGCCCCGCGGCACCTTGCGGCCCCGCGCCGCCGGCGGCCGCGACAGGCCCAGCACCCAGGGGGGCATGGGCTCGGCCCGCCAGACCAGCTCGGCCGGGATCAATATCTCCTGGCCCGGGCTCAGACGGGTGGACTTCAGGTGGTTGTAGGCCTTGAGCTGCCGCCAGCGCCGGGCGCTGCCCGTGTACCACAGGGCCACCATGGCCAGGGTCTCGGCCCGGCGCTTGACCGTGTGCAGCACGTCTCCCGGCGGGATGAGACGCAAGCCCTCCATCACCGCCACCATGGCCGCCTTGCGCACCGCCAAGTCCCCGGCCGGGGTCAGTGCCGCCACCGCCAGCGCACCCGCCGGCGCCGCCACCACCCGCAGGCGGCCCGCCCGGGCCCCGGCGGTGAAGCCCGCGTCCACCGCCCGCCGGCNCAGCCAGGAGATGGCCCGCAGCGGNCCCAGTTTCCAGCCCTGGGCCCGGGCCAGGCCCTGGGCCGCCTCCCGGAGCGGACCGCCCGCAGCCAGCACCCACAGACGCACCTCGATCTTGCCGTCCACCGAGCGCCAGCCGAACAGGAAGTCCTGGCCCGCCCCCGGCCGCCAGGGGCGATAGCCCGCGGGCTGGGACCAGAACAGGCCCAAGGCCCGGTTCAGGTAGCGTCCCCCGGACAGCTCTCCCGCGGCCTTGGCTCGAGGCTCGGGTGGTCGGACCTCCTGGCCCGGCTCGCACCCGGCCAGCCCCAGGGCCGCCGCCAACAAGACCGCCACACACACCCGCACGCACACTCTCATACCGGCTACCTCCCGCCGCCCTCCCGCCGCGAGGCGGGCAAGCGCAAGATCACGGTTTCCGGGTCTTTCCGCCCGCCCCCTTGGCCGCCCCCTTGCTCAGACGGGCCTTGAGCAGCTTCAGGTACTTCTGGGCCCGGGCGTGGTTGGGGTTGGCGGCCAGGGCCTGCTCCAGGTCCCGCACTGCGGTCTCCACCTGGCCCAGGTGGTAGTGGGCCACGGCCATGTTCACCCAGGCGTCGGCCGCGTGCGGCGAGTCCATCTCCACCACCTTGCGGAAGGCCGCCACCGCTTCACGATAGCGCTTCTCCTCCAGGAAGATGTAGCCCCGGTTGAACTCGGCCTCGTCCCGCCACTGGGGGTCCAGCTCCGCGGCCTTGGCATAGGCCTCCAGGGCCTGTTGCCGCCGGTCCAGCTTGGTGTAGAGCCGGCCCAGTTGGAAGAACACCTCGCCCTCCTCCGGGGCGATCTGGGCCGCGCGCTCCAGCTCGGCCAGGGCCGCGGCGGGCTGTTCGGCCGCCTTGGCCACCGCCACCCCCACCAGGGCCCGCGCCCGCAAGGAGGCCACCCGCGGGGCCAACTCCGGCTGGCTCTTCACCACCTCCTCCAGCAGCTCCAGCGCCTGGCCGTAGTCCTTGGCCTTCAGGGCACGCTCGGCCTGGGCCACCTCCGGCGGCAGGGGCGGCGGTTGGGGTGCGGGGGGCGCCTTCTGGCCGTCCTGGGCCGGGGCCGTGGGCGCCGTGGCGGGAGCGGCTTCCTTCTTTTCGGGCCGGGCGGTGGCAGGGGCGGCCTTGTCCGGGGCTGCGGGCGCAGCCGGGGCCGTGGCCTGGGTGGCGGGCGGCGGGGCAGGACCCGCAGTCTTCTCTGGCGATGTCCCCGGGC
>Ga0180927_1112_pt1 | contig 13675 bp, 11 predicted proteins | sample Deesub1362A_J573_FD_124291 | JGI IMG/M metagenome (GOLD analysis project Ga0180927, IMG submission 124291) | Desulfarculaceae bacterium JdFR-95 | reverse complement strand
TCGGCTACATCGAGGCCGGCGAGCAGGTGTCCGCCGGCCCGCCGCCGGTGTTTGCAGTGGCGGCCTTCCACGAGAAACCCGACGCGGCCACGGCCGAGGGCTATCTGGCCTCGGGCCGGCACTACTGGAACTCGGGCATGTTCGTGTGGCGGGCCGAGGTGCTCCTGGCCGAGATCCGGCGCCACCTGCCCGAGCTGGCCCAGGGCCTGGAGGAGCTGGGCCCGGCCCTGGAGGCGGGCGGCGCCGAGCTGGAGGCGGCCCTGGCCCGGGTGTATCCCACGCTGCCCTCCATCAGCATCGACCACGGGGTGATGGAAAAGAGCGAGCGCATCCGGGTGGTCAAGGCCGATTTCGGCTGGTCCGACGTGGGCTCCTGGGAGGCCATGGCCGAGCTGTGGCCGGCCGACGACAGGGGCAACGCCTGTCAGGACGGCCGGGTGCTGGCCATCGAGGCGCGGGACAACCTGGTCTCCGCCGGGGGGCGCCTGGCCGCGCTGTTGGGGGTGGAGGGCCTGGTGGTGGTGGTGACCGACGACGTGGTCATGGTGCTGCCCCGCCGGCGCAGTCAACAGGTGCGCGAGATCATCGCCCGCCTGGAGGCCGAGGGCCTGGAGCAGTATCTCTAGGCCCACACCACAGAGGAGGTGTGCAAACCTCGGTACTCCAGGGTAATATCGGAAAACGGCCGCCGCGAGGCGCGAGTGTTTGTGCCCACCCTGGTGAGGAGCGACGATAGCCGTGGACCTGCTGCATGACATGGTGGCCTGGGTGACGCAGTTCGCCTACACCCCCTATGGCACTTGGGCCCTGTTTGCCATCGCCTTCGCCGAGAGCTCCTTCTTCCCCATCCCCCCGGACGTGCTGCTCATGGCCCTGGCCGTGGCCCATCCTTCGGCCAGCCTGTGGTTCGCGGCGGTGTGCTCGGTGGCCTCGGTGTTGGGGGGCATGTTCGGCTACTGGGTGGGCTACCGGGGCGGGCGCCCCTTGTTGCTGCGCCTGTTCAGCCGGGAAAAGATCAAGGTGGTGGAGGACTACTACCAGCGCTGGGACGTGTGGGCGGTGGGTGCGGCGGGGCTGACGCCGCTGCCCTACAAGGTCTTCACCATCAGCGCCGGGGTGTTCGCGCTCAACTTCCCCCGCTTCGTGTTGGCCTCGGTGCTGAGCCGTTCGGCCCGCTTCTTCGCCGTGGGGGTGTTGTTCTGGCTCTACGGCGCGCCCATCCAGGCCTTCATCAAGGAGTATTTCGGCTGGCTCACCGTGGCCTTCTTCGTGCTGTTGGTGGGCGGCTTCTGGGTGGTGCGCATCATGGGCAAGCGGGCGCTGCGCAAGGAGGAGACAGGCTCATGAAGGAACCGGGACCCTTCCGCCTGGCGCCGGTGTACCTGCCCAAGGTGTGGGCCGCGCCGCAGGTGGCGGGGCCGGTGGGCGAGGTGCTGGCCGCCCCGCCGGGCACGGGCGAGGTGTGGCTGGCCTCGGACCGGCACCACGTCACCCCGGTGGTGGGGGGCGAACTGGACGGTATGGGCCTGGACGCGGTGGTGGCGCGCTGGCGGGGCTGGCTGTGGGGTGGGGAGGATGGCCCCTTCCCCCTGTTGCTCAAGGTGCTGTCGGTGGGCCAGTGGTTGTCGGTGCAGGTACACCCGGACGACGAGGCCGCCCGTCGCCTGGAGGGCGAGCCCTGGGGCAAGAGCGAGGCCTGGCACGTGCTGGCGGCCGAGCCCGAGGCCGAGATCATCCTGGGCCTGCGGCCGGGGGTGGACCGGGCCGCGGTGGAGGAGGCGGTGCGCCGGGGCCGGCTGGTGGAGCTCCTGGCCCGGGTGCCGGCGCGGGCGGGCGATACCTTCCACCTGCCCGCAGGCACCATCCACGCCACCGGCCCAGGGCTGACCATATTCGAGATACAGCAGGCCAGCGACATAACCTACCGCTTCTACGACTGGGACCGCCTGGGCGCCGACGGCAGGCCCCGGCCCCTGCACATCGACCAGGCCCTGGCGGTGATGAAGCCCGCCGGTCCGGGCGGGCCGGTGCCGCCGCAGGNGGAGAAGCGGGGCCAGGNCACCCTGGTCACCCTGGTGGACGACCCCCACTTCCGCCTGCGCCGCCTGGAGCTGAGCGGGGAGCTGGAGCTGGCCGGGGGACGGCTGCGGGTGTTCTTCCTGCTCTCGGGCCGGGCGCGCCTGGAGGCGCCCGGCTATCCTGCCTGCGGGATGGCTCCGGGCCAGTGCTGGCTGGTGCCGGCCGGCCTGGAGGGGGTGCGCCTGGCGCCGGAGGGCGCGGCGGTGATCCTGGAGTCGCAAGCACAAGGAGGAGAGGAAGGGGCATGAAGGCCAACATCTTCCGCGAATACGACATCCGGGGCGTGGTGGACCAGGAGATAACCGAGGACGACGTGCTCACCCTGGGGCGGGCCGCGGGGACCTACATGGCCCAGCGGGGAGTGAAGCGCTTCACCCTGGGGCGGGACTGCCGACTCAGNTCGGACCGCTTCCACGACCGCCTGCTGGAGGGGCTTCTGTCCACCGGCCTGGAGGTGGTGGACGTGGGAGTGTGCCCCACCCCCCTGCTCTACTACTCGGTGTGGCACCTGAAGGCCGACGGCGGCATGATGATCACCGCCAGCCACAACCCCCCGGAGTACAACGGCTTCAAGATCCTGGTCGGCAAGAGCACCATCTACGGCCAGCAGATCCAGGACCTGCGGCGGGTGGCCGAGGAGGGCCGCTTCCTCTCCGGCCGAGGCCGCCATCTGGTCGAGGACGTGGTGGGCCCCTACCAGGACGAGGTGGCGGGCATCATCCGCATCGAGGGGCCGGTAAAGGTGGCGGTGGACGCGGGCAACGGCACCGCGGGGCCGGTGGTGGTGCCGCTGCTGGAGCGCCTGGGGGTGGAGGTGGTGCCCCTGTTCTGCGAGATGGACGGCCGCTTCCCCAACCACGAGCCCGACCCCACGGTGCTGGAGAACCTCAAGGACCTGCAGGCGACGGTCACCGGCCAGGGCCTGGTGGCCGGCCTGGGCTTCGACGGCGACAGCGACCGCCTGGGGGTGGTGGACGAGAAAGGCCAGCCGGTGTGGGGCGACATGCTGCTGACCATCTTCGCCCGCCACATCCTGCAGGAAGAACCCGGGGCCACCTTCATCGCCGAGGTGAAGTGCTCCAAGAANCTNTTCGACGACATCACCGCCCGGGGGGGCAAGGCCATCATGTGGAAGGCGGGCCACAGCCTGATCAAACAGAAGATGGCCGAGACCGGGGCTCTGTTGGCGGGTGAGATGAGCGGGCACCTGTTCTTCAAGCACCGCTGGTACGGCTTCGACGACGCCATCTACGCCGCCTGCCGCTTCTGCGAGCTGTTGGCCCGGGACCGCCGGCCCCTGTCCACCTGGCTGGCCGACCTGCCCAAGATGGTCAGCACCCCCGAGATCCGGGTGGAGACCCCGGACCGGATCAAGTTCCAGGTGGTGGCGCGGGTCAAGGAGGCCTTGGCCGGCGACTACCAGGTGGTNGACGTGGACGGNGTGCGGGTNACCTTCCCCGACGGCTGGGGCCTGGTGCGGGCCAGCAACACCCAGCCCGCCCTGGTGCTGCGCTTCGAGGCCGAGAGCGAGCAGCGCTTGCAGGAGATCCGCGCCCTGGTGGAGGGGGCCATAGAGCGGGCCAAGGCCGAGCTGGCCGGGAGCTGAGGCCAGCGGCGGCGTGAACTCCCCGCCCCGTGGGAAAGCGCGGGCCGGGGAAAGGGAAATCGGGGTCGAGTAAAGGCCCGCACACCACCGCGGTGGCGTGGCCCGGATGGGAAGAGGGGACACGGCCGGCGAGCGGGGCGAGGCTCGGGGTGGGCGCACAGTCCCGGTGTGGGAAGCCGCCCGGGGGTTGGGGCCTCATCCTTGCTTTCCCTCCCGAGGTGCGACAAGGGGGCAGCCAATGGCCGGTGAGTCGAGGCCGGACATCCTGTTCTGGGCCGATCTGACCCCGGCCAAGCGCGGCTCCATCGAGGATCTGGTCTGCGCCCTGGCCCGGGCCGGGCGGCGGCTTTCCTTGCGCATCTGCTTCCTGTTGGGTCCGGCGGTCTCGCCGGGGATAGAGACGATGTTCGCCNAGGCGGGGGCCTGGCGTCTGGCCTTGGACCCTGCCCGTCACGCCCGGCTCTCCTACCGTCTGGGTCTGCTGCGGGCCTTGCGTCCGCGGCTGGTGCACTACCACTTCCTGGGCGCCTGCCCGCCCGATGCCTTGTTCGCCCGGGCCTGCGGGGTGAGGCGGGTGGTGGTGCACGACCACGCCTCGGGCCNGCCCCCNGCGGCGGCCGACCCCCTGCGCCGGGCCTACCGCGCTCTGGTGGTGGCGCGGGTGGACCGCTATCTGTGCCCCTCCCGCTTCGTGGCCCGGCGCCTGCGCCGATACACCGGCGTGCCTCCGACCAAGCTGCGGGTGGTGGGCAACGCGGTGGACACCGCCCGCTTCCGCCCCGCCCGGGACGAGACGGAGCGCCGGCGGCTGCAGGCCGAGCTGCTGGGCCGGGAGGCTTCGGTGCGCCTGATCGTCTATGCGGGGCAGTTGGCCGACTACAAGGGCGTGGAGGTGCTGCTGGCCGCGGCCGAGCGCCTGCTGGCCCGGCGAAGCGGGGTGGTGTTGGCCCTGGCCGGGGAAGGGCCGCTGCGCCCGCGGGTGGAGGAGGCCGCCCGGCGCCTGCCGGGGCTGATCTACCTGGGCCGGCGGGACGACCTGGAGCGGGTGTACCGAGCGGCGGAGGTGGCGGTGTTCCCCTCCTTGTGGCAGGAGGCCTTCGGGCTCACCGTGGCCGAGGCCGCGGCCTCGGGCCTGGCGGTGGTGGCCAGCCGGGTGGGGGGCATCCCGGAGGTGCTGGCCGGGGGCGAGGCGGGCCTGTTGGTGCCGCCGGGCGAGGCCGAGGCCCTGGCCGGGGCCCTGGAGCGGCTGCTGGACGACGGCGCCCTGCGCCGCCGCCTGGGCCGCCGGGCCCGGGCCTGGGTGGAAGNGCGCTTCGCTCTGGAGGAGGTGACCGCGCGCCTGCTGGTCACCTACCGCGAGCTATTGGGGGGCGGGGCATGAGCCGTATCGGCGCGGGCATGGCCAAGCTGGTGGCCGGGCGGGGGGCCTCGGTGGCCCTGGGGTTGGCCAGCGCGCCGGTGATCGCCCGCCTGTACGCGCCGGGCGACTTCGGGCTCTACGGGCTGCTGTTGGCCGTGGCGGGCTGGGTGGCGGCCTTCGCCGGCCTGGCCTATCCCCAGGCCATCCCCCTGGCCCGCAGCCGGGGTGAGGCCCGGACTCTGGTGGGCCTGTGCCTGGTGCTCGTGTCGGGCCTGGTGGGGCTCACCGCGGTGGGCTTGTGGGTGGGGGGCGGGCTGGTGGTGCGCCTGCTGGGGGCGCCGGAGCTGAGGGGATGGCTGTGGCTGGTGCCGCTGTTGGTGGCGGCGCTGGGCTTGAGTCAGGTGGGGGAGTATCTGCTGGCCTGGCAGCGGCGCTACGGCCTGTTGGCCGCGGCCAACTTCGGGGGGGTGAACGCGGGCCGGGTGCTCACCATCCTGTGGGGCTGGCTGGTGGGGGCGGGAGCCTTGGGGCTGGTCTTGGGCAACCTGCTGGGCCAGGTGGTGCTGGCCGCCTGCGGCATCCTCACCGCTCTGGCCTGGCTCCTGCGGCCGGCGGGCGAGGCCGTCTCCTGGCGCGAGGCGGCCCGGCGCCACGCCCAGTTCCCCCGCCTGCAGCTCTGGAACCAGGTGTTGCAGGCCAGCGCCCACAACCTGCCCCTGATGGTGTTCAACGCCTTCTTCCTGCCCGCGCAGGTGGGCTGGTTCGTGTTCGCGCGCAACATCGTCAGCCTGCCCCTGCAGTTGCTGGGGGCCAGCGCGGCCCAGGTGTTCTACCCCGAGGCGGCCCGGGAGCACCAGGCCCACGGCACCATGGCCGCCAGCATCACCCAGACCCTGGAGATCCTGGCTCTGATGTGCGTGCTGCCCCTGGTGGCGGTGGCGCTGTTGGGACCCCTGGCCTTCGAGCTGGTCTTCGGCGCCCGCTGGCACACCGCCGGGGTGTACGCCCAGGTGCTGGCGCCCTGGATCCTGGTCAACCTGTTGTGGCACCCGGTCTCCACCGTGTTCCTGGTGCGGGGCCGGGCCGGGGCGTTGTTGGCCTACAGCGTGGCGGTGGTGGCGGTACGCAGCCTGGCCATGGCTGCGGGTGGAGTGTGGGGCTCGCCCCTGGCCGCCCTGGGGCTGTTCTCGGCCGGGGGCCTGGTCTTGCAGGGCTACATGCTGGGACGGGCGGTGCGTCTGGGCGGAGTGGGTCTGCGCGGGGTGGCCCTGCCCCTGCTGCGGGAGCTGGCCGGCTCCCTGGCCGTACTGGCCCCGGCAGCGGCGGCCTATTGGCTCCTGGGCTGGCGCTGGTTTGCCGTGGCCCTGGCCGGTGCGGGGGCGGCGGGCTGGTGGGGTTGGCGTCTGGGGCGGGACGCGCGCCTGCGCCGGGGGGTACGGCGCCTTTTGTCCCGGGCGCCCCAGGAAGAGGACTGAGAGCACCCTGCCGCGCCGATACCGCCCCAAGCATACTTCCCCAAGGGCCTTGCCGCCGTACCCTGCGCGGGCCGAGGAGACCCGCCCCCTCCCTCAACCAAGGGAGTTCAAGCCTCAACCCCTTCTTCGCCCGCCTCCCCTAGCGCCAGCGCACCAGTTTCTTGAGGGTCTGGGGCGAGAGGCAGCCGTCGATCACCAGGCCCTGGGCCTGCTGGAAGCGGGCGATGGCCCGCCGGGTGCCGGGGTCCATCACCCCGTCCACCGAGCCGGGGATGTAACCCCGGGCGGCCAGGGCCAACTGGGCGTTCTCCACCACGCGCTTGGGCAGCCCCGCGTCCAGGGGGCGCAGCTCCAACACCGCCAGCACCGGGTAGTGGTCGGACTGGCCCTGCTGCACCACGGCGGCGAACAGGGACTTGAAGCCGGCGCTGTGGAAGATGTGGTCGATCTTGGGGTTGGGCAGATCGGGGTGGCGGAAGGAGCCGGTGGTGTACATGGTGGGGAAGGCGTCTTGCAGGTACTCGGCCAGCAGGCGATAGGGCCCGGAGAGGGGAAAGGTGTTCAGGTCGCCGGCCAGGATGCGGTAGCGGTAGCGGTCCTTGGTCAAGGCCTGGATCACGCTCTTCATCTGGGTCATGCGTGCGCCCCCGCCCAGGGCCTCGGTGATCAGGCCCCTGCCCCCGCCGCCGGTGAGTCCTTCGCGGGAGAGGTGCACCATGTAGAAGGAGATGGGTATCCCGTCGAAGTCCACCACCGCCCGCCCGAAGGCGCGCTTCTTGCGTGTGCCGGCCAGGGAGAAGGTCTGGAAGCGGCTCAGCGGCCAGCGCGAGAACAGGGCCACCCGCTTGCCGGGGTGGGAGTAGCCCTTGACCGCCACGAAGTAGGGCAGGCGGGCGGCCTGGGACACCGGCTTGAGGTCGGGCTGGTCGATCTCCTGCACGGCCAAGAGATCTGGGGCCTGGTCGCGCACCACCTGCAGCACCGCCGGCAGGTTACGCTTGCCGCTCATGTCCACCGCGGAGCGTATGTTGTAGGACATGACCCGGATGCGCAAGGGGTGGTCCGCCCCGGCCGGTGCGGCCAGGCCCAGGATGCATACCGCTACGCCCAAAAGCAACCACCGCCACACCTTGGCGAATCTCATGACCCCGTCCTTTCCCCTGGCCCCATTCTACGGGCCGGCCCCGGGGCGGAGCAAGCGCCCGCCCTCCCGCCGCCCGGCCAATCCTGCCGCAGCCACCAGGCACAGGACCAGCTCCACGAAGAAACGGTAGCGGCTCATGCCCCAGAACACCACGGCGTATCCCAGCCAGTTGCAGAACGCCACCCCCCCCACCAGCCAAGCCGTGGTCCGCGGCCAGCGTCGCCACCCCCGCAGTGACCACAGGGCCAACAGCACCAGGAGCATATAGCCGCCCAGGCACAGGGCCTCGAACACCTTCACCCCGGCCAGGGGTTTGGCGGGGTAGGTCTGGTCCCCTGGGCGGGGCGGGGCGCGGGTGCTCAGGTACACCGGCAGGCGTGAGGGCCGCCACAGGCGCCAGGTGCCCTGCCAGATGGAGTGGAGCAGGCCGGCGGGATGCTCCAGGATGTAGCGCAGGCCCAGGCGCCAGGCCAGGCGCTGGCGCTCCAGCTTGCTCAGGTCGCGGAAGGGCGGGCGCTTGTAGTCGCCGCGGTAGCCGTAGTGGTAGGGGTTGTGGCCCTCGTAGAAGGTCATGCCGGAGTTGGTGGCCAGACCCGCCCCGGGGCCGATCACCAGGCGGTTGCGCAGCCACCAGGGCCCGATCACCACCCCCGCGGCCACCAGCACCACCCCAGCCGCGAGCACCCCCGCACGCCAGCCCCCCTGCCGCCGCGCCCGCCAGGCGAACAGGCCCACCACCACCGGGGTGTAGAACAACGCCTCGCCCCGGGTGAGCGCCGCCGCCCCCCACACCAGCCCGGCCAGGGCGGCCCGCGGCCAGCCCCTCCCCTCCTCCAGGCCCAGCAGCAGCACCGCGGCCATGAGCAGGGCGAACAGGTGCTCGCTGGCCAACAGGGGACTGTAGAACACGAAGGCGGGGTTGAGGGCGCAGGCCAGCGCGGCCAGGCGCCCCACCCCCACCCGGCCCGGAAACAGGCGCCGGGCCAGCGCCGCCGCGGCCAGGCACATGGCGGTGGAGAGGAACACGTTCACCAGGCTGAGCCACAGGTCCGCGCGGCTGACCAGCATGAACAGGGCCAGCAACACGGGATAGGCGGGCAGGCGGAAGGCGGTGGGTTGGGGGTAGCCGTAGGCGCCGTGGTCCAGCATGGCCGCGGCCAGGTTGCGGTACTCCAGGTAGTCCGACAGCGGCACCGGCCGGGCGTAGAGGGCCCAACCCAGGCGTAAACCCAGGGCCAGCAGCAGGATCAGGGCCATCTGCGTGCGGGGCGAGGCTCTCACCGCAGGCCCTCCCGGGGCGGCAGGCAGAGCAGGTTCAGGTAGTCCGGCCCNGCGGGCAGGCGCCGCAGGGGCTCCAGGCGCCGGCGNCGGGGCACCATGAGGCGGTAGTCCAGGGCCGCCAGGTAGGCCACCACCCGCCGCGGCGAGGAGCCGGCCGCGGCCAGGGCGGGGGGGTTGACCTCGATGGAGATGAGCGGCCGCCAGCGCAGCAGGCTCTCCAGGCCCCCGGCCAGGAGCCGCTCCTCGCAGCCCTCCACGTCGATCTTGAGGAAGTCCAGGCGCTGCAGGCTCAGGCGGGCGCAGAAGCGGTCCAGGGTGTCGATCTCGGTCTCGGGTCCGTTGCAGGCGCCGGTGGCCAGGCAGGCGGCGCCGGAGTTGTCCGGGCTTTCGCTCAGGCGGGCGCGGCCGGGGGCCTCGGCCAGGGCCAGGCGGTGGGGGTGGACCACGCCCTGGAGGCGGTTGAGGCGGATGTTGTCCTGCAGGCGGGCGAAGGTGTCGGGGTGGGGCTCCAGGCAGTGCACCGTGCAGCGGCGGTCCAGGGCCTGGGCCAGGTATATGCCGTAGTAGCCGAAGTTGGCCCCCACGTCCAGGATCACCGCCCCCGGGGCCAGGCGGCGGCGGATGTGCCACAGCTCCCAGCGGTCCTTGACCCCCAGCCAGAGCAGGTCGCGGTGGGCGTAGTCGCGGGGGTTGAGNCGCCAGCGCAGGCCGCCCCGCTCCACCACCAGCTCCACGTCCAGGCGGTCGGCGCCGGTCAGGCGGCGCAGCCGGTGGTGTATCCACCACTTGCCGCGGTGGTGGGGCAGGCGGGTGCCGTACAGCTCCAGGAGGCGGAAGCACAAGGAGTGAGGAGTCATGGCCTCTCTTCCCTCGCCCCGACCAGCTCGGCCAGCAGCGTCAGCAGGCGCTCGGCCACGGTCTGGACCTGGTAGCGGGCGCGCACCCGGGAATCGCCCCAAGGGGAGGGGGCGGGCGGGCGGGCCAGGTAGTCGGCCAGCATGGCCTGGATCTCCTCGGGGCGCTGGGGGTGGGCCACCCAGCCCCCCAGTTCCCGGATCACCTGGGCCGAGGGCCCCGGGGGAGTGACGCCCAGGATGGGGCGGGCGGCGCCGATGTAGTCGGCCAGCTTGGCCGGGAACACGCTCATGTGGGGCGCGTCGATGGTGAGCAGGGCCTCGGCCCCCTGCATCAGCCCCAGGCTGGTGCGGTGGTCCACCGCGGGACGGGTGACCACCATGCCCGGGGGGAGCCGGTCCAGTCCCCAGTCCGGGGGCGGGGGGTCGGGGTTGGGGCCGATCAGCTCCACCCGCAGACCCTCCACCAGCCGCGGTTCGTCCTGGGCCAGGCGGGCCAGGGCCTCGACCAGGGGCCGGGGGCTGCGGGGTCCGTAGAAGGTGCCCAGGAAGCGCAGCACCCGCCGGCCCGGCTGGGCGTCGGTGGGGCCGGGGTATTCGGCGGGGTCGAAGCAGGGGGGCAGGATGCGCACCTTGTCCCGCAGCCGGGGGGGATAGGGCTCCAGGACCATCTCGGCCAGCTCGGGGAAGGGGAACAGCAGGCAATCGGCCGCCTCCACCACCTGGCGTTCCAGGCGGCGGTTGAGGGCGCGGGTGAGGGGGTCCTGGCGCAGGTAGGGGGAGTTGGACCAGGGGTCGGAGAAGTGGGCCAGCCAGGGCAGCCCCAGGGCCTGTTTGAGCTTGAGTCCCAGCAGGTGGTCGCTCCAGGGGTGGGCGAAGGTGATCAGCGCCTGGGGGCGGAAGTGGTTCACCTTCAAGTAGGCCAAGGCTGCAGCCAGGGCGGGTCGGCGCCAGGCGCCCAGGCGGTCGGGGCTCTGGCCCAGCAGGGGCAGGCCGCGGCGGGCCCAGGCGGCCAGCAGGCGTCGCTGCCAGGCGGGCTGGGCCAAGGGGACGCGGATCACCTCGCGGCAGGCGCTCTCCGCCCGGGGGGCCACGGTGGGGTCCCGGCGGGCCCAGGGGTCGTCGCCGCAGATGAGTACGGTCTCGGCGTTCAGGGCGCCGACCAGACGTCCCACCTGGATGGCCCGCGGTTCGGGCTGGGGAGGAAACAGGTAGCTCACCATCAACAGACGCCAAGGGGGGCGATCTGCGGCCATGGCCGAACTACCTCCTCCCGGACCGAAGAAAGACCGAGGCGTTTGTCCCAGAGAGAACCGCCCCGCGGCAGCCCTCTATGCATCTGATAACCGGCGGGGCGCCGGAAGGCAAACACCCGTCGAGGAGACCAAGGGTCCAGGGGCCTGCCGGGGGGTGGCTCACCCAGGAGCAAGGGTGGGCTCACATGGGCTCCAGGTGGACCTGGTCGCCGAAGTCTTTCTCCAGGGCGGCCTGCAGGGCCTGGAGTTGATCCTGGTTCTCGAACTCCACCACCAGCTCGCGGTCGTCCAGGAGCTTGAGGCGGCCGTAAGTGGAGATCACCTGGTTCAGCTCTTTCACGTCCACCGTGACCCAGCCCTTCATGCGGGCCAGCAGCTCCGGGCCGGTGAGGGGGCGTTCTATGACCAGCTCCACGATGCGTTCCTTGGCGTCCCAGCCTATACGGGCCGGGGCCACCAAAACCGGGCTCACGGGATCGTGCATGGCCGCGCAGCGCAACCACAGGCGAGCTCTGACCATAATAGCCCCTTTCCCTGCTCATCTGGCAGTGAATTAAGCCAAATAACTATAATGAACCGCTGCTGGCAGGGTCAAGTCTGAAGGAGCTTTTCGCTTGCATCACCCAGGACAGCAATGTATTTTTACAATACAATTGTGGTAATAGCCTGCCCCAGAATACAATCGGGTCATTTCGATAACCAAGCCCATTTATTCACCATGAAACCGACCAAGGCAACACATATGATCCGGTGGCCGATTTTGGGTCTGGCGGTCTGGCTGTTGCTGGCGTTGCCGGGTGTGGGCCTGGCCGGAGAGGGAAGCGAAGACTATTACAAGATAGGTCCCAGTGACATCCTGGAGATCATCGTGTGGAAGGAGTCGGCGGTGAGCCGCTCGGACGTGTTGGTACGCCCGGACGGGCGCATCTCGCTGCCCCTGGTTGACGACGTGCTGGCGGCGGGGCTGACCCCCATGGAACTGAAGGACGTGGTGACGCGCCAGCTCAGCAAGTACCTGGAGATGCCGCAGGTCTTCATCACGGTCAAGGATCCGGCCAGCCAGACCTGCAGCGTGCTGGGCAACGTCAAGCGGCCCGGGCGCTACAAGATGCTCACCCCCACCAACGTGTTGCAGGCACTTGCCTTGGCGGGTGGTTTCAACGAGTGGGCTCACAAGGACGACGTCATAATCCTGCGCGGTACGGGCAAGAACCAAAAACGCCTGCCCTTTGTCTACTCGGAGGTCATCTCGGGCAAGAAAAAGGAACAGAACATCCGCCTGCAGCCCGGAGACGTGGTGATCGTCCCCTGAGCATCTTGTCGGACTCCTTTTTTCTGCTCAGCATTTGGGGGCGTATTTTGGCCAGCGCAGCAGGAACCACAAAGCGACCTCGCCGCCGACTGATTCCTTGGCCGGGCATGGCCTGGGGGTTGGTAGGGTGGTGGTGTCTGCTCCTGTTGGTTGCCGCCTTGCCCGCCGGCGCCTTCACCTTCACGCCGTATGTGGANCTGCGTCTGGGCTACGACGACAATGTACGCCTGAAGCAGCAGGCGCGGGGGGACGCCTTCGTCTCCCTCAAGCCGGGCCTGCGCCTGAGCTGGGGCCGGCCCAGCCAGCAACTCAACGCCAGCGCCAGCCTAGAATACACTGAATACTACCGCCTGAGCGAGTACACCGGCCTGCAAGGAGGCCAGGTGGAGGTCAGCTATCGGCGACAGTTCTCCCCCCGCTGGCGGGTGTATGCCTGGGAGCGGTTCAGCTCCTCTTTCGACCAAGAGGACGTGGACGAGCAAGGGCGGCTGATCCGGGTGCGGGGCGACACCGGCCGCCGCGACCGCAACACGGTGGGAGTGCGCCTGCGTCACGACTACGGCCGGGCGCGGTTGGTGAGCCTCTCCTACACCCACAACTACTCCTCTTCCACCGTGGAGTCGGTGGAGGAGGTGACCGTGCATCAGCTCGACGCCCGCTGGGTGCACGCCCTGGGTCCCGACTGGCAGGTGAGCGCGGAGGGGTTCTTCTACCGGGACGACTACCAAAAGAGCCCGGACCTGAACCGCTACGGGGGCGAGGTGAGCCTGGCACGCATGTTCGGGCCCACCCGCCAGGCCCTGCTCACCTTGGGTTACCAGGGCACCCAGGCCGACACCGACGACCCGGTGGTGCGCCAGGCGCGGGACTACGAGATATACAGTGCCTCCCTGGGCTATTCGCACAAGATGTCGCCCACCTGGGGCTGGCGGGTCGCGGCGGGCTGGTCTCAGGTCTCCGGCGACAGCCGGGGCAACCAGGCCGCGGGCCAAGGTTATCCCACCTTCCAGGCCTCGCTGGACTTCTCGGGCCAGCGCTGGGAGGTGTCGCTGTACGCCAAGAGCGACCTGGGCGAGTACGACCTGCTGGGCGAGAACTCGGGGCTGACCCTGAGCCACTCGGTGGGTGCGCGGCTGAACTACGAACTGGCGCGGCACTGGAGTCTGGCCCTGAACGCGGGCTGGACGCGCGACAACTACAAACAGGACCCCACCCTGGCGGGGACGGACGAGAACCTGCAGGGAGACATCGACTCCTATTCCCTGGGGGGCAGGCTCTCCTGGCAGGTGACGCGGCGGGCCGCGCTCA